>Ga0233431_1000320_pt1 | contig 111268 bp, 115 predicted proteins | sample SI_118_April2016_FD_179867 | JGI IMG/M metagenome (GOLD analysis project Ga0233431, IMG submission 179867) | Seawater microbial communities from Saanich Inlet, British Columbia, Canada - SI_118_April2016_200_MG | ecosystem: Environmental > Aquatic > Marine > Inlet | place: Canada: British... | reverse complement strand
CTTGTTACGGTCGCTTCACCCTGGTCATGGCAAGCTCACCTGGTTTCGGGTCTAGTATATGCAGCTTACAAAATTTATACTCTATCCACATAAGCGGACAAAGTATAAAGTTTGTTACGGACTATTAATCCTCGCTTTCACTTTACCTACCTCCCGAAGGAGTTAAATAGCTACATATAGCTAACTCGTTGGCTCATTCTTCAATAGGCACACCGTCACCCGTTCTTGTAGCAAGCTACAAGCATAGGGCTCCGATTCTTTGTAAGTACATGGTTTCAGATACTATTTCATCCCCCTCTCGGGGTGCTTTTCACCTTTCCCTCACGGTACTAGTTCACTATCGATCATCAAAAGTATTTAGCCTTAGCGCATAGTGACGCTAGATTCCCACAAAGTTTCACCGGCTTCGTGGTACTCAAGAAAACTATCAGCAATTTATTGAAACTTTTCGTATACGGGACTTTCACCCTCTTTGGTCAGATTTTCCAAACTGTTCTACTAAATGACAATAAACGTGCTTGAGATCTACAAGCTCTCAAATGATAGCCTCTTACAACCCTCTAGACAGCATTAGACTTGCAGTCATTGCATTATCCTTCACTATCGACCGAAGTCTCAAGATCAGGATAGATTATCTTATCTAAAGTTTAGGCTCTTCCCGTTTCGCTCGCCGCTACTCAGGGAATCGAGATACTAATTAAAATTAATGACAACCGAAATTATCAATAAATTTAATTAGCATATTAATTCTTTCTATTCCTCCAGCTACTAAGATGTTTCAATTCGCTGGGTTGTCTCCTAAAAGCCTATGTATTCAGCTTTTGGTTTCCGCACTTCATACGGAAGGGTTTCCCCATTCGGAAATCTCCGGATCACAGGTTGCTTATCACCTTCCCGAAGCTTATCGCAGATTGCTACGTCCTTCTTCTTCTTTTGATGTCAAGGCATCCACCATATACCCTTATTAGTAACCACCAAAAATGCTATAAGCTTTTTGGTGTACTAAAATTGAGTAAGCAATTTTTTGTACGATTTATATATTTTATAATTACAAATTATATAAGATGCTCTTAAACATTCTCATCAAATGTTTAAAAATTATATTTACTTGTCAAAGTTCATACCGTCAAATAATTGACAGTGAGCAGCCCTTTATCAGTCGCGTAAGCCTACTCATAAAAAACTGCTCGCTGCTAATTATTTTATTTTCTAAATGATCGTTTTGGGGGGACAAAAAACTGCTGGTTAGGCAGTTTAAGACAAAAACCGAGTTTGACTTAAACCTATGTTTTTACGTTAGTTATTTGTCTACTCATTTTGCTAATATTAAGCTAAATTAACTGATTGATTATCGTTGGGTATTATAGAGCATTTTTTGATCTTTGTCAAACCCTTAAAAGACCATATTCTAATTTAGCTAAAATACACAAAAAGACCCATAAAATATAGGTCTTCTTAAATTTAACTCTTATTAGGCTGCTAGCTAAAAATTAATAAAAATTATTTTAGTATTAAGGAGAGAGATTTTTGAACTTTATACAAAATTCAAATACTAAATTAACTTATAATAAAATTAATTAACTAACAGCCTAATAAGGATTATATCATTCTTTTCTAAAACCATTAAGCTTCGTGCTTACTAATCTTGGGAAAGAGTGAGTTAGTATTGCTACTAACTCACGGTTTGTTTAATCACTCTGACTATCAAAGGCCCAATTTCTTGAGCCACATATTTACTAATTTCAAAGCTATGATTATAAAACCAATAGCAAGAAGAAATTGACCTGCGTGCACATCGTTGGATACGTGTGCGCCAAAGGTAAAGATAGCAATGACTACCGATAATATAAACCAGCTTACTGCCTTCTTTTTAAACTTAGTCATGTTGCGCCTCCGTTGTCTAGTTTTTTATCAACGCTCTCTTTTCTAAAACTACAAAATATTTTTATAGCCTTGGGAAAGAGAGCAGCTTTGGAAATAAATCCTCAGCTGCTCAAAGAGATATTATTACTCTTTTAGTGAACGACCATCACATCGAATGCGTCGCTACCAAACTCAGCGTAAATATCTTCTTCGCTCATGCCTCTGTTGAGACATTCATTAATCAAGGCCCGCTCATCGAGTTGACCAGCATAACCCTCGTGTACTTCCAGGCCTTCCTGAAAATGCTGAGGATCAAGTCTCCTCATTTGATCAGGGGTAAAAATTGCTCCCGAAGGAGATGCCATAACCAAAATGGTTTGTAAAAATTGCTCCCAGCTTTCTTGTTGATCATTAAAATCATTCAAAAAATCTTGAGCCGATTGCAATTCACCTGCTTGCGCTACTGTGTCTGTCATTTTGTTCTCCTGCTGCTGTTTTGTGTACTCCAGACCATCTGGAATACTTGTTAAATATGCCGTCCCTTTTCTAAAATTATAAACTATTTATAATCTTGGAAAAGAGGAAGTTTTGCAGGTTTACTACAAGTAGATAAAACTTCCTAAAAAATCTATTAAAGCCTCCAACCACTTTTCATATAATCCGTAAAAAATGGCGCAGTTCTTCCAAAGAAGATAACAAATCCGAGCAAAGCCCATCCTAAAGACATCTGAATAAATAGCGCTAAAACGATGTAAAAAATGCCAGCTATCGCTCTTGTCCATGTCCAACTTTTGATGGTAGTGTCATCAGGATCTTCGTAGTCTACATAGATCAGTTCCGGATAAAAACAAAAGGTCTCTTTCACCTTAAAATGTTGTAATCCAGCAACCAAACCATAGAACTCATATGTCTCTTGGTCGTACTCTTCCCTCTGTAGCTGTTTTTTCATTACTCTCTTTTCTATCTGAGAATATTTCACGCTAGGTCCTATGGCCATCGCAAAAAGTACAAATTCAGCAATTGCACAGAGTGCAAAAGCAATGATCAGTATAACCTGGAACTGTTCCATAATTTTCTCCTTTATCTAGGTTGTAGTGTACAAATTCTTTTCTAAAACCACAAAGTATTTTATAGTCTTGGAAAAGAGGAAGTTTTGTAAGTGGGGTTACAAGTAGATAAAACTTCCTAAAAAATCTATTAGACCTATTTCTAAGTTGCTAACCATGCCATGGAGCACACAAAGATTACAAATATAATCAGTGCGCACAAAAAGATTAACCAACCGGGAGTCTCATAATCACTGGCAGTGATTAAATTGTCGGTAACAACCTGAGTAACCGGACTTTCAATAACAGTTTGAACACCAACTAGACTGTCGGTGATGTCTAAACTATCAACAGCGATAATTTTGTGCCGTCCACTTAGACTATCTGCTGGGCTGGGCTTGGCTATAGTTAAATTAACCATGGCTACCAACGCAATCAAATAAATAACAAGTCTATTTAAAAACATCGGGTCCTCCTTTGTAATGTGCAATCTTGATCATTTTGACCAAGAAATAACTGTAGAGAAGCCTTTTTCTTAAAAATACGGTTGGCTTTAAAATTTATTACTTTTAGCCAGATATTTTTAAATTTACTCTCTCCTCTACATTTACCTCCCGATCAAACAAAAAAGGTGATAAACACTGGGAATCCTAGAGAGACTCCCAATGTCCATCACCCTTGATAAACATTGGCTATAAGCAAAAAACTGATCTTTACTTATAATTACTCTCTCCCAAAAGTATTTAAGTTGTTAAAGATTATTTGTTTTTATTTTTATAATTACATTATAGCATACTTTCCATATCTTGTCAAGTCAATATGCTTAAACGCTATATGGTATTTCTTAATGTTTTTTAACGATAATATAAGTATAGCACATTATATTGATTCTGTCAAGTAAGCAAAAAGCCCCTAAAATAGGGGCTTTCTAAATATATCTATTATATATAAATTATAAAATTTCCATTTTTAGATATTTAACACCAAAATTCTTAGAATCTTGCTTATTTTCCATCCAAATATCCATCCGATAATGATAACGGCTATTCATTCTATCCTCTACTACAAAGGTTTTATCACCGAATTCATCTGGAAAACGCACTAAAGTGCCCTTTGCTAAGAAGTTTGTCGCTACAATACCATCACGAACATGAGTATTAAAAGCAGTAATAAAAGGAGTATCATCAGTTTGTCCTGGTTCTGAATTATATGAAGTTACGGTAATATTCATAGTAGTTCTAGCACTTCTTTGGCTAATATTAGGTAAAGTAGGACCATCATAAAAAGCTCTAATGCTAATTCCTGGACGAGGGCCAATTTGGCTCTCTTGAGTGTAGATTTTACCTAATCCTTGCGAAAAAACAATCTGAGGAAAATCTAAAATAAGCACTAATCCTAGGAAAACACCTAAAACAAGGCTTTTTTTCCAGCTTTTTAAACGAATTTTATTGATAATTTGATTTTTTAACATAAGATTAAATTAAAAAACCCTTTCGGGCTTTAATAGTCTAATAATAGCATATAATATAACTTTTGTCAAGCTAATGATCCTTTGCTATAATAAAACCATGCCTAAAACTTTTAGAGAAAAAGTATATCATATTGTTAGTCAAATCCCTAAAGGCGAAGTGCTGAGTTATAAGGAGGTGGCCGAATTAGCTGGCTCACCACGCGCTTACCGGGCTGTTGGCAATCTGATGCATAATAATCCTAACCCAAGTCACGTTCCCTGTCATCGAGTGATAGCTAGTAATTATGGCTTAGGAGGTTTTGCTTATGGCACCGCTGCTAAGATCAAAAAACTCAAAGCCGAGGGTTGGAAAATCAAAGACCATAAGCTTAATAAATAATTTGCCTTATTTATTAATAATCTGTTATAATAGACAAACATAATTATTTACTATTAAAAAGAAAAATATGGAAGAACAATATAATAAAAAATTCCTAGACGCTCTATCTCCACGCTCTGCTTTTAAAGTAGGCTTGTTAGGCGGTCTAGGTATCATGTTTGCAATTGGTTTTTTTGTCATGATCGGTTTAGTGGTCAGCAAGGGTGTTGGTACTAAAGCTTCTAATGAGGTTGTTAAGCCAGCTGAACAAATAGTTAATAATGGCATTACTATAAAAGAGGTCACTGAAAATGATTGGATCAGAGGCGATGAAAATGCTGAAATTACTATCGTTGAATTTTCTGATATCGATTGCCCATTTTGTACTAGATTTCATGACACTACTAAGCAAGTTTTGGATAAGTATGACGGGCAAGTTAATTTGGTCTTTAGACACTTCCCGCTAGCTCAACTTCATCCCGAAGCTCATGTAAAATCTGAAGCAGCTGAATGTGTTGGTGACTTAGGTGGTAATGATAAATTCTGGGAATTCCTAGATAAATTATTTGGAACCAAAACAGCGACAGCTGATTTAGGCAAGGTAGCCGGTTCAATTGGTATTGATGTTAATAAATTTCAAAGCTGTCTAGATTCTGGCCAATTTGCTGAAAAAGTACAAGACCAAATCAAAGAAGCTGTTGGTGCTGGCGCTCGTGGCACACCATATTCAATAATTGTTGCTGGTGATCAATTAATTCCAATTAATGGTGCTTTACCACTTGAACAAGTATCCATTGAATTAGATAAACTATTAAAATAATTTAATCTCAAATAATTTTATACCCTGCCATGGGCTTATCCTAAGGCAGGGTTTTTCTTTACCAATAAAACGATTATTGTTATTATTAATCTAACATTTTAATTAATATAATTTTATATACTTTATGCATAAACAAACAAAAAATATATTATTTTGGCTAGCGTCTATCATCTGCCTTGTTTTATTAACTTGGGGCATGATCAGTTTAGCTAGTCCTAACTCATCTAATGAAAGTCAATCTGAACTTACTACTAATGAAAATATAAAAGGTAACCCAGAGGCTACAATAACTGTTGTAGAGTATAGTGATTTTCAATGTCCAGCTTGTCGCACTTATTATGCTTTGACTAAACAATTAACAGAAGACGTGGGTGATGAAATTAAATTAATCTATCGTCACTTTCCCTTGGAAAAATCCCACCCACAAGCTCGGCTTGCAGCAACCGCTGCAGAAGCAGCTGCCTTACAAGGAAAATTTTGGGAAATGCACGATTTGTTATTTGAAAATCAGCTAGCTTGGTCCAATAATGATCAAGCGGAAGATATTTTTATCTCCTACGCTCAAGAACTAGGCTTAAACACAGAATGGTTTGTGAACGATCTAAAAAGTTCTAAGGTTAAAAAGAAAATTCAAAGCGACATCAATAATGGTAATCTAGATGAAGTTAATAGCACACCTAGTTTCTTTGTTAACGGACAAAAAATAAATAATCCAAGAAGTTATAACCAATTTAAAAATGCAATTTTACAATTTCAAAATAAATAAATTTTTACTAATTGGATTCGTGCTAATCAGTCTAGTTGGATTTTTAGATTCTATTTTTCTGACTGTCAAATATTTTGTTGGTACGATTAATTGTTCTACCATAACTGGTTGCCAAGATGTTTTAAGTAGCCCTTATTCAAATATTTTTGGAATCCCTGTGGCCTTGCTAGGAGCTTTTTTCTACTTAAGCATCCTAGTCAGTGCTCTTATATATATCCAACATAAAAATAAACTCGCCATCAATGCTTTAGCCTGGCTACCTTCTATTGGCTTACTATTTTCCATTTGGCTAGTATATTTACAACTAATTGTTATCAAATCTATCTGCATCTATTGCATGGGCTCTGCTTTAACATCAACAGTATTGTTCATACTTAGTATTTTTATTTGGAAAAATAAAATCAATCAAGTAGATATAAAATAATAACTATGCTTGAACTTATTATTCCAGCTTTTATTGCTGGCTTACTAACTTTCTTAGCTCCTTGCACTCTACCTTTAGTGCCAAGTTATTTGGGTTTTATCAGCGGTGTTTCTCTGACTCCTGAACACCTACAAGATAAAAAAGTTAAAAAGAAAATAATAATCAATAGTTTATTATATATTCTTGGATTTAGCATAGTCTTTATTGCCTTAGGTAGTTTATTTGCCTTAGGCGGTAGCGCTTTAGCTGCCCATCGTTTATGGTTGGCTAGAATCGGTGGTATTTTTATTATCATCTTTGGTATTTTTATGCTCCATGTTATTAAGATACCTGGATTACAGTTTCTTAACAAAAGTAAACAAATAAATGTCTTAAATAAACTGCACCCCGGCAAACCATTAAGCTCATTTATCTTTGGTGCTACCTTTGCCTTTGGCTGGACACCGTGTATTGGCCCAGTCTTAGGAACTATATTATTATTAGCTTCATCTACAGCCGGCATTGTTCCTGGCATGCTCTTACTGGCCATCTTTTCATTAGGCCTAGGTTTGCCGTTTTTTATTATTGCCCTTAGTATTGACTCTGCTTTACGTTATTTACCAAAAATACATAAAATTCTACCAATCATCTCTATCATTGGTGGAATATTTTTAATCATACTTGGTGTTTTAATGTTAACTAATAATTTCGGCTTGTTAATCACTTGGTTTTATAAACTATTTGGTTTTATAAACTATGAAGTATTGATAGATTATTTATAATAATATTTTTTACTTATAAAAACTACTCGAAGCGTCGGCTAAGAATAGTTTTTTATTTTGTCCAAAAAATGGTAGAATAAACTCAGAAGAATAAAAACAAAAATGAAAAATTATTCAGTCAAAGAACTAAAAAGTGTTGCTAATTTGATTCGTCAGGATATTATCCGCATGATACATCGTGCCGGCTCTGGTCATCCAGGCGGAGCTTTAGGGATGGCAGACATTTTCACTGTTTTATATTTTAAAATACTCAAACACAACCATGAAAAACCAGACTGGCTACAACGCGATCGTTTGATTCTATCTAATGGCCACATTTGTCCGGTACTTTATGCCACACTTGCCCATCGTGGATATTTTTCTTTAAATATTTTGAAAAAATTACGCCAAATAAACAGCCCTCTCCAGGGCCACCCACACAATGAAACTTTAGCTGGTATTGAAAATAGTAGCGGACCCTTGGGACAAGGCATTTCTCAGGCTGTCGGACTAGCGCTAGCAACTCAACTTGATAAACAAAAAAATCATATCTTCTGCATCACTTCTGACGGTGAACATAATGAAGGTCAGCTTTGGGAAGCGGTCATGACAGCTAATAAATATAAACTTGGCAATTTGATCAACATTATCGATTATAATGGCATTCAGATTGACGGAAAAACCAAAGACATAATGCCGCTCGGTAGTTTAAAAGCTAAGTACCAAGCTTTTGGCTGGAAAGTTCTAGAAATGGATGGACATAATTATGCACAAATCATTCGCACTTTAGAAAAGGCCAAAGAATATCGTCAATCACCAGTCGTCATTATTGCCAAAACTACTCTGGGCAAAGGCGTTAGCTTTATGGAAAACAAATTTGACTGGCACGGCATAGCACCAAACACCGAACAAGCAGACAAAGCTTTAACTGAACTAAAAAATTATGTTTAATAAAAATCTTTTTACTGATCAAGAAGAACAAGGGTCTACTCGCGATGCTTTTGGCGAGGCACTTTTGGATTTAGCAAAAACAAAAAAAGATATTGTAGTTGTTTCTGCGGATCTGGCAGAAAGTACTCGCGTCGATAAATTCGCCAAAAAATATCCAAATAGATTTTTTGAAGTCGGCGTAGCCGAACAAAACATGTTAGGTGTGGCTGCTGGATTAGCACAAGCTAATAAAACTCCTTTTGCTGCGAGTTTTGCTGCTTTTAGCCCTGGACGTAATTGGGATCAACTAAGAATTTCTGTTTGTTATTCAAATGCTAATGTAAAAATAGTTTCTACTCACTCTGGGCTTGCTGTTGGTGCTGATGGTGCTAGTCATCAAGCTCTAGAAGATATTGCCATTACTCGTTGTTTGCCAAATTTGACCGTCATTGCTCCTGTTGATTATGAGCAAACAAAAAAAGCCGTCAAAGAGATAGTTAAATACAAAGGTCCGGTTTATTTACGCTTAACCCGACAAAAAAGTCCAGTGATCACCACAGCTAAAACTCCTTTTCAGATCGGCAAAGCTAATGTTTTACAAAGTGGCAAAGACATCACTATTATCGGCTGTGGGCCAATCTTATACGAAGCCTTAACTGCGGCTCGTGAATTAAATAAAAAAATATCAGTAGAAATAATTAACTTACACACTATCAAGCCACTAGACGCCGCTACAATTTTACGTTCTGTCAGAAAAACTAAAAAACTTATCACACTAGAAGATCATCAAATAGCCGGCGGACTAGGCTCAGCAATTACTGAAATGCTAGCTCAAAAATTCCCCGTACCAACAACAATGATCGGCGTACAAGATAGTTTCGGTGAATCAGGACAAGCAGCTATGCTTTGGAAAAAATATAAAATCAATCGTGAGAGTATAAAACAAGCAATCTTAAAAATGACAAAGAAATAAATATATGTTTGAACCAATAGAAAAATTTGCTCAACAATTTGACTGGCAGCCAAAAATGAATAACCGTAAATATTATAAAACAGCTAAAAAATTTATTGTTCTTGGTATGGGCGGTTCACATTTAGCAGCCGATATTTTGACTCATCAATCAAATATCAATATTTTAGTTCATCATAACTACGGCTTACCACTTTTGGATGATAAATCACTCAAAGAAAGCATGATTATTGCTAGTTCTTATTCTGGTAATACTGAAGAGGTAATCGATGGCTTGAAACTTGCTCTAGCTAAAAAACTAAACATTGTTGTACTGGCTACTGGTGGTAAATTGATTAAGCTGGCTAAACTTCATAATTTACCATATGTCCAAATGCCAGACATTGGTATTCAACCGCGCATGGGTCTAGGCTTTCAAACTAAGGCTCTATTAAAATTGATGAATGCTAATAAAGAACTAAAAGAAATAACTAATCTAGCTAATACTTTAAAACCAAAAAAATATAAATCTCAAGCCAAATCTTTAGCTAAAAAACTAAAACATACTGTGCCAGTGATTTACTCTTCACAACGTAATTGGACCTTGGCCTATAATTGGAAAATCAAATTCAATGAAACTGGAAAAGTGCCAGCATTTTATAATACTCTACCAGAATTAAATCATAATGAAATGAACGGCTTTGATGTGGTTAATACCACTGAAAAATTATCTAAAAATTTCCATTTTATTTTCCTGACTGATCCAGTTGATCACAAAAGAATAAAAATAAGAATGGATGTGCTAAAAAAACTTTATAAAAAACGTAAATTACCAGTTACCACTATTGAGCTCAAGGGTAAAAATGATTGGCATAAAACATTTGCTAATCTTATCTTAGCTGACTGGCTTTGCTTTCACTTGGCTATCAACTATGGGCTAGAACCGGAGCCAGTACCGATGGTAGAAGAGTTTAAAAAATTAATGAAATAATTCCTACAAAACTAAATTTCTGCTATAATATAATCATCTAAAATAAAAATTAACAAAAAAAATTATATGGCTACTAAAAAAATGGCACAAGACTATTGGCATTATGCTAATAAAATTGGTTTATTATTTATTATTTTATTTGCAATCTGCTTTTTCTGGTATTATTTCCGTCCTATTCATCAAGACTTACATTTACAATTAATGGAGCTACAATTCTTCGGCTTCAATGGCATGAATTTAACTAGCTTCTTTGCTGGCTTAATCCAAAGTTATTTCTGGGGCTATATTGTAGTTATCCTCTGGAAAATAGTTGTCTTAAGCTCAGAGTGCGATGGTTCTAAAAAGAAATAAATTAAAAATAATTAACAACCTCACTATGTGGGGTTGTTTTTTCGTTAAATAAAAAAGAGGGTTTCATTTCCCTCTTTGTGTGATTTCACTGAGCAACTCTTCGCTTCTTTGAAAGTAATAAGTGAATCTCCAGTTGAGCACCACGCTTAGCAAGTTCACATTCTAGTTCTCCAAGACCTTCACGAATTTGAGCGTCATCACTATGACTCACCGTCCTTACCTCATCCTCTGTAAGTTTCAGGCTTGCACGAAGTAACATGAAGAGCTTAGCTATAGCTCCCTCAACTGATTTAGAAGAAACGCTATCATTATCATTGCCCTTAAAATTTGCTCTATAAAACCCCAGGTCGGCAAAATCAATCTCTACAATATAATGCCTCTGATCTTGCTTAACATTCTTACTCATCTTTCCTCCTGATAAAAGTAAAACTATATAACGAACTAATATTTGAATGCCTTACTTATATTATTTATTTACTATTTTGTCAATATAAAAACTCCGCAAAAAAACGGAGTTTTTATATTGTTCTGTTTTTTTATTTATTCTTTCTCCAGGCCACCACGCTTATGAAAATGACCATGCCGGCCCATATTGCCTGCTTTTTCTTCCATATGTTCCAAACGTTGCTCTGCTTGCTCTTGAGTAATAGTGCCGTCAGCAACTAATTCAGCCATGTGTTCTTTCATGTTACTTTGCATAAATTCCTGCATTTGCTCTTGAGTAATTCCATTGCTTTCGGCAATCTCATGAGGTCTTTGCCCGTCATCTAATACTGTTTGTAACTCATCAATAGTCATGCCAAACATTTCTGCATGCTCAGCTAGCCATTCTGTTTTATCACCATGATGGCCAAACATTTTTCCTTCGTGCATTTTCTCACAAACAGTTGGATCAAATTGTTTATCAGTGACGCTATCACTAGTTTGCGCATGGACTAGACCACTCACAACAGTTCCAGCAATAACCGCCCCTAAAGCTAAGTACCCTAATTCTTTTTTCATAATTTTTTCTTTAATTAATAATTAGACTGTGAAATAAGCTTATTTTTCTTTGTCTACTTATTAATACAATCTAATCAAAAATTTATTTCATTCTAAAAATGTTTTGGCTCGAGATGCTGATCTATCCGAAAATCTTGTTCTACTTTACGAATACCAAAGGCCTTAAATTTATCACCTTCTTGCTGACCAATAACCATCACTAAATCATTGTTATATAAAACTTGATCTCTAAAAATTCTGGTTTTATCTGTAATCTGTACAAAAATAACTTGATTTTCTTTATTGATCAATTCAAAACCTTCTTGACTAGTATTTTGCATAACACCAACTTGTACATTTTCTTTAGGTGGTTGTTTATGACCTCGATAAAATCCACCAGCAATTGGCAGCTCATGTTTATGTGCTTTTTGTAGCCATTGATTATGTAAAGGAGTGCGATCAACTAAAATTCCAGCCAAGCCAACTACCAAAATAATGATTATAACTGAATAGATAGCTGGTTTACGATAAGCAAAGGTATATTTTTTAACAAAAAATTCTAAACTTAATAAAAATAATAGACCCAATAGAATTAATACCCAAGGTAAATTAATAAAAAATGCTAGCCAACCTTGGAATCCTAAACCGGGCATTAACCAGACACCATTAATCCGTAAAGTAAATAAAACAAAGCTTAGTAAAAATGTGGCCGCCAAAGCAATTAAGACTCCAGCTAAAATATTTAAAATTGTCTTAACGATAAAATGACTCTTGGCTTTCATTTTAACTTGCCCAGACTTGATGTGTTCTTCAATTTTATCAACTAATTTTTTATTAGACTTCATATTTTTCATCTTTACATAATGATTTGATTTTTTCTTTACCGCGCTTTATTCTGACACCAACTGTAGAAATCGGAATTTGTAAAATATCTGAAATTTCTTGATAACTTAATTCTTCTAAATAATACAATACTAATGGCTCACGATATTTTATACTTACTTGCTGCAAACATTTATCTAACATCGCTTTAATCTGTTTTTCATCAATCAACTTATCTGTTTTTTCTTTTGCTATTGGATGAGGAAACAAAGTATCTGCATCAAAAAATAATAATGGCTGTTTATCTTTTTTCTTTAGAGCATTAATAAAAGTATTGTGAGCTATCCTGTATAGCCAAGAAGAAAATTTTCGTTCAACATCAAAACTTTGAATATTAGTATAAGCTTTTAAAAATACATCTTGCACTAAATCTTCAATATCCTGTCGTTGGGATAAAAATTTATAGCCATAACGTAACATCGCTTTCTCGTATTTAGTCACTAACAAACCAAAAAACTCGGTCTGTCCTTGCTGCACAGCCTGAGCTATTTCTTCGTCTTTAGTTTGCTGGTTGATTTCATTCATTTATATATACTACAATCTATTCTAATATTTATTTCATTATATCAAAAAACAAGCTATAAGGCTCATAAATACAAAATCTAACAAAACAAAAAACGCCCGTTAAGGCGAATTTTTTATTTTAATAATATCTAAATTTTATCTTTTCTCTACTCTTTGTAAAAGATTAACTAGCTTATAAGCAATTAATTCTTCATCAGTCAAATCTCCTGGCTGATCTGATTTATAAAATTCATCAATTTTTTCTACACTAAAATTATCTTCTAACCAATCTTTTAAAGCTTGCAACAACTCTCTTTCTTCTTCTCCGTATGTTTCTAATTCCTGAGCACCTTCTCTATCGGGATATGTGGCGTTAACAAAAAAATTATATGGCTCGCTCGTATTAAACCCCATTCGCATCCTACCATCCAAACAAAATTTAAATTCCTCGTTACTGTTTTTTTCTGCAATAACCCCTATCGTTCCTCCGTCCTCCATTAGAAAAACCTCCTTAACGTTTGTTATTGTATAACTAGAAACAATCTCTTTTTCTGTAAGAGCATTACTATTATCATCTTTAGAATATCCTCCTAACAAATATACCCCTCCTGAAATCACACCTAATGCAATAATTGCTATGATTATTTTTTTCATAATTTTATATTCAATTTAAATTACAAACTACCTCACACATACTGTTTATACACTCTGATTCATAAGGACAGCTAGAACGAACTAGATAATTAAAAGGCGTGATGCAATCACTGTCTTTTTCGCAATGTTGAATAAAAGAATCTGGGGTTTCCAAAAAATCTTCTACCTCAAAATATCTCTTTGCTTCTTCAAGCAAATCTGAATTTAGATTAACCAAGACAAGGTCTTTGTTATTAATCATTTCTTTTCTTATTTCTTTCGGGAAAATACTTTCAAAATCATCACTGTACAAAGCGCCATCACGTGGAATTTGATGTGAAAACTTATCATCACCTAAATATGTTAATTTGGCTGGTCCAGAAGAGCCAGATAATTCTTTCAAAACTCCTTCTTCAAAACTAAACTCTGAACAACGTGTCCAGATATAGACCTCCATTTCATTTGTTTTATTAAAAGGATAAAAAGCACAAAAGTCTTTACTACCCTCTTCTGTTTGCCAAGCAAAGTCTTTTTGAGATAATAAATATTCTATTATAACTTCTCTGGAATTTAAATCAGTTGGCGTAGTGTTGATAGCTAATTGACTTGAGGTTGAACACCCAGCTAAAAATAATAAAGAAAATAAGATTATGATTTTTTTAAGCATATATTTATTGTAATCTGAGCTTATTTTTTATAAGCAACGATTAGATATAATATTCCTGGAATCAAAGCTACAAGAATGGTGATAGGGAAAAAATCTTCTTGTGCTATCAGGCTAACTATGAACCCCAACACGATGGTAGCGCTTACTAAATAGCCACCCAATTTTTCAAATTTCCAACCAAGTGCTAGTCCAATCAAAATAAGTGGAAATAAAGTTAATCCAAAATTTTCACCAAAAGTATAATCTGGATTTACAAATGGCAATGGATTTCCATAGCCAAAATAAAAAGGCAAGATAAATAATAGAAGTAGTAATGCTAAAATTCTAGCAAACCACTTCATAACTTTTAATTGTTCTTTTTTCATATTGTTTATATTTAATAATATTATAATTATACAAAAAAACGCCTATTAAGGCGAATTTTATTTCTTTAATTCCGATAAGACTTACTTTGCCCTGGTAAGGGCTGGAGCGGGTAGGGGGAATCGAACCCCCGTCTCTAGCTTGGAAGGCTAGCATAATAAGCCACTATACTATACCCGCTAAAAAACTAATGGTCGGGGTGATCCCGCAAAACGGGACAACCTCATCGTCCATTTTTTTATTTTAATTTGGTCGGGGTGAGAGGACTCGAACCTCCGGCCTCATCGTCCCAAACGACGCGCGCTAGCCAACTGCGCCACACCCCGAAAAATCTGAAAAATTTAATGGTGCCACGGGGAGGAATTGAACCACCGACACAAGGATTTTCAGTCCTCTGCTCTACCACTGAGCTACCGTGGCTAATTGTAAAAAATCATGGTGGACATGGGAGGACTTGAACCTCCGACCCCTACATTATCAGTGTAGTGCTCTAACCAGCTGAGCTACATGTCCAAACGATTAACAAGAGAGATAATACCAAAAAAAAGCGTTTTTGGCAATACCAAGCTTTATGTATTTTTAACAAAAAATCCCGCCCGCATAATGCGGCGGGATAGATATTTTACAACTAAAAAGTGACCGCTTTAAAATTAAACCTTCAACTATTAAAAATAGTTGATCGACTAATGTTAAAGAAAGTGTTGAAACTCTCTGTTACACCTATCTCCTTAGAAAGGAGGTGATCCATCCACAGCTTCCGCTACGGATGCCTTGTTACGACTTCACCCCTATCATCGAATTCACCTTCGTCCGACTAATGCCGGCCTTCGGGTGCCCCCGACTCTCTTGGTGTGACGGGCGGTGTGTACAAAACCCGAGAACGTATTCAACGCTGCGTAGCTGATCAGCGTTTACTAGCGATTCCAACTTCATGAAGTCGAGTTGCAGACTTCAATCCGAACTGAGACCAGATTTGATGGGATTGGCTTCGCCTCGCGACTTTGCGACCCATTGTTCTGGCCATTGTAGCACGTGTGTTGCCCAAGGCGTAAGAGCCATGCTGATTTGACGTCATCCTCACCTTCCTCCCCGTTAAACCGGGGCAGTCTCCTATGATCATTTAACATAGGATAAGGGTTGCGCTCGTTAAAGGACTTAACCCAACATCTCACGACACGAGCTGACGACAACCATGCAGCACCTGTATAGCACCTTCGAAAGAACTCTAGTTTCCTAGAGCGTGCAGCTATATGTCAAGCCTTGGTAAGGTTCCCCGCTTATCATCGAATTAAACCACATGCTCCACCGCTTGTGCGGGTTCCCGTCAATTCCTTTGAGTTTTAGCCTTGCGGCCGTACTTCCCAGGCGGGATACTTAAGGCGTTAGCTTAGGTAAACAACACTGGAAGGGTCGAAACTTCCAATATTTAGTATCCATCGTTTACGGCGTGGACTACTGGGGTATCTAATCCCATTCGCTCCCCACGCTTTCGTCCCTGAACGTCAGGACTGTTCTAGCAAGCTGCCTTCGCTTTTGGTGTTCTTACTGATATTAACGCATTTTACTACTACACCAGTAATTCCGCTTGCCTCTCCCAGCCTCTAGTCTAATAGTATCTGTAGCGGTCCTGAGGTTAAGCCTCAGGATTTAACTACAGACTTTTTAGACAGTCTGCGGACGCTTTACGCCCAGTTAATCCGGGTAACGCTTGCCACCTACGTATTACCGCTGCTGCTGGCACGTAGTTAGCAGTGACTTATTCATCAGGTACCGTCACGGATTCTTCCCTGATAAAAGATCTTTACACCCCGAAAGGCTTCATCGATCACGCGGCATTGCTCCTTCAGACTTTCGTCCATTGAGGAAGATTCTTGACTGCAGCCTCCCGTAGGAGTCTGGGCAGTGTCTCAGTCCCAGTGAGACGGGCCATGCTCTCACACCCGCTACCTGTCATAGCCTTGGTAAGCTTTTACCTTACCAACAAGCTGATAGGCCATAGGCTCCTCTTGATCCGCCGGAACTTTACATGGGAATGACTTATGTCCCCCCATGACTATTGGGTATTATTCCAAATTTCTTCGGATTATCCCCAAGATCAAGGTAGATTACCAATGTGTTACTCTCCCGTTTGCCATGCTGAGCAAGCTCAGCATTCGACTTGCATGCCTTAGACATGCCGCCAGCGTTCACCCTGAGCCAGGATCAAACTCTCAAATAAAGTTTGCTCACTCTACCTACTAAATAGAATGAGTGGCTCGAGTTGTTACTCGAAAATATGATTAACTATGAAACTTCGAAAAGTTTCAAAAATGTAAAAATTGACTTATGGTTTAACTAAAAAACGGTTCACTTTTTAGTTGTCAAATATTCTTTTGTCAAATAACTTTATTTCTCTTGAATTTGATATCAAGAAAAAACAGCAATGCCTAAAGACTTAGACACTTCTGTTTTTCCTGGATGCAACTCCCGGTATTTATTTGTAAATCAGCTACGCAAACATAGATTTGTTATTGCTTCGGTATTTTAGAGCAAAATGAGAATAATGTCAAGCCCCACGGGCTTTATTGCCGCAGAGCTGACTGTTGTTTACGCCATTCCTTTATTTTCTGGTGATTTCCAGATAATAACACTTCCGGTACTTTTAGGCCCTTAAATACTTCTGGGCGTGTATACTGAGGATATTCTATATTAAATTCTTTAGTTTTCTGATTATATTCAGAAAAAGATTCATCTTCTAGGGACTCTGCTTTACCTAAAACTCCAGGTACTAAGCGAGCCACGCTATCAATAACAGCTGCGGCAGCTAATTCACCGCCAGTCATAATAAAATTACCTAAAGAAATTTTTTGATCAATAAAATTATCTATCCGCGCGTCGATAGCTTCATAATGTCCGGCTATAAAAATCAATCTTTTATATTTAGATAGTTCTTTTACTTTATTTTGTGTTAAAGTTTCACCGCGTGGTGATAATAAAATAACTTGCGTGTTCTTGTTTTTAATTTTATATATTTTTTTCAAAGTTTTATAAACTGGTTCTATTTGTAAAACCATGCCTGGTCCGCCGCCATAAGGAGGCTCATCAACTGTGTTGTGTTTATTAGTTGATTGTTTTCTAATATCGTAAGTGTTTATTTTTATTAATTTATTTTTTTGAGCCCGACCTAAAATAGAGCTATTAAAATAACTTTCTAAACACTCGGGGAAAATTGTAAGTAAATCAAATTTCATAATCTTTATTTAATAACACATTTATTATACAAAATAAAACCGCGCTAGAATAGTGCGGTTTTATTTATTGTAATGTCTTTATATTTTTTACAATGACAATTCTTCTACATCTTCACTGGCTTCTGGAGCTACAGGAGCTGCTTCTGGAGCTGCTTCTGTAGTTTCTACTGGTGCGGCCTCTCTTGATCTTTCGCTACCCTCTGGTTCGAAGATCTTCAAGTTTACACGAGCATTATTTGTGTTACCAACGATACGTAACAAGGTTCTCAATGCTTTAGCAGTTTGTCCTTGTTTACCGATAATCTTGCCCATGTCGGCTGGATTAACTTTTAAGGTCAATAGAACTCCTCTTTCGTCGATGTCACGTGTGACCTCAACATCATCAGGACTCTCAACTAACGCTTTGACAACTGTTTCTAAAAACTGTTTGTCTTCCATCATTGTTTTATTGGTTAATGATTTTCTAATTCAGTTATTAAATTTAAATAACTTTTTTAAATATACAACTTTTCAAAAAAAATCGCAAGTTATTTTTTATCTTCTTCAGTAATTTCGGCCTCCTCTTTTTTCTCTTCAGTTTTTTCTTCAGTAGGTTTATCTTCTGTTTTTTCTTCTTCAACTTTTTCTTCAACAGAAGCTTCTTCTACTTTCTCTTCAGCTGGCTTTTCTTCTTCAACCGAAGCTACTTCTTTGGCTTCAACCTCTTTAGCTTTAGCTTCTTCAGCTTTAGCGCCTAATTTTGTTTGACGCTTTTTACTGATAGCAACTGCTTTGGCTTTTTTATCTTGTTTGATGACGCCTTGTTCAGTTAATAAATTGGCTACAGTTTCAGAAGGTTGTGCACCAACTTTTAACCAATGCTCAATACGGTCATTTTTCAAAACAACCTCTTTGGTATGAGGATTATATTGGCCTAGATTTTCTAAATGGTCACCATACATATCTTTGGTGTGTTCGGAAACAACCAAACGATAAACTGGCTTCTTTTTCTTACCAACTCTGGCTAATCTTATTTTTAACATTTCTTCTTTTTATGCTTAATAATCAAAGTTGAGCATTCCATGACAACGCTTATGCTACTATAATCAGTCTTTTTTGTCAATCCTAGCCTTGAAACAAATAAAAAACCGCTCCCCCACTCTTTTAAAAGTGAAGAAACGGCCAAATCTAGTGGACATCGGACGATGCTATAATATTTTTCTGAGGTGTACCTCTTTTATATCAAGCATCTCCCTGCAAATCGTTCCGGCAACCGTTGTGGTTAAAAATGAAACAGTGCCTGCTTCCTGATCTACCTTCACATTACTGGTCCAACTAAACTCTGCACCATCATGCATGACGATGCCCATAACCTCTGATTGATACTTGGCCAGCCAAACCAATTTGGCTCGTTGTCGAGCAATGGCGGCCTGCGCTAAATCAATTTCCCCTTGCACAACACCTTTGACTTCGCGTAAATGCATTTCTAGGCTGCCCCCTTCATCGTTTGCAACAAAAAACCTACATTCACCTTCATCAAAATCTGTAATCAACACATCGACCAATGTATCACCTTGGTAAGGAGTGATTGTAACTCTGCACTTCTGTTCGTACGCTGCTTTCAATATCAGCATGTGATTTTCTTTCAACACTATAGCCTCCCATTGTTTGTGACATTTTTCAAAAAAACGATAACAGATTAACCTAACAGAAAATTACACTTCTTGTCAATAAGAAAACCGCTCTCATTAAAAAGCGGTTATAGTGTCGATTGTAAGTCGTTTAAAATACCTCGTGCACATCAACGCTTTGCCGCTGAAAATATTCAGCGCTTATCACGTTATCTCACCTCTAATACCTTGGTGAAATACCTGGTGCACCTGGTGCTCCCTGTCTGCTAGAGCACAGAGAATTTTTTTCTCGGCACCCTCACCTTGTTCAATAAGGATGATGTCTGACAAAAATACCCGCGGACATATGGGCTCAGCTTGATCTCTGTGAAACGCGACAACTTTTTCTCTATTTCGAGCTTCTCCAACTTTAACTCCTAAAACAATGTGATCAATAAGAGCTCTGTGGCGTTTATTGTATCTAGTTGGACCAACAAGTACAGAAATAGGCTCCTGATCATGGCACGCGTCATCGATAGCCTCTTCAAGTAAGATTTGAGTGACTTTTCTAGCAAATAACACGATGTGCTCCTAACGACTTTGAATTTGAATGTTCTAACAAAAAATATAATAGTATTAAATTAATTCTATGTCAAACAAAAAACTCCGACATAGGCCGAAGCTTTTTAAAATATTATTTAAGCTGCCTATTCGGCTTCGCTCAAGGCCGCTTACGCAGCAATTTCATCAGCCTCGTCAAAATTCATGGAAAGTAAGTTTGAAATACCATCATCGCCCATGGTAATACCATAAATAATTTTAGCTTGATGCATAGTAGCTCTATTATGAGTAATAGCAATAAACTGCGTCTTATCTGAAAGCTCGCCTAAAATTTCAGCCAAACGGATCGAATTTGCTTCATCTAAAGCAGCGTCAACTTCATCCAAAACTACAAATGGCGATGGATTATTAGCAATAATAGCACAAATCAAGGCAATTGAAGTTAAGGCTTTTTCACCACCGGAAAGCATGTTGATGCCGGAAAGCTTTTTGCCAGGCGGCGTGGCCATGATTTCAATACCGTATTGTTTTTTGGTTTTTACTTCTTCCTCTTCTACGTCCTCACCTATTTCTTCATTATCGCCATTAACTTTTTTATTTAAAGGCACTTCTTTGATATCCAAAATTAATTGCGCTTTACCACCAACAAACAATTGCTTAAAATATTTACTAAATAAATTATTGATATTTTTAAAAGCTGAATCAAATTGCGTGGAAATAGAGTCATCCAAATCTTTGATGATTTTTTCTAAATGCGTAATAGCCTCGTGTAAATCTTCACTTTGCTTGTGTAAAAACTGATAACGCTCGTCAACCTCTTTATGCTCTTGAACAATCGCCTCATCAATCGAACCAATCGAGCCAAGCTGATTTCTCAAGCTGTGGATTTTTGATCGGGCACTTTCTACATCAACGCTATCCACTTCTATTAATTTAAAACTAGGAAAATCCTCTTTAATCTCGGTCTCTAAATCTTCTTGCTTAGTTTCTAATCTAGCTAAACTTATTTTTACTTCATTCAAAGAATTACTCTTACTATTAAAATCGTGTTGCAGTTCTCTAAATTTCTTTTGATCTGACACTAAAGAAGACTTTGCTTCTTCTTCTTGAATATTAAATTCTTGAATATTTTTTTCAATGCTAGCTACCTGCTCTTGAGCAGTTTTAATGTTTTTTTCTACTTGTTCAAGCTGTTTGGTAAACTCAGCGCTATCTACACTTTGACCAGAAGCTGCTTTCAATTCAGTTTCTAATTTGTTTAATTCGTGTTGGTCATGCTCTAGCTGTTGTTCTACTTGCTCTAATTTATGCTGTAAAACAGCTACTTTAGTTTGGGCATCATTTATTTCGGAAACTAAATTATCTTTATTGGCTAATAATTTATTAAATTCAATCTGCCAATTTACTTTTTTAGTTTCTGGGTTTTCTTTAAGTTTTTGCCACAATTTTTTAACTGCTTGAGATAAATTCTTAAAACTTTGTTTTATTTTAGCTAGCCCTTCTAAATTTTCCAGAGTTTCTAAGCTAAGCTCTAGCTTATCTTGTTCAACAACAATTTTGGCTAACTCATCAGATAAATCAGCCGCTGAAAGCTCTTGATTATTCTGTAGATTATCTTCTAAATCTTTGAACTGCTTCAAGATTTCTTGTTGCTTTGTTTGTAAGTCAGCAACAACTGATCTTTTATTAGCCAATTCTTTTTCGTGCTCTATTTTGGATAATTTATTTTTACTAATGGCCTGATTAAGATCGCCCTGTCTATTGCGTAACCAAACTACGTCTGTTTTTCCACCAGACATTAATTTCAAATCTACCTTACCTTCCAAAATTGTTTTTTCTTTCAAAAATTTATTAAGATCATTTTGAGTATACTGCAATTTATTTTGTAAAGCCTGAAATTTTTCTTGTCGAGAATCAGCTTGTTCATGTTTATCTAGTTTGGTTTGTAAAGAAACTAATTGCTGATTTAAATCTGATACTTGTTTTTGAGCTACTTCAAAATCCTGACCAACCTTCTTTAAATCATTATTTAAATTATTAGTCAAAAAACTATAATATTTGGTTTGTAATTCTGCTAACTCTAGTTCTAATTGATCTCGCTTTTCTAATTTCTTAACTTGCCGAGTCAAACTTCTCAAGCGTGGCTCAAGTTCTAATAAAATTTGTTCTGTTTGAGACAAGTTATCTTTGGCGCGATCTAATTTGTTGATCGACTGCTCTTTTTTGATTTGAAATTGACGAACACCGGTTGCTTCATCAAAAAACTCTTTTCTTTCAGCAGAAGTAGAGATCAAAATGGAATCAATCATACCCTGACCAATAACACTGTATGTCTTTTGACCAAAATTTGCTTGCGCCAATAAAAGCTGCACATCTAATAAGCGAACTTTATTATTATTGATCAAATATTCACTATCGCCATTACGATCGATCTTACGTGAAACTACAACTTGCTCATAATCTATGTTGGCCAGATTATCTTTATTATTCAAATAAAGATCGACTTGAGCAAAGCTCAGACGACTTTTTTTATCTGAACCAGCAAAAATAACATCATCAGACTTTTTACCACGTAAAGTTTTGGCGCTTTGCTCTCCTAAAACCCAACGCACAGCATCAGCTACATTTGATTTACCAGAACCATTAGGGCCAACAATAGAGGTCAAATCACGATTAAATAAAAAAGTAGTGTGATGAGCAAAAGACTTAAAACCTTGAATTTCTAATTTTTCTAGATACATAAAATAAAAAAGCTCTTAAACCTAAAAACTATAGATAGTTTATCATATTTTTTGACAAAAAGAAAAAGTCCCGCCGAGGCAAGGACCTTTATGAAAAAAGAAGTGAAGGTGGTATAAACCCTCAACAAGGCACATTGAGCTCCGTAGCTCAATCAACAGCGTCCATGGCTTCGTAGCCTGTGGAATTGAAAATGTCAGACAATCAAACGGTTGTAAACAATCAAACGGTTGTAACTTCAGAGCGGGCTCACGCCACCTTGCACTTCATTAAAAGATCAAATGATGTATTAAATATAAACCCATAGTATAAATCTGTCAAATAAAAAACAGCGGCTCGTATGAGCCGCTGTTCAAATATATGTTTTAATCGCTCCATTGTTTGGCTTTCAAGGCATTACGTGCAGCATCGGTCTGCGCTTCCTGTTTACTATATCCTTCGCCTTCAGCGACTAAATCTTTGTCTAAATAAATACCAACTACAAATTGTTTATTGTGATCTGGTCCTGATGCAGAAATCACACGATAATTCGGAGTAATACCTAAAGTCTCTTGAGATTTTTCTTGAAAACTTGTCTTAGCATCAATATATGATTTTTCGGCGATGATCTTTTTTAAATTTACAATTAAATTATCTTGAATAAACTTGTCAGCTACTTGATAACCTTGATCTAAATAAATAGCACCAATCACTGCTTCAAAAGTATTAGCTAAAATGTAGCTACGAGCTTTTTTATTATTATCCTGTGCCTCTCCTCGGCTCATGTAAAGCCAATCATATAAACCTAGGGTTTCAGATGCCTGAGCTAAACGCTCACGATTTACCAAACTAGAACGCCAATTAGTCAACACACCTTCGGCTTCCGAAAAATTATGGAATAAATAATCAGTGACAGATAGTTCTAATACGGCATCACCTAAAAACTCTAGACGTTCATTATGATCTAAAACAAAATCTTTGTGCTCATTAATGTATGAACGATGCACTAGCGCTTGTTTCAAAACATCTTTATTATTAAAATTGACACCCAGTTTCTCTTCCAAATTTTTTAGATTTTTATTCATTATTATTTTAGTAAACCAAGTTTCTTTAAACCATTTTCAAAAATCTCTTTAGCATTTTCATAGCCCAGGGTATTATATACTTCCGTTTGAGTAAACCATTTTACATCTTGTAGCTCTTTGGTTTGTGGAACAATAAGTTCTGTGTCAGCGGTTTCAATCAAGAAATACTTAATCATTTTTCTGAATGGAGCTTGGCCTGGTTTATGAACCTTGACTTGAGTTTCACCAATATACTCTATTACTTTTAAATTTTTTAACCCTGTCTCTTCATTTAATTCACGCACTGCGGTATCTTCTAAGCTTTCCCCTTCATCTACATGCCCCTTTGGGAAGGTCCATTTGCCATAAGCGTCTAAGATCAAAACAAAATGATAACCTTCATCACTCTTGCGATAAATCAACCCACCTGAAGAAACTTCTTTGATGCCTTGGCTGGATAAATTTTGTTTTTCACCTTTCTTAGCCATCTCTTTATAGATGCTGCCCAAAACACCGTTTACAAATTTACCAGATGAGTCTCCGCCAAAAGCTTTGGCTAGTTCTATAGCTTCATTAATGGCAACTTTAGGAGGAATGTCCTCTGTAAATTTCAATTCATAAATACCAATACGTAAAACATTACGATCACAAATAGTAATCTGATCTAATGGCCACTCGGGAGCAAAGTCTCCAATCATTGCGTCTATTTCTTTTTGTTTACTGACAACTTCTTTACCAAGATTATCGCTAAATCCTTGGTCATCAAAATCAGGCGCAAACTCCTGACGAGTATGCTGTAAAATCTTAACGATATCTTCTTGTTGTCCACCAAAATCCCATTCAAACAAAGATTGTAAAACTAGGGTTCTTGCTAAGTGTCTATTGGCCATTTTTATTTTTTATTTACTTAGGTGATATTTATACTTTCTTTTCACCTTTAAAATATCCACATTTTTGACAAGCGCGATGTGGTAATAAACTTGCATTACAATTTGAACATTTTACTACGCTTGGTTTTTTCAAAGCAAAGTGTGATGCTCGCCTTTTTCCTGATGCTTTTGTTCTCTTTTGTGTAGGTACACCCATATTTTTTAGTTTAAAACAATAAAAGTGTCTTGATGTTACCGGAAAAACGGTTTACGGTCAAGAATGTATACAAATTATAACATAAAATGCCTGCAAAAGCGATAATAAGCCTAGGTTTTTGTTGTTTATTTTTATGGGGTTGACAAATCGAAAAATGTATGCTATGATGCTACATCAAGCTAGAAAACTTACAAAAACAAAGAGAAAAATAAAAATCCCTAGAATTTTACAAAATATCTCCAGTTAACTAGCATGTTTCTAGTTAACTGTGTCCACGACAAGCATGGGGATCATTTTCAGATTTGTTTTGGCTCCGGCTAAAAGTTTTCTATAAATGATTTTCTTGGACGCAGTTAATTGGAAATATTCTATCCCAAAACCGCGGCTCATACGAGCCGCGGTTTTTTATTTTATTCTGATTCTTCAGGTGTTGAACTGGCTTGTTCAGCTGCAAATTCTTCTTCGGTCACTCCTAGCAAACAAACTTCCTGCCATGGAATATAGTGACTATGAAAAGTCGTGCTCACTGGCTCATCATCTTCTGGATACCAAACAGTATAATCAAACTTGGCATCTGCTCCATTGTGTGCTCGCTCAGTACATTTAATCTCGCCTACGGGTAGATCCAAAGTTTTAATAACTTTTTTTTCTGGCGGTGGAACGATGTTATAAACTACTGGCTCGGTCATTGAAACCTGACGACCATCTTTGGTGCCCCAAAAATCAAAATATATTTTTCGGCCGTCAATTCTAGTCTGAATCAAAATATGTTTTCCAGTGTCATTTTTAAATTTCAAATCTGGCCAGGGATCATAGATGGTAGCATCGGTTCCAGCTGGCTCATAATAAGACACTCGATAAGAATGATTTCTTCTAGCTGTAATGTCCAAGCCACTAGCTAGTGCCCCTCTGAAAACTGTCGTGCCAATTTGGCAAAGACCACCACCATACTCTGGCTTAGTCTCATTTCCTTTGATCACCAACTCCTGCAAATAACCACTCTCTCCATCAATCTCTCCCAAAGTATCCATCAAAGAAAATTCTTCATCAGGTGCAATCAAAACTCCATTTAGAGTATCAGCTCCAACAGTGATGTTGTGAATACGATTATAAGGACTTCCAGAAAAATCTGATTCGCCAATACCAATTATCTCTACAATACCCAAGTCATTTACATCGTTGTTGGTCACGTGTGGCTCAACTGCAATGGTGGCTAGTTCTACTTCTAATTCACCGGATTGATTTATAATGTTTTCCAGTGTGCTTAAATTTTCTTCCCAGTCTAATTCTCGACCAATTTGACTACTGACAAACTCATCGACTTTACCATCTATAATTTCAAAACGAGCATCAAGCACTGGCACCTCAATTGCTTGGTCAATTTTCTGTTCTACGAAATAGGCCTCTACTTTCTCTATATCAAATCCTAAATAAACACTATCTAATTCTTTTTTTGGCATTAACCAGTCAGTCCACTGCACCGGTGTCACTTCCCACTCTTGTGCATCAAAAACAAAATGTAAATTGCCTCTATTTTTTATATTCAAAATTTCATCAGACATTTCTTCAATCATAGCAGCCGTAATGGTCGGCGGATCAGTGGTTATGTCTAAATCAATATCTTTATTTTGTAAAATACGAATAGCTTCTTCGGTGTTATCTAGAGCTTTTTGGTAATCAAAAATCTGTCCGGCGATCTCTGGTATAATTTCTAATTGACCATCTTTGACAATAAAACTGGCCTCCTGCTTAGCAGCTAGCACATCACTCAAGTTATCATTTAAAATTTCTAGGTGCTGCTCCCTGTCCCATTGATAGGTCATTACAAAATCTTTACCCCACCACAAAGCTTTTAATTTGCTAGGTAAATTGCTTAGTGTGTTATCGCTCTGCCAATCTAAAACTGCCTGCAAGCTTGTCTCTACATCCCAATTGACCAAAGCATAAGAAGTGTCGGTTGATTCAATTGACGCTAGGTATGGATAAACTATTACATTTTTTAATGAGTGCTGATAAACAAAACCGCGGTTGGCAATAAAATCAATTCTTTGCTGTAAAAGCTGACGAGCTTTTTCGTGATCTAGTTTACCTAACTCATTTTCACCAACAGTGACGTTGGGGAAAATTTTATCTTGATAAATATTATTAATCGTGGCGTTAGCAACTAAGGCTAAAAGAAAAATAATAACAAAAACAGCCGCGCAAATCACCGGCCATTTTATCCAAGGATTAGCTTTGAGTTGTAAAAACCATTGGCGCATTAATCTTTGCCTAGTAAATTATTTAACACTTCTTTTTTGTCATCATCAGCAGTTGGTGTTGGCTGGTAATCTAAACTCAAATACAATGGCTTGTTTTCTTCGGTAAATTCATCAGCCAAAAGGCCAGGTAAAATAATCTCCATACCATTTTCAGAAACCAAAATAACTTTGCCTTCACTTTTTTCTTTTAAAGATAAGCGTAAATTTTGAACTAACATTTTAGTTTTCGTCTTTAACTTTTATGTTAACATCTTTTTTACCAGCCTTTGGTAATTTGACTGTTAAGATTCCATTTTTAATAGTGGCATCAATTTTGTCAGGCACAATTTCTACTGGCAAAATAATAGAACGAGAAAAGCTTCCCCAATAACATTCCTGATAAAAATAATCGTCTTCCTCTACGGTCAAATCTTTTGAACGACGACCACGAATAGTAACCATGTCATTGTCCACTGAAATGTCTACATCCTCTGGCTCGACACCAGCAATTGTAGATTTGATAATGACATTGTTTTTATCTTGATAGACATCAACGGAAAGTTGCCCTTCCTCCTCTATCTCATCTTCCACTTCATCCCATAATTCATCTGTATCTGTTTCTTCTACGTCTTCATCAAGCTCTAATTCTTTTAAATCTTTTTCTTCTTCTTTTTTATTTTTCTTTTTACGCATTTTTTTAACTAAAAAACTTTTAAAAGCTACTTATATTATAAGTTTTTAATGACTAATTGTAAATAGAAGAAAATAAAGACCGGTTGCAACTATTGTTGCAACCGGAATGTGATGCTGAGAGTTGGCTTAACTTATAAAAAGAGTAAGGCCTCCGACCAGCTTTTCACGCCAATGATCAAGCGAGTGGTCACTGCCCCAACATAGGTCGCTACTCCCAACATCGCAAAGGCAAGGAAGTCGTGACCAGCGTGTCCGACGATGGGAGCACCAAAGAAAAGAGACAAAAACGCCATGAGTAAAGCGATGACGCAAAGCATAGAATCCTCCTGCGTTGTGTTTTGTCTTGAGATCCTCTCAAAACAGATTGTAGTGTTCTGTATTGATATATAATCATAGCATATTTATGTATATTTGTCAATGATAATAAGAATAAAATAGCCAATCTTAGCCAAAACCAATCATTCTTCCTTGACAAATACCACACATTCCATTAATATGCATGCACGTAAATGTACATTCGTATAAAAAACGGTCTTGGAGAGCTTGCCTTCATAGGGCCAGGAACGAAATCAAACACTCGCGCCATTAGCGAGCAAAGATTACGCATGTTGATATGGGTGAGATTAGACACCTTGCTGGCTTTCAACTAGCTCCTTGGTCTCTCCAAGACCGTATCAATATTCCTAAATGTTTCGCGTGCACGCGTACATCAAAGGAAAAGCCTCCGTACGTCCTCTCGTGTATCTGGAGGCTTTTTTTCTTGATTTTTTCTTGAAAATCAGTTATAAATACGAGTGTTAAATTTGTAATTTACAACCTGCCGGAGTGGTGGAATTGGTAGACACGCCTGGTTTAGGACCAGGTGCTTTCGAGCGTGGAGGTTCAAGTCCTCTCTCCGGTACCATTGGGGTGTATAGCTCAGTTGGTTAGAGCGCTACATTGACATTGTAGAGGTCCCCGGTTCAAATCCAGGTACACCCACCATCTTTATGAGCAACATAAAAACACCCCTGACAGGGTGATTTTTTAATTTTATTATAAACATTTTAATTTATGTAAAGATACCAGAAAATTTCCAAAATAAAAAAGCAGCTAACAAAATTAAAATCAATATCCAAGGAGCATGAATGGCCACAGAAACTGGTAACTCCACAAATAATCCGTGTAAAATATCTCTCATATATTTCTATTATATAAAATAACTGTCTATTTTTCAAGCTTTGTATTTTTTCTTCAGAAAATAAGCTGCTAATAATATCACTGAACCGACTAGTATCAAAATTAAAATATTTTTTACCTGACCTACGCGATCATTTTCTTCTCCTTGATAAATCTCATTACTAATTATTTGTTCTCTATCACTTTCTGAATGAATAGCTGCGGTTACTGCAGTAGAAACTGAAATATCGGCAAGACCAAAAGGCACTAATTTAAAGCCACTATCCGTTTCTGATAAAATGCCAGCCACTACAATTTCTACACCCTTTTTTATTCCCAAATCTTTAGTAGAAAATTTAGTGTAAACTCGTAATTGCCAATCTTCTTCAATATCTGAAGATAAATAAATACTTTTACCACTTTTTTTAGTAACCATTCCTTTAACATAAACAAAGTCTCCTAAAAAATCTTCGCTCAAATCATCGGTGGTAATTAATTCGGGCTTATTTAAATTCAAATTAAAATCTATCACGAAAATATTATTAACATCTTTAATTGTTATACGCGGCAAATCTTCTAGTTTAGTTATTTGTCCGGATACTTCTACTAAATCACCTTCTTTGATACTTGGAAAATCTTTTTTGTGAAAATAAATTTCAGCTACTTGATCAAAATAAATTTCTTCTTGATCCCAATCAGCTAAATACAAACTACGCGTACTAGAAGCCACATCATGCAAGGCTAAACCTTGTAAGACAATACTCTGTTTCTTTTCTAAGTCCATCAATTGTCCTGGTCCATAAATTATCGGCGCGGAATTAATAGCATAGTTAAATAAACCTGCTGTCGGCTCCTGACTTATAAACCATTCGTTATTCGAATCATCCCAGGCCATGGATTGGCCTTCGGGAATTTTTTCATAATCAATTTCTTGCCACACTTCTTGTAGTGGCGTCAACAAACGTACTTGATCATTACTATTGTTCAGAGTCAGCCCGCTTTCTTCTCTAGAAACTATCAGAAAACCTCCCGACAAAATTAATGTGCTAGTAGAAAAAACATAAGGTCGACTACCACCATCTTGGTCGTCTAGATGCCAAGCTAATAAGTCTATGTTTTTATTTGACTTATTTTGTAGTTCAATCCATTCATAATCATCTGAACCAACTGGATTGGGAATAAATTCAGAAATTATTAAATCTGATAAATCAAAATCAATGGGCTGAACATCCTGAATATCTAGATCTAACTCTAATTCTAAAATATTAATTAATAAACTAACTTCGTCTTCCTCGCCCTCACTGTCTGTGACTTTTAGTTTGACTAAATAATTTCCAGCAGCTTGATAAATATGGTTTTCTTTTGCTTCGTCACCTGTGGTTTCATCACCAAAATCCCAAACATACTCTAAGTCACTTTCTTCTGGATCAGAAGAATCTTCAGCTGATAAAATTATTTTCTCACCCACCACTAAATCTTTAGATAATAAATCTATTTTGGCTTGTGGCGATAGATTGGCGATAAATTCATTATCTTCGCCTGGCGTTAAAGCACTGGTCCATAAAAAATTATCTAGATTCATGTTTTCTCGAGCATAACTTTTGTCTTCTAGCGCTACACCACTGTATTCAATTATTTCTAATAGTTCTTCTTCTGGATCATAAAGTTTTACGGCGTCACCACCAGTATTATTAAGAGAGATCCCAGTGAAGCTTTTATCTAAAATTAAATATTCTTGAGCCGCGATGTTTAAGTTTTCATCTTCAGCAATTGTAAATATTCGTGCTGAATTATCTTGCAATTTAAAACCACCCAAATCTATGGTTTCTTCGCCTTTGTTAAAAAGTTCAATCCATTCGTTGTTATCACTACCTGCTGGATTAGGCAAAAATTCTGAAATGATAATATCGTCCCAGGGATTGAGCGGCGGAGGTGGTGTGCCGCCTCCGCCGGGATCATCTTCGTCTTCTTCGATCTCTTCATCTTCAGCTAATACTTCTACCAAACAAGTAGCTGTGCCCTCTAATTCTCCGTTGGAAACCAATAAGCTAACATTATAATTATTTACTTCTGTCCAAATATGATAAGCCTGTGATGACGTAGCTGTTGTGCCATCTAAAAAATCCCACAAAAATGTTAATGATAGATTCTGTGGATCAGTAGATTGTGAAGCATCGAAAAATCCCTCTTCTTCAACTAATAAACTTTCCGGACAACTAATAATTGCCTGTGGCACTAAAACTTCTTCTTGCACTTGACCATCACTATTAGCCTGCCCCGGAGTTCCGTTTTCAATCGAGCTTTCTTGCCAGTTTTCTTGACTTGAGTCTTGGGTCAAATTTATTTTTTCTAAACTAAACCCTGTACCATTAGCACCCCACACAGAATCATAACTTGCCTCTACTGGATAATTATCACCACCGTCAAAACTCAAAGCAATACTTGAGCTAGAATTTACTAAGCTCATGACAGTGTCAAAAACTGTGCCGCTAAATTCTGGATAATCTATCAAAAATTGATCGGCATCAGCAGCTAAAACAAAAAATTCTTGAGCAGCAACCGTAGTCGTGCCCTGTGTCAAGTTTAAAGTATGATTTGAACCATCAAAAAAACGCCAAGCTTGCCCACCTGAGCCAGGCGTTACTATGATCTCTTCTACTCCCCCATTATAAATTTCAATCCATTCATGTCCTGAGTCACCACCTGGTAGATCATACATAATTTCAGAAATTATTAAATCCGTTTCAACAGCAAAAACCTTGGGACAAAATGGCACACCAAAAAATATTAATCCCGCCACAAAAACGGATAACAAAATCGTTTTCTTCATTTTATTAAATTTTAATTGTTAAATATTTATAATTCCTCGATATCTTTTTTGGCTAGATATTTTTTTATTTTCTTAAATTCGTTAATAACTCTACTTTTATCTTCTACTTTTTTCCACCAATTATTTTTATCAAACCCATAGGCGTCATAAGTAGCTACATAAAATTTTATATATTTGGGAAAATATTTTTTTAAAGTCATCAATGCTCTTCGCGCATGATAATTTTTAGCAATAATTAAAATGCTTTTAATATTCTTTAATTTATTTTTTTCTTCTAATAATTTTTTGGAGAACAAAACATTTTCTAAGGTATTGGTCGACTTATTTTCTAATAATAATTTATCTAGAGGCAATCCTATTTTTATTAATTGCTCAGCTATAGATTCTGCTTCATTTACACTATCGGTAAATTTATGGCCACCCGAAATTAAAATATTGTTGAACAACTTCTTTAGCCACAACTCATGGGTTAGCTCTACTAATTTTTCATGATTATTAGTACCAAAAATAAACGCCAAATCCGCCTGATTTAGCTGACTATCTAAAAAAATATACCTGGTTATTTTTTTCTTATTTATGATCATACTCAAATCATAGCAAATTATAAAAATAAGCCCAAGCAGTCGCCCACCTGGGCTTATTGTTTATCCTATATTTTCACAAACTTGACTATACTGTTCTGCTTGAGTTTCACTATAAATAACTAGCGAAACTAATGTTTCATACCACAGCATCAATTTTAGTGCCTGACCGTAATTCATTCCTTGTTTACATTTTTGTAGAAAATTCATTGCTGGCGTAGAATCGACATTATATATATCATCAAAATGTTTAAAGCATTGTATTAAATCTGATGGGGAACATATATAATGTAGAGAATGCTTACACGCATAACGTGTCAGTGCGTTGCCTGGGCCATGCAACAATTTACTTACAAAAATTCTGGCCTCCGTCTTACTTAAGGTCCTCACTAATTGCCTACGACAAATAGTCCTGTTGTCTAGCAAAACATAAGTCGTCATGTCTGCAAAACTTGCAAGCTCTGTTCTGTTGCAGCTTGATTCAATGCACATACTACCCTTAATGTCTTTGCCGGAAACCAGCGAGGGATTATACCTTGGATACCACAGTGGCGATTGCATGTTGGTCACCTCATCCATGGTATGAGGCACCAAATCAATATCACAATCTGTGCTTAAACATAATTCTCTTCTCAAATCACGTAGTTCTTGATAGACACCAGGCTCAACAACACCCCTTCTACTTGGTATCATAACTGCTATATCTAAATCTTCTGAATCATGATTAAAAAACCAAGACCCATAAACTCGAGCTGAAATGATGTGTTGATTGTCACCCAATGATTTTGCCACACACTCAACAATTTTTTGCTTCTTCATTGTTCTTCTCCTTGGTGTTTGTGATAAATTGTGAAAGAGCTTTTCTTCATTTTAATTGCTTAGCTTTAGGAAAAGTTGCAGCCAACAGGCCGAGGCTCCAACCCTTCCCTAAAAATAATCAAATTATTCTGCTAATTTAATTTCTTCTACTTCAATATCTTCACGTGCTGTTTCGTCTCCGGCGGATTCTTTTTTCTGACTACCGCCTAACATGATCAAATCTGAGGCAATAATTTCTGTGGTGTATTTTTTCTGGCCGTCCTTATCTTCCCAGCTTCTATTTTGTAAACGCCCCTCTAAATAAACCTTGGAGCCCTTCTTTAAATAAGTGGAAATAATCTCTGCTAAGTGTCCCCAGGCCACAACTTTGTGAAAATCGGCACGACTCTTCTTTTCTTTAGTTTTTACATCTCGCCAATTATAATTAGTAGCAACACTAAAAGCCGTTACTCCTTGCCCAGAAGGTATGTTTCTTAATTCTGGATCTTGAGTTAAATTGCCAATTAAACTTACTTTATTTAAGTCCATAATCGCTTTTCTCCTTTCTTTTCTTTAAAAATTATTAAATAGCTATTGACAAAATCGACTATTTTGTCTATTATAACGATGAAGGCTAACTAGTTTAGCCCTCAAAATCGCTTTTCTTCATGAAAAACCAGCCACTTGTGGCTGGTTTTTCGCATAGCTTTATATCTTCTCTCTACATCTAAACTACTGAGGCCATAAAATCTACCGTTGTTTTCAGCGGTTTTTTGATTAAATAGATATTCAACGAGTATTTCTATTGAACTTTTCATACTTAAATTTAATCAAAAATGATGTTTCCCTGTTTTATTTTTGTTTTTCCTAAGCCGTCGTTTGTTTAATAGACGGCTACTCCTCCTCTTCCATATTAACAAATATAAAATATCTGTCAAGGATAATAAAAAATGACTAATTTTAGTCAAAAAGAAAAACACCCCACTTATCACTAAGTTGAGTGTTTGCTTAACGCCCTATGATCATAACATCATAGAAAAGTAGGATCGCCGGAAAAAGCCAAAAAAAGATTGAGATGATGGATGCCAAAATGCGCGCAGCATTGTCCCACAAACAAACCGCTTCTTGTTTTTTTCTTTGCGGTCTGAATAGAAGAGCCAATGCCCAAGACAGAATAATAACCAACATCGCATAGAGTCCAAAATGAGTGTTCCAAAATCCCGCCCACTCAAACGGTAATGTGAGCAAATCCATGATGCAGTCCTCCTCTTTCTGTAAAAATAGCCGTTTATTTTATTATAAAGCCTATACTTTAAATCGGTCAATTATTTTATATATTTTTTTAAAAAACTCTGTCGATGTATTTCACAAATACCATTTTTTACTACTAAGTCTAAATGCTGCTTGGTTCCATAACCTTTATGTTTAGCAAAATCATAAGATGGGTATTTATCATGCCAATCTTGCATTAAATTATCTCGATAAACTTTTGCCAAAATAGAAGCGGCTGCAATTTCTGCAAACTTACTCTCGCCTTTTATATGAAATTCTATTTTTTTATTTTTAATGTAGTTGTGAGCACCGCCAACGTGATCGGCTAAAATTTTACCTTCAAAATTTTTTATTTTTTTTAATAAATTGTCGGCGGCTCGTTCTACCACTAAACAGTTCGCAGATTGAATTCCTATTTTATCTATTTCTTGATTGTCTATTTCAGCAATTGCCCAGATAAAATTATTTTTTAGTAACTTAAAAAGTTCTTCTCTTTTTTTAGCTGTTAATTTTTTTGAATCTTTTACTTGTTTCAAAATTTCTAATTCATTTTCCTGTCCACGTGATAAACAAGCCACAGCTACTATCGGACCAGCCACGCAACCACGACCAACTTCATCTATTCCAATGATATAATTTTTACTCATGATTAAATTATAGCATAAAAAATAACCCGACGAATGCCGAGTTATTTTAAATTTAATTTCTAATTTGAGAAGCTTTATCTATTCTCTCTAGCGCTTTTATAAAAGCGGCCGTTCTAAAATTTACTTTGTACTCCTCTGCTGCTTGCACTATAGATTGATAAGCGGGAATCATTCGTTCTTTTAATTCACTATCGACTTCTTCTTCGCTCCAATAATTATTACTGGTGTTTTGTAACCATTCAAAATAAGAAACAGTTACGCCTCCGGCGTTGGCCAAAACATCTGGAATGACCAAGACCTGTTTTCCATGTAGAATCTCATCTGCCTCAGGTGTAGTGGGACCGTTTGCAAGTTCGACAATTATTTTTGCTTGAATATTTTCTGCGTTGTCTTTAGTAATTTGATTTTCTAAAGCAGCTGGAACTAAAATATCTACGTCTAAAGAAAATAATTCTTCTGTACTTATTTCTTTAGCGCCTTTAAAATTTTTCACCTCTCTAGAACTAGTCTTGTGCTCTTGAAGTTTGTCTATATCCAATCCAGATTTATTATAAATAGTTGACTTGGAATCAGCGACCGCTACAACTTTGTAACCGGCATCAAATAAAAGTTTAGCCATGATCGCTCCGGCATTACCAAAACCTTGAACAGCAACAGTTAATTTTTCTGGCTTTAGATTTTTTTCACGAACCGCTTCCTGCAAAACATAAAATCCGCCCATTGCAGTAGCTGATCCCCTACCTTTTGATCCGCCAAACTCTAGTGGCTTTCCAGTCACTACACCAATGGCCGGATGCCCAACTAATTTTGAATATTCATCAGCCATCCAAGCCATGATTTGTGGATTGGTATAAACATCGGGAGCAGGAATATCTTTTTCTGGTCCAATCACTGGACGAAAAGCACGAATCCAAGCCCTGGATAATCTTTCGATTTCATTTTCACTCAAAACTTTTGGATCAACTATTACACCGCCTTTACCGCCGCCCATAGGAATATCCACTACGGCACATTTTATAGCCATCCAAAAACTCAAAGCCTTTACTTCATCAAGGTCAACTTGGGGATGAAAACGAATTCCACCTTTGTATGGCCCGCGAGCACTATTATATTGGACGCGATAAGATTGAAAAGTTTCTAAACTTCCATCATCCATACGCACTGGCAAAGTGGCTTGAGTTATTTTTTCTGGATTACTTAATTTCAAAAGGGTTTCGGAATTAAGATCCATAATTTTAGCGGCAGTTTCTAATTGCCGTAAAGCATTATCGTAAGCATTCATAAATTTATTTTTTAGTTTCCTGTTTTTTCCAATCTGGAGTCAAAACTTTATCACCTTGTAAAAATCTTGCGGCCTGCAAAGCGGCCTTTGATCCTTCGCCAGCAGAAATCACTGCTTGCTTATAAGTAATGTCTGTCACATCACCAGCTGCAAAAAGTCCTGGGGTTTTAGTTTCACAATCACGAGAAATTTTTATCTCTTTACGATCAGTGTATTCAACCAAATCACCTAGCCAAGCTGTTTTAGCTATGTGTCCAATCTCGACGAACACTCCATCTACTTTTAATTCTACTGTTTTCTCATCATTAGTTTTATAAACCAATTTTTCAACTTTATTTTCACCGATAATTTTAACTGTATTGGCATTAAAAATAATTTCAATATTTTTAGCAGCATTCATTTCATCAATCAAGGTCTGCTCTCCTCTAAATTTATCTCCTCGGTGTAAAACATAAACCTTGTTAGCAATTTTGCTCATATATTCAGCTGCATCTAAAGCTGAATTTCCACCACCAACCACTACTATGTCTTTTCCTTTGTACAATGGTCCATCACAAGTAGCACAATATGCCACACCCTTGCCAATCAACTCTTTTTCACCTGGAACTTCCAAATTTCTTGGTGTTAAACCAAAGCCTAAAATGATTGCTTTTGCTTGAAATTTTTTATCGTTAATAGTTTTAACAGTGAAAAGTTTATCTTCTTTTATTATCTCTGTTACTTCCGTCATTTCAAATTCAGCGCCAGATTTTTTGGCTTGATTTTGAAAATTTTGCATTAATTCCAAGCCACCAACTGACTCAAAGCCTGGATAATTTTCAATAATGTCTGTCCAAGCCGCTTGGCCACCAATGTCTTTGGAAATAACTAAAGTTTTTAGTGCTCGACGAGCTGTATAAGTGGCTGAAGTCAATCCAGATGGACCAGCTCCAACTATAATGACATCATAAATCATTTCTGCCATAAGATTATTTCAAGTGGTTATTAACCTTGTCTGTTAAGTCGGCTTTTTGTTGTAGACCCATCGCCTCTTCTACCATTTTTCCATCTTTAAAAATCTTAATGGTCGGAATGCTCATTACTGCAAACTCTTGTGCGGTAGCTTGGCTCTCGTCAACGTTTAATTTTGTGATTTTTACTTTATCGTTGCCTTTAAAATCTTCGGCTAGCTCATCAATGATTGGTCCTTGCATTTTACAAGGTCCGCACCATGGAGCATAAAAATCCACCAAGACCACGCCCTTGAATTCTTTTACTTCGCTTGCGAAATTTTGATCATTTAATTCTTGTGCCATATGTTTTTTATTAATTTATTAAAAATTTAATTAACGTCAAATAAAATATCTATTAATTTTTCCATCTCTTTTTTATCAGTAACTTGTTTACCATCAAAACAACCATGCACCTTATCATTAATTAACATTTTAGTTACCGAGCTTAAAGAAGCGCGAGCAGCTAGAACGACTCTAACTATCTCCTCTATTTCTCGTTTTTCTTGATACATCTTCTCTATAGACCTTACCTGACCCTCTATTCGATGTAAACGAGCTAATATTTTTTGTGGATCACATTTATTTTCCATGTTTTTTCTTTATTTATACCCCCTATGGGTATTATAACACACCTCCTTACTTTGTCCAGCCTCCTTTTAATAAAAAATCATGCCAAGATGAAGCCTAGACATGATTTATTGCTGCAACTTAGTATAGGTGCATTTTGTACAAAATATTCAGGATCAAATATTTGACCTGTTTTTCTAGGCACATTAGAGCCACTAGCACAAAGATCAATGCCCACCTTCTTTCTATTGCTGTTGGCACACTAAACATAATAAGCCTCCAAAAAATGTACATATATCACTATTAATTATACATATTGAACTTTAAATTGTCATATTTTAGAATATTAAAGCTAAGATTAGCACAAATTTTTATTAACGCCCCCTATCTCCTTGACAAAAATATGATTATATGCTATGGTTATATAATTAATGAACATTTAACAAAAAATAAGGAGGGCATTATGAGACCTACTCATGTAAAAACCAAAAAGTGGTTCACTTTTGTCCCAGCCATGATAACTCTGGTAGCCTGTGTAGGTCTTGCTTGGCCCGCAGCCATGAGCTGGAAGTTCAGCTTCATGAGCAATATGTCATTTTTTGCTGCTACAGCCAATGAGAGCATGGTGAAGAACGGAGAACAGTTCTGGCTGCAAATCGCTGTGCTCATTGGTCTGACTGTGCTTCTACTGGCAATTGGAGCTCTTTTCTTCTTCTGCCTATCAGTGATCTTCAAGGAAGTTGGAAAATGGGCTACTAAGTAACTCACACCCACTCGTTTTTGCTACATGCAAAGACGTTTGGGTGTTTTTTATCTAAAAAAACAGACAACTAAATGTCTGTTTTGGCTAGTACTAGCATAAATATCATTATTAATTCCGTGTAGAAAGTTTAATCATTTTCATCCTCTATCTCGCCCACTAGCTCCTCTAACAAGTCCTCCATGGTCACTAATCCTATCACTTGATCCTCGTTTTTTCTCTTAATAATGGCCATGTGGCTATTATTTTGTCTCATTTTAGCAAAAATTTTATCTATTTTGGTATTTTCGCTTATTTCTAATATCGGTTGTACAAAATTTTCCAGTGGCTCCTCTCTTTTGTCACTATTTAAAACTTTCATGACATCAGAAACATGAATATAGCCAATAATATTGTCTTTGCTATTACTATAAACTGGGTAGCGACTTAAACCTTCTTGAGCTATAAAATAAGACACCTGATCAATGGCGGCATCTTTATTTAAAACCGCTACTTTATAAAAAGGGGTCATTACATCTTTTACTATTTTATCATTAAAAGATAAAACATTCATGATCATTTCATGTTCTTCGAAGTCAATCACACCCTCCTCTACCGCTAAACGACTAAGGGCCTTAAATTCTTTTTCTGATACTATCTCTGGTTGCGCTCCTTTAGTCAAAATAAATAGAGTCTTTTCCATTAATAAGACTATTGGGAAACACATTCCTTGTAGAAAATAGACTGTGGGCGCAAAAAATAAGGCCATTTTAGAGGCGTGAATTTGAAACCAAGCCTTGGGGTACATTTCACCGAATATTAGCACCAAAATAGTCATAACACCGGTTGCAATACCAGCGCCAGCTGAACCAAATTTTTGTATAGCCCATAAAGTAGCTAAGGAAGCGGCACCAATATTCACTAAATTATTGCCTAATAAAATAATAGCTAATAAACGACGCTTATTATTTAATAATCTCTGTAATAATTGGGAGTGCTTTTTTCTAGCTAAAACTAGCGATTTTACCTTGGCAGAGGAGAGTGAAAACATAGCAATTTCCATGCCAGAAAACCAACCAGATAAGGCTATCAAAAATATAAGAAATGCTAATGTCATGTTTTTATTTACCAAAAAAATACCTACAAAATAGGTATTGCTATTTATAGATTAATTATTTGTTTCTTCTTGGGGGTCCGGCTCTTCTAAATTGTTCATATTTATATTTTAGCAAATTTTTATATTTAAGTCACGAATCAAGCTGGTGTCCTCACTAGGAATCGAACCTAGATCTAAGCCTTAGGAGGGCTTCGTTCTATCCATTGAACTATAAGGACCTAAAAAAATACGAATTTTAACTGAAAAATATATAGCACACTAGCCATCGTGTTATAACTGCCTGTCTTGAGCGTAGTCGAAAAAAACCATAAGGACATAAAAACACCCGCGTTCTTAATAATGTTTATGCCTTTTTCTTTGATATTAAATAAAATAATGTGTCGTAAAATATTAAAATATTTGACTTAAAAAATTAAACTTACTGTCCAGTAGGTACAAAATAGCGAAGATAATCAAAAATCCAAGAGACAAGAGTATTGATTTTTTAATGTCGCTCTTCAAAAACATTATTTTATCCATAGTTCTTTTTTAATTTTTTAAAAACATCAATATTGTATTATAAGTTACCAAAAAAGTCTATCTTGTTTATAAATTATTAGTAAAAAACTCTTTGACTTTTTCAAAGTTTTACCTTAAGATAAACAAGCTTACAATTCATAATCTAAACTTTATGTTTAATAAAAATCAACCAGCACATCAAACAAAAAGCATTGAAACGATCATCGGACCATCCGTTAAAGTAGAGGGGGACTTCAAGGGAGAAGGGGATTTGGTGATTGAAGGAATGTTAGTTGGTAACTTAACAACTAAAAATAACTTAAAAATTGGACAAAACGCTGTTGTTCAAGCTGAAGTAAAAGCTAACAACGCTTTTATCTCTGGCAAAGTAAAGGGCAACCTTATTATAAAGGGTAAACTAGAAATTACTAGCACCGCCATTATTGTGGGTGATATCAAGGCACAAATTATCTCTATTGAAAGTGGTGCTTTGGTTCAGGGTGCTCTTAATATGCCAGTAGGAGAAATCAAACTTGAGCCTGAAGAAGTAGTTGAGCCAAAAATCAAAGAGCTCAAAAAAGAGCCTGAAGAAAAAATAGAAGAAAATAAATAAAGGAGAGTATGTATCTTTATATTTACGATTCTTTTTTGAATCATAAAAAATATAACGATCTCCTAATTAAAATCGAAAAGCGAATTACCGACTTAGGAATCAAAGGCAAGGTAGCTCGACTATCTGTGCTCAAAAACATGAAGGAGTTGATCCTTGATGGGGTTAAGGATGGAGTACAAACCGTCGTGGTTATTGGTGATAGCCAAAGCTTTGCTAAAGTCATCAACATCGTAGCCGATCTTGATGTCACTTTAGGTTTGGTACCAGTAGACAATAGCAGTGCTATCGCTAAGGTTTTAGGAATCCCACCTGGAGTGTTGGCTTGCGATGTATTAGCTTCTCGTATCATCAAAAAAGTAGACCTAGGAAAAATAAACAACCACTACTTCATTAACAATGCAGAAATTATAAACGGCGATGTGGTGATTGAATATGACAACTTTAAAATTACCCCCACTACCACTGAAAATAAAATTACCCTCTATAATTTCGCCGGCAACAACAACGTTAATGTTAGCTCTAAACCAATTGATGGTATTCTAGAGGCTGTTATAGTGCCGGTCAAATCTACTATGTTCGGTAAAAAATCCATCCCCGAAACCGTATTACCTTTTACCAAAATAAAAATAGGCAGTAACTCTGAGGAGCAGGTTTCTATCGTGACAGACGAGCAGATCATCATGAAAACTCCGGCTGACATTTCAGTCACGCCAGAAAAATTAAAAATAATCGTCGGTTCTGATCGACAATTTGAATAATAAAAGACCGCTCGTAATAGGCGGTTTTATTATTGACAAAATTATTAAAACACACTAAAGTGCTATATTAACTGAACATTCCAAAACACAACAGGAGCCAGTGATGAATACACAAAAAGGACACAAGAAGCTATGGTGGCTTTTGGTCTTTGGCCTTTTATTGTTTGTGGTCGTGATTCTTTTCAGCATTCCAACGGCTGAGCAAGCCGCCGGAGCTGTGGATCTTCCTACATACACAGTCATGAAACCCAGCCAACCATCTGTGGGTCATAAAATGATCTTTTTAAGAGACCCTCAAGACAAATGGTCAATTACCATGGTCAATGCCAACGAAAACAAACTACACTTATTACGAGTGATGTCTGGCAGTAATGTTGGTAGCAAACCTACGGGGTACTTTACCGTATTACCTGGAGACACGATACGGTGTAAAGAAAACTCAGTTTGTGTATCTTTCTTTGTTTATGATGAACAACACAAACAAATAGGGTGGGTTGGTGATTTTAAAATTCGCTAAGCAAAAAAGACGTCTGACAAAGACGTCTTTTCTATTTGTATAAATTTGGTTTATTTTGTGTCTACAACTTCAACTTCATTTTTCTTTTTCTTCTTAAATCCCAAAACCATGTATTGTTGGAAAATTGAGAATAGTGTGGTTAACAACCAGTATAGTGTTAGTCCGGCTGGAAAACGAGAACCAATTAAGATGGTGATGATCGGTAAGAAGTAAGTCATTTGATTCTGCATAGCAGAGGCCGCGTTTTTGGATTTACTCTTACTCATCATCATCTTTGATTGCCAGAATTGAGCACCGCCCGCTAGCACTGCTAATGGAATGCTTTTGTCAGCTAAATTTAAAAATCCAAAAGCAATTGGTTCCAAGGTCATTGGATTGGCTACAAAACTATACAAAGAAGCACTATCAAAGATGGCCCCTTCTTTTAATTCATTAAAAAATACTCGGTAGATAGCAAACAAAAATGGCAACTGCACCAACATTGGTAAACAAGAACCAAAAGGATTTATTTTTTTCTCTTTATATAGGGCCATAATCTCTGGCCCCATTTTTTCTTTTTCGTCTTTATATTTTTCTTTGATCGCTTCTATCTCTGGCTGAATAGTTTGCAAAGATTTTTGTGACTTAATTGCTTGCTTGGATAGGGGATACAAAATCAAGCGAACGATGATGGTCAAAAATACAATCGCCACACCGAGGTCTTGCCAAGAAATAGTATTGTATAAAAAAACCAATAAATTAAAAATTGGTTGGTAAAAAATAGTAAAGAAAATGTTCATGTTTTTTGTTTAATAAATAATTGAATGTTTATATTATACAGGATGTCTTACTTATGATAAAGGGTCGGAGCCGCCTTTTGACCAAGGATGACAACGAATAATTCGCCACATGCCCTTAAGGCCTCCTTTTATGACCCCATACTTTAAAACTGCTTGATAGGCATATTCAGAGCAATGTGGTTCAAACTTACAGTAGCCAACTGGATATCGCTCTTTAAACCATCCTGTATCTGGTGATAGTGTCTTCTGGTATAGTTTAATAATTGCTAATAAAAATATTTTGAGTGGTTTTTCTAGAAAATAATATATTTCACTTAGCTTCATAGGCTTTTATTTTTGTAAAGGCAAACTTAAATTGCTTTATAATTGTTGGGAAATCTAAATCCAAAGCTCTTTTCTTAGCAATGATTAAAATAGCATAATTTTCGCTAATATTAGGCAAAAAACTATTTATCGCTTCACGCATCTGTCTTTTTAGCTTATTTCTTACTACGGCGCTTTTGTCTACTTTGGTAGACACAACAAAGCCTATTTTTGTTTGTGTTTCCTTGGTTTTTTGAAATTTAAGCACAAATTCCGGCAAAAAAAACGTCTGACCCTTTTGGGTCAAACTTTTTATCTCGGTTTCTTTGTGTAATCTATAAGCAGCTGGTAGCATAGCGCTTAATAAAATAATAAAAACCCACTAAACAGCTAGGCTAGCTCGTCCTTTGGTGCGTCGTCTTTTGATAACATTACGACCACCTTTTGTTGCCATTCTTGATCTAAAACCATGGGTTTTAGCTCTTTTTCTTGTTTTTGGTTGGTATGTTCTCTTAGTAGCCATTTATTTATAATGAAATTCTTAAAATTGAACTGCTTTAAGATAACACATTTTTATTGTTTTGGCAAGGAATAATATTATCCACATTCACCCACACTTTATTCACATATTATCAACTTATCAGCGTATTTCAGTAAAACATTATTTATGGTATATTGTATAATATCAATTAAAAATAGAGGAAAAACCAAAAAAATATGAGTAATTACGATAAAGATTGGCAAAGTGTTTTGGGTGAATTAGAGTTGCTAATTAGCCGAGCAAATTTTACCACTTGGTTTAAAAATACCTTTATTTTAGAAAATAACGAAAAAGATGTGGTAATTGGGGTGCCAAACGCTTTCACTAAGGTTTGGTTAGAAAAAAAATACCACAAAGACATTGTTAAGGCGCTAGAAAACGTTTTATCAAAAAGTAATCTACAGGTTATCTACAGGGTCTCTACCACAGAAAATTCCTTTAATATTAGCAAAAAAACAACAAATTCTGCACAAAAACCAACAGAGCCTGTGAATAACTTTGGTAGTGTTAAAACAAGTAATAAATTTGGCCTAAATCCAAAATACACCTTCCAAAGCTTTGTTGTTGGTCCTGGTAATGAACTAGCCCAAGCCGCTGCCCAAGCCGCTGCCAAAAAACCTGGCGAGTTATACAATCCCTTGTTTATCTATGGTGGAGTCGGCCTTGGTAAAACCCACCTAGTTCAAGCTGTTGGAAACTATATTTTAGCTAAGGATAGCACAAAAAAGATACTCTACATTAATAGTGAGAAATTTACCAACGACTTTATTTACGCTATTAAAAACGGAAAAACCGAGCAATTTAAGCAAAATTATCGTGATGTAGACGTCCTACTAATAGACGATATTCAATTTATAGCCGGAAAAGAGCAGACTCAAGAGGAGTTTTTTCACACTTTTAACGCCCTACATCAAAACAATAAACAAATTGTCATCTCCTCTGATCGACCACCAAAGGCTATACCAGCCATTGAAAGTCGTTTGATTTCTCGTTTTGAGTGGGGAATGATCGCTGATATCTCCTTTCCAGACCTAGAAACCCGCATGGCCATCCTAGAAATCAAGTGTCAGGAAAAAAACTGCCTTTTAGATGAGACAATTATCACTTATATTGCTGAAAATATTCAAAACAACATTAGGGAGCTTGAAGGGGCCCTTAATAGAATCATCGCCTTTCATCAATTAAATAATACTAAACCCACACTAGAAAGTGTGCGGTCAATTTTAGGTGGAATTTCAGCTAATCCAAAAAAGGCTGGCTTAACTGTAAAAAGATTAATGGCGGTCATTATAGATTTTTATGGTATTTCTCTGGATGAGTTGTTGGGCGCCAGCCGAAAAAAAGAGCTAGTTGTCCCACGTCAAATAACAATGTTCTTAATGCGGGAGGAATTAAAATCCTCTTACCCTAGCATTGGTCAGAGTCTCGGGGGCAGGGACCACACCACTGCCATGCACGCCTGCATTAAAATAACAAAAATTATAGAGGTTGATAATAAAATAAAAAACGATGTAGCTGTTTTGCGCCAAAAAGTATATGAATAACTTGTTGAAAACTTTTGGGTAACACTCAAACGACATGTTAATAAAAAACGTACTTGCCCACAGCAAAATTTAAAATAAAAAAACTTATCAACAAAATCAAAAAACACGCACTTGTTATCAACGACTTATACATAGCAACAAAAAACACGCTTTCCAAAAAAACCCTAACAAAAAATAGTAAAATCAAAACCTTATCAACATATCAACAGTGCTTACTACTATTACTATATATATAAATAAATAACTTATAATATTATGAAGCTAAGTTGCACACAAGAAAACTTAAACAAGGGACTAGGATTGGTGTCACACATTGCAAATAAGAATAGTAATCTGCCAATTTTAAACAACGTTCTTTTAAAGGTTGCTAAAAGCGGACTAACACTTATTACCACTGATTTAGAAATAGGTATAAAGGTTTTTGTAAGAAGTAAGGTTGAAGAGGAGGGTGAGTTTACCGTGGCTGCTAAATTACTAAATGAATTTGTTGGTTTATTATCAAGAGAAAACATAAATATAGAACTAAAGGATGAAGATTTATACATCAGAAGTCAGAATCAAGACACAAACATTAAAGGCTTAGGGGCGGAGGACTTCCCACTTATTCCAGAAATTGAAAAAGAAAATGAAGTTGAATTAAATGTTGGAGAATTTAAAAGGGCCTTAAACCAAGTTATTTTTGCTGCGTCCTTAGATAATTCTCGAGTGGAAATAAACGCGGTTAATTTTAATTTTACCAAAGACGAATTAATTTTAGCCGCTACCGACAGTTATCGTTTGGCTGAGAAAAAAATCAAGATAAGTAACGGGCAAGAAAAAGAACTTATTGTACCACTAAAAACAATTCAAGAACTAGTTAGAATTTTAAATGACCAACCAGAGCAAAAACTGAAGATTTATTTTAATGAAAATCAAATAATGTTTGTTTTTGATGGAGTTGAATTGATTTCTCGTGTAGTAGAGGGGCGTTACCCCGACTACCAACAGATCATTCCCAATGAGTTTGTCACCACCGCCAAGTGCGAAACAAACAAGTTGATTCCAGCTATAAAGTCCGCGGCCCTGTTTTGCAAACAAGGAATAAACGATGTTCGATTGAGTTTTTCCGATAATGAGATTGTGGTTGCAGCTGCCTCATCTGGGGTTGGTGAAAATATTATCAAGGTTCCAGCTGAAATAAAGGGGGATGATAATGATATTGTTTTTAATTTTAGATATTTATTAGATGGCTTAAATAATTTAGGTAAACAAGACGTTGTCTTTAGTATTAACAACAACGCATCACCTGGCTTACTGAAAACCAAGGACGAGAGCAACTATGTTTATTTGATTATGCCGATTAGACAATAAAATGATTTCTTTTTTACAGGGCAAAATTTTATTAAAAAACGAAAAAGATATAATTTTAATAGTTAACCATGTTGGTTACAGGGTTTCTTTAGGTCCGATTTTTTTAGAACAACTAAAAGAGGAGCAAGAGCTTAAGCTTTTTATTCACACCCATGTTAAAGAAGACCTACTTGATTTGTATGGCTTTAAAACCATTGAAGAGCTAGACTTTTTTAAACAACTAATCTCTGTCTCTGGGGTGGGGCCGAAAAGTGCTGTGAACATTTTAGGTTTAGCCAAGCTAGACGACCTAAAGAAGGCGATTACTAGTGGTGACCCAAGTATTCTACGGCAGGTTTCTGGCATTGGTAAGAAAACAGCCGAGAGGTTAGTGCTTGAATTAAAAGAAAAAATAATAACTGACATTTCAGAAGGGTTTGTTTTCAATAAGGACGATGAACAGGTTGTAGAGGCGCTTGTGTCTCTGGGCTACAAAGAAAAAGACGCAAAAGAGTTAATAAAAGACTTGGAGTTCGAGGGTGATTTAGCTTCTAGGGTTAAAACCGCACTTCAGTCGATGAATAAATAACACATGTTGGTTTCTAGAGATGTTTTAAATCATGATAATTTTTTGGCTGAGGAATTTGTTTCCGGTGCTTTTTTACAAGGCACCATTTGGAAGGATTTTTTAGAGGCGCAGAAAAAAGCTGTTTGGCAATTAACAGTTACCAGAGACGCTGGTGATGTTTTAGCGGTCTGTGTTTTGTATGAAAACAAGCTCTGGTTTGGTAAAAGCTATTTATACGCACCAAAAGGACCTGTTTTTTCTAACAACTTAACAGAGGATGAAAAACAAGAAGCACTTAGTTTAATTTTGTCGCAAATAAGAGATATTACAATTGCCACACATCAATACGAAGAGATTTTTTGTAAATTAGAGCCAAGTCAAAAAACACCAACCCCTCCCGAGCTACACAACGATGTTATGATTCAGCCACAAGACACGCTGATTTTGGATCTAGGAAAAGACGTGCAACAATTATTAGCTGAGATGCACCCTAAGACCAGGTATAACATAGCACTGGCAAACAAAAAAGGGGTTAAGATTAGAGTTGGACAACGAAAAGAAGATGTGAAACATTTTTTAAGATTAATAAACAAGACCGCTTCTCGACAACAGATCAGCGCACACCCAGAGAACTATTATAAATTATTATGGGGAAGCTTATTAAAAAATAAAAGTGGCAAAATATATTTAGCCGAAATAGATGGAAGGGTTGTGGCTGCTAACATGATGATCGAGTTTGGCAATGTGGCCACTTATTTACATGGAGCATCTGATTATAGTTTTAGAAAGTTTATGGCTCCTCACCTATTGCAGTGGCAGGCCATTAAAGACGCCAAAGAGAATAATTTCGAGATTTATGATTTCTGGGGTATAGCACCAAGTGATGGTAGTAAACCAAAGTGGGAGGGCTTCACTAGATTTAAAAAAGGTTTTGGTGGTCGTGAAATTAATTCTCCCGGCACTAAGATTTTCGTTTACAATAGACAGTGGTATAATTTTTATGTGCTCGCTAAAAAAATAAAGAGTATTATTAAAAAATAATAATATGAATAAATTTGAAACAACGCTTCAAAAAGCAGGTGAGGAGCACAGCGGGATTAAAGATTTACTTGATGGTGGCTTTGTGTTGGACTCGGAGTCTGATGTGGAGCACGATGTTTATACTGGTAAATGTCTTGTCTGCGCTAAAGAATTTTCCATACATGTAGCCAAGGGATTTAAGGGTACTGACAAGAAAAACTTAGACCAAGTAACCCAAAAAATCTTAGAGAGTAAAAAGTGTCAGCTTTGTCGTGAAAAATAATGATAAAAAAAATAATTAAAAAATTATTGCCAGCAAATGTTTTGAGCTGTTATCACTGGTCTCTAGCGCGATTAGCCGCTTTTTTATTTGGACACCCGAGTAAAAAATTAATCGTCATCGGTGTTATTGGAACAAATGGCAAAACAAGCACGGTAAACATAATTTCTCAACTATTAGAAAGCTTGGGCTACAAAACAGGCCTGACTTCAACTGTAAATTTTAAGATTGGTAAAAAGGAGTGGCTTAATGATAAAAAAATGACCATGCTTGGTCGTTTTCAAACCCAAGACACCTTGAGACAAATGGTTAAAGATGGTTGTCAGTACGCGGTGATAGAAAGTTCATCACAAGGCGTTGATCAATTCCGTCACTTGGGAATAAATTATGACGCAGTAGTTTTTACCAACCTTACACGAGAGCACATTGAGGCTCATGGTGGTTTTGAAAACTATCGAGCTGCTAAAGAAAAACTTTTTAAACATCTAGCTAAAAGCAAAAATAAAAAAATAAATAATAAAATAAGTAAAAAAATAATCATCAGCAATGCCGATGATCAAGAAACGGAAAGATTGGAAAAAATCAAAGTTAATAAATTTTTTACTTATAGTTTCAAAAATAAGTCTGATTTGCAAGCAAGAAATTTAGATTTAAAAAATGGCCTAGTGAACTTTGAAGTAAACAATAAAAAAATATCTACTAATTTTTTAGGAGAGTTTAATGCTTACAATATTTTAGCTGGCTTAGCAGTAATTAAAGCCTTGGACTTGGATTTTGATAATATTGAAGTAGGAAAATTAAAAGGCGTGCCTGGCCGACAAGAATTTATCGATAATAAACAAGACCTTAAAGTCTTAGTGGATTACGCACCAGAGCCAATTGCTTTAAAAAATCTCTATACAGCTCTTAAGGAGCTCCAATATAACAAGTTGATCCATGTGTTGGGTTCTTGTGGTGGTGGCCGTGACAAGGAGCGTCAGTTGATCCTAGGGCAAATGGCAGGACAAGTGGCCGACATAGTTGTTGTCACTAATGAGGATCCATATGACGATGACCCACAGCAAATTATCGACAAAGTAGCCACTGGTGTTAAGAATAAAGAAGAGGATAAAAATTTATTTAAAATATTAGACAGAAAAGAGGCTATAAACAAAGCTTTAAGCTTAGCTGAAGCCGGAGATTTAGTCTTGATTACTGGTAAAGGTGCAGAACAGGCCATTTGTGTGGCTAACAATAAAAAAATTCCCCACGATGATCGACAAGTGGTAAAAGAATATTTTCAAAATTTAAAATAAAAAACCACTAAAAAATAAATTTATGTTTCATGAAAAACACTCGCGAACAATACTCAAATCCATCACTTGGCGCTTAGTTGCCTTTGGTGCTACCGTCATTGTCTTACAATTAATGATTAATGATTGGCAGACATCGTTAATACACTCAGTTATCATTCACTCTGTCAAAACCGTCTTATATTATATCCATGAGAGATTGTGGAATATAAGTAACTTTGGTCAGGAATTGAAAGCAAAATAAGAGGTTTTTTATTAAATTTATTAGTAAAAACAAGCTTTCTACGTGGTTTTGGAGGATAAATGTGGATAACTTGAGGGTAAGTAGTCACTTTTGTGTATAAAACAGCTGAAATTAGGGCAAAGTTTAAGATAATTTGACAAATGATAGAAAGTACATCTAGGTTGTTTGTGCTAATATTAGCTAATAAGTTTAAAAAAATAAGAAAATTAGCAATTTTAGATATTCGTTATTGACAAAGTCTATTTTTTCTTGTAATATACACTCATGTTAATTTCCCTGACTAACCAAGTTTAGTCTTAAATTAAACAAGCTGACCTCAAAAGCAAACGAGGTGAGTTTATTTTTTGCGCAAATTTTTTGTTTTAAAGTAACCCGGGGTCTTTTTTGGTCCCACTTAACAATTATTTTTTTGAACTTCTATGTCTCAAGTTAAAGCCCGCCCAAAGACACGTAAATTTTTCACAGACTTACGAGAGGCCATTCCTTTAACGGATTTGGTGGAAATCCAAAAAAAATCATACGACTGGTTTTTTAAGGAAGGTTTAAAGGAATTATTTGAAGAGATTTCTCCGATCAAAGATTTTATTGGTCGTGATTTAGAATTGTATTTATTGGATTATTATTTAGACGAAGCAAAGTTTGATGAAGTCACTGCTAAAGCCAAGAACACAACTTACGAAGCTCCATTGAGAGTGAACGTTCGTTTGACCAACAAAAAAACCAACGAACTAAAAGAGCAGGAAATTTATTTAGGTGATTTTCCTGTCATGACTGACCGTGGTACTTTTATTATCAATGGTGTAGAGAGGGTTGTTGTTTCTCAATTGATTAGAAGTGCTGGCGTTTTCTTTACTTCACAAATTCTACGTGGTCGTCGTTATTATGGTGCCAAGATTATCCCAAATCGTGGGGCTTGGTTAGAAATTGAAACCGATGCCAACAATATAATCTATGTTAAGATTGATCGAAAACGTAAGGTGCCAATTACAGCATTATTACGTGCTTTTGGTTATGCCACTGATGAAGAAATTATTGATTTATTCAAAGACGTTGATACTCATCCGGAAGTAAAATTTATTCAAAGTACATTGGACAAGGATATTTCCCACAATGAAGCTGAAGGCTTGAAAGAAGTTTACAAGCGTATTCGCCCAGGCGACCTGGCTACTGTTGATAATGCTCGATCTTTGATCCATTCTATGTTCTTCAATTTTGATCGTTATGATTTTGGACGTGTTGGTCGCTACAAGATTAATGCTCGTTTTAGTTTGGATATTCCAAACAATAAAGAGACCAGAGTTTTACGTCGCGAAGATTTAATTTTAGTGATTGCTGAAATCGTTAAATTAAATTTGTCTCAGGCTGAGCCAGACGATATTGATCATTTGGGAAATCGTCGTGTAAGAGCGGTTGGTGAATTAGTCCAAAATAAATTCCGCGTTGGTTTGGCTCGAATGGAAAGAATTGTTCGTGATCGCATGAGCACTCTAGACATAAATAATATTACTCCAAATCAACTTATTAACGCTCGTCCAGTCATTGGCTCCATCAAAGAGTTTTTTATGAGCTCTCAACTGTCTCAGTTCATGGACCAGGTTAATCCACTAGCTGAGCTTGAACATAAACGTCGTTTGTCTGCTATGGGTCCTGGTGGCTTGTCTCGTGAAAGAGCTGGTTTTGAAGTTCGTGATGTACATCGTACTCACTATGGTCGTATTTGTCCGATCGCTACTCCCGAGGGTCCAAATATTGGTCTAGTTGGTCACTTGTCAGCTTATGCTCGAGTAAATGATTTTGGATTTATCGAAACCCCATTTAGAAAAGTTTATCATGACGTAGAAAATGATCCAAAAATGACAGCTGGTAAGATTGCCCGCGTTGATATAAAAAATATTATAAAAGCAGGCGATGAAATTACAGATAAGATTGCCAAAGAATTAACCAAAGAAAAAGACCTGGAAACTATTGCTATTAAGCCGGTTGTTACAAATGAAATTACTTATTTAGATGCTTTCGAAGAGGAAAGATATAATACTGTAGCTGCCACAACATCCCTTGATGAGGATGGACACTTTTTAAGTGATTTTGCAGAAATTAGAATCAACGGTGCGCCTGGTTTTGATAAGGTAGAAAAAATTGATTTGATGGACGTAGCACCAAATCAAATTATTAGTATTGCCACTTCATTAATTCCTTTCTTAGAACATGATGACGCGGTACGTGCTTTGATGGGAACAAACATGCAACGACAAGCAGTGTCCCTGATTCGCCCTCAAGCCCCTATTGTGGGAACCGGTGTCGAAGCTAGGGCTGCTCAAGACTCAGGTCAAGTTGTAGTTGCCAAAGAAGACGGTGAGATTAGTTACGTTGATGGCCATCGTGTAGAAGTTACTAATAAAGATGGTGTGGCTGCTACATATACATTACAAAAATTTGCCCGTTCCAATACTTCAACCAGTATGAATCAACATCCGATTGTTGATAAGGGCGACAAAGTCAAAAAACTACAACCAATTGCTGATGGCGCTGCTACTGATCAAGGTGAGTTGGCTTTAGGACAGAATATGTTGGTCGCTTACATGACCTGGGATGGTGGTAATTATGAAGATGCTATTTTGATTTCGGAACGGGTAGTTAAAAATGATAATTACACCTCTATTAGCATCGAAGATTATTCTATCGATGTTCGTGATACAAAATTAGGACCAGAACAAATCACTCGCGATATTCCAAACATTAGCGAAGAAAAATTAAAGGATTTAGACGAAGAGGGTGTTGTGCGTATTGGCGCTAACGTTTCTTCTGGAGATATTTTAGTTGGTAAAATTACACCAAAAGGTGAGACAGAGTTATCGGCTGAAGAAAAATTATTAAGAGCTATCTTTGGTGAAAAAGCCAAGGATGTTCGTGATAGTTCTTTGTACTTAAAACACGGAGAACGCGGTAAGGTAATTGATGTCAAAGTCTTTTCTCGTGACAATGGCGACAAGTTACCAGCCGGCGTAATCAAAACCGTTCAAACTACCATCGCTCAATTACGTAAGATTCAAGTTGGTGATAAGATGGCTGGACGTCATGGTAACAAGGGTGTTATTTCCCGTGTTATTCCAGAAGCAGACATGCCTTTCTTGGAAGATGGTACACCAGTTGATATTGTTTTGAATCCACTTGGTGTTATTTCCCGTATGAACTTGGGGCAATTATTAGAAACTCATTTAGGCTTAGCTGCTCGTACACTAGATTATAAGGTTGCTACTCCTGCTTTGAACGGTGTGACTGAAGAGAAAATTAGAGAAGAGCTGGAAAAAGCAGGTTGGCCAGCTGATGGTAAGTTGCAACTTTTTGATGGACGAAATGGTGAGCCTTTCCATCACAAGACAACTGCTGGCATAGCTTATATGTTAAAACTAAATCACTTGGTGGAAGAAAAAATTCACCAACGCTCTATTGGACCTTACTCCTTAGTTACTCAACAACCATTGGGTGGTAAGGCTCAGTTTGGCGGACAAAGATTTGGTGAGATGGAAGTTTGGGCCCTGGAAGCTTACGGTGCATCAAACACCCTGCAAGAGATTTTGACCATCAAGTCTGACGATGTGCCAGGTAGATCTAAGGCTTATGAGTCCATTATTAAGGGCGAGCCTATTAATCGTTTAAATATTCCAGAATCTTTCAATGTTTTAGTTAGAGAATTGAAAGGCTTAGGATTAGATGTTGAACTTATTGGTCAACGCGAGAAAAAAGTCGAGTCAGTAGAAGACGAAACTACTAAAACTTTAGCCGAAGAGGCTCCAGTATTAATAGATGCTACTAGTGTTCCAGCAGAAGAATCAGCTGACAAATAAAAACACAGACTTGTAATCTTTTTAAATGTAAATTTTTAAATTAAAATTATGCCCACTCCTTCATCAACAAAAACAACCTTCATGATACCAGAACAAAGTACTGTTTTGGAGTTTGATGCTATCAAATTAAAATTAGCATCCCCTGAAGACATTCATGAGTGGTCTCATGGTGAGGTGGTAAAGCCAGAGACTATCAACTACCGCACTCAGAAGCCGGAAAAAGACGGTTTGTTTTGTGAAAAAATCTTTGGGCCATCAAAAGATTGGGAATGTTATTGTGGTAAATATAAAAGAATACGTTATAAAGGTACTACTTGTGATAAGTGTGGTGTAGAAGTTACTCGTGCCATTGTTCGTCGTGAACGCATGGGTCATATTGATCTGGCTGCTCCAGTTTCACATATTTGGTTTCTACGCGGTATTCCATCTAAGATTGGCTTGGTTTTAGACTTAGGCGTTCAAGCATTAGAAAAAGTTATTTACTTTGCTTCTTTTGTTATTACTCACGTCAATGAAGATGCTCGTAAAGAAACTATTGAGCAGATTAAGGGCGAGCTTAAAGCTAAACGTAAGCAAATTGACAATGAGTTTAATCAAAGAGCCCAAGAAATCAATAGTAGAAAAGCTAAATTATTAGCCGATGGTGGTTCCAAAACAAAAGTAGATAAACAAATAGAGCAAGAGCTAGTAGATTTGAATGTTTCTAAAATTGATAAATTAAAAAGCCTAGAAGACGCAGCTGACACTGCTTCCAAAGAGCTAAAAGATTTGCACGAGTTACAAATTATTTCTGAAACAAAATATCAAGACATGTCTTTGCGTTATGGTCATGTTTTTGAGGCTGGAATTGGTGCGGAGGCCGTACATGGATTGTTAAAACGTGTTGATCTTAAGTTTTTGTCAAAACACCTAGATCAAGAAATTGAAAAAGCAATTCCATCAAAGCAAAAAAAATTAATCAGACGCTCTCGTTTGATTAAGAGCTTGGCTGCCAACGGTATTCGTCCAGAATGGATGATAATGACAGCTGTTCCAGTTATTCCACCAGACCTGAGACCAATGGTGCAACTAGATGGTGGTAGATTTGCCTCATCAGACTTAAATGATTTATATAGACGCGTTATTAATCGTAACAACCGTTTAAAAAGATTAAAAGATTTGAATGCTCCGGAAGTTATTCAAAGAAATGAAAAGCGCATGTTGCAAGAAGCAGTCGATGCTTTGATTGATAATAATGCTCGTCATGGTAAAACAGTTACCTCCTCAACCGGACAAAAGAGAATGTTGAAGAGTATTGCTGACATGTTAAAAGGTAAGCAAGGCCGCTTTAGACAAAATTTACTTGGTAAACGTGTGGATTATTCTGGGCGTTCCGTTATTGTAGTGGGGCCTCATTTGCACCTTTATCAATGTGGTTTGCCAAAAACCATGGCTTTGGAATTATTCAAACCATTTGTTATTGCTCAGTTGATTGACAGAGAGCTAGTGCACAATGTTCGTTCTGCTAATCGTTATATTGAGGCTGGTTACAGTGAAGTTTGGGATATCTTAGAAGAGATTATCAAAGATGCACATGTCTTATTAAACCGTGCTCCAACCTTGCATCGTTTAGGTATCCAAGCCTTTCAACCGGTTTTGATTGAAGGTAAAGCCATTCAACTTCATCCCCTAGTTTGTACTGCTTTTAATGCTGACTTTGATGGTGACCAAATGGCTGTGCACGTTCCACTTACTGAAGAGGCTAAAGATGAGGCAGCTAATATCATGTTAGCCAGCAAGAACTTATTAAAGCCAGCAACTGGTGATCCAGTCGTTATACCAAACCAAGACATTGTTTGGGGAAGTTATTACTTGACCTTTGTTAAAGAGGACGATAAAGCTATTAAGACTTTTACCGATGAAGATGAGGCTGAAAAAGCTTTTGCTTTAGGCATAGTTAAGTTGCAGGATTTAGTTAAAGTTAGAATCGCTAAAGAAAATAATAAAATTATAGAAACTTCAGTTGGCCGTATTTTATTTAACAAAGAACTACCTCAAAAAATGGCCTTTGTGAATATTAATTTAGATAAAAAAGGTTTAGGTAGAATTGTTGCCCAAATTTTTAGAGAATTTAGTCGCGAAGAAACCGTTGATTCTTTGGATCGCGTTAAAGATGTTGCTTTTAAATATATTACCGCTTCTGGTCTTTCCTGGGGCATGGGAGACATTCCAAAATTAGAGGGCAAAAAAGAATTGATTAAAGAAGGAGAGTTGAGGGTTCAAGAAATTAAGGAACAATACAACCAAGGTCTTTTAACTGACCATGAAAGATATATTAAGGTTATTGAAGTATGGACGCAGATCAAAAATAAGATTAGTGAAAAGAGTGAACATATCTTCCCTTCAGATAATTCTATTTCTACCATCATTAATTCTGGTGCTCGTGGTTCTTGGTCACAAATGATTCAGATTATGGGTATCAAAGGCCTGGTTATTAATCCGGCTGGTGACATTATGGAATTGCCGATCAAGGCCAACTTCCAAGAAGGTTTAGATGTATTGGAGTATTTTATTTCTACTCATGGAACTCGTAAGGGTTTGTCGGACACTGCTTTGCGCACCGCTAATGCTGGTTATTTAACTAGACGTTTAGTTGATGTTTCCCAAGACCTAGTTATCTTGACAGATGATTGTAAAGATACAGAAGGCATGATTATTACCCGTGAGGATAGTAAGAAGGTACAAGAAACGGTACCACAAAGAGCCAAGGGCAGGGTTTTAGCTGACGGCATAGTTGATCCTAAGACTGGTAAGGTGGTTATTAAAAAGGGCACCTTGATCACTCAGGAGCTAGCTAATCAAATCGAAGAAATTGACCCAGAACAGATTAAAGTACGCTCACTTTTGACCTGTAAAGCAATAAGAGGAGTCTGTCAAAAATGTTATGGTTATGACCTAGGTTTCAATGAGTTGGTCAAGCTAGGTACAGCTGTCGGCGTAGTAGCCGCTCAAAGTATCGGTGAACCTGGCACTCAGCTAACTATGCGTACTTTTCATACTGGTGGTGTAGCTAGTGAAGCCGACGTTACTCAAGGTTTGCCTAGGGTAGAAGAATTATTTGAAGCTCGTCCGCCAAAGAAAAAGGCTATTTTGGCGCCAAGCGACGGGCAAATAGAAATTGAAGGTGTCGATCAGTTGGTGAGTAAAGATAATCGCATTTTAAAGATTAAAACTCAAGACACCAGAGTAGAAGAATACAAAATTGAAAAGTCAGCTCAACTAAAAGTAGAAGATGGAGAAGAGGTTAAGCCTGGTCAGACATTATTTATCATCAATCAGAAAGAAGAAAGAACAACCTTGGGTGGCATAGTTAAAATTAAAGCTAGCAAACTTTCGGTAGCCGCTAAAGCTGGGGAAGAAGTAGAGGTTATTATTCCAGCTGGACATAATTTGTGGGTGAAGAACAAAGAATTAATCACAGAAGGCCAACCATTAACCGAAGGAAGCATTGATTTACAAGAATTATATATACATCGAGGATGTTTGGATGTTCAAAAGTATATTATCAGTGAGATTAAACATATTTATTCCTCTCAAGGTCAAAATCTAAATGATAAGCACGTTGAGTTAATTGTTAGACAAATGTTTTCCAGAATATTTGTCAGAGATATTGGCGATGCAGATTTATTACCGGGAGAGATAGTTACTTATACCCAATTCCAAGAAGCCAATCTTGCTTCTAAGGGAGAAAAAGCTACTGGAGATATTTTATTACTAGGCATCACCAAAGCTTCATTATCTGCTGATTCATTTTTATCCGCCGCTTCTTTCCAAGAAACAGCTCGTGTACTTATCGACGCTGCTATTACCGGTAAAGTAGATCACTTAAGAGGCTTGAAAGAGAATGTGATAATTGGTCGTAAGATTCCAGCTGGTACTGGTTTTGAAGACAGTAAAAAAGATAAGAAAAAAACCAAAAAAGCTTAGTAAAAGCATTGAAAACAGCTTCATTTCCGGGGCTGTTTTTAGTTTTCTTTTTGTCATAAATATGTTAAAATATAGTATATTTAGTGAAAAGATATAAAAATATGGCAAGGAAAAGAAAAGTTGGTCGCCCTCGAAAAACCAGGGTCTATGAGAATGAAGAATATCAAGGTGATCGGTCATTAAACCCCGAAACCAAAAAGGCTATTGCTGTAGTTGTGATATTTTTGTTAGCATTTTTAGGACTACTATCAATGTTTGATGCTGCTGGTGCTTTTGGTAATTTCCTATCCTCTGTTATGTCTTATGTCTTTGGTTGGGGAGATTGGTTATTTATTTTGTTACTTTTATTTTTGGGATACATACTGTTAAATAGTGAGAAATATCTAGTTAGAGTGACAAACTATGTGGGATTGACTCTAGTTGTCATTGCCTACTCTGGGCTATTCAATTTTTTTGTTGGAAATATTGGTTATGACAAAATAATTGAGGCAGGATCCGGTGGAGGAGCCTTGGGTTACGGCATCGGCATACTATTAGAAAAAGTTTTAGGTTTCTGGGGAGCAATGGTTATATTAATTGCCGCTTTATTAGTAGGAATTTTATTAGGATTCAACACTTCATTCAGAGCAATGGTTGATCGAGCTAAAACCCTAGGCATCTTGAAAGAAAAATTATTACCAGAAGAAGGAGAAGAGGAAGAAGATGGTGAATATGAAGAAGAGGAAGAAGACGAGCAGGCCTTTGAAGAAGATGAGGACACCGAAGATGAAGAGGGGGAAATTGATGATGAGGGTGTTGAGGAAGAGGAAGAAAGTGATGAGGAGGAAGAAGAGGAAACAGTTGCAACCACTACCAAAAAAGCTCGTAAAATTATTATGCCAATGGAGCTTTTGACTCACGCACATTCAAAACCAAACTCCGGTGATATCAGTGCTAACATGGCCAAGATAAAAAAGACCTTAGAAAATTTTGGGATAGAAGTAACCATGGGCGAGGTCAATGTCGGTCCAACAGTTACTCAATATACTTTACGTCCGGCAGAGGGAGTGAAGCTTTCTCAAATATTGACGCTACAAAATGATTTGGCCTTATCTCTAGCTGCCCATCCATTACGTATTGAGGCGCCAATTCCTGGAAAGTCTTTGGTGGGCGTTGAGGTGCCAAACCAGTCAGTTTCCTTGGTTAAGATTAGAGAGATACTAGAGAGTGAAGCCTATGTCAAACGAAAGACCAATCTTCAAATTTCTCTGGGGCGTGATGTAGCAGGCACACCGCTGATGGCCAATCTAGCTAAAATGCCTCATCTTTTGATCGCCGGCGCTACTGGTTCTGGAAAGTCCGTTTGTATCAACAATGTGATTATTAGTTTGATTTATCAAAACTCTCCTGATGAGTTGAAATTTATCATGGTAGATCCAAAACGCGTTGAGCTATCTGCTTATAATGACGTGCCTCATTTATTAACTCCAGTAATTCATGACACAGACAAGACAATCAATGCCTTGCGTTGGGCAGTAAAAGAAATGGATGAGCGCTACAAGCTTTTGCAAGCAGCTGGCAAGAAAAACATAGAAGGATATAATAAATCTGTGATCGTTAATAAGTTACCCTATATTGTAATTATTATTGATGAGTTAGCGGATTTGATGCAGATAGCCGCCAAAGAAGTGGAGGCGGCAATTATCCGTTTAGCGCAAATGGCTAGGGCAATTGGTATACATTTGGTCCTAGCTACACAGCGTCCATCGACCAATGTTATTACTGGCTTGATCAAAGCCAATATTACCTCTAGAATCGCTTTTTCCGTGGCCTCTAATATTGATTCACGTACCATTATTGATGCTTCGGGAGCTGAAAAATTACTAGGCAATGGCGACATGTTATTCATTACAGCTGAGCTAAGTCATCCAAAGCGTGTTCAGGGATCATTTATTTCTGAAGAGGAGATTAATGAAGTGACAGATTACATAAAAGATAAAGCTGAACCAGAATACAAAGATGAGGTAATAGAAAAGACTAGTAGCTTTGTCTCGGGTCTCGCACCTGATGGCGGAGAATATGATGATGAGCTAACATTAGATGCTAAAGAGGTTGTCATTAAAGCCGGTAAGGCATCGGCTACATTATTACAACGTCGTCTTAGGGTGGGTTATGCTCGCGCTGCTAGGTTGTTGGATATTTTAGAGAGCATGGGTATTGTTGGCCCAGCTGAAGGGGCAAAACCAAGAGAAGTTTTACTTTCTCAAGAGGAGCTAGAAGAGAATTTTTCTTCAGGTTTAGATGAAGAGGAGCTAGAAGATGATGGTCAGGCTGAGATTGAGGATTTTGAAGAAGAGGATGAGGAAGAGGAAAGTGAAGAAGAGGATGACGTCGAATACGAAGAAGAGGATGAGGAGGAAAGATAAGATTAATTATTTTTGATGGCAAGTTGGCAAAGAAAAAAAATCAGTCAGGGGCAAACTATTGGTGATAGATTAAGAAAAACTCGTTTAGAAAAAGAATTAAGTTTAACTGATGTTCACCAACAGACTAAAATCCAAGTAAAATATTTGGAGTTATTAGAAAATGGTAATTACCAGTCTCTACCGGGAGAAATTTATATAAGAACCTGGATAAAGCTTTATGCAGGTTTTTTAGATTTACCAAGTCATGAATTATTGGCAGATTATAAACTAGAAAAAGTTGTGAGCGCTAAAGTTCGTCAACCAGAAAAATCAAATAACCATCACGCAAACACTAGGCTATCTTTAAAACAGCGCTTAGGTAAAATTTTAGGACCACACTTTTTAAAAAGGGCAGTGATTGTTTTGATAGTTTTAATTTTCCTGAGTTATCTAGCCTGGGAAGTGAACAACACCATTTCTCCACCAACCATCACCATAGTAGAGCCAGTAGATAATTTTAAGACTACTGATAATAATATTGATATCAAAGGACAGACGGAGCCAGAGGTTCAATTAACGATTAATAATGAGTTAATATTGTTAGATGAACAGGGAAACTTTATTAAAAATATTAATTTATCAACTGGCTTGAATAATTTAGAGATAAGTGCTAAAAAGAAGCATAGTAGGGCTCAGGTGATAGAAATAGTTGTATTACGTGAGTCAGCAGAGTAATTTTATATATTATTAAATGAGCAAGTAAACAGGCTACTTGTTCTGTAGAGAAGAGAAAAATATGAGTGAAAAAAAGAAACCGACAGGCGTCAAGTTTAGTGAAGAAACAGAGAATGCCATTGCTCAAATTCGTAGTCGTTTTGGTGATGGGTCTATCATGAAGCTAGGTGAAGCCAAAGCTATGAATGTAGATGCGGTCAGCACTGGATGCCTATCTTTGGATATGGCCTTAGGTGTTGGTGGGGTGCCTAGGGGTAGAATTATAGAGATTTATGGTCCAGAAGCTTCTGGTAAAACCACGCTAGCTCAACACATAGTAGCTGAAGTACAAAAAACCGGTGGCACAGCAGCCTTTATTGATGCTGAGCACGCTCTAGATCCAGAGTATGCCAAAAAGATTGGTGTTAACATTGATGACTTACTAATTTCTCAGCCAGATACCGGGGAGCAGGCTTTAGAAATTTTAGAAACCTTGGTGCGTGCTGGTGGAATTGACGTGGTCGTTGTTGATTCGGTAGCAGCTCTAGTACCCAAAAAAGAGATTGAGGGCGATATGGGTGATTCACACATGGGCTTGCAAGCTCGTTTAATGAGTCAAGCCTTAAGAAAATTAGCTGGCATCGTTCACAAGAGTAATACCATTGTTGTTTTCATTAATCAGATTAGAATGAAAATTGGAGTATTTTTTGGTAATCCAGAAACAACCACTGGTGGTAATGCTTTGAAGTTTTACTCCTCAGTTAGAATTGAAGTTCGACGTTCAGCTCAAATTAAACAAGGAGAAAAAATTATCGGTAACCAAGTTAAATCCAAGATAGTCAAAAATAAAGTTGCCGCTCCTTTTAAGGGTGCTATGTTTGATATTATGTATAACGAAGGCATTTCTATCGCTGGAGACGTCCTAGATGTGGGATTAGCTTATAATGTGATTAGTAAAGCTGGTAATTCCTATTCTTATGGAGAAACCAAATTGGGAGTTGGTCGTGAAAACGCCAAAACTTTCTTGAGAGAGAATCAAAAATTGATTACAGAGATTAAAAAGAAAATTTGGCAAGAATATAAAGCTGCCGAATAGAATTTATTATAAAAGCCGCCCCCCAAGTTATTGGGGGGCGGCTTGTTTTTAAGAAGTCTTTTAGATATACTTTATACATGTCCGTAGCTAATAAAATTTTTACTAATACAGTTTGGCAAGTCGTTATCCGCGGCATTAGTATTTTGATTGGCGTGGTTAATTTAGGTTTGATTACTCGTATTTTAGGTGCCACGGGTTTTGGTTTTTACACGACAATCTTTGCCTTTGTCCAGATGTTTATGATTCTAGCAGACTTAGGATTGTATCTTACTTTATTAAGAGAAGTTTCGAGTGTTGATGGCAAAGAAAAAGAGAGTAGAATCGTCAATAATATTTTCACCATTCGTTTTGTTTCCTCTTTTGTGTTATTAGCCTTGGCACCGATAGTCGTTCAATGGTTTCCATATTCAGCAGAAGTCAAAATCAGCTTGGTTTATTTCTTAGCAGCTTTCTTTTTCCAAAGCTTGACCTCTACTTTAGCTGCGGTTTTCGCCAAAAAATTAGCCATGCCAAAAGTAGCTCTAGTTGACTTGATTAATAAATTAGCCTATTTAGGATTATTAGGGTATTTATTTTTTGTCGGCGGAAAACTATCTACGGTTTTATTTGCCAATTCTTTGACTCAGATTTTCGCTTTCATTTTTCTTTACATTTTCTTACATAAGTACATCAAATTACGTTTTGCCTGGGACTTTGTCTACTGGCGTCATGTAATGATTCAAACTTGGCCCTTGGCCTTAACAGTGGTTTTGAATTTAGTTTATTTCAAAGCTGATACTTTGGTTTTGTCTGTTTTTGCTAGCCCAGAGGAAGTTGGCATATATGGCGCACCTTATCGGATCTTAGAGGTGCTGACTACTTTTCCTCACATGTTTATGGGTTTGATTCTACCATTTTTTACAGCCGCTTGGCTTAAAAAAGATTTTGTTAAATTGCGGCAAGTCTATCAAAATTCTTTTGATTTTTTTGTTATGTTGACCATTGGAATGATGATATTTATCTGGCTATCTAGTACAGCTATGATGTCTATTTTGGCAGGAAATGAGTTTGCTGGCTCAGGTCCCCTTTTGAACATCTTAATAATTGCTACAGCCGCTATTTATTTTGGCACCTTGTTTACTTATTTAGTTGTGGCCATGTCTTTACAGAAAAAAATGATCAAGTATTTTCTGATAGCAGCAGTTGTTGGTTTAGTCGGCTACTTTGTTTTGATTCCGCAGTTTGGCTATTGGGCCGCGGCATGGATGACGGTTTTAGTAGAATTATTAATCTGGTTCTTTGCTTATTTGGTGGTCAAAAAACATGTTGATTTAAAAACCAATATGACTGTTGTTTGGAAAAGTGGTGAAGCTGCTTTTGCTGCTTTATTTATTGGCTGGTTATTCAAAGATTTTCATCCATTGATCATGTCCTTTGTCGCTTTATTGTCTTATGGCATTTTATTATATTTTTTCAAAGCAGTAGATAAAAAAATGATCAAGCAATTATTAAATAAAGAAACGCAATGCTAGAGATTTTAGCTATAATTTTTTTAGGAATCTTCTTGCTAGTTGCTAAGCGCAATATTGTCTGGGCTTTAGGTTTGTTAATCTTGTTATTACCAACTTATTTATGGCGTTTAGATTTTTTTGGCTTACCCTCTACTTTTTTAGAGCTCATGATTATTGGTGTTTTTATTTTTTGGTTGTTAGAAAGAAAGCGTTGGAAGAAACTTAATTGGCAATTTTTAGTAACGAATCATAAACTAGCCAATCCTTGGCGTTGGTTTTTATTAGCTTGGTTGGTTATTAGCTTGGTTGGTTTGTTAGTCAATCCAACTTGGGCAGCCTTGGGTTTGTGGCGAGCATATTTTTTGCAGCCGCTGCTATTTATTTTAGTTTTTTTATATTCAGTCAAAACCAAGCAAGATCGTCAGGTTATTTTGTATGGCCTAGGAGCTTTAGTTTTGTGGCTAGCCCTTTTTGCTATTTGGCAGAGTTTTACAGCTTGGAATTTACCGGCTGCTTACAACGAGCCGAATGTTAAAAGACTAACTGCAGTTTTTGCTTATCCCAATGCTTTGAGTTTATTAATTGCACCAATCACCGCTTGCTTTACTGGCCTTTGGCTAAGCAGTAAAAACAAAAGCAAAGAGCTGGCCTACTTAGGAGTGATTTTTTTAGGCGTATTATTATTAATTTCTACCAAGAGCGAAGGAGCCTTACTTGCTCTTGGCCTTTGTTTACTGTTCTACTTCTTTTTTTCTAAGATAAATAAAAATCGTAAACTGTTTTTCGCTCTGATTTTAGTATTAGCAATATTTTTAAGCCCAGCCAAAGATTATTTAGTTCAAGCTGGACAAGATTTAGTGAGTCCTGATCCAAATCAATACACTAGTTCATTAGCGGTACGTGGTTTGCAGTGGCAAGAGACAATTGATCTACTTAATGATCATTGGTTACTGGGTGCGGGTATTGATGGCTATCAAAAAATGATGGCAAATTACCATCAAATTACTTGGCTAGAAATATTTTTATATCCCCACAATCTATTTTTAAATTTTTGGGTAGAGCTGGGCTTATTAGGTTTAGTTTTGATTATTACTTTGCTTATTTATTTAGCCACAGTGTGCCGTCAATTGATAAAGTCAAAACATTATTTGGCCTGGGGAGTGACTTTAGCTTGGCTTACTTGGTTTGTCCATGGTTTGGTCGATGTGCCGTATTTCAAGAATGATTTAAGCTTATTATTTTTTATTTTATTAGGTCTAACTATGTTAGCCGTTCATGATAATAAATCCAACTTGCGATTGTTATAAAATATAAGATTCCGAAAACATGAAAGATGGCTGGCGTAGTAACATTGATTAACATTATCGCTAAAACACTAGCCAATAAACCGAGATACAATGTTTGGTTTTTTGTTTGTTTAAAAATACCTTTTATTAAAAAGCTTAGTAAAATTAAGGTAAAAACTAAACCAGCTAGTCCCCATTTTATCCATATTTCGAACCAACCCCAATCAAAATGGCGAGTATTTATTTGATCAGCAATGACGCTCTGCCCCAAGCCTTGTCCTAGAGCAGGCGCATCTTTTATCATGTCTATAATAGGTGACAACAGCTCCATTCGGTTTTGTGAGCTTACTTCTGTTTGGGGTGCAGTGATCCCACCAAATTTTATACCCAAAATTCCCCAGCCATTATCATTTCCAGCGCTACTAAAAATATTTATCACGGTAAATATACTAAAAATTATTAGAATATTAAAAATAAATATTTTAGACCACTCTCGCCAGCTATTTTTATATTTCAAAATTAATAATCCTAGCAATAACCCTAAAATATAAGCGCGAGAAATATTTAAACTAAAAACTAAAGCACTTAGTAACAATAAATATAAATAAAAATTATGTTTATACTTTAACCAAACAGAGTTAATCAACAAAATAATAGGCACGAGCAACAATTGTTCAGGAAAAACTATGCGCCAGAAGTAAATACTAGAAGCAGTGATTTTAGCTAAAGCAAAATCGCGCAGCCAATTGTAATAAGGATGATGAAGCGCGGCTAAGTCAGAGGCAAATAAAATAAAATTAAATAAAGTCCAAGCAGCGCTACTTATTAACCAGACAAAAAGTAGTCGAGCTAAAAATATTTTGTTGTTTTCATTTTTCCAAAAGTGATAAAGAGGAAAGATCAAGAAAATAAAAATAACAGGAATCAAATCTTGAATGATTAGTGGTAGAGGGTTATGATTTTGCCAACCAATAAACGCAGCACCAGCTATAATTATAAAAAATATTAATAAACTATAAATTATTTTCTTAGGTAGCTGTAATAATTTTTTGTGTTTTATACTATAAGCAAAATATAAAATTAAGAAAGCAATAGTTAGTAAAGTGCGCAGTGATATATCAGCTAATTCAAAAAAATGTCCTACGCCACCAAGTAGATATTCAGCTAATAAAAATTGTAGAGCGTAATGCCAATTTTTTTTGAATAAATAAATTAGCATTATTAATGCGCAAATAACGACTAAACTTTGTAAAAAAATAACATCCTTAAATAAAAAAGAAAATAGTCTAATAGAAAAAAAGGCCAATATTAGCCAATAAACTTGATTAGATAAAATCTTTGCTTTTATATTAGAAAATGTTAACATAATATTGATATTGTAACATTATTTCATGGAGGCGTGCTAGAGTGGTTTAATAGGGCACTTTCGAAAAGTGTTGTTTCGCAAGGGACCGAGGGTTCGAATCCTTCCGCCTCCGCCAACATATTTTAAAGTAACTTAAATTATATGAAAAATGCAAAAAAAATCATTGATTCTTTATTGACCGGTACTGGTATTACTATCAATGGGCCCAATGCTTATGATCCGCAAGTGCACAATGACAAGTTTTATGCTCGTGTTCTAAGGGGTGGCTCTTTAGCACTCGGTGAAGCCTATATGGATGCTTGGTGGGATTGTGAAAAACTTGATCAATTTTTTCACAAAGTTTTAAAAGCAGACTTAGATAAACGCATTAAGAAAAATTTAGACTTAATGCTTAGGATTGTCTGGAATGCAGTATTGAATCCAGGTAGAAAGTCCAAGGCTTTTGAAGTAGGTGAAAAACATTATGATATTGGTAATGATTTATATCGTGGCATGCTAGATAAACGCCTTACCTATACTTGTGGTTATTGGAAAGATGCTCACGATTTGGATGCGGCAGAAGAAGCAAAGTTAGATTTGATTTGTAGAAAGATTGGCTTGCGTTCTGGACAGAAAGTATTAGACATAGGCTCTGGTTGGGGTAGCTTCATTGGCTATGCTGCTGAAAAATATGATGCTCATGCAATTGGCTATACTATTTCCAGAGAACAAAAAGAACTAGCCGACGAAATGTACAAAAATTACTCTGCAGAGACTAGGCTTCAAGATTATCGTAACATTAATGAAAAATTTGACCATGTTGTTTCGATAGGGATGTTTGAACATGTGGGCTACAAAAATTATCGTACTTTTATGAAGGTGGCTAACAAATCTTTAAAAGACGATGGTCTATTTTTGTTACACACTATAGCTGGTAATAAATCAGTCAAAGCAACTGACCCTTGGATCAATAAACATATTTTTCCAAATAGCATGTTGCCATCTATGGCCCAGATCGGTAAAGCTATTGAAGGACTATTTGTGATAGAGGACGTGCATAATTTTGGTCCTGATTATGATAAGACATTGATGGCTTGGTTTGCTAATTTTGATAAGGCTTGGCCAGGGATAAAACAAAATTATTCCGAACGTTTTTATCGTATGTGGAAGTATTATCTCTTGTCCTGTGCTGGTAGTTTTCGAGCTAGAAATATCCAATTATGGCAGATTGTTTTGTCAAAAAAAGGAGTCGCTAATGGATATAAATCACTTAGATAACACAATAAAAAATAGCTCTGCAAACGAGTTATTTTTTGTTATAATAAAAATATGAAAAAAATAGTTCTCACTGGCGGACCATGCGGAGGAAAAACTACTTTTCTCGATGCTCTAGAAAAAGAACTTGGTGCAAATATTGTTATTGTGCCAGAAGCAGCTACTATATTATTGAGCGGTGGTTTTTTGGAGCCCAACAAAGATGTCACTTGGTCTGAAAATTGGCAGACTGCTTTCGAATATGCTGTTTTTCATTTACAAAAATCTATTGAGGATACAGCTGTATTGCAAGCCAAAGAAAAAGGTGTTTCTTTATTGGTGTGTGACAGAGGCTCGCTAGATGCAGCTGTTTTTTTACCAGGTGGATTAGATCAAGCTCAGTTACTACTCGGCCTTGATGTGAAAAGTGAAAGATTACGTTACGACGCTGTGCTTCATTTAGAATCACTGGCCACAGCTGATCCAAGTGGTTATGGCTCGGCTGGCAACAGTCATCGTATTGAATCAGTAGACAGAGCGCAGAAGATGGAACGACTTTCACAAGAGGTTTGGTCGCAGCATAAGAATTATCATTTTATTGATGGCAAAAGAAGTATTGATAGTAAAATTGACCAGGCTTTAAATTTAGTAAAAGAAATTTTAGAGGAATTAGAGAGTGACAAAGAATAGTTTGGTTTTTTAGTTTACTTTTTACTCTATTTTTAGTATAATATAGTCATGAAAAAAATTCGAAAAGCAGTAATTGCTGTAGCTGGCGCTGGCACAAGATTATTACCAGCCACCAAATCCATGCCAAAAGAAATGTTGCCAATTGTTGACAAACCAATTATTCAATTGGTAGTCGAAGAGCTAGTCGCGGCTGGCATAGAAGATATAATTCTGGTGACCAAGTGGGACAAAAAACCACTAGAGGATCATTTTGATTATTCATGGGCACTAGAGCATGACTTGGCTCAATCTGGTAAAAAGGAAAAGCTAAAAGAAATGAAAAAAATTTCTGAGATGGCTAACTTTATCTATGTTCGTCAAAAAGGGCCATATGGAAATGGCACTCCCGTTTTGTCTGCTGCTAGTTTAGTTCAAGATGAGCCGTTTATGTATATTTGGGGGGATGATTTAGTGAAGTCTAAGGTGCCTTTTGCCAAACAGATGGTAGATGATTATAACGAGACCGGGCACTTGATGATTGGAGTACAAAAGATAGCACGTAATCAAGTCGATAAATACGGAATTGTTAGCATCAAGGATAAAAAAACCATGCAGTTAGATGGCATTATTGAAAAACCAACCATTAAGGGAGCGCCTTCACAACTAGCTGATTTTGGTCGTATGATTTTGAATCAGGACATCATAGAGATACTGAAAAAAACAGAACTAGGCAAGGGCAACGAGCTATGGATTGTGGATGCTATTCGTGATTATATCAAAGCCGGTGGAGAATTTTATGCTAAAGAAGTGGAAGATGGAAAATGGTTAACTACCGGAGACGCCTGGAATTTATTGCAAGCAAATTTAGAATATGCTATGGATCGTCCAGAGTTAGCACCTAAGTTAAAAAAATATTTTAAAAATTTATAATATGGTTAAGGTGAGATTTTTAATTATTATTTTATTAGCAGTGTTTCTAGTCACTACTGGTTTTGGTTGCAAACAAAATATCATTAATAAAGAAAAATTTCAGCCAATTACTTTACAATATTGGGGAGTTTGGGACACGCCAGAGCAAATGCAAAGCATTATCAAGGCCTATACAGCCACCCATCCGACTATTAAGGTGGAATATAAAAACTTTCGTTACGATGAGTATGAACAAAAGTTATTAGAAGCCGCTTGGGAAGATCGAGTACCGGATGTATTTATGATCCCCGCTTCTTGGCTACTAAAGTATCAAGATCGTTTGCAGCCAATGCCAAAAAGCATGCAGATTCCAATTTTGGAAATGCAGGGCACCATCAAGCCAGAGGCAGTTACCACCTTAAAGACGATCAACAGCTTATCTTTGCATGACATCAAAGAAAGGTATGTTGATGTAGTTTATGATAATACAATTATGGATGGCAAGATTTACGGCCTACCTTATTCCGTTGACACCTTGGTTACTTTTTATAATTCTGATTTACTAACTGCAGCTTCAGTACCCGAGCCAATGGAGGACTTTCATGATTTAGTTGAGCAAATTCAAAATTATAATCTTTCCAAGATTACGACTGGCAATAATATTTTTCAATCCGGAGTAGCCATGGGAGGCACTGATAATGTTCCCCGCTTTTTTGATATCTTATCCAGCATCATGTTGCAGAATGAAGTGGAACTTAAAGGATCAAGCTTTGATCCTTTGGCTAATCGCACCTCTGCCCAACATATGGCTGAGGCAATTGGTTTTTATTCAGATTTTGCTAATTCAACTAAGGCAGTGTTTTCTTGGGATGATAGTTTGCCAGATGCTTTTGAGATGTTTACTCAAGGCAAGCTAGCTTATTTCTTTGGCTATAGTTATCATGCTGATGAATTACGTAAGCGAGGCGTGCAATTTGATTGGGAAATGACAAATTTTCCAAAAACTAGAGGAGCAGAAGGCACGAAATATTATAGTAATTATTGGGTAAATGTTGTGCCGCAAAAGTCTAAAAATACAGATGCGGCTTGGAATTTTATTCAAAGTACGGCTAGCAAGAACTTGGTAGTAAACTATCTCAATGATAATAATAAACCAACTGCTTTGAGAACACTGATTAGTAGTCAATTAGAAGATGATGAAATTAGAGTTTTCGCTTCACAAGTTTTGACTGCCGATAATTGGTATCAGGGTTATGATATAATGGCAGCAGAACAATACATGGCTGAGTTTGTTGATAGTGTATTAGATGGAAGTATTCAGCTGGACAGCGATGGCTTGGAATTTTTAGTTAGTAGAATTTATCAAACTTATCAATCACAATAATAAAAAAATGAAAAAGTTTTTTACAACTATTTTTTCAATAGCAGTTATTCTTCTTCCGCAGATCTCTTTTGCAGAAACTAGTGCTCAGTCCACCGAGCCCTTCAAGGGTTTCTTAGATTTTTTACCAGTTGAATGTATGAAATACGGAGACTGTGGGCCAAATGATGTTGCCGTAGGTTTTGTTTTATTAACCAAGCTTCTGATAGGGGCTGTTGGTGCCTTAGCTTTGCTATATTTTATTTGGGGTGGCATTCAATGGTTGACCTCTTATGGTAATTTAGAAAAAATTAGACGTGGTCGCGAAATCATGATTAACACGATTGTGGCCATAGTAGTAGTCTTTTTAAGTTTTTTACTAGTAGAATTTTTTGTGAATGATGTTTTATTGGGTGGCAATAACAGTAAATGGCAAGTGGCTAGTGAGTGTCAAACTGCCTCCAAAGGAAGTAGCTGTGGGCCATTAGAAGGACGTAATTATGTTTGTACCGGTAGTGGCTTCACGGGTGTGGAGGCTGTTTATAATAATTTATGCGTCAGCAAATGTGAGTTACGAAACATAGAAGATGAAACTAGCACTTGGTTGTGTTTTGATAAAGATTTTCTAGAGGCCGCACCCGAGACAGTTGATGAATGTGCAGAGAAGGATGAGCTATGTGTAAATGCCACTACTTTCGATCCAGCAATGCCAATTCTTCCATCAGAGGACGAGGATGATGTTTTGGCAGAGGATACCTTGTTTGGTTGTTGTGTGTCAGGAATAAGGGAGTGCCATTCAGAGTGGTCAGAGAGTGATTGTTTGCCAGGCGATGCATGGTTTACAAGCTCATGTGACGACGTGAACATGTGTCAGTTTGGTTATCACTATGATCCAGGTTGTTGTCTAGGGGTGCGAGATGATGAAGTTGTGCGTTGTCAGTATCAAGCAGAAATGACAGTTTGCGAATGGCCGCTTGGTATTACTCCGGGCTTTCACGCTAATACCGCGTGTCCACCAGATCCATTGTGTCTATAATTTAACATTTTAAAAATATATGATAAACAAAAAGAAATATTTATTTTTGGTTTCAGCTTTGCTCATTCTACCAGCGCACGTGCAAGCAGTAAGCTTGTACAACCCACTGGGTAATGTGGATAATCTACCAGCTTTGATCAATAATGGTATCAAAGGCGTGTTGGGCATAGTTGGTGCTGTGTCACTAATCATGATGGTAATCGGTGGCGTCACCTGGATGACTTCGGCTGGTAACGCAGATCGTATCCGTCGCGGAAGAGATACCTTGGTTTGGGCAATAATGGGCTTGCTAGCCGTATTCTTGAGCTATGCTATTATCAACTTTGTCTTTGGCGCCTTACTGACTGGGGATGTTTAGATTGAATAAATGAGCTTTTTGTTTTATAATAATGGTATGAAATTATTTATACATAGAAAGGGGGTGGAAACATGAACAAAATTATTACAGGTTTATTGTTATTAGCTCCTATGTCAGCTATGGCACAAGATAATACTGATATTGGTATTAATGGTTTAGAAAACGTTGCTTTAGGTCAAGGTGATTTAAAAGAAACTATCGCTCAAATCATTAATGTTATCTTAGGCTTCTTGGGAGTAATTGCCGTTTTAATCATTCTCTTGGGTGGTTTTAAATGGATGACTTCTCAAGGTAGTTCAGAAAAAGTTGATGAAGCTAAAAAACTTATCGGTGCTGGTATCGTCGGTTTGATTATTATCTTAGCCGCTTATGCTATCGCTAGATTTGTTTTAGCAGAAGTTTATCAAGCAACCTTTGATGCTGCTCCGTAGGCTTATTATAGTCTAGACTATAGTAGGTCATGAAGATGACCTACTAGAGCTTAGATTAAAATATTATGAAAATAAAATTATTACTATCATTTTTATTATTACTACCCATGCAAGCCTCAGCTTTGACTGCTCAACAGGGATTGCAGCAAGCGGCAGAAGGTAATTTTAATACCTCTCGTAACATTCCCCAGGTTATTGCCTTAGTGGTTAATGCGGTTTTAAGTTTATTAGCGATCATTTTTATTGTTTTGATTGTTTTGGGTGGTTTTCGTTGGATGACTTCAGCTGGTAATGCTACCAAGATAGAGACGGCTAAGGAAACCATCACAAATGCTGTTATCGGTTTAGTAGTGGTATTAGCAGCCTATGCTATCTCTGAATTTATTTTACGAGCCCTAACTGAAAGTACTAGTGGAGGCGGCGGCGATGTAGTTAGCTAGTATATTTTTAAATAATAAAAAATGCCCCCGCTACGCGTAATGCGTGGCGGGGGACTTTGTTTAGCGTTTGCGTTTAGTGTCTGCGGCAGGAGACTTTCCAGTCATAGGTTTGACCACGAACGACAATATCATTTTTGTCTTGGTCAATGACTCCTTTAATGCGAATGGTGCGGCTACTATCTTTTTTGCGCCAGAAGAAGTTGATGGGGCCAGGTGCAACCTCCTGTGGCCAGCTGATGTGGTCAGGAGGAATTTCTCCGTAGTTGTTGCCCTGGTCATCAGTAACAATGATTGTCCAAGAAGTGTTGTTGATGACCACACCTTTTTGCATGACGATATTTTGTAGCAAGAGATTATTCAAGTCAACAAAAATAGTGTCGTGCAAGAAGGCATTCCTCTTGATTGGCGCCAAGAGTCTTTCATCGCTCCATCCGTTGGTTTCATAGGTTTCGCCAACGATAGTGATCGTCCGTTGACGCTTGATCGTCCATTGATGAGTTTGACCAGGATTGAGTCGCTGGGCAAACATGCCAGGCTCTTCTCGGAGTCTTGGCGCAGCAGGTTGTTGTAGGTTGTTGGTGACAATGATCACCTGCTTATCTTCATCATAATCTTCATCGCCATTATAGGCTGTATGAAGGGTTCCGGCGCAATTACTCAAAATGAGCATGATGCACAGAAGCAGAAGATGTTTTGATAATTTCATTGGTATTTCCTCCGTTTTCGTTGATTTTCAAGGGACTTAATATTATTATATCATAGCATATTTTATATATTTTGTCAATAGATTGTTCTATCTCATTGAAAAGTATGTTTTTTGATAAAGAAAAAATCCCCACCAGGCATGGATGCGGGGATTGTATATCAAAATGATTTTGGGCCTGTTAATGAATGTAAATTACTGTATCGTTCTTATCTTATTATGGATTTTTATTTTCGTCAAGAAAATATTTTTGTATTTTATCTTGATTGATTTTTCTTGCCTTTTTTGTTAAGATAATAATACTTTGTGGCATAAATATTTTCTATTTATGCCTTTAAATTGATAAGCTTTTATACTTATGAGCGGACATTCAAAGTGGTCAACAATAAAAAGAGCCAAAGAAGCCAAGGATGCCAAGCGCAGTAATTTATTTACTAAGCTGTCTAAAAATATTACTGTAGCTGCCCGTGGTAATCCTGATCCAGACACCAATTTTAAATTACGAATGGCTATCGATAAAGCTAAAGGCATGAGCATGCCCAAAGACAATATTGAACGGGCTGTTAAAAAAGCAGCTGGTGTCAGTGGTGAGGGGGCTATTGATAGTTTATTGTATGAGGCTTATGGTCCGGAGGGTGTAGCTATCATTATTGATGTTTTGACCGATAACAAAAACCGTACCGTGGCCAATATTAAGCATATCATGAGTAAATGCGGCGGTAATTTGGGTAATAGCGGCAGTGTTTTGTGGATGTTTGATATGAAGGGCGAGATTATTTTAGACAATCAAAAATTAAGCGACGAGCAAGAACTAGAAATTATTGAAGCCGGAGCTGAAGACATTATTGTAGAGGGTGAGCACATTCGGATCATTACTGACAAAGATAATTTGGTCGCTGTCAGAGATAAGGTTCAGAAATTAGATGTCCACGCTGATAGTGCAGACATGATATATCTAGCCAAAGAAAAAATATCTATCACCGATGACGAGAGATTGTTAAAATTATTAGATGTTCTAGATGACGATGATGATGTTAACAATGTTTATACTAATGCCGAAATTTAATGAGCGATAAGACCAGGATTATTTTAGGTATAGACCCCGGTGTAGCTGACACTGGTTTTGGTGTGATAAGTAAAGAAGGGCATACTTTGATTTTACTTGAAGCCGGTAGTATTCAGACACACAAAAGCAAATCTTTACCGGAGCGATTAGAGAATATTTATCATGCCATGCATGATTTATTAAAAAAATACCAGCCAGATTTAGTAGCAGTAGAGAAGCTCTATTTTGCCCGTAATGTTACTACAGCATTAGACGTAGGGCAGGCTCGAGGAGTGGCTATTTTAGCCATGAGAGAGCATAAAGTAGAGATATTAGAGTTTACCCCATTACAGATAAAACAGGCCGTGACAGGCAATGGGCGAGCTGATAAAAGACAGGTGGGTCTGATGGTCAAAACCATTTTAAAGATCCAAGATGTGCCCAAGCCAGATGATGCGGCTGATGCTGTGGCGGCAGCTATTTGTGGCGCAGCCTTTAATCCAAAATTAGTTAAATAATATATGAAACCATTAAAAATTGTTTCTATCTCGTCCGAGCTTGATCCGTTTTCCAAAACAGGTGGCTTAGCCGATGTCTCTCGTTCTTTAGCTAGAAGTTTGCATCGCTTAGGACATGATGTTATTGCTATTACACCCTTGTATAGCAAAATGATCGATAGGGAAAAACACAAGCTAGAAAAAATTTATAGTGACGTTAAATTAGAAATTGATAAAGAGAATACGGTTACGGTTAGTTACTATCGTGGTGAGTTAATGCCTGGCTTGCCAGTTTACTTTATGCGTTGCGATAAATATTTTGGTCGTAAAAAATGGCCCTATCTATCTTCTCGTGAAGGTGCGAGATTTTATTTATTTAATATAGCTGCTTTAAAATTAATTTCCTTATTAAAATTTAAGGCAGATGTTATACATTGTCATGATTGGCAGACGGGTTTAATACCTTACTTGAAGAAAAAGCGTTTTCATAGTAGTAAGACCTTGGCTCATGCTGCCACTGTTTTTACGATTCATAATCTTACTTTTCAAGCAGGCATGAATTGGTGGGAAATACCAGTTAAGAAAAGAGATAAAGGTAAGAGCGCTTTACCGATGTTTAAAGATGAAAAAACAAACTACATCAATTTTTCTAAAAGAGCCATTCTGAATGCCGATATTATTAATACAGTTTCTGAAACTTATGCTGATGAAATTATTAAAAAGAATTTTGGTCAAGACTTACATCGTATTTTAGTTAATCGAAAACACAAACTTTTTGGTGTGGTAAATGGCATCGATTATCATCGTTATAATCCAAAAACAGACAAAGAAATAAAAAAGAAATATTCAATAGATAATATTCATCGTAAGATTGTAAATAAGCGCCATCTACAGAAGACATTAAAATTACCAGTTGATGATCGAATTCCAGTAATTGGTTTCACTTCACGTATCGCTGAGCAAAAAGGCTTTGATTTATTATTGGATATTTTGCCTACGCTCTTATTACGTGATGTGCAGTTTGTAATTATGGGTGATGGTGACAAGGGCTTAATCGAGCGTATCAATAAAATGAAAAAGAAGTTTCCTGGCAAGATACATCAGTTTCCATTTTATGAAAATCGTAAAATGGAGTCACTAGTTTATGCTGGCGGTGATTTTTTATTACTACCTTCTAGATTTGAGCCTTGCGGCACCACGCAAATGATCGCCTTTCGTTATGGTTGTGTGCCGATTGTAAGATCCACTGGTGGTTTGTCCGATACAGTTGATAATTTTGATCCAATGGACTATAAAAAAGGCAATGGCTTTACTTTTAAAAATTACAGGTCACAAGAATTATTGGTAGCTGTTACTCGTGCCTTGGAAACATATAAATATAAAGATGTTTGGAAAGACTTGATGCGTCGAGGGATGCGCGCTTCTTTTTCTTGGGAGCTACCAGCCAAGAAATATCTCGAGTTATATAAAAAAGCCAAAAAATTTAAATATGAAAAAGATAAATTGGGTTAATTTTTTACACATTTATCAGCCACCTTGGCAGGACAGGGGTGTGATTGAGCAGGCTTCAATTGAAAGCTATGATTATTTGTTGACCCTATTAGACAAATACCCAAAGTTTACCTTTAGTCTGAACATAAGCGGTTCTTTGATTGAGCAGCTAGCTGAATTTCGTCCTGATTTATTAGAGAGGTTACAAAATTTAGTTAAGAAAAATAGAATTGAACTAGTAGGATCTGCAAAATATCATGCATTACTACCCTTGTTACCAAAAGAAGAAATAATTAGACAAATTAAGTTAAGCCAAGAAGTATTAGCTAAGTATTTTTCCAAAAAAATAGCTGGTTTTTATTTACCAGAAATGGCTTATAGTAAAGAGGCAGCTAAAATTATAAAAAAACAAGGCTATGAATGGATAATCTTAGATGCTATTAATTATGCTCAAGAAGTAGACAATAATATTTTGTATGAAATAAAAGACATTGGTTTAAAAGTTGTCTTTAGAGATCGTAAAATTTCTAAAAGCTATCCAGCCGAAGTCATTTATCAAAAATTACAATCTAAAAATATTGATTCTGCTACGATCATCACTGGCACGGATGGAGAAATGTATGGGCATTTTCACGAAGACTGGCAAGGTCATTTAGAAAAAATTTTACAAAACGAAAATTTAAAAATCCAAACTGTTTATCAATATCTAAAAACTTTAAAACAAGTCAAAAAGATTGATTTGCGGGTAGCCTCCTGGGAGAGTACCGAAAAAGAGCTAAAGAAACGAATCCCCTTTGCCTTATGGCAAGACCCTAAGAATAAAATTCATCGAGACTTATGGAAACTTGTTGCACTGGCCATAAAAACAGTGAGTCAAAATAAAAAAGACCAAAATTACAAATGGGCTCGTTGGCATTTGGATAGAGGACTGTCTTCTTGTACTTTTTGGTGGGCCTCAGCAACCCGTCCCTCAGATTTTTCACCACTGACTTGGAATCCAGATATGATTGATAATGGTAGTGAAGAATTAGTGCGTAGTATCAGGTCATTAAAAAAAATAGCAATTAGCCAAAGAATAAAAGCCGAGCGTTTATATATTCAAATAAAGAAAAACACCTGGGAAACTCATTGGCGTAAATATCATAAATAATAAACCCCTTAATAATAAACCCATGCAAGGATCAGAAATTTCAAAGGAGGACAAAGACAAGATCGCTAAGTTGGCCAACCAAGATTTTGTGACAAAAATATTGAATGAAAATTTAGGAAATCATTATCCAGATTTTGATAAAATACAAAAGATTGAATTGACGCCTTACAAGCATCATATTGGCAAGACCAGCGCTGTGTTTGTAGTTGGCTATCAATTAGAATATTTAAATAAGGCAGGCAAAAACCAGCCTTTGCATATTTTTGCTACTGGTCACTCAGATGACTCTAGAAAACCAGCCTTTGCAAAGCTTGGTTTTTTGTATAATAATGGTTTTAATCAAGGACAATTTCAAGTGACTCGTCCTCTGTTTTTTGTAGAAGAACAAAAGGGTTTTTTCTATGAAGCTTCAGAGGGAGATAGTTTGTTTGCCCATTTTAAACAAGATGATAATTTGGATTTAAACAATGCCTTAGAGCTTACAGCTGGGTGGGTGCATGAATTACATCATTTGCCAGTAGACAAAAATTTTTCTTGGCCACATTTTTCCGTTGCAGATATGGTTCCCTCACCACAACAGTTTTTACCGGATTTTATAAATCATGACTCAGCTTTTGGCGAGCAAGTAAAAAATATTGTCACCAAAATTCAGAATTGGGAGAAAGAGTTCAATGGTAAGCTCCAACCCAATCTTATTTACGGTGATTATCATCCAGAAAATGTAATTATCGAAAATCTAACCACTGATCATTTGAGGATGATTGATTTTACCGATGTGGCCTTAGGTGATCCGATGACAGATTTGGGCACATTTTTACAGCAGTTTGATTTCATGGGACATCGTTTTTTCTCTAGAACAAAAATTAATAGCTGTAAAGAATATTTTGTAAAATCTTATTTTGGCAAAGAGCTATCTGAAATAGAGGCGGAGTTTTTTCAAAGAATGAATCTTTATCAAGCCTGGACTGCTTTGCGGACAGCTGTATTTTTATTCTATATGCACAAAGATGATTCAGTGCGAACACTTTTCCAAGAGATTGAACAATATTTAGAGCTTATTGAAAAAGCTAAAAAGCAAATAAGTTTAGAGTAATTATGTCAAAACATAAAATAATTTTTGAAGGTGCAGAATTGACTGGTAAAAGCTGGCTAATGAGTCAGGTGTATAATCATCTAGAGCCAAAGTATAACAGCGGTGGAAAGATATTGGATGGTTGTCATTGGTTTAATTGTGACGTCGGTATTTTTGGCACCAAGTATGGTCAAATTGCCCTAGATAAATATTTAGAATTAGCAGAAAGCTTAGCTAATGCTAATGTTATGTTGGAAAAATTTCATTTATCTGAAGCTGTTTATCAAAAATTATATAATAAGCAAGATTTTGATTTTAAAAGCATAGAAACTAGACTAAAAAAACTAGATGCTAAAATTATTTTAGTTACTTTTCCAGAAGACGAAGAGATTATTAAAGCTCGTTTGCAAGATAGGTTGAATCTTTACCCTCATTATGAGAGTATCGCTCAAACTCCAGCTGAATATATTAAGCAACAGCAATTATTTAAAGAACTAATCAAGCAAAGTAGCCTAGAATATTTAATTATCGAGACAGATAAGCTGCCAGATGAAAGCTTAGTAGAAAAAATATTGAATTTTATCGGCGAGAAATAAAATTTATTATAAAATTACGGTCACTTAGTGGCCGTTTTTTGATTTTTTAATGCTTGCTAATTATGATATAATACTAATGTTTAATAAAATACGAAAATAAAAATAATGCCAAATAAAAAGAAATTAGAAGTACTATTTGTCGGAGCAGAATTAGCTCCATTTGTTAAAGTTGGAGGATTGGGAGACGTGATGGGTTCTTTGCCAAAAGGATTGGTAAAACAAGGAGTTAATATCAAAATGATACTGCCTTTTTATGGTGCCATCGACACTAAAAAATACAAAAGCAAGCTAGTTAAGAAAAATATTAACTTAGACATTGATGACAAACAGGTAAAGTTTGATTTATATCAGACTTTATTGCCAGGCACAAAGATTTCAGTATTTTTGGTTAAGCACAAGATGTTTAATGGCAAAGATATTTATGTTGGTGGACGAAAATATATGAAAGGCCGAGTTTATTCTCGTTCTGTTAGTGATATCGAGCGTTTCGTTTTCTTTTCCAAGGCTGTAGCTGAAACCATTAGGACTATGAAGTGGAAATTAGATGTTGTTCATGCCCATGATTGGCACTCAGCAATCTTACCAACCTTTATTGATGAATATAGCTTAGAAGATAAGAATTTTGCTAACATCAAAACTTTATTCACCATTCATAATTTAGCCAATCAAGGAATTTCTGGCTTAGACATTGTAGATTATGGTGGATTACATCAAAAATTAACCCCAGCCTTAATGGAAGACTATTACGATAAAGATGGTGATAAGATTGATATGATGAAAATTGGTATTTTGTCAGCTGATTTTGTAAACACTGTTAGCCCAAATTATGCTAAAGAAATTTTGACCAAAGAATATGGTGAAAAATTAGAAACTTATTTACTGCGTCGCCAGAAACATTTGTCTGGTATCGTAAATGGTATTGATATAGATTTTTTTGATCCCTCCAAAGACAAATTGATCTATAAAAAATATAATGCTAAAAATAGAAAAGTAAACAAAGCATTCAATAAACAAGCTTTGCAAAAAGAAATGAAGTTACCGCAAGATGATGTGCCAGTGTTTGGCCTGGTTAGTCGTTTGGTAAATCAAAAAGGTTTGGATATTTTGGTGCCAGTATTAGATAAAATTTTAGCTAAAAATGATGTTCAAGTAGTTATTTTAGGTACTGGTCAGCCAGAGCATGAGCAAGCTTTTAAGCAATTAGCCAAGAAATACCCTGAAAAATTATCAGCCAATATTACATTTAATATTACCATGGCCCAGAAGATTTACGCAGGCAGCGATTTCTTTTTAATGCCTTCGTTATTTGAGCCTTGTGGATTGGGGCAGATGATTGCTATGCGTTATGGTACTTTGCCACTAGTTAGAGCGACTGGTGGCCTTAAAGACACAGTTAAACATGGTGTAACCGGCGTTGTTTTCAAAAAATATACTCAGGTAGCCACTAAAAAAGCTTTTGAGCAAGCAATTAGAATCTATAAGAATAAGCCAAAATTTAATAAGATGATTTCTACTGCTATGCATCAAGATTTTTCTTGGGACAAATCAGCTAAGGATTATATCAAGCTTTATAAAAAATTGGCTTAATCTATTAAACCATTCTGAGCTTGTCTCAGAATCTATAATTATTTAAAAACTAGATCCTGAAATTAATTCAGGATGACTATAAATAGCAAATATATGCCCAAATCAACACCAAAATCAGAGATCAGAAAAGATTATATTCAAGAGAAATATGTGATTATCGCTCCAAAGCGTGGTAAGCGACCACATGACACTATCAAGCCCAAAAAATATCACAAACCTTTATCAACTTGTGTTTTTTGCCCGGAGTCTTTGAAAGACACCAAGAGTCTATATCAGCAAGGTGTAGGGAATAGTTGGAACATCAAAGTAATCTCCAATAAATTTCCAGCTGTATCTCTAGATAATCCCAAAGCTTATGGTCAGCAAGAGGTGGTAGTGGAAACCTCAGACCATACCAAAGAGTTGGAGGATTTATCAGTTGCTCATATATCCAATCTATTAACTGCTTATCAAGAACGCACTAAGGCAATTTCTAAAAATAAAAAGATTGAGTATATTTTAATATTTAAAAATGATGGTGGTGTAGCTGGTGCTAGTTTACAGCATGCCCATTCGCAAATTTTTGCTACTAAATTTTTGCCACCACATCTTTTTGATAAATCACAACGTCAGCAAGCCTATAAGCTAGAATATGGTCATTGTGTTTATTGTGATGTGATTGCCAAAGAGTCAAAAACCAAACGCTTAGTTTATAAAGATAAGAATGTTATTGCTTTTACGCCGTATGCTTCAACTTTTAATTATGAAATTTGGATCATGCCATTAAAGCATCGTGATAATATTACCGAGCTAACTAATCCTGAGAAAAAATCTTGGGCCAAAATTTTAAAACACATTTTAGATAAAATTGGCTTATTAGACTTACCTTATAATTTTTACTTTCATCAAGTGATAAATGACAATGATCAGCATTTATATATGAAAGTCGTGCCACGTGGTTCTGTTTGGGCAGGCGTTGAGATCGGATCAGGATTGATCATTAATCCAATTTTACCAGAAGACGCTGCTGAATTTTATCGCCAAGGATTATAGGTTGAAGAATTATGTATATTAAAAATTTGGCTCAATTACGGAAACAAGATATGAAAATTGCAGGAGGGAAAGCTGTTTTTTTAGGAGAAATGATTAAAGCTAAGTTTTTGGTGCCAGAAGGATTTGTAATTTTAGCATCAGCCTTTAAATTATGTAAAAATAGTTATGAAATAGAGGATGATGTTACTGATGAAATATTGGCTAATTTTGATAATTTAAATTCTCATGAAGTAGTTGTCAGATCTTCTGCTACCGTAGAAGATTCAGTTAATGATTCGTGGGCTGGAATCTTTGAAAGTTATTTGAGGATAAATAGAGGCGATTTACTATCAACAATAAAGAAATGTTGGCAGTCGTCACTTTCCTCTAAAGCACTAGCCTATGCTAAACAACGGCACATAGACACAGATAATATTAATATGGCAGTAATCGTACAGGAATTAATACGCCCAAGCTTATCCGGTGTATGTTTTACCGTTAATCCAATAAATAAAAATCATGATCAGTTAATGATAGAGGTTTGTCATGGTGGTCCTGAAGACTTAGTTAGTGGCAAAATAACACCAGATAATTTTGTAGTAAATAAGAAAACCAAAGAAATAGAAGAGCAGAATTTATTTGCTAAAACTGGCATAACAAAAAAACAAATAGATAACTTAGTAAATAGCTGTATAGAAGTAGAAAATTTCTTTACTCACTCCTGTGACATAGAATGGTGCATTGATGGAAGTAATCTTTTTGTGCTACAGTCTAGACCAATTACTACATTATAGGCATATGGTTACTACAAAAAATTTCTTACAATACTTGAAAGAAAGATTTCCGCTACAGCAATTTGCATTATTAACTATTATCTTTGCGCTGGTTTCAACTTTGTCTGTACAAACATATTTAGGACAAATAGATTATGCCTCTATAGTTTATTCATGCCTAGCTTTGTTTTTATTTTTGTTTAGATTGCGACTATTTGATGAATTCAAAGACTACAAACACGATAAGGAATATTATCCAGACAGACCAATACCCAGGGGATTGATGAAATTAACCGATCTTAAAAAAATAATCCTTGTCGTCCTTTTTTTAGAGGTCATTATTAGTTTTACATATTATCCAGGCTCAACTTTAATATTCGTAATCGCAGTTTTATATTCTTTATTAATGTTTAAAGAATTTTTTATTTCTGATTGGCTGAAAGAACACTTCACAACCTATATTGTATCTCATGAAATATTATTATTTCCATTATTTTTTTATATTTTTAGTTTAAGTGGTTTTGAAATTAATAATTTTTATACACCGCATTTCTGGTGGCTATTCCTTTTTCTAGGCGGACAATTATTTTTATTAGAGGTTACTAGAAAATTTAGATCAGAAGATACAGAGATCGCTTCACGTGACACCTATACAGCTCAATATGGTATTTATGGCGCTTCTGTTTTGGTTTTTTTACTATCTATAGCTATTATTTTTTCATTTATAAAATTAGGTGTTACTCAAAATTATATTTTTTATATATTAGCTCTTTGGCTTATTTTAATAACGACAGTAGGCTTATTTATTAAAAAACCACGAGCTACAAAAGCAAAAATTGTATTTGGCGCGTCTATTTTATTTTCTATGGGATCTGATATACTGCTTATTATTCATCTGCTACTAAATCATGGCTAAAAATATATACGATAATTCTAATCTAGCTGAAAGTTATTCGGGCATAACTACGCCCCTAACATTTTCTTTTGCTAGACGCGTTTATCAGGATGTCTATAAGAGCTTTTGCCAAATTATGGGTGTCAGCAAAAAAAGTATCAAGGCTAATGATGACATGTTTCCAGAAATGGTAGTATTTATTGGCCACAGAATGTATTATAATTTGATAAATTGGTATCGCCTCATATCTTTATTACCTGGCTATAAACTAAATCGAAGATTTTTAGAAAAAATGTTGGGTGTAGAGAAAGAACATAACTATACAAATCAACAACGGTATAGTTTTTGGCAGAAATATTTTTTAGACTTTCCAAATCTAGTTTGGCAAGTTTTTAAAATCATTTTTTTGTTTTTATTTATGGGAGGATTAATAAGAAATTTTAATCGAAAATTTGATATAATCTTTGCTAGGTCATCAAAACTAGACTTATCATCTCTAGATCTAAAAAAGTTAAGGGCAGTATATATATCATTAGTAAAGAATCTTACTAGACGCTGGAGAGTGCCAATAGCCAATGATCTGGCGGTTATGATCAGTACTGGCGTAGCTGATAAACTTTTTAAAAAATGGCTAAAACAAGATGATGTGTATGAATATCTAAAGATGAGCTCCCATGCCTCTTTGATATCTTTGGATCCAGGTTTAGAAATTCTAGCTATAAGTGAAAAAATAAAAAATGACACTACTCTATCTGAGTTATTTATAAAAAATGACACAAATAAAATTTGGTTACAACTGGAAAATGAATATAAGAATACCAAGGTTGCTGAAATGATATTTTACTACTTAAAAAAGTTTGGTAGCCGTTCTCCTAACGAATTAAAATTAGAATCCATTACTCTAGAGGAGGATCCAAAAATTTTTATAAATTGTCTAAAGAAAATAGTTTCTAGTCCAAATGCAAATAATTTAAGTAAAAAAACCAACATAAAAGAACAGACGAAGTCCATAAAAAATAAAAATATTTCATGGGTGAAAAAGATTGTTCTTAATATCATCATCAAGTGGTCAGTTAATTCCATACGTCGTCGCGAAGAGACTAGATTTAAGAGAACATTGATATTTGGTTTTGCTAGAAAAATATTTCTACAGATGGGACGATTGTTTGTGAAACTTAATTTGATGAAAAGTCATAGAGATATTTTTTATCTCAAGACAGGAGAGATATTTAGCATCATTGATCAGAAAATGAGCAAAGATGATGTCGATAAATTAATACAAAATAGAAAAGTTACTATTAAAAAGTGGCGAGGCATTGAATTGCCACGTCGGATTGAAACCGATAAGACGATAAAAGAACAAGAACAAGAATTTTTAATCAAAACTGATATAGAAGTAGAAAGAACAGATTTATTTGGTGTCATCGCTTCTAAAGCAAAGCAAAGCCATATTGATGGGGAAGCTTTAGTGCTGACTGATTTTGATCCAGTTGCTGATTATAGTAATAAAATATTAGTAACTAGGCAAACTGATCCTGGCTGGTCTATAGTTTTTCCATTGATCAAAGGCTTGGTTGTAGAAAGAGGTGGCATGTTGTCACACGCAGCTATTGTTGCCAGAGAATTGGGGATACCTTGTTTGATTGGCGCGACAAATGCTACTAGTCTAGTTAAAGATAATTCAAAAGTCATTTTAAATTTTTCAACCGGTCAAATATCTTATGAATAATTCAAAAAATATTTTATTTCTCTGGCCAAATGTCATAAGCTTTACGGCATTATTAATGGCTTGGCTAGCTATCGTTATTCTGTTGCAAGAAAAATTTTATTTGTCTTTTGCTCTAATATTAGTAGCTTTCATATTTGATTCGGCAGATGGATATCTGGCTAGGAAATTAAACCAAGTGTCTGATTTTGGACGCCAATTAGACTCCAAAGTAGATATTTTTATATATCTTGTTTATCCAGCTATAACTTTTTATCAGTTTTTTAAATTAGACGATCCCTTTTCTATAATAATAATTTTTGTATTTCTGGCCAGCGGAATTTTTCGTTTAGTAAGATTTAATTGCATAGGCTATGTATCGGGATTTAATTATCCCGGGTTACCTGTAATCTTCAGCCATCTATTAGTGTTAATATTTTTACTATTCAAAGAAATTAACCTGCCATACTTTGTTTATCTGGCAAATTTTTTGATACTAGGCACTAGTGCGCTGATGCTTTGTACTTTCCCATTTCCAAAACCAAAAAAAATAAGCAAGGGCGTTGTCTTGCTGTTAATTTTGATTTTTATAATGTTATATCTACATTTTTATGGAAATAATTAAATACGATCAAGAAAAACATTTTAATTTGATAAAAGAGATATATTCATCTTATCCTGATGTTATCAAAATAAAAATTAAAGAGCTAAAAAAGATAAACAGCCACAATCCTTTTTTTAAATTTGGGTCTCTAAAAAACTTTTTACTCTCCGATAATGGTAAAGTAGTAGTCCATGCTTCAGCGATCATAGATTCGCGGCTTGATAAAGATTTGGGCTTAGTAGGATTTTTTGAATCTATTAACAATCCAAAATATGCGGAGTATATTTTTGTAGCTATCTCAGATTATTTTAAAGACCAGGACAAGAAATTTATCCGAGGGCCAATAAATCTCACCACTTGGCAAAATTGGCGGATTTCTTTTCCCGAGGGAAAATTACCATTCACAGTTGAGCCATTTACAAGAGAATATTACAAAGATCTTTTTGAGAGTTATGGCTTTGATGTGGGTCAGGAAAATATTACGACCATATCTAACATTGATGAGTCGGGCTTTAAAGTTTTTCAAGGAGATTTTCAAAAAATAAGAGATGAAGGTTTTACTATAGTAAATATAGACAAGAGCAACCAAGAAAAATCTTTAGAAGCTGTTTATGAGATCATAGCGCAAGCATTTATAGACTCCTGGACTTTCGTTAAAATAAGCATCGAAGAATTTATTTACAATCATACAGGATCTAGTACAATGAACGCATTGTCTTATAGTTGTTTAATTTTAAATAAAGAAAAGAAAGCAGTTGCATTTTGTTTTGCAGTCAAAGATAATAACCAAAATGATATGGTTATCATAAAAACATTTGCTGTTAAACAGGAGTATCAGGGGCGATCCATAGGCAAGGCAATGTTTTATTGGGTATATCAAAAGGCAAAGTTGGAAAAAATAAAAAATTTGATGTTTTGCACTATGCGTAGTGATAATACAAATATTTTGAAATTAACTCAGAGTAAAAATATCTATCGGCGCTATAGAGTTTATCAGAAAAAAATATGATATCAAAATTAATAACAATAATTTTTTTATATTCAATTAGTTTCTTTCTGGCAGAATTTTTATATAAAAAAGGATTGAGAAGTGAATACAGTAGAAAAGTTGCGCATATCTTGGGTGGTTTTATTTCGCTGCTGCTACCAATTTGGTTTGATGTTGTGACAGCAGTGGGAATAGGGATATTTTTCTTTGTAGTTCTCTTAGCAGCTCAGCATAAAAAATTATTAAACAGTGTAAATAAGACAGATAGCTATAGTGCTGGCGCCGCTTTGTTTCCTTTAGGCTTGGCTGTAAGCTTTGCATTTTTTGTGCCTATAAATTTAATTATATTTCAAGGATCAGTTTTGATTCTTACGCTGTCTGACGGAATGGCGGGGCTGTTAGGGTATAAATTTGGTAAAAAGAAATATAACATCACAGGAGAAAAATCTTGGCTGGGGAGCTTTTTATTTTTTATAATAACCCTCTTAGTGCTGCTTACTATTTTATATTTTGTGAATAGCGCTCTAAGTGTTAAAATGATATTATTCTCGATAGTCGGTTCTTTATTACTTGCTTTGTTAGAAGGACTTTTGGGTAGGGGTTTAGATAATTTGGCTATACCCATAGCCTCTGGTTCAATATTGTATTATTTATTGTATTTTTTATAGCTATAATGATGTAGTATTTCATCTACTAAGTAATGAAGTAAGCTTCCGATGATTAATATGTATACTAATAACAATATAGATGCGTTATATACTAAACAAATAAATAAAAGAGCACCTAGAATCGAATCAATCTGATCAAATAAGTAAAAAATAATGTTACGTCCTTGATAATTGGATTGACTAGATTGTATGCCAAGTCTACGCTTGATAAAACTATTAGGTAATTCGCCAACAGCATAGCCAAGGCCCAATAGACATCCTGATAATAAAACCGGAAACCTAAGATTCATATCCCAAAAATATGATCCCAAATAGTAAAAAATACCAGACAAAATGACCACAGTCACAATTCCTCGCCAGGTCTTAGCTGGTCCAAATAAGTAATCATTGTTTAATTTAATATTACGGTCAATTGGTATGGCCAAAAAAGAAAATAGGTTATACTTAATAATAATCAAATGATGAATTAGGCCAACCAGAAGCAACGGTAATATAAAAAATAAAATTTCTTTCAATAACATAAACTAATTATAAGCTAATATGAACATTTTATCCAAATTTAGATTCAAGTGGTTTATTTCTACCAAATCAATAGGATATTCAATTGATTTTTTTGAACGAGTGTATAAAATTTATTTAAATCATAAAAAAGTAATACATTGGCGTGATGGTTATCCAGTGTATTCGTTGTCTACACCAGCGGTTTACAGTAAGCCAGCTGTGAATCTTTTTGCACGTTCTGTTTTTTCTACTATCCAAAATCGAAACCTTCCCAATTTAATGAGTTTTGCTGTTAATGATATTTGTAATGTTCGTTGTAAACATTGTAGTTTTTTTGAGTCAGTTGATGATATAAGTCGTCAAAGTTTAGATTTAAAACAAAGTCAAAAATTAATCAAAGATGCTCAAGAATTAGGGGTATCAGTAATAAATATAGTAGGCGGTGAGCCTTTATTACGTGAAGATCTTGCAGAAATTATTAGCAGTATAGACAAAGATTTATCAACAGCAATTTTATTTACCAATGGTCTGATTCTCGAAGCTAAAGTACAAAAACTTCGTCAGGCTGGTTTAGATGGAGTTTATATTTCTATAGATTCTGCAGATAAGGAAACGCATGACCAAAAAAGACAAAAAGAGGGTCTTTTTGACAAGGCCATGCTTGGCATCGAAGCTGCTAAAAAAACTGGCTTATCAGTAGGAATATCTTGTGTTATTAGCGAAGATGATTTTAGAAATGGCATGTTAGAGAAGATAATTGAGCTTGGTAAAAAAATTGGTGTTCACGAGGTGTTAATTTTTGATATGGTGCCTGTAGGTAGGGCAAAAGATAGAGGTGATTTGATAGATAATCGTGATTGGATAGAAGAGATGATAGAGTTTACTGAAAAGTATAATGACGATAAAACTTACCCAGGCATATTAGTGTATGCTTATGCTACTAGCTATCGTAGTACAGGCTGCTCAGGAGGTACAAGTTATTTTTATGTTTCACCTTATGGTGATATATCACCATGTGATTTTAATCATGAGGGATTTGGTAATGTTCTAGAAAAACCTTTACATAAAATTTGGGATAAATTATCTAGTCACCCAGATTTTCATCAAGCTACTTGGAATGGCTGTAAAATGAAAGATTCAAATTTTATTAAGCAAAAAGAAAGCTCTAAGCCTAATTCGTGTTCAGGTTGCAACTGTTAGAATAGATTTTTTAATGCTATAATAATTATATAATTTAATAACCTATCTAAATTATGTTTTTTCAACCTTGCACTTCTATGGCTTGCAACTTTGATAAAGTAGCAGGCACGTCTATTGTCTATTTCGAAATATTTATTTTCGTCATGGCCATTTTATCATTATTTTTTCTTTCGAAGCTGACCAATAGAATACTATTAAGATTTATAGTTATAGCTATTGGTATTTTTATTTTCGAATTCTTTACCGCACCGATGTGGCATAATTTTAGGTTAGGAGAATGGGCTTATGTTTACAGAGATGTTTCTTGGGTCTTGACCATTGGTTGGACCACGTTAATTCTTGTGCCGGTTGTGCTTATAGATAAATATTTACCAGATGCCAAAGAGTGGAAAAAATTTATTCTTTATCTACTTTTTGTATTTGTCTTGGCTCTTTGGGGAGAAAAATCAGTTGTAGCTTTAGGAATTAGATCTTATGGCCCGGAATCTATGGAGGTGATTAAAAATAATTTTGTGCCATGGTTTAATATCCCATGGGCAGCCATGTACTACATTCCTGTATTTATGACCTTGGTAATTGGTTTTTACAAATATTTCAGTCTACTTATAGATAAGAAGCTTTTGATGCCAATGAGAAAATTAAGGTGGGGCAGAGATTTGATAATAGTACTATTGGCAGTTATACTATTCGAAATTATGATAGAACCAATGGTAATCAATGCAAAATTACCTAGTTGGTCGTATTTCTATAGAGACGTTAGCATAGTAATGTCTGGTATTTGGATAATAATAATTTGGTTGTCTGTACATTTGGTTGATAAACTTTTTATTCATTTTACTTTAATCAAAAAATTTATTGCCTACATAATAGTAGCTGGTCTAGTTACTACGCCGATAGAGGCATGGCTCATAGCTAATAAATTTAGAATCTATGGCCCTAGTGCTGTAGAAAATTTTTCTGGTTATACTTTTCCTATGTTCTCTGTGCCAATAGAAGTGGTATTTGCAATACCATTTTATTTAGCACTTATAATTGCTTCTAGTAAATATTGGATATATATATTGGAAAATAATAAGGACGCACGAAAGAAGAAACAAAAGTTATCAAAATAATTTAGCTTTATGGCTGCAGGACAAAAAACACCTAAAAGCGGTAAAAGCTCGCCGATGAAAAAATATATAGAAACCTTAGTTGGGTTTTTAGTTATACTTTTTATAGCTGTGATTATTGATCTGTTACGAAATTCTGCTGATGTTACTTTCTTTATGGTCATGTCCGTTGTGTGCACTTTTGGCATCACTTTAATAGTCTATGTCCCGGTAGCTAGATTAATAGGCGCATTGTTTATTCGCTTATTAAAAAAAATATTTAAAAAAGAAAAAAATATTGAGCCAATAAAACCGGCTAATAAACAAATAGCTCTGATAGATTATATTAATTTAGCAAGGAAAAATAAATTAGCTGATTCGGATACAAAGAATAATTTAAAGTATCAAGGTGGCTGGCAAGATAAAGTCATTGATGACGCATTTAAACAAATAGATCAAAATAACGATTTTTTTACAACTAACAAAAATTATGAAAATAAAAGATAATTTTTTTGTAAGACAACTTCTCCATATTATCACAGGAGCTTTGATTATATTTTTGCTTGCCCTGGCCTTTGATGCGACGGATTTCTTAATAATGTCAATTATCTGCACCATGGGTATTACTTTGGTGGTTTATATCCCGTTGGCAAAAATTCTAGGAGGAATGGCTTGGTGGCTGATAAATAAAATGATTAAAAATGGTCAAGGTCCTGAGCCGATAAAGATTATTAACGCACAGAAAGCATTGGTAGATTATATCAGTCATGCAAGAGAGAAGGGCATGAATGATTTAGAAATAAGAAATACCTTAAAATATCAAGGTGGCTGGCAAGATGATGACATTAAGGCCGGATTTGAAGTGTTAAAGTAGTGATTTGTTTAGTTACAATTTAAGAATACGAGAGGCGCCCCCCACAGGGTGTTTCTTTTTTGTTAAAGATATAAAAATAATGTAAAATATAAGCATGGTAAAGAGAAGATATAAAGTTATATTTTTGATTCTAGGTATTCTAATTTTTTGTTTTGGAATATTTTATTATAATACGAAAGATACCATGTGTTTTTCTGGACACTTATCAGACGCAATAAGTGTTAATAAAAATAGAGCCTCTTATTATTCTGATAATAGTAACAATTTATCAACCGTTGTTTCAGATAGTTTAATTAAAAATGAGAAAACATTACTTCCGGTAGCGTGGTTAATAGATTTACGGGCTCAAAAATTCATCAAAGATGATATAAATATTATTTGTGGTGATTTTGTAGACATGGTTAATATCGCAACTAAAGAAATATTACCAAAATATACACATGTTGTTTCTAATGAAGTATTTAGTAGTTTAGAGGAGATGTTTGCTCAACAAAAAAGTAAAATGGAAGCAGCGCTCAAAGATGAGGATTATCTAAATATTGCTAGCCATGCTAGTGAGCTTCTGCATTTTATAGAAGAACTTGAAATTAAAGAGGAGAGCAGTTTTTGTATGTCAAAGCATGTAGTTGAGTCTTTGGGTTATGGAGCTTTTCATGCATTAGATAATGACAAATTAAGCCAAGGGAAAGCTCAAGGTTTGTTATCTAAATTTATAGAAGTAGAAATACAAGGACTTTCTAATGAGACGCTGATGATTGATCGTAATGCGCAATATGTTCATGAATTAGGTCTGGGTATTGTATGCAATGATGTGCCAGATATACCCTTTTTGGATGAATGGAATAAATTTCAAGAAAATTAAAAACACCGCTTAAAAGTGGTGTTTTTTAGTTTGAGTTATTTTATTTTAGCAAATTTTCTTTTGCCTGCCTGGATTATATCTCCGGATTTTATATTGACATCCTCTTTCCAAGAAGTTATTTTTTCTTTATTTAATTTCATGCCACCACCATCGATCAATCTTCTGGCTTCACCTTTTGAGCTAGTAAATTTTAGTTTAATTAATAGATCTATTGGATTAATTTTCCCAGTCTTAATATCAAACTCTGGCATGTCATCTGGATTTTCTTTTTTAGAAAAAACTTGAGCAAAATTATCAGCCGCAGTATCAGCAACTTTTGCAGAATAATAAATAGTAACTATTTCTTTAGCTAATTTTATTTTCAAATCTTTTGGATTAGCATCAGATTTTAGCTTTTTAGATATTTCTTTTAATTCTCTTTCATCAACTCTAGTGCAAAGTTCAAAGCCAGGCTCAATCATACCATCAGTCCAAGACATGACTTTGCCAAACATCTCATCGGCCGAATCTGAGAAGCTCAACATATTATTTTCTGACTTACCCATCTTAGTTCCACCACTGTCAGTCAAAAGTTTCATAGTAATGACAAATTTTTCTTTGCTTAACATCTGCTTCATCAAAGTACGGCCAGCTAGCATGTTGAAAGTTTGGTCATTGCCACCAATTTCTCCATCAACTTTTAGCATCACAGAATCATAAGCTTGCATTACTGGATACATTAGCTCGTGCAAACTAATAGGCTTGCCTTCTTTCATTCTATTGGCAAACATATCTCTTTCCAAAAGTTGTTGTACAGTAAATTTAGCAGATAGTTCTACAATACTTGTGAAATTCATTTTAGCAAACCATTTGCTGTTATATTTCCACTCAGCTTTATTATTACCTGTAAGTTTTAAGAATTTGCCGGCTTGTTTTTTATAATCTTTAGCATTTTTTAATACCTGTTGACGAGTGAGCGGCTTACGAGTAGCTGCTTTATCTGTCGGATCACCGATAGTGGCCGTAAAGTCTCCAAGCAAAACCACAATCTTATGGCCAAGATCCTGTAATTGACGTAGTTTTTCCAGCTCAATAGCGTGTCCTAAATGTAGACTAGGGCCAGTTGGATCAATACCATAGTAAATAGTGATCTGCTTACCAGATTTGAGCAATTTCTCCAAAAAACCTTGATTTGGATAGATATTCTCTACCCCTCTGGAGAGCAGGGCTTGAATTTGTTTCGGATCTGTATTAACTTTAGGCATAATGGTACAATGCTTAATTAATTATATTCAAATTATAGCTTATTTCTGCTATAATTTAAATACCATGTCCAATTTCAAAAGACGACAAATTAAAGATGATAGCGGCTGGCAACACCATAAAGTAAGTGACATCAGGCCAGTTCGTTCAGTAAAGAAAATCAAAAAGTTTAAATTTAAAAAACTTAGACTACCAAAACGCAAAGCTTCAAAAGGCAATTGGTTCAAGAGATTTATTTTACGTTTCTGGCCTTATCTATTAGGCGCCTTTTTTGTTGGTGGTATATTTTTTGTTGGCTTAGTGGCTTGGTATTCCAAAGATCTTCCAGATCCAGGTAAGATCATGGATCGTTCAGTACCGCTTAGTACCAAGATTTATGATCGTACGGGAGAAGTTTTGTTATATGAAATTCATGGTCCAGAAAAGAGAACTTTAATTGAGCTAGAAGATATTCCAGAGTACGCTATCAACGCTACCATCGCCATTGAAGATAAAAACTTTTATGAACACGGCGGTATTTCTTTGTGGGGAATTATTCGTGGACAAATCGTCCCTCGTTTGCAAGGCAAGCGATCGCAAGGTGGTTCTACTTTAACTCAGCAATTTGTAAAGAACGCAATTCTCACTAATGAGAGAGCCTTATCTAGAAAAATTAAAGAATGGATATTATCTTTTCGTTTAGAACAAAAATTTTCTAAAGAAGAAATTTTACAATTATATTTTAATGAAATTCCTTATGGTTCTTCAGCTTATGGCATTGAATCTGCGGCTGGATATTATTTTGATAAATCAGCTCCAGAGTTAACATTGGCTGAAAGTGCTATTTTGGCTGCGCTACCACAAGCCCCATCTTATTATTCTCCATATGGTAATAATAAAGATGGATTAATTGCTCGCCAGCATGTGATTTTAGATTTAATGGTAGATCAAGATTATATTACAGAGCTGGACGCTGCTAACGCAAAAGATGAAGAGTTAATATTTAAAAAGAGACAAGAAAATATTAAAGCGCCACATTTTGTGATGTATATTAGAGAATTGTTGGCTGAAAAATATGGTGAAGCAGTGATTGAGCAGAGTGGTTGGAAAATTATTACCACCTTAGACTGGGAGCTACAACAAAAAGCTGAAGAAATCATTGACGAATTAGCTGAGAGAAACCAAGAAAGCTTCAATGCTTCTAATGCCGGGCTCGTTGCTTTGAATGTAGAAAATAGTGAGATACTAGCCATGATTGGTTCTCGTGATTATTTCAATGACGAGATAGATGGGCAAGTAAATGTTACTTTAGCTGAACGTCAGCCAGGTAGCTCTTTGAAACCCTTGGCCTATTTGACTGCTTTTGATCGAGGTTATCGTCCAGATACAGTTTTGTTTGATTTAGAAACGAATTTTGCTTCTGCTGGTGATGACTATATGCCATTAAATTATGATCTTGAAGAACGCGGTCCAATTACAATGCGTCAAGCCTTGGCTGGTTCATTAAATATTCCAGCTGTTAAAACTTTATATTTAGCAGGTTTAGATAATGTAGTAAAATTAGCCGCCGATGTTGGCTATACAACCTTGGGAGAAAGAGATCGTTATGGTTTATCATTGGTATTGGGTGGCGGCGAAGTAAAATTGTTAGAGCATGTAAATGCTTATGCTGCTTTTGCCAGAGAAGGTGTCTATAAAACTGTCATGCCAATCATTTCCATTACTGATCCCAAAGACAAAGAAATAGAAAACAATGATGTAAATAAAGGCCGCCGCATTTTAGATAAAGATAAAGTTAGATTATTAAATGATGTTTTATCAGATAACGTAGCTCGGGCTTATGTTTTTGGCGAGAGTAATTATCTGACTTTGCCGGATCGTCCGGTGGCTGCTAAAACTGGTACCACCAATGATTATCGAGACTCTTGGACCATGGGATTTACTCCACAAGTAGCTTTAGGAGTTTGGGCTGGTAACAATGACAATGAAGCCATGTCGGATGGAGCTAGTGGTTCGCAAGTAGCTGGTCCGATTTGGAATAAAGTAATGAGAGAATTGACCAAGGATTTACCAGTGCAAGGTTTTGGTCAGGCAGATTTGAATAGTTGTCAAAAACCAATGGTTTGTGGTGAATTAGCCGATGAAGAAACTATTAGAATCGATAAGATGTCGGGTAAGCTAGCCACTGAATATACTCCGTATACTAAAATTGAAGAAAGAAAATATTTGAAAGTGCATAATATTTTGCAGTATGTAAACACCAATGATCCACAGGGCGCACCATTAGATAATCCACACCATGATCCGCAGTATAATTTATGGGAAAGTCCAGTAGAGACTTGGGCTGATGAACAAGGCTACTTAACTGAAGAACCGCCAACAGAATTTGATGATATTCATTTAGCTCATCTAAGACCTAGTATTAACATAAGCTATCCAAACAACAATCAGACAGTAAGAAATAATAGCTTTACTTTACAAGTTGACTCATCAGCGCCTCGTGGTATGGAACGAGTTGAGTATTTTATTGATGGACAAAAAATTGGTCAATCAAGTCAGGCGCCCTTTAGCTTTAATTATCAGGTAAATCCATTATTAAGTAACGGCACACATAAACTGAAAGCTATTGCCTTTGATGATCTAGATAATTTTAGAGGGGATGAAGTTGAATTTAATCTACAGAGCGATCGATCTTCTGACGAATTTAGCCTACTATGGATTGAACCATCTAATGGCATGAACATTAATTTATCAGAATTACCATTTACTGCTCATTTAAAAATTACCAACCCAGACAAAATAAAAAAAATAGATTTTTATTATTTGGATCCTGATGATAGTTCGCATTGGTTTAATTTTATTGAACGTCCAGGTGAGGATGTGTTGACCAATTGGGGGAATGCTAATTTTGATCCAGGAGTTCACAAGCTTTATCTTATGATCAAGGATAATAATAATCAGCTGATCAGCTCACCACCGATTGTAATTAATATTGAAGAAAACTAAAAACACCTCGCAAATTGATACGGGGTGTTTTTATAATAAAATTTTAATAACCTTCATTGGCGTGTATTTTATTTGTTTGTTCAATATTTAAATCATTAGCATTAGCGTAAACTCTATTCATAGAGTTAAGGATGACTGTAAGCAGCCCCAAGATCAAATTAGTCATGGATAGCCACAAGGGCATTAAAGCATTGAATAAACCGATAAAACCAATAACAGCCAGAGCTATTAAACACAGTCCAATAAAAATATTGAAATAGATGGGGCAAGTGCAATCTTTAGCCATATTCATCACCTCCTAACGTATTATATCTATATTTTTATTTTAGGCATTTTTTGTCTTTTTGGCAACAATTGAATTTTTTGTTATATTTTGTTAAGATAAATTGCTATGAATTTTGATCTACAAGCAAAATTTAAACCAGCCGGTGATCAAGTGACAGCTATAGATTCTTTATTGACTGGTTTTCAGAAAAAGATGCCAGAACAGACACTTTTAGGAGTGACTGGTTCTGGTAAAACTTTTACTATGGCTAATATTATAGCCAAGCTAAATAAGCCAACGCTAGTTATTTCTCATAATAAGACTTTAGCCGCGCAATTAGCTTCTGAGTTTCAAGATTTTTTTCCTAATAATGCTGTGCATTATTTTGTCTCTTATTATGATTATTATCAACCAGAAGCATATCTCCCAGCTAGTGACACTTATATAGAAAAAGAAACTCAGATCAATGAAGAGATTGATCGCTTACGTCATGTTTCTACTCAGAGCTTATTGACTCGTTCAGATGTTTTGATTGTTGCTTCGGTTTCTTGTATTTATAATTTGGGCAGTCCTTTAGAATATCAAAATTATAAATTAAATTTAATCAAAGGTGAGACCTATGACCGCGTCAAAATCTTAAAACACTTGAATGACTTGCAATATAAACGTAACGATATAAATTTGGTACGGGCAACTTATGCTGTTCGCGGTGAGATAGTAGAAATTTTTGCTTCTGGGCAAGAAAATATTTTTTATCGCTTAAGTTTTTTTGGTGATCATCTAGAGAGCATTGAAATAGTAGACTTACTAAATAAAAAAATATTAGAGAAATTAGATGAGATAGACATCTTCCCAGCTAAACATTTTTTGACTAAAAAAGAGGGTCTTGATGACACGCTCAAAATCATTCGTCAGGACATGACGCTAGAGGTGGCTGAGATGAAAAAGAAAAATAAATTAGTAGAGGCTCAGCGACTAGAAACTAGAGTTAAACATGATTTGGAAATGATAAAAGAGACAGGATATTGTAATGGTATTGAAAATTACTCTCGTTATTTTGCTGGCCGCAAGCCGGGTGACCCGCCAGTTAGTCTGTTGGATTATTTTCCAGATGATTTTTTGTTGCTCATTGATGAATCTCACATGACCATTCCTCAGATCAGAGGAATGCACGGTGGTGATCGAGCTCGTAAAGAAAATTTGGTTAATTTTGGATTTAGATTAAAAGCCTCTTTTGATAATCGTCCATTTAAATTTGAAGAATTTGCTAAATATGTAAAACAAGCTGTTTATATTTCAGCTACACCAGCGGAATATGAATTAACTAGATCAAAAAATGTAGTCGAGCAATTAATCCGACCAACATATATTCTGGATCCAACTATAGAAATTAAGCCAAGCAAGGGTCAATTAGATGATTTAACTAAAGAAATAAAACAAGTAATTAAAAACAAAGAAAGAGCATTGGTAACTGTAATTACTAAGCGATTGGCTGAGGATTTAACAGAAATATTATTAGAAAAGGGTATAAAAGTTCAGTATTTGCACTCCGAAGTAAAGACTTTGGATCGTATTCAAATTCTTCATGATTTGCGCGCTGGTAAATATGATGTTTTGGTGGGAGTAAATTTGTTACGTGAAGGATTGGATTTGCCAGAAGTCTCTTTAGTGGCTATTTTGGATGCCGATAAAGAAGGATTTTTGCGCTCTCGTTCAGCTTTGATTCAGGTAATGGGTCGAGCTGCTCGTCATCAAGATGGTCGAGTGATAATGTACGCCGATAAAACTACAGATTCAATGAAGATTGCTATTTCAGAAGTAGAGCGTCGTCGTCAAAAACAAAAAGAGTTTAATACTAAGCACAAAGTTTCACCAACATCTATTTTTAAAGAAGTAAAAGAAAAGTCGCTCAAAGAATTAGACAAAGAAGCCAGCTTCATTGAACAGATCAAAGATTTAGATAAGCAAGCCAGAGAAATCTTAGTCGAAGAGCTAAAAGAAAAGATGAATTTGGCAGCTGAGAATTGGCAATTTGAACAAGCGATTGAATATCGTGATAATTTAGAATTATTAAGTAAGCAAAAATAATGAAGCCAAAATTAAGTGAGCTACAATGGCAAAATATGTTTGCCGATAATCAGGCTGGTATTTATTTGGTTGATAAAACAAAAGGCGATAATTCTTTTCACGCAGTTTCTGTGCTAAGAAAAATTTTAGATCTCAAAAAAGTTGGCTTTGCTGGCACACTAGATCCATTGGCTTCCGGACTATTAATTTTAGCCACAGGAAAAGCTACTCGCATGCTTGATTGGTTTCATATTTTACCAAAAACTTATTTGGCTGAGATTAAATTTGGTCAAACTTCAGATACTTATGACTTGGAAGGTGAGATAAAAATAAATAAAGATGCCAAAGAATTTAGTGTGCAGGAATTAGAAAATAAATTAACTACTTTTTTAGGCGCACAAGAACAAGTTGTGCCAATTTATTCTGCTAAAAAAGTAGCTGGTAAAAAATTGTATGAATCAGCTCGTCAGGGTAAAAAAATAAATCTACCAAAAAGTAGAATTGTTATTCATGAATTGAAAATATTAGACTTTACTTATCCAGATTTAAAATTAGAAGTAAAGGTTTCTAGCGGTACATACATTCGTAGCTTGGCTTTTGATTTAGGAGAAGCTCTGGGAATCGGAGCCTTGTTATCTGGATTAAGACGAACAGCTATTGGAGATTTCAAAGTTGATCAGGCGATTAATTTAGATAGTTTAGATTTAGCTAAATTAGCGGCTAACAAAATAACCCCAAAAGAAGCTAAAAAGTATCTAGATCAATGCCCTGTTTAGTGACTTTTTTGATAAATCGTTCTATATAGACTTCGCCAAAGTGAGTTTGGCGCATTTTACGAGCAAAATCAGAAATAGCCATCTTACCTTCGCCCATTTTGCCTAATTTAGCCCGATACTGCTCATTGAACCTTTTAGTGCTAGATATGGCGTCAGAGGAGCGATAAAGCCGTTTAATGACCTGTATTTGCTCTTCACGTGAGATGTAGTACATAATTAGTATTATTTAATATATTATTGACAAAAATAGGGCTTTATGTTAACATTTTCAGGTCTTTAAGTCCCAAAGATATTATAAGTTTAAAGGAAATTAGAGTTTATGCCAAATAAGAAATCTGCTATTAAATACTTACGTAAGAGTAGCAAGAGAAATGAACACAATTCTTTGATTAAACGTAACATCAAGGAACTTATTAAACGTGGTAAAAAAGCAATTGCTGATGGTAACATAAAAGAAGTTGCCCCAGAATTGACTCATGATTTACAAAAAGCTATCGATAAAGCAGTTAAGTCTGGAATTTTGAAAGCCAATGCTGGTGATCGTAAAAAATCACGTTTCATGGAAAAAGTTAACAAAGCTTTAAACGCAGCTCCTGTTAAAGAAGAAGTTAGTAAAGAAAAAAAATAAATCTATTTCAAATTTAAAACCCCGCGTAACGGGGTTTTTGGTTACTGTAAATTTTCAATCATTTGGGTAAATAATATTTTTTCTTTACCTTGTCCAGTTTTGAACTTAGCGTCCATCGATAACAATGCTTGGTGAATATTTTTTAGTTCATCTAGACTGTATAGTCGACTCATGGCTAGACTTTTGCTAGCTACAAAATTATGCATTTTTAAGGTTTGAGCAATAGCAAAGCTATTGTTTATTTTTTTACTCAAGATTTTTACTTTGATTAAGTTTCTGAATTGGCTAGTGATCATAGTTAAGATGTATAGGCCACTTACACCGCTATTCATTTGATCTTCTAAAAGCTGCAAAGCTCTCGCTTTGTCTTTTTTGCCAAGTGCATCAACCAAATTAAAAATATTGTCATCGGCCTTAGCCTGCACTATATCTTTTACATCTTGCAAAATAATTTCAGTACTTTGACTAAAGTGAGATAGTTTATTTATTTCTTGATTTAGCTGCCAAAGATTATTGCCAACAAAAGCTAATAATAATTGACGAGCTGCTGCTTGGATTTTCTTGTTTTGAGCTTGGCATTTTTTGTCTATCCAAGTATTTAATTTATCAGGCGATAGCTTATTAAACTCTTCAACGTATTTAAATTTTTTTAAGGCCTTATAAAGTTTTGTTCTTAAGTCTGGCTTAGAAGTTTGCCAAAAGATAAGATAATTTTCATCTGGCGTATCTTTTTGTTTGTCTAAATATTTTATCAGCTCATCTTGCAGGGAGGATAATTTTTTATTATCAAAAATATTTTTGATAACGATCAGTTTCTTGCTAGCCAAAAAACCGGTTGCTGTAACCGCTTTAAAAAAGTCATCAATGACCATGTTATCACCATCTAAGCTTTCTATGTTATGGCCAGCTTGGTCAACTGTAGTTTGAAATTTGTCTTTGATGGCGTCTATTTTATTTTTAGCGCGGAAAGAATCCTCGCCGTAAAAGAAAAATATCATAATTTCTCTAGTTTGTTCCAATTTGAGCCAATTTCTACATCAGCTATTAGTGGAACTGATAATTTATAAACTTCTTCCATAGTTTTTTTGATGAATTTACCCACTGTTTTAGCTTCAGTTTTTGGGACTTCAAATACTAATTCATCATGAACTTGTGAGATCATCTTAGAGCTTGGGCTGATTTTTGGCAAGTCTTGGTGAATCTTGACCATGGCTATTTTGAGCAGATCAGCAGCAGTGCCTTGCAAAGGCATGTTGATGGCCATTCGTTCGGCCGCAGCTATCAGCATTGGCATGGAAGATCCTATTTCTGGCAAATATCTGCGTCTACCAAATAATGTTTGTACATAGCCGTGGCGATGAGCAAAGGCCTTGGTATCATCAATGTATTTTCTGATATTTTTATAGATAGAAAAATAGCTTTCGATAAACTCTTTGGCTTCATTTCGATTCATATCTGTTCTTTGGGCAAGGCCTAGTGAGCCCAAGCCATACAAAACTCCAAAGTTTACTTCTTTGGCAGTTCGTCGAATTTCTTTAGTGACATCTTTGAGGGCAATGTTATGAATTTCAGCAGCTGTACGAGCATGGATGTCTTCACCTTTTTTGAAACTAGCTGTCATTTTAGGATCCTTAGAGATAGCGGCAGCTAAGCGCAGTTCAATTTGTGAATAGTCAGCAGATAATAAAACAAAATTACGTGGCGCTATAAAAGCTTGGCGAATACGACGACCTAAGGCCGTACGAATAGGAATATTTTGTAGATTTGGATCAGAAGAAGATAATCTTCCGGTCGCGGTAACTGCTTGGTTGAAGCTAGTGTGTATTCGATGTGTTTTTGGATTAACTAATTCTGGAAGTGCTTTGATATAAGTTGATTGTAATTTTGCTAGCTCACGATATTGGATGATTAAAGGAATTATTTCATGACGATCTTTCATTTTTTCAAGTTCAGAGGCCGCGGTTGACAGACCAGTTTTTGTCTTTTGATTCTATCTGTCGATATTTCCAATTTTTCAAATAAAATTTCTTTTAGTTGCAGAGGAGAGGCGATATTAAATTCCTGTCCTGCTAGTTTGTATATTTTTTTAGTCAAATTTTTTATTTCGCTAGCAAATTCTTTTTCCATAACAGCTAAAAATTTTACATCCAGAGCTATGCCTGCTAATTCCATTTCAGCTAAGACAGGAATCAATGGTAATTCCATCTTGGTTAATAAATCGAAATTCTTTTTGTCTTTGATTTCGGGTAATAATTTTTTGTATAAACGCCAAGTAATATCCGCATCTTCAGCTCCATACCAAGCTAATTTATCAGCTGGAATCTTGGTGATATCAATATTCTTTTTTGATTTTGGTTTTTCTTCAAGTAGATCTATTAGTTTTAATTTTTTATAGCCCAAATAAGAAAAGGCTAATTCTTCAAGTCGTAAGCCTCTGTTATGATTTGATAAAAAGGCAGCAATCAAAGTATCAAATTCAATGTTATTTACTGTAATGCCTAAAACTTTTAATACTTTATAATCAAATTTTATATTGTGGCCAATCTTGCCTATCTTTTCATTTTCAAAAATTGGTTTTAGTTTTTCTAGGGCGTATTTTTTAAATTTTTCATCTCCTAAAGCTATATAATAGGCTTGATAAATGGCCCAAGAAAAAGACAAGCCTAAGACATCAGCCGTGATTACATCTAATCCAGTTGTTTCTGAGTCAAAAGCAAAGATTTTTTGTTTATTTAATTTTTCTAAAAAAATATCAAATTGTTTTTCGTCTTTGATTAATAAATAATCAGAGTTTTTCTTGCCAATTTTTATTTCGGGAGCAATGGGTGTAGTTTTGTTTGTAGGAATTTTTGTTATTAAAGATTTGAATTCAAATTTTTGGAAAATTTGATAAACTTCTTCTGCATCAAAGTCACCAAATTTTGATTCAGCTAATTTCCAGTCAACTTTTACGTCAGTAATGATGGTTGCTAGCTCTTTACTTAGATTAGCTGACTCTCTATCATCGATTAAAAGCTGTTTAGTGCGTGCTTTTATCTTTTCACTATCAATATTCTTATAAACACCTTCAACAGTTTTAAATTCTTTGATTAAATCAGTTGCTCCTTTCAAGCCAATGCCACGGATGCCAGGGATATTATCTGAGGCATCACCCATGATTGCTTTGAGATCGATAATTTGTTCTGGAGCTAAGCCGTAGCGTTCTTGCACAGCCGCCTCATCATAAATCATGATGTCATTAAATCCTTTTTTGAGCGTTACAACTTTGACCCGGTCATTTACTAGCTGCAAGGCATCTAAATCTCCGGTGACAATATAAACCTCTATTTCTTTTTCTTTCTCATAAACTTCACGAGCAATGGTTCCTAAAATATCATCAGCTTCAAATCCGGCTTTTGATAAAACAGGAATCTTTAGTGTAGCTAAAACATCTTCAGCTAGTGGAATTTGATCATAAAATTCATCCACCTGTTTTACACGATGAGCTTTGTAGCTTTCAGCCTTTTCATGTCTGAAAGTAGGCTCGGGCAAATCAAAAGCAGCCAAGACATAGTCTGGCTTTGTCTCTCGAATAATATTTAGAATCAAAGAAGTAAATCCATAGACAGCATTGACCATCAGACCGTCTTTGGTATGTAGAGGAGGGACAGCATGCCAGGCTCGGTGGAGTAGGGCATGAGAGTCAATAATAATGAGTTTTTCTTTCTTTTTGGGCATATTTCTTATTTGATTTTAGCATTTTTATTGGAAATAAAAAAGGACGGAATCACAGAGTGGATTCCGTCCAGTGTTGTTGGGGTGAACTATCGTTTTCCCCATTGGTTATTGGTTGAATAAATCACCGATCAGTTATTCAGTAACTTCTTCGGTATTTGCGGCGGTGTCAGCATCGCCGGCTTCAGTGTCGGCAGCGGGAGTGTCAGTAGCTTCCTCGGTAACTTTCTCAGCAGGGGCAATCTTGACACCGAGTTTTTCGGTGAGACCAGTCAAGATGCTCATCAGACCAGGCATGGATCCACCAAAGCCATTGGCCATCTCGAGTTTTCTTCAATGGATATCTCCTTTCGAGTTTTTGTGATTTAATAACCCATAGATATACAGGTTTCAACCAATTGTCAAAGGACAAAGTAATAGAGTATAGTAGCACAATCATTTAAAATTGTCAATAGTAGTAAAAAGACCTATTTTGCTAATAAAAAAGCCCAGTATTTTCATACTAGGCTGCATTTTCTTGCCCTGATGCGGTCAATAATGCTTGAGCTTGTGTTCGAATGGCGCTTTCAATGTCGCTCTTCAGATGGATTGCAATTAGTGGTAGCTTACCATTGATGATGATTTGTTTCTTCATGATATGGACATTGCAAGAAATTAGCACTTTTCTAACGGAAAAAGAGAACATTCCTTGGTATTTAGTCCAATTTTCCTTTATGTCTTCGAGTTGAAATTGGCCGGCAAACTGTTCCCTGGCATTTTGTATTAATCCCTTTATGCGCTCTAGAGCATCATCTCTATCCAGTGCATGTGAGATTACAATGTTTATTTTTGCCATATATTCTCCCTTTCATTTTCTTTGAATGATCTGTTAATTTGATAATATAACATGAGAATCTATATTTGTCAATAGTAGGTTTATTTTGAACAAGTTTTGGCTTTTCTTTTACCTTGAAAAATATGATAAAATCTGGTAGATTGTATTAGTCCTTTTAGGGCCACGTAGCCAAGTGGTAAGGCAGAGGTCTGCAAAACCTTTATCGCCGGTTCGATTCCGGCCGTGGCCTCCATCGAGCATTAGCTCGGTTTTTTTGTTTAAATAAAAAACCCTGTCATTTTGACAGAGCCTCTATTTATAGTCCGTACTTACGTAGATTTGGTCGGTGTTTTTTGATTATCTTATGAGATAGTGGTCGGCTAATGATAGAGTGGTGTAGAAAATAACCGGTCAACATACCAAAAATTATTGGACTAAAGTTAATCATTTCTTGTGGCATTATATTGCAATAGATTTTAATGATTAATGCTCTATTTGAAAGGACAGGAAAATCATTTTAGCATACTTTCAGAAAATCATCTAGGGTCTAGTGTGTGGATAATATCTAAGAAAACAAAAAACAGCTTTTTATAGCTGAATTTTTATGGTACCGGCGATCGGACTTGAACCGATACGGCCAAAGGCCACAGGATTTTAAGTCCTGCGTGTCTACCAATTCCACCACGCCGGCTTGATATAAATTTTTAAAGAAAATCCCATTGGTAGTGGGACATCGTTCTCTGGAGCGAGTGACCGGATTCGAACCGGCGACCTTTTCCTTGGCAAGGAAACGTTCTAGCCAACTGAACTACACTCGCAGAAATGAATATGTTCTTTTTGTTAAAATATTTACGACAGTAATAGCATTATGTTTAAACTGCCTGACCGCCTTTGGCGGGAACTACACTCGCATTTAAAATAAAGAACATACATATTATACTCGAAAATAGGCAAAAGTCAATACTTTGAGTTTCTATCTCACGATTTTAATTTTGCGGAGATTTTGGCTAATTACAGAGTGTATCTTTGTGTTAGTAGCTATCAGAGAAGTTGATTGTTTATTCCATTGTTTGCCTGCAAAATCAGTTACCTTGCCTCCGGCTTCTCTGGTTAGTATTACTCCTGCGGCTACATCCCAAATTTTTGGTTTAGCAATCATTAGAGCGTCAGTATGACCAGCTGCTACCATAGCTATTTCTAGAGTGGTGCTACCAAAGTGGCGACAGTCTCTAGCCGCCTCATGAAAATGTTCATAAATTTTATAAGCTTGTCGATGATTGGCTAAGCTTTGACCATGGCAATAAGTAGTGAAAGCTTTTGATAAATTTTTTATGTCAGAAACGTTTATTTTTTTGCCATTACGGTATGCCCCTTGCCCTTTGACTGCCCAATACATTTCATTGAGGATTGGCATATAAGTCACGCCCAAAACGATTTTATTTTTATAAAATAAACTTACTGATACAGTAAACAGGGGATTGTGAATAGTGAAATTACTAGTACCGTCTAGCGGGTCTACTGTCCAAAAATAATCACTAGTTTTATTGTTTAAGCCACTTTCTTCAGAGAGCAAAGCATATTTTGGGAAATGCTTATTTAAATATTTTAAAATAATACTTTCTGATTTTTTATCACACCAAGTGACAATTTCATCAGCAGCTTTATATTTGGCCTGACCTCTGGTCCATTTGTTGAATTCTTTTTCCAACCAAAGCCCAGCCTCTTTAACGGATTTTTTGACAATTTTTAATTCTTTATTATACATAATATTCAGATTAAAATGGCGGCGGCGTAAAATTAATAAATAGAAAAACAAAAATTAAAATATAGGAAGTACAATGTCACCGCAACCTGTGGATGGAGCACAAAGAATAAATTCACCAGGAGAGCTGTCTATGAGGTGAATTGACAGTATATAATCTGAATTGGCGCTAGTTCCTACATTATTCCATTCCCAGCCCTCAGCTGGTGGGGGCCAGTTTTGTTCACCACTGCAAATGGATTTATCAATTGCTGGTATTTTTTCTGGACCACCGTTATACAAATCACAATCCGGGCAAAGCGCTTTGTCATCATGTGTACATAAGAGCAGGATAGGTTTAATGACGTTTACGATTTGTTTCATAGCTCCTCGTTTAGCTTTAGCTCGAGCACTATTGACACTAATCACACCGACACTAGTAATAATACCAATGATAGCTATGACTATCAGTAGTTCTATTAGTGTAAAACCAACTTGATTTTTATATTTCATATTAACTACATTTATCACCAGAACCACAAATCATAACACCGCAGCAATCAAAAGTTGTATCACAATGATTTCCGAAAGTTACGCACGTGCATTGAGGGCTCATTGATGTGGAGCAGCTAGTGTCCAGACAGCTAATAATTTCTCCTGTAGCACCACTTTTAACCTCAAAACAAAAATAACCAGTATTATTGTCAGAATTTGAGTCTAGATAAGTATAATTATCTAAATCCTCCCATATATAGTTACCTAAAAAATTCTCACACAAAGGGTTTAGGTCTATTGGAGCGCTTAGGCCATTGCAGGCTCCACCACTACAACGTAATTCTGAGCCGCTATCTAAACAAAGCATAGCCATGGTCTGCATGTCTTTCATTTGAGTTACCACCCGGGTCATTTCTGCTTTATTAATAGCCGAACGGACATTTATAACGCTAACACTGGTCAGAATGCCAATAATAGCGATCACAATAAGTAATTCTACTAGAGTAAAGCCTAATAATTTATTCTTTTTATTTTTCATTTAACAAAATAAGTTGTGCTTTTAAGCTCATTGTATCTATTATAGCAAATGTGGGCATAAAATAAATACTAGCTATATTTCCAGAGCATAATATTTTGGTGTTATTCCATTTTTCTTCCCATGGTTTATGAGTGTGCCCATGTAAAGCTAGGGCATAATATTTTTTAGATTTAGCTAAAGCTTTTTCTAGTACTTGAGGATAATGAGTAAAAATAATATTTTTATCTTCAATTTCAGCTACGCCAACATTGGGAAACAAAGTGATATTTTTGATTTGTTTTTTTAATTCTTCTTCACCCAAAATATCATGGTCAACATTTCCCATTACCGCCCAAGTAGAAATTTTGAGTTGGTCGATTAATTTCCAAGCTTCTATGCTTTGGACATCACCAGTGCAAATAAGATAATCAACTTTTTCTTTTTTGATTATCGCCAAAGCTTTTTCCAGGTTTGGAATATTATCATGAATATCTGAAATGACAGCTAATTTAGACATGAGTACATTATAGCTTACATCAAGTAAATAAAAAACTCCGCCATCTCAAGATATTGGAGCTTTGATAATTTTTGAACCCACCTTTAGCATGCGCCAGTATTCAAGAGAGCATGAATACGTCGCATAACTGTTTGTTCATTTTCGATAGGCCCACGTGCCAGAGGAAGAAATGATTTGCAAAAACGCGATTGATTTATTGACCACCAAGTTTCAACAAATGACCTGAATCCTTCTTTAACGCATACTCTGTCTAGACAGTTAAATAGGTCTAAAAAATGCAAAACTTCTAGTAGCAGTAGTTTATCTATTTCATCCGTAGTAATTTCTACGGGAACAACTAGCAAGTCATCGCTTGGCTTAAAGTATACAGCCAATTGTAGGTCTCCTATTATTGACTCGTGGTGAAGTAGGTGTGCTCTGGGTAGTCCTTGGTATTGGGTTAATAATTGTTCACAAAAAGGATCGTCAACATTAAGAACATCTCTCCCGATTTTCATGATTTCCTCCCCTTTGAAAAGTGCCACATGCATTGTAAAACTGAGAATTAGCTTATCATTAACATATTAATTAGTAAAGAGGCGTATTATGGCTAGTATTAAAGGTATTTTTTAGGCTTCAATTTATCTGGCCAATGTTGTTGGGCAGATATTTCTTCATCACTTGCATTGGGAGCATATTTATATCCTTGGCCATAGCCTAGATTTTTCATTAATTTTGTAGGTGCATTTCTTAAAACTAAAGGCACGCCCAGATGGCTAGTAGCCTGAGCATCAACCGCTGCTTTTTGATAAGCAGTATAAAGTTTGTTAGATTTTTTAGTTTTAGCTAGATAGACCACAGCTTCAGCTAAAGCTAACTTACTCTCAGGCATCCCGATAAAATGTACAGCATCCTTAGCAGCTGTAGTGATGACTAAAGCGTGGCTATCAGCGACGCCAACATCTTCAGAAGCAAAGCGAACTAGACGACGAGCAACATAAAGTGGATCTTCGCCAGCTTCTAGCATCCGAGCCAGCCAATACAGTGCGGCATCAGCATCACTATCTCGTAAACATTTGTGTAAAGCAGAAATAGCATTGAAATGTTCTTCAGCATTTTTGTCATAATATAAAGTTGAGCTTTGAATAGCTTGTTTTATATTTTCTTCGTTTAAAGTTTCTTCTTTTTTTCCATGAGAAGCAATTTCTAGAGCTGTTAATAAGCTACGAGCATCGCCCATGGCATAATCTAGTATAATATTTTCTGCTTTTTTATTTAGTTTAAGTTTTAATTCGCCTAAGCCAATTTTTTTGTCGGTCAAAGCCTTTTTCAAAATATTTTTGAGATCTTTTTTATTTAAATGCTCCAAAGTTAAGACTCGACAGCGAGAAAGCAGCGCAGAGTTCAAAGCAAAGGATGGGTTTTCAGTTGTTGCTCCGATCAAAACCAAAGTCCCTTGCTCAACATAAGGTAATAAGACATCTTGTTGCGCTTTGTTGAAGCGATGAATTTCATCTAAAAATAAAATTGTCTTAGTTTTGAAAAAGTTTAAGTTTTCTTGGGCCTCTTTAGCTAATTTTTTGATATCGGCCACACCGATCAAGACAGCGCTAGAAGAAATAAAATTAGCCTTAATATTTTCAGCAATGATTTTAGCCAAAGTAGTTTTGCCTACTCCTGGTGGGCCCCAAAAAACGATAGAATTTAAAGAATCATTCTCTAACATTTGAGTAAGGATTTTTTCAGAACCCAAAATATGCTCTTGACCAAAATAGTGTTTAAGAGCTTGAGGGCGCATTCTATCAGCTAGCGGTTTGTGTTCAATCATAGCTTTATCTTAGCAAGTTTTAGATATAAATCAAAACGCGGCCCTGCACTGCAGGGCCGCGTCTAGAAAATAGTTTATTTTGTCACTTATTCTTCAACTTCAATAGTGGTGGTAAATGTATTATTATTTTCATCGCTTTCTGCTAGTTCATTGGCATTGTCTACTACATATGGTAACTGTTTGGTGCCTGACGAAGTAAAGTGACCCAACCAAACAATATCAGCTGTTTCGCCTGGGTAGAGCGGGCTACTTTCTGAAACTGTTGGTATTGATTCTGGCATAGGACTTACAAAATCTTGAAACGGTCTGTACCCGTTCAAAATACCAGCGTTAGAAGTAAGTGCTGTGTTGCCGCTATTTAAAATATGAACAGTTATTCTCACATCTTGATCGACTGCTGGACTTGATATGTTCCAAGTAATATCATCAATGCTAAGATCTACGTTAGTTGACGTGGAACCAACTTCAATAGTGGTAGTAAATGTATTATTGTTTTCGTTACTTTCGTTAACATAGTTTAATTGGTCTACATGGGCCGTCAATGTTTTGGTGCCTTCAGATGTAAAGTGTCCATTAAAAGCAAAATAGGTTGATTCTCCTGGTAAAAGAGGATTAGCTTCGGAAATCTCAGGCGCCACTGTAGGGGAATTAGTAGTGAAATCTTCAAAATCTAAACTAGTTTGTATTATGCCTACATTAGAAGTTAGTGGGATACTTCCATTATTCGTAACATGTATTGTAATTATCACATCTTCCTCTTCGTTAACTTCAACAGGATACCAGGTGATGTCGCTTACTATTAAATCAGTATATTCTAAATCCTCATCCGAATCATTTGGATTACAAACAAAGTTAGATGTACACCAAGTTTTATCTCCTACATCAATATCATTGCCGTCCTGATAATATTGATGCATATTTTTGACTTTGATAAGTAATTTTCGACCAAAATCATTGTTGTTATAAGCTTCTTGCTTTATTTTTCTTTTTAAACCATTTTGAACAAAGTATACTGTTCCATTGTCCTCATCAAGGGTCAACGCACCTTCTGGTAAATTATCTTCGCTAAGAATTCCCGGGGATTTTTTGTAAGCTACAGCAAAGATACCTGGATCAACATCGTTTACTAGATCTTGCCAATGTGAGCCATAAAATTTTACAGCCGTAGCCTCATCTGATATTTGAATCAATTGTCCATTTTCTCCTACTGTATAAACGTTGTTAGTATTTTTGTGCGTCATCAATTTTACGCCAGCCTTATAAGGAACTTGACCGCCTTCAGGATAAGCATCAAGTGTCTCTTGATTCACCGTTATAACATCGGCAAAATTTTCATACCAAGTCATAAAGGTTTTTTCATCTGGAAACATATACTTCTTTTCATCAACTCCTATCAAATATACAGCTCCTTTTTCAAGGCTTTCCAGGGTCAATAAACTACCCGCTGGATAAACAGTCTCTTCTGCCTTGGCTGGGTTGTTTAAAAATGACAAACTAAAAATAAAATTGTCTTAGTTTTGAAAAAGTTTAAGTTTTCTTGGGCCTCTTTAGCTAATTTTTTGATATCGGCCACACCGATCAAGACAGCGCTAGAAGAAATAAAATTAGCCTTAATATT
>Ga0233431_1000317_pt1 | contig 111462 bp, 102 predicted proteins | sample SI_118_April2016_FD_179867 | JGI IMG/M metagenome (GOLD analysis project Ga0233431, IMG submission 179867) | Seawater microbial communities from Saanich Inlet, British Columbia, Canada - SI_118_April2016_200_MG | ecosystem: Environmental > Aquatic > Marine > Inlet | place: Canada: British... | reverse complement strand
ATTACTTCCAGCGCCATCATAAATAATAAAAAATAATTGAATTCTTGTAACAATATTACGCTGCTAGGCAGAGGTAGGATTCCCTGCAACTGCCGAATTTAGGTTAATATAGATTACCTTCCCTATCGAGCGAACCATTAGACTTTGTTTCTGCAGGGCATTTAGCACACCTGAAGCAGAAACAATTGTTGCAATATTTGATAGAGCCTTTACACCATAACTGCTAACCCTAGAAGGGTGGTAAGGCTCGTTGGCCGTTAGCTGTGTAATTGCTTTATTGATTAGCGTTGCTTTTTGAGCACTTGTAAGCCTTGTAGACGGTAGTACTTTCGTTTTCAGAAAGCTTACTACATCAGTCGCTTGCTTTTGTGTAACCTTAGCCATCTGCCAGCCAACCGCATTATAGAGCTCCGAATCAGCATTCAAATTACTAAGCTCATTAGGAGAGGCTTTTGCACTTGTTACACTCAGCCCCATTAACAATGTTAGTGTACTTGCTATTACGACTAATTTTTTCATCTGTAATTCCCCCAGCAATTAAAGCAAAAATACTGAGTTTAGTTCTGTTTATTATGATTATAATCAAATAGTTAGAACTCAAAAGGCAAACAAGGCTGGCATGGCAAATGGCGACTTCCTTTAGCCTTCAACTGCATTGCGATGTACAGCAACTTGTGTCGGCGGTGTCGCAATTTTTATTCCATCCCGTTTCGCAGGCCGTCATGCAGGCAGTGGACTCGGCCGACGCGGCTGCATTGGGGACGCGGCTGCATTGGGAACAGCAAAAAATAAAAGGCCGCTTATAGAGATTAGAACAATTAAATATTTCATAATAGATATCCTATTGTTATCCTAACATGGTAAATTATAGCCCAAATTTTGGTATTTACCTAAAATATCGCTTTTTTCAGGATACCACCTAAGGCCCATTCTCTAAAACGATGCCGAGCATTTACGACAAACCTCTAAAAAACAGCATCGGGGGCAAGTCTTGACAAGTGACAAGTTAAACAAAGATTAGTCTAGTGCTATTTCAAAGCTTCTTTAACAACGCTGGCCAACGCTTCAGCAGACGATTGAACCAGCTTACTGTCATGACCTTCAACCATCACGCGAACAACGGGCTCTGTGCCTGATGGGCGGAGCAATACGCGGCCATTACCTTCCAATGTTTTTTCTAATTTTGTAACAGCATCCGCAATCGCTTTATTCCCACTCATCACTTTGCCTGTAGCGACGGGAACATTGATTAACACTTGTGGACATTTATCCATACCCTTTTTCAAGTCATTGAGTGATTTTCCGCTATAGAACATTGCTTGAAGCACTTGTAAAGCTGAGACGACTCCATCGCCTGTGGTTGTTTTATCTAAACAAACAATATGGCCCGAGCCTTCACCACCAATACGCCATCCGCGAGAAGCTAGCTCTGCCATGACATAACGATCGCCCACATTGGCTCGCACAAAAGGGATCTCTTGCTTTTTAAAAGCTTGCTCTAGGCCGAAGTTACTCATTAACGTGCCCACGACACCTTCAATTTTTCCTGTTTGTTTTAATCGTTGTTCTGCAATGATGAGTAATAATTCATCGCCATCAACAACTTCACCTTTGTGATCCACCATCATCACGCGATCAGCATCACCATCTAAAGCAATCCCTAAATCGGCTTTTTCAGCTTTTACTATTTTTTGTAAGGTATTGAGGTAGGTTGCACCACAGTATTCATTGATGTTTTGCCCATTAGGATCAACCGATAACTCAACAACCTCTGCACCTAACTCTCTAAATACGCAAGGCGCAACGTAATAACCCGCACCATTGGCGCAATCAAGGATGATCTTTAAACCTTTAAGATTAACTTCTCTATCGACTGTACTCTTGCAAAATTCAATATAACGCCCTGGTGCATCATCTAAACGAATCGCTTTTCCGAGTTTATCTGAAGAAACAACTTCCATCAGTTTTTCGATTTCAGCTTCAATGGCGAGTTCAATATCATCTGGAAGCTTGTAACCATCCGGGGAAAAGAATTTAACACCATTATCATAGTAAGGGTTGTGTGAAGCGCTTATGACAATACCGACATTAGCTCTTAAGGTTTGTGTTAAATAGGCAACGGCGGGCGTGGGCATGGGGCCCAAAAGATAGGTGTGCGCACCGGCGGCGGCAAGGCCTGCTTCTAAAGCTGATTCAAACATATAGCCTGAAATGCGAGTATCTTTACCGATGAGGACTTTGGTTCTTTTTTTAGGATCAGCGAAAACTCGGCCAATGGCCCAGCCTAGCTTTAAAACGAATTCTGGCGTGATTGGAAAGTTACCCACTTTTCCGCGAATACCGTCTGTGCCAAAGTATTTTTTCATTATGGCCCTCTTTCTTGATCCGATGGTGGGATTTTTTGCTCCGCAAAAGAACCCACCCTACAGGAAAACCTTTCATTAATCTGCAGGGTGGGTTCACAAGCAAAGCAAGTAATCCCACCATCGGGAGCATTCTATATCGTTACGATTTATCCGTTGCTGTTCCTGGCGCATCAGGATTAACATCTTTATTCGCTTCAGCAAGTTTAGCCGCTTCTTTCGCTTTTTCTTCTTCTTTAACCCTTAATGCTTCTTTTTCTTTTTTAGCTTTCTTTTGATCTTGCTTATCTTTCCAACCTTTAGGCTCTGAGATTGCCTCGCCTTTCATTAATTGATCTAATTGCTCAGCATCAATAGTCTCGTATTTCATTAATGCATCAGACATCGCATGCAAAACATCCATTTTACTGTTTAGGATTTTCTTCGCGCGATCATAGTTGCGATCAACAATACGTCTGATTTCTTCATCAATTTGCTTCGCTACATTGGCTGAAATTTCTTGAGATTTCTGAGAATAAGATTGACCCAAGAAAACCTCACCTTCTTTTTCGCCATAAACCATAGGACCCATTTTGTCTGAAAGACCCCATAGCGTCACCATATTGCGCGCAATTTCAGTGGCACGTTCGATATCATTGGAAGCGCCTGTTGTCACAGAATCACCACCAAAGATTAATTCTTCTGCTATTCGACCGCCATACAAAGCCGATAGCTGGCTCTCCAAGCGTTGCTTGCTATGACTATAGCGATCTTGTTCAGGCAAAAACATCGTGACGCCCAAAGCACGGCCTCGCGGAATAATTGTAACTTTATAAACAGGATCATGGTCAGGAACAGAAAGCCCAACAATCGCATGCCCCGCCTCGTGATAAGCGGTAAGTTTTTTCTCTTTTTCATCCATCACCATGGAAGAGCGCTCAGCGCCCATCATGATTTTATCTTTGGCTTTTTCAAATTCGACCATATCAACTTTAGCTTTATTGACACGCGCAGCAAATAAAGCCGCTTCATTCACAAGATTCGCTAAATCGGCACCTGAAAAACCCGGCGTTCCACGTGCAATGGTTGTCACATCAACATCGTCAGACAAAGGCAGTTTTCTCGCGTGAACCGCAAGAATTTGCTCACGACCTTTAATATCAGGTAATGGCACAATGACTTGTCGATCAAAACGGCCCGGACGTAATAAAGCAGGATCTAAAACATCAGGACGGTTAGTCGCCGCCATGATAATAATACCTTCATTGCCTGAAAATCCATCCATTTCAACCAACAATTGGTTAAGCGTTTGCTCACGCTCATCATGACCACCACCAAGACCTGCGCCACGATGACGCCCTACAGCATCAATTTCATCGATGAAGATAATACATGGAGCTTGTTTTTTCGCCTGTTCAAACATATCACGCACACGAGATGCGCCCACACCTACAAACATTTCAACAAAATCAGAACCTGAAATACTAAAGAAAGGCACTTTCGCTTCACCTGCAACGGCTTTCGCTAACAAGGTTTTACCTGTACCCGGCGAACCAACTAATAAAAGTCCTCGAGGAATGCGGCCACCTAATTTCTGGAATTTGCCTGGCTCTTTTAAGAAATCGACAATTTCACTCACTTCTTCTTTAGCTTCATCACAACCAGCAACATCGGTAAAGGTCACATTCACTTGTCCTTCGCCCAGCATTTTTGCACGGCTCCTGCCAAAGGACATCGCGCCACCGCGACCGCCCCCCATTTGAGCTCGCATAATCCAGACCCAAACCAAAATTAAAAGTAAGAAAGGGAACCATGAAATAAAGATCGACATTAATAAGCTACGTTCTTCAGGCGGCTTGCCTGTCACTTTGACATCCTTTTTAACTAGCATCGTCAATAAAGCAGGATCTTGCATCGGCAAGTAAGTCGCAAACGCTTTACCGTCTTTCGCTATACCTGTAATTTTCTGCTCAGCGATCGTGACTGAAGTTACATCGCCTTTATTCACCTGTGCGATGAATTGAGAGTAACTCAACTGATTAGCAACTGGCTCTTTAGGGCCAAAATTATTGAAAACCGCGATTAAAATAATAGCGATAATCAACCACAAAAATAGGTTCTTTAACATGTCATTTCGCAAGATAATGCCTCGTATTTTTTAAATTTAGACGTCCCAATCAAGGTTAGAAATCAATTAAACCATAGATTCTTATTACTAGAAAGAATATGGGGGCTAAAGTAATAGATTGCAAGACATTGAGTGTTAAAATAGCCTACTTTCTGCCCTTTCCAAGGATATAAACCTCTTTTGACTTATCTCGTGAAGCCTCAGGCTTTCTAACAACCACCTGCTTAAAACGTTTTTTCATCGTCTGAAGAAAGACATCAAAGCCTTCGCCGTGAAAAATTTTCACTAAAAACGCACCTTTATCAGTTAAGACTTCTTCTGCAAACTCAAAGGCGAGCTCGACTAAATACATCGCTCTTGGCTGGTCAATATGTTTATGGCCACTCATGTTGGGCGCCATATCGGATAAAACTAAATCAATAGGCTCGCCATTAAGCGCCGTTAAAAGCTCGTTCATAACAGATTCTTCACGAAAATCACCTTGAATGAAGTGCACATCTTGAATCGGATCCATCTCTAAGATATCCAAAGCAAAAAGCTTTCCCTTTCCTTTTAGTAGTTTAACCGCAATTTCAGACCACCCACCCGGCGCCGCACCCAAATCAACCACATTCATTCCAGGCTGAACGAGCTTATATTTCTCTTGAATCTCCATCAGTTTGAAGACCGCACGCGAGCGATGCCCTTCTTTTTGAGCTTTTTTTACAAAAGGGTCATCAAAGTGACGCTTTAACCAATCTTTGCTGCTTTTTGATTGAGCCATAAAATCGTTTTATTTAAATGAAAAACTCATTATAATCGTCGTTTAGAAAAAAGCCAATTGCAAAGACCAAATATGAGACAATTATATATGATCGGCGGACCAAACGGTGCCGGCAAAACAACAGTAAGCTTGTCTTTATTGCCAAAGTTATTAAATTGTCATGAGTATATCAATGCAGATGCGATTGCAGCGGCTCTATCTCCTTTCGCGCCAGAAACAACCGCGATACAAGCTGGTCGACTCATGCTGCAGCGTATTCATTTACTCGCCAATCAAAAAAAAGACTTTGCTTTTGAAACGACAATGGCCTCTAAAACGTTTGGAATGTTCTTGAAAAAATGCAAAGAACAGAATTACCAAATTAACCTGCTCTATATCTGGCTACAAAATCCAAAGCTAGCAATAACCAGAGTTCACGACAGAGTATTAAATGGTGGACATCATATTCCTGACGAGATTGTTCTACGACGCTACATGCGTAGCATGAGTAATTTTATCAACATTTATCTTCCGCTAGCTGATAGCTGGTACTTATATGATAATTCTTCAGAAGAGCCAGAAATTGTCGCAGAGAAGAAACTAGATGCTTCGCTAAATATTATCAACCAAGCAACGTGGGATTTATTTCATGAAAAATGCGCCTAAGCAAAAAGATCTTTCAAGAAAAATTGACCTAGGTATTCGCCAGGGGGTGGCGCGTGCTCTTGCAGAACATAAAGAAAAAGGACAGAGCATCCATGTCCTAAAGAATGGAAAAATTATCACAATAACTGCAAAAGACATCCAAGTTAAGAAAAAATAGGAATCAAGCTTTTCTGCTTTGAGCAGCAAGCATGAAATCATTTAAAAACAAGGCAAAAACTTATGATACTAAGCAAAGAAGAACTCAAAGCATTAAAAGCAAAAGCGCACGCTTTACATCCCATTGTCACAGTGGGAAACAAAGGCTTAACTGAAAGTGTCTTAGATGAAATTGGGATCGCTTTAAAATCTCACGAAGTCTTAAAGCTTAAAATCGCCGCAGGCGAAAAAGAAGAACGCTTAGCCATGGCTGAAACCATTTGCAAAGCACATAGAGCGACACTGATTCAATCGATTGGACATACGGTTTCTATTTATCGACCTAAACCCATTGAAGCTGCCACTGAAGCTAAAAAAGCAAAGCATGCTAAAAAACGCATCAAGCCTGGTTATCGTGCAAGATTACATGATTCACGCATGAAAGCGGCAAGCAAAAACAAGAACAAAAAAAGCCCGAAGAAAAAAGCACGTTAGCCTGATAGAAAATAAAGCATAACAAGCATATACTGAAATCCAAAATCACAACAAAAGCAGGAGGCTTATTGTGAAAAAACTTAGTGTTATTTTTTTAAGCATTCTTATACTTACTCCGCTCTATGCTAACGCTGCAAACGAAACCTATTGGGAACGCTCTCAAACAGAGCTCAACGCCAATGCAAAAGCATTGAAAGCTGCTACAAAAGCTCGAACAAAAAATAATTTAACTGATATAGAAATTCAACATAAATCAATGCAACATTCCAGCTTTGCTGGCGGCATTAGAGGGGGCGCTGCGATTAGCAGTTTATTAATTCATGGCAATAAGCAATAAAAACAACCTCACTTTTTCCATCGCTAATGTAAGTCATGAAGCCCTTATCTTAAAATGGTTAGGCAAACCACACGTCAACGAATTCTTCCACGGTGAAGGCTTAAAAAACACTATCAGTAGCTTGAAAAAATTTGTAAACAAACAAGATTCGCCTTTTGATGCATGGATAGCTTTTTGTGATGATGAGCCTTTCGGTTATTTAATGACATCCACTGTTAAAGATTCACAAGCAAACGATCAAAACGATCCTCTTGCAAAGTGGATTGAGCCAGGTAAAAAAATGATTACTTTAGACTTGCTCATTGGTGAAGAAAAATATCTAGGAAAAGGGTTAGCAACGCCTATGATTAAAACCTTCTTACAAGAAAAATTTCCTAAGGTGTCTATTGTTTTTATTGATCCAGAATGTTCAAACACTAAAGCTATTCATGCCTATAAAAAAGCAGGATTCAAAAAAATAGATGAGTTTATTGCGAGCTGGAATCCAGTACCTCACTGGTTGATGATCATAAAAATCAAAGAATAGCTTTTTCATTATGTGTAGGGTGGGATTTTTTGCTTTGCAAAAGAATTCGCTCAAATCTACTCAATCTGACGAATGATTAAGGAGTCCTTGAGTCTGTACTTCATCATCAAAATATTTCACGAAAAATGTTTTAGTTAGCTTTGGATTCCTAGGGTTCTTTCTAATAAATTCAACAACAAAACCACATTTTTCATAAAATCCTGGCGCTTGAAATTCAGATGTTACTAAATTAATATTGTTGAATCCTTTTCCTTTGAAATGGTTCTCAAGAGCGCTCAATAATTTCTTCCCATATCCTTTATTGCGGCAGTCTTTATTTACCCATAAACCACTTACATATACCTCAGAAAAAGCCGTATAAGCATTCAATACCCCTAGAGCTTGATTCTCAGGGCCTGAAAGCGCGAATGAAAACTTTTTGTAATTCACATCAATACCATGTTCATGTTCATATGCTACTAGTCCACGGCTCATTTTATTTTCTATGGATTTTGGTAGTTCAGAAATGAATTCTATTTTTACATCTTTCATAAGTTTGCATACTCTATCAAGCCCAAGGCAAAGAAAAGTTACTTTTGTTGTAACCGTTCGCCCAATACCATCAATTTAAGGGGAAATTAGCCAAACAAGCGGTACTCTACTTGCCTAAAGCAGGATGGGTTCTTTGCGGAGCAAAAGAACCCATCCTACACAGATGTTTTACTCGTAACGAACATCCGCGATTTCGTATTCGTGGAGGCCGCCCGGGGTTTGGACATCGACCACATCATCAACTGACTTGCCAATCAATGCGCGTGCGATTGGGGCTTTGAATGAAATCATGCCTTTATCAATATCAGCTTCATCGTCACCGACGATCTTGTAGGTTAATGTTTTTTCAGCTTTGGGTTCGTATAATTCAACGGTAGAACCAAAAATAACTTTGCCTTGGTTTGGAATTGTTGTGACATCAATCACTTGAGCTGTTGAAAGTTTTGCTTCAATTTCTGCGATTCGTCCTTCCGTGAAACCTTGCTGTTCACGCGCAGCATGATACTCGGCATTTTCTTTTAAGTCGCCGTGTGCACGTGCTTCAGCAATTGCCTGAATGACTTTGGGTCTTTCGACAGATTTTAATTGTTTTAATTCTGCCTCTAGTAATTGCTTACCGTTAACGGTTACTGGCACTCTGTCCATATTTTTACTCCTCTGTGTTTTACATCATCTAGGCCTTGAGCCAAGATCTTTTTGCTTCTTCAGCAAGATCCCTGTTTCCACAGGGATGACCGCCTAATAAATTATGACGTCATATCTTCAAAAAATTGTTTCACTTTATTAAACCACCCGCTTGAGCGAGGACGGTGATCGATATTATCTGTTTTAATTGATAGATCAAATGCTTCAAGTAAATCTTTTTGTTTTTTATTCAAGGCTACAGGTGTTTCAACAATGACTTTACACATTAAATCGCCTGTTGATCGACTTCTTACTGATTTAACCCCTTTTCCACGCAAGCGAAAGCCTTTGCCTGTTTGTGTTTCTGGCGGGATTTTTAATTTAATTTTCCCTTCAAGCGTTGGCACATCGATTTCACCGCCCAAGGCTGCCATCGTTAAACTGATTGGCGCTTCGCAAAATAAATGATTACCTTCTCTTACAAAAATAGGATGTTCACTCACATTCATTTGAACATAGAGATCACCATTAGGGCCGCCATGAACACCTGCTTCACCTTCTGATGCAAGTCTTATGCGATCACCCGTATCCACGCCTGGCGGAATCTTAACAGACAAAGTTTTTTCTGTGCGTTTACGGCCTTGCCCATGACAAGCTCTACAAGGATCTTTAACAATTTGACCTGCGCCACGACACGTTGGGCACGTTTGCTGAACCGTAAAAAAGCCTTGCTGCAAATGCACTTGACCTGCGCCTTCGCAATCAGGACAAGTAGCTGGTTTCGTTCCTTTCTTCGCGCCACTACCGTGACAGTCGCCACATTCAACATAGGTTGGAATTGTGATTTTAACGGTCTTACCTTTAACGGCATCTTCTAAGCTAACTTTTAAGTTATAGCGCAAATCAGCGCCTGCTTGCGCGCGACTTCTTTGTTGGCCGCCTTGGCCACCGCCACCAAAACCGCCAAAAATATCTTCAAAAATATCGCCAAAATCAAAACCACCACCGCCGAAGCCGCCACCACCAAAGCCTCCAGCGCCTTGACCGCTCACACCTGCATGACCGAATTGATCGTAAGCAGCACGTTTTTGTTTATCAATTAAAACTTCGTACGCTTCTTTGACTTCTTTGAAATGCTCTTCCGCTTCTTGATTACCTGGATTACGATCAGGATGGAATTTCATTGCTAAGCGACGAAATGATTTTTTGATCTCCCCATCGCTTGCCGTTTTTGAGACGACAAGTATTTCGTAGTAATCGCGTTTTGTTGACATGGTTTTTTTTACCTAAATTATATAAAAGTAAAGCGGATTCACAAGTGAGCCCGCTTATTAAGTCGTATTGGCGGGGTTTTTTGCTTACACAAAAGAACCCACCCTACATTGTTTGATCAGCAAAGATGGCTTTACGCATCATCTCCTTTCTTTTGATCTTCCTCTTTTTTCTTATCGTCTTTATCATCTTTCACTTCTTCAAATTCAGCGTCAACAACGTCATCATCCGCCGCTTTGCCTTCAGAAGAAGCTTGCTCAGCACCATTACCTTCAGCGCCGCCTGGTTGACCGTTCTCATCAGGTTGTGCGTACATTTGCTCCGCCATTTTCTGTGAAGCTTCAGTTAACGCCTGTGTTTTAGCTTCAATGGTTTCTTTGTCGCCCTCTTTTAAGACGTCTTTAAGCTCTTTAATCGCAGCTTCGATTTTCTCTTTCTCAGCAGCCTCGACTTTATCGCCCGCATCTTTAAGTGTTTTTTCAGTTGCATGAACTAAAGCATCACCTTGGTTACGCGCTTGAACAAGTTCGTCGAATTTACGATCTTCTTCAGCATGCTCTTCAGCATCTTTTACCATTTTTTCTACATCTTCATCAGACAAACCACTTGATGCTTGAATTTTAATTTTCTGTTCTTTACCTGTCGCTTTATCTTTCGCTGATACATGTAAAATACCATTTGCATCAATATCAAAAGTCACGTCAATTTGCGGCACGCCTCTTGCAGCAGGCGGAAGATTCGCTAAATCAAAACGGCCCAATGATTTATTTTGAGACGCCATTTTACGCTCACCTTGAAGCACATGGATCGTCACAGCCGTTTGGTTATCATCCGCAGTTGAAAAGATTTGGTTAGCTTTTGTTGGAATCGTTGTGTTTTTATCAATAAGTTTTGTCATCACGCCACCCATTGTTTCTATACCCAATGACAAAGGCGTTACATCAAGTAAAAGCACATCTTTAACATCGCCCGATAAGACAGCGCCTTGAATTGCAGCGCCCATCGCTACCGCTTCATCAGGGTTAACATCACGACGAGGATCTTTATTGAAAAAGTCTTTAACCGCTTCTTGCACTTTAGGCATACGTGTTTGGCCACCAACGATAATGATTTCTTTAATGTCAGAAACTGATAAGTCAGCATCTTTTAATGCTGTTTTACAAGGCTCTATCGTTTTTTCAATTAAGTCTTCAACCAATGCTTCTAACTTCGCGCGCGTGACCTTAATGTTTAAATGTTTTGGTCCACTTGCATCAGCTGTAATGTAAGGCAAGTTAATGTCTGTCTGCTGCGAAGAAGACAATTCGATTTTCGCTTTTTCCGCGCCTTCTTTTAAACGCTGAAGCGCTAATGGATCATTACGCAAATCAAAACCAGACTCTTTCTTAAATTCTTCAATCAAATAATCGATAAGACGTTTATCAAAATCTTCACCACCAAGGAAGGTATCACCATTCGTTGCTAATACTTCGAACTGATGCTCGCCATCGACTTCAGCAATTTCAATGATAGAGATATCAAAAGTACCACCACCCAAATCGTAAACCGCAATGACTGAATCGCCTTGTTTTTTGTCCATACCATAAGCTAATGCAGCTGCAGTAGGTTCGTTAATAATACGTTTAACTTCTAAGCCTGCAATTTTACCCGCATCTTTCGTTGCTTGACGTTGTGAATCATTGAAGTAAGCAGGGACTGTAATCACCGCTTCTGTCACTGCTTCACCCAAATAATCTTCAGCTGTTTTTTTCATTTTCTTTAAAACTTCTGCTGAAATTTGAGGTGGCGCTTTTTTATCTTTGCACGCTTCTACCCAAGCATCTCCGTTTTCAGCTTTTACGATTTTATAAGGCACCATTTTGATATCTTTTTGGACTATATCATCTTCAAAACGACGACCGATCAAACGCTTGATGGCATACAGTGTGTTTTCAGGATTAGTCACCGCTTGGCGTTTTGCTGAATCACCTACTAAGATTTCACTATTATCTGTGTAAGCAACAATGGACGGTGTCGTGCGACGACCTTCTGAATTCTCGATCACTTTTGGCATTTTGCCACCAGTCTCCATAACAGATACACAAGAGTTAGTTGTACCTAGATCGATTCCAATAATTCTACTCATAACTTTATTTCTCCAATTTAACGGTTTTTATATCACTGGTAGTTATTTGGGGGTCTATTCTCACTTTTCAATAGAAGACCCAAAAAAAGACCAGCATTCAATCATTCGGCCTTAGATACCACCACTCTTGCGGGGCGCACTAGGCGATCATTCAATAAGTAACCCTTCTGATAGACAGCCAAAACCGTATTCGGCTCAACATCAGCACTCGGCTGCATACTCATCGCTTCGTGATTTTCAGGATTAAATTTCTCATTAACGGGGTCGATTTGCTTAACGCCATGCTTTGCTAGCACATCCAAAAACATTTTGTAGGTTAATTCAACACCTTCTCGTACTGCATTTTCAGCACCTTCCGCCGCTAATGCATGCTCAAGGCTATCCACAACCGCAATCAATTCTTTAACAAATTTTTCTAGGGCATATTTATGCGCTCTAGCCACATCTTGCTCAGCACGACGACGGATATTCTCAATCTCAGCTTTTGCGCGCATCAATTGGTCATGCGCTTGCGACACTTTTTCTTGCCATTCATTTTTTTCAGGCTCTGCTGTGTGCTCGGCTTCCTCTAAATCATCTAGCTCTTGATCGATGTCTTTATCAACCAAATCATCTGAATGCCGCTCTTCACCCGGCTCAACCGCTGGTTCATGCGCGTCATTTTCTTCTTTATCATTCAAATCTCGATCATTCCAAGGGTTTTTTGAATGTTTTTTGGTCATTTTTATCTCCTAACAGTATTTAACTGAAGTAAAGATAGGGGCAAAGCTAGAAATTTCAAGCTAATTAATTTTGAGCTCTCCTCCTGGTATTTGTCTTAACTTGATTTGGCTCTACTTAGTATTTTATTGCATGTTTCTCTCCCAACACCTATAATTTAACCTGTAAATTCCGTGGGGATCGCGACGATATGACAGATGTAAAACGCAACGAATCGTATAAAATCAATGAGTTACTGAAATTCTTCCCCGTTGTTGCTATTCTTGGCGCTCGCCAAGTTGGGAAAACAAGTTTAGCAAAAGTATTAAGGCCTGATTGGGATTATTTCGATCTTGAAAAACCCAGTGACTTAGCACAAATTGAAGCTGATCCCGAATTGTTTTTTAAGCAATTCCCAAGCAATATTATTATTGATGAAGCGCAATCCTTACCTAAGCTCTTTCCAATATTACGTGGCATTATTGATCAGAGTCGAGACCTTAAGGGGCGCTTTATATTAACAGGATCGAGCAGCCCAGATTTACTTAATAATATTTCCGAAACTTTAGCAGGCAGAATAGCAACCGTTGAACTCGGGACACTAAAGGCTAACGAAATTTATAAAAAACCACTAAGTCCTTTTTACGAGATTTTTCAAACAAAACTCGATCGCAAATCTCTCGCCTTTTCTTCACCACCGTTAGATGGTCGTCAAATTCATCAAGCTTGGTTCAAAGGTGGGTACCCCGAACCTGTTCTTCAAAAAAATTCCATCTTCTATTATCAATGGATGGAAAACTATCATCGAAACTTTATTAATCGCGATATCATTAAGTTGTTTCCAAAAATTAATCGGCTTGCTTTTCAGCGTTTTCTTGCTGTCATTACACATTTATCAGGCAACATTCTTAATAAAGCTGAATTAGCAAGAGACATAGAAGTTAGCCAAAGCAGTGTAAAAGAATACTTAAAAATAGCTGAAGGCACATTTTTGTGGCGTCAACTGTTAAGCTATGAAAAACAAAATCTCAAATCAGTTGTAAAAATGCCTAAAGGTCACATGTGTGATAGCGGCTTACTCCATTACTTATTAAAATTACCTGATGAAAAAGCGCTTTATGAAAATCGCATTGTCGGCCGGTCTTTTGAAGGGTTTGTCATTGAGGAAATTATTAAAGGCTTAAACTCGACCATGATAACCAATTGGCAATCTCATTATTACCGCACACGAGGCGGTGCAGAGGTTGACTTAATTTTGGAGGGCCCTTTTGGCATCTTACCCATCGAAATTAAATATGGCGTTCAAACACAATTAAAACGGTTGCAGTCATTACAGAAATTCATTGAGCAAAACAAACTAGCTTTTGGACTATTAATCAACCAGTCAGATCGCGCAACTTGGTTAACGGATACTATTTTTCAGTTGCCTGCTGGCTGGATCTAAGGAAGGCCAAACACTATCACAATGAAGAAGCCTATTGATTGTTTTGCTGGATTTTTGACCCGCCCTATCCTAGTAATCACAAAACCATAGAATCCTAAAGAAAACTCCATTAAACTGATTGCTGATTCAGTGTTGGCGAGATTTCTCGACTATGAGCAAGACATTTAAAAAAATTGGCTTAATGGGGCGTCACCGAACTCAAGAGGCGACCGATGCTTTTCAAAGTCTTATTGATTACTTAAAAGAAAGAAAAGCTGATATCTATGTCGAAAAAGAAACGGCTTCTCTTTTAAGCTCGAACTCTGTTCACATTGTTTCAAGTACTGAGCTTGGTCAAATGGTTGATCTCGTGATTGTCGTCGGTGGTGATGGAAGTTTATTGCAAGCAGCGCGATGTGTTGTTGATGACGATACACCTGTCATTGGCATTAACCGTGGTCGTCTTGGTTTCTTAACTGACATTAAACCTAAAAATTTAAGCAAAGAACTCGATGCTATTTTAGATGGACACTACATCACTGAACAACGCTTCCTTCTTCAAGCAAGTGTTGAAGAACAAAAGCTATCACCTTGTGCAGCGCTTAATGATGTCGTGCTTGCTTCAGGTGACACTGCACATATGATGGAATTTGAAGTTTATATTAACGACCAATTTTTATGTAGTGAGCGCTCTGATGGCATGATTATCGCAACACCAACAGGCTCGACAGCTTATGCACTATCAGGCGGCGGCCCTATTCTACAACCTTCATTAGATGCTATCGTATTAGTCCCTATGTTTTCACACACATTGAACAGCCGCCCTATCGTTGTGCCTGGCAACAGTGAAATAACTATCATTATTGGTGAAAGAATCGTATCACTTCCACGTATCAGCGCAGATGGCGAAGCTTATTGCGAACTTAAACCTGGGCAACATGTTAATATTTCTAAAAAAACCAAACAACTTAATCTTATTCACCCAGAACATTATGACTACTTTGCCAATGTAAGAAGCAAGCTTCATTGGGGTCAAAAATTAACGCGAGAAGATGCATGAATCAAAAAGAAAAACTTGACGCTAAAACCATTCTTATCGTCGATGATGATGTTGAAATTCGCGATTTGCTTGGCCAATTTTTACTGCGGTACAATTTTAAAATTTTAGCGGCTAATGATGGCATTGAAATGTTTGAACACATTGATGCAGAGCCTATCGACTTAATTATTCTTGACATGATGCTTCCGGGAGACGATGGCATTACATTATGCAGAAAATTACAAGCGCAACACAGTATCCCCATTGTTATTTTAAGCGCCGCAGGCGAAGAAACTGATCGCATTATCGGCCTTGAAGTCGGTGCTGATGACTATATCTCAAAACCTTTTAATCCTCGAGAATTGCTTGCCAGAATGCGCGCCATTCTTCGCCGAAGCAATGCGCAAGAAAAACCAGAAATGATTGAGGTTCAACATAATGCTTTGAAATTTGTGCGCTGGACTTTAAATCTTTCAACACGTCAATTAATTTCACCCGAGCAAGCTGAAATCAGCTTAAGCGCAGGGGAATATGATTTGCTTGTTGCCTTTCTTGAAAACCCCAAACAAGTATTAAGTCGAGATCAATTACTTGACCTCACAAAACATCGATACGCCAATGCTTATGATCGAAGCATTGATATGCAAGTCAGCAGGCTTCGGCAAAAAATGGAAGATGACCCTAAAAAACCTAAAATGATCAAAACCGTTCGTGGTGGTGGCTACATCTTTGCGATGCCTGTCAGCAAGGTTACAACCCCATGAAGAACAAATCGTTTCTCTTCGTTCGAAATTCATGGACTATGATTTTAATTATCATTATCTTTCTTGTGTTTGTTATACACCTTATCGCTTTCTATTTGTTTTCAAGATACACGCACAATACTGAACTAGAAATTAACCGAGGCATTATTGCAAGGCAAATTATCACGCTTATTGAAGCGGTAGAGATCAATCCTCCTAACAAGCAATCCATTGTGGTTAACGCGATTGACATTCCCAACATTAGTATTGCCTTAAACCATTACCCAAGATATCACCTTCGCGTTTCCAATCTTGAGATTTGGGATGTTATTTTAAAAATGAATCAAATACCAAAATCTGCGCGAACTATTCGTGTTTCAGTTAAGCTTGCGGATCATAAGTGGCTAAACATTTCGGCTGTTATTTTACAATCTTCTTGGAATATTCAAATTTTCCTTTTTATTATTGAATTGATTGTTGTCTTGGCATTGATTTTTATTGCCTGGTCATTTAGCAGATTTAACCGCCCTTTAAAACGCTTCATTCAATCCGTTGAGCACTTGGGGCATAATCTTTCGCGCTCTAAACTTTCTGAAAATGACGGGCCAGCGATGGTAAGACAAGCATCGAAAGCGATTAACAATATGCAATCGCGTATTCAACACATGGTAAATGATCGCACTCAAATGCTTGCCGCTATTTCGCATGACCTTCGCACACCGATTACACGCTTAAAATTAAGAGCGCAATTTATCGATGACAAAGCACAATATCAAAAATTTATTAATGATTTAGATGAAATGGAAGAAATGATTTCAAGAAGTCTAGCTTATTTTAAAAACGAAAATCAAACCTATAAAAAAACAAAAATTGATATTGCATCACTTATGGTTGCAACGTGTATTGATTATCAAGAAACGGGACATGCGCTCACTTACCAAGGCCCCAAAGAAAATGAACCTTTGTATGGCGATGCGTTAGCATTAAAACGTGCCTTTAATAATATTATTGATAATGGTCTTAAATTTGGTGAAAAAGTTAATGTGAGCCTGGTGAAAGATAAGAGTGAATACATTATTGCTGTCACTGATCATGGACCTGGTATTCCTAAAGACGAACTAACAAAAGTTTTTCAACCTTTTTATCGAGGCGAACATTCAAGAAGCCGAACAACGGGTGGCATAGGCTTGGGACTTGCTGTTTCTAAAAATATTATTAATGCGCATGGCGGCGACATTGAACTTGAATCTCGAAAAGACAAAGGACTTACTGTCATTATCACACTTCCTGTTAAATCGAATGTCTAACGATATACAATTATTAAAGCTCGCTTTAAAATACGCAAAGCTTGCCGAAGGGTTTTGTGCGCCCAATCCTGCTGTTGGCGCCATTGTTGTTAAGCATGGAGAAATTATTTCGTCTGGTTATCATCAAGGGCCTGGAACTTTACATGCTGAAAGAGCCGCACTTAACAAGTTAACGCCATCACAGGCAAAAGATGCGACGCTTTATGTCACGCTTGAACCTTGCTTTCATCACGGAAGAACACCGCCTTGTTCAGACATCATTATTGAAAAACAAATTAAACGTGTGGTTTATGCTTATCATGATCCTAATCCCATCATTAAACAACAAGGCATTAAACAGTTAAAAGAGAAAGGCATCGAGTGCGCTTATGTTGATATAGAAGAGATCAATACTTTCTACAAAGCTTATTCGCATTGGTGGACAACAGGAAAACCTTGGGTCACTATCAAACTTGCCATAAGTAGCGATAAAAAAATTGCGGGCGAAAACGGCAAGCCTATTAAAATCACAAGTGATAAAATTAACTTGTTAACGCATAAAAAAAGATTAACGTCGGATGCAATATTAAGCACCGCCAGAACGATTATCAATGACAATCCAAAATTAAATGCAAGATTACATAATCAAACATTTTCAAAACCTGTTTTTGTTTTAGACCATCATTCAGAATTACCTAAAAACGCACACATTCATGAGACAGCAAAATCAATTCATGTGTTTAAAGAAAAGGGATTAGAAAATATTTTAAAAACCATTGGCAAGCAAGGTATACATCAACTATGGGTTGAAGTAGGTAGTCGCTGTTTTAATCGCTTTATTGACGACAAATATGCAGATGAAATTATTCTCTATACTACTGAATCCGTTATTGGGAAAGCTGGACTAAATGCCAATATAAGCCCTGCCCTTCATGAAAACTACAAAGCAAATAAAAAAAATTACTCGAACAAAACCATGATCATCGCACTAAGAAAGCAAAACACTTATTGAAAAAAACCTATATAAAACCTACGATTAGGGTGCGTTAGGCATGCCTGGCATTGCTCTGGTTTATTTCTTATCTATTGAAGCTTTCGCAAAAATGGAAGGGCGGCGTGCGGAGCCATAAGATTCGATGAAGCTAATAAAGTCTGACTCGCTCAAAGGCCTGCTAATAAAATAGCCCTGAACAGCATGAAAACCAAGCTTTGACAAAAGTCTTTTTTGTTTTTTTGTTTCGACGCCTTCTGCGGCAACTTGGATTTCTAAATTTTTGCTCATTTTCAAAATGGATTTTAATAATTCTTTTTGTTTTGCATTGCTTGAAACCTCTTGAATAAATGAGCGATCGATTTTAATTAATTTAACGGGTGTTCTTGCGACGCTGACAAGTGAAAGATTGCCAATGCCAAAATTATCAACCGCCAAAATAACGCCCAACTCTTTTAATCGATGCAATACCTCAACATCTCTTGATAAGACACCCACCATGGTAACTTCAGAAATTTCAAGAATTAAACGTGATGCTTCGATGCAGTATTTGCTAAGCGCTTGTTGAAGAAGCAAAGGAAAGTCTTCATGATATAAATGAACGTGTGATAAATTAACTGAAACTGTTGCTTCTTTTAATTTTTCAGGAAATTGTTTAAGGAAAGATGAAAATTTACGTAATACGCTTTCAATAATCCATAATCCAAGCTCCCGCATAAAACCTGTTTCTTCTGCAGTTGGGATGATTTCATACGGCGTGACCATACCAAGCGCTTCATTGTTCCAGCGTATAAAGGCTTCAAAACCCACAATATGTTTTTTTCTTTTTGCATTAACAATCGGTTGAAATTCAAAAAATAATTCTTCTGTTTCGAGTGCTTTTCGCAACTCGGTGTCGATGCGACTTTTCCTTACCACCTCTTTATTTCGAGCTTCACTATAAAAACGAAAATCATTGCGGCCATTTGTTTTTGCACCATACATTGCAAGGTCTGCATGCCTCATCAATTCACCAATGCTTTTTCCAGCAGAAGGAAAAATCGCGATTCCGATACTTACTGTACATTGCACTTCTTTATCATCAAAATATGCGGGATTTTTTAAGCCCTCAATAATACGTTTTGCAATTTGTGCGGCCTGCATGGGTGTTGTGACATCTTCAGAGATAATCGTAAATTCATCACCACCAATTCTTGCAACAAGGTCCTCATCTCGCACTGAGCGCTTTAATACTTTGGCGACATGCTTAAGCGTTTTATCACCATAGTCATGACCGAGCGTATCATTAATCTTTTTAAAATTATCAACATCAATATAAAAAAGCGCAATTTGCTGATTACGACGTTCAGCTCTTGCAATCGCACGCTTTAGCGATTCGTAAAAAGAAGTTCTATTAGGAAGTTTGGTTAAGTCATCGTAAAGCGCGACTGTTTTTAGAGCGGTTTCAATGCGCTTTTGCGAGGTAATATCAACAACCATAGCCACAACCAAGTGAGAAAGCTTCCTGACCCGCAATATAGCCCAGTGAATTTCTTGCTGCTTTGTCACAAAGCGTATAACAATGTCTTGGCTCGATGCCGTTGTCGCTACATGCTCGATTGTTTCTTGAAATTTTTGATAGTCTTCCTGGTAAACAATAGCTTTCATAAGCGCTTTGACTGAAGGGAAATGCTGTTTGTCGTAGTGCAGCCAGTTCAATAATCTTGCGTTAGCAATAAAGGACTTATCTTGAGGCTTATAAATAAGGCGCCCATCAAAAAATTGATCGATGTTATCTAAAAATTTTCGACGGCTTGTTTGGATATATTGCTTAACTTGAGCAGATTGCTCTTCTGACAAACCAAAGAAATTACCGCTCACTTCCTCTAAGCCGCCCATTTCAAACTGGTTAGTATCATTCATAGCGCCTCACCTTCAAAGCCCTAAACTTATCATGTAGTTTATAGAGAAGACTTTCTAAATGCAATGCGTACAAAAAAGCTACTTAAATCTAATCTTTTTCAGGGTGTGAAATCGCGATCGCGCCCTTAATAAACCCGCTTGTTTTAGGGAACTCTCTCTTTTCAAAGCCTTTACTCGCCAAAGCAAAGTTTGGATCATCCTCTAACATTTGCGAACCATTGCGCATACCTGTATATAAATCAACATTGCTATGGTAATAACGAAGCTCAATCATTTTAGCCAAATCATATAAAGGCGTAGATTCAACTCTTAATCCACCCGATAAAATCTCACGAATATATTTATTAATAAGCGCGCGCACATCATATAAATCTGAGATCGTGCTTGAGCGTTCACTTGATTTTGGTGCAAGCTCTAATGCAGAGGGATATTGAAGCGAGTAATAAACAACATCATTATAATCATTAAAACCAAGCGGCGCAGGTTGCATAATGAGCGGGCTATAATACTTTAAATCATAATGATTAATATAAGCATCTTGAATACCTTTTATTGGCGCCAAAGCACTATCAAGCGCTGGTCTAAAACCTGGTACTACACCTAACCCAACCGCTAAAATATGTTTAACCGTATCGGCAACATAGGCTGATGCTTTAATGTGTTTTAAGGTTAATACGCGGGAAAAGATCAAATCCCAAATAAATTGATTGCGCCAAAATTCCGTATCACACCATGCTTTATTTAATAAATGATGCCTCAACTTAAGCCAAGCTAAATCATTAAAATGCTCAAACCACCCTTTAGAAAAATAAAGTATTTCCGCTTCCCAAGGCTCAGTAAATTCTTCTTTCTGAGCAATGGCTCGAAACACTTTCCAATGATCAAGTGCACTCTTGGGCTTATCAACATTCACACGAAAGGCTTGCTTTAACTTACTGTGCGCCATCATTTCCGAAATTTTTGGCAACATAAAAATAGATCTTGCACCCGCTGTCATATCCCAAAGAAACATGCTTGCGTGAGAGCTTTGACTACCGCCTAGCTTATCAAGCGTTCGCCATGTACCAAGAAAACTTCCCTTACGTAAAACTCTAAAAGGAATAACGCGATCTTCTAATGTTAAAAAGATTTCAATGGATTTGCCTGTCACAAGCGCCATTGGATTAGCGTTCTTGTTATAGCCAAGCTGTTCCCTGATTTCTGGGTCAATCGCTTCATCGCTTGATGAAATTAAGCCGCCATCTATCGTTGGCAAATAGAACTTACCCGACTTTAAAATCTGGCTTCCATAGGGGTATCGAGCCCTATATAAGAAGCAGTCTTTTCCCGGGTCAACCTCATCAATTAGGGCCCCTAACTCAGGGTTAGTTTCTAAAACGGTTTCCCTAGCCTCAGCCCAACTAAGCTTATCTAAAGCAAGTGTTTGATTTTTCAACATAAATACAACTTATTCACCCTTGATTATTGTAATTTTTTCATCCAAATTCAGGTTGTTTTTCTTATTTCCTTCTGTCGTTCCCTGATAGTAGTCTACTCAAGGCGCATTTTCACATATAAAACCCATTTTCACAAATAGTTAACGAAATTTTCATGCAAATTTTACACAATAAATTTACATGAATATATAAAAATTTTCACTTTTTGGTCGTTTTCTAATTAATCGTGCTATATTTAGTATGATTAACTGATTGAATTTTAGAGGAATCATGGCAAAAACCATTAAACAAACATGCTCGATTGAACAAATAGCCTGGAGTGATGCCAGAGACACTATTAAGCCCTTAAGACCTGAGTTTGCTAAAATCATTGATGAACTTAATCCAGGAAAGCATCTACCCCTTTATCGAGCTCGCTATCCTTTTGGTAGTCGAATCCTACAAAATTCGGTTTTTTCAATTCCTAATGACGAGCAAGAACTCGTTCCTATTACTGACAGCTCCATCCCCAACAAGATACGCGAACAGCTGCACTATAGCCATGACCAAACTGTTCCCGTTGGCATTGTAACCCACAATATGGCTGAATCTTTTTTTGAATTTAAAGATAGATTTATGCCTTTTTCTCTCATGTTGCCAGGACGTATTTTCGCGCTGTATCGCGCTCTTGACTCACCTTTTGGCCTACATGCTGCAAAGATTAGAAATATTACCGCGGGTGCGCGCTCTATATTTATGTTACCAAAGATTACTGATGATGCTGGACACAAACGCATAAAACGTGAGTTTCATATTCATTCAAATACGCCAAAATCATTGCAAGAACATTGGGACGTTTTTAAATCTCTCGCTAACTCCCCTGAATTTAAAACGCCATGGTATGTTGAATTTATTTACTTTGGAAAAGCATGGTTCGAAGACAACGAAAATGATCCCGTGTGGACAAATTTCTATAGACACCTTTATGAAAGCGCATGGAATAGCACTAGCTTTTGGCGTAATTATGTTGTCTTGGATCTTATTTTTTCAAGAGCTTTATCAGCAAAAAATCTACGTCCCAATCCTTATCTCGCTGACACGGTGAAACATTTAGCCATTATAGGCATGGGTGCTGCCCCCGGGTTTCAACTTGCTAACAACGAAATGGCGGGGCCGATCCATGAGCTAGAAAAAATATACCAAGATATTTATCAGATAAGAAATAACTACACACCAAGCATTATGGTCCCTAGCACTTTTAATATGAATGAAAGCAAACACAGTATTTACTACTCACTAAGGTATCCGACGGCTTTTGAATTTAGTCCAAAATCTCGAAATGCGACAAGCACAATGAGAGACCTACATGAAGTTAAACACATTACCGATTCCATTGTTTCAGATATCTTATCTCGTGAAGATATCACTGAAACCCCTCTTTACCGTCTATGCATAGATGCTCTGATACAATTTTTCCATAGCGAAAACGATGCGCTGGGAGAAATTCAACCCTCAAAAGAAATTTTTAATTTAGATCCGGCGTTTCAGGAAAACAAAAAAAGGACTTCAAATCCTCGATTTTGTGACACAGCCCCATTTTTTAGAGGTTGTATACGGCTTTCATCCAAAAAAGAGTAAGATCCATCTTGATTCTTGGCAAATGATATTAGATAATGTGCATTAAGTAGCATCTAATAAAGATAATTTTTCGTTCGGGCCAAGGACTTTAAACTTATGGAAAATGCAGAAAAACTTACTATTGAACATTTAGAAAGTACAGACAATTACATTGAGTTAGTTGAAATTAATTCTAATCCAACAATCAATATCAAAAATTCAACTAATACTTAGTAAAGCAGCTTTTTAATAGGTTGAGCCACAGCTAAGAGCAGCAACGCCAATAAACATATAATCACCGCGACTGCAAAAAATCCGTAGATAAAATTACTGACGGGGAGATTTTTTGCGTGCATATATTTGTCATGATAAACACTGATTTTCGCAAGCCAACTACCAATATAGCCAGCAAAAGCTGATGACAAAAACCAGACGCCCATCATTGTTCCTTTAAAATCTAGTGGTGCATATCGGCTAATCGCAGCCAGCATTGCCGGCATTAGCGCCAACTCTCCCGTTCCAATAACAAGATTTGCGATCACGATCAAAACTAGCGCCCAGTGCTGTTGCCCATGCTGCGAAGCGAGCGCACTTAATGTAAAGATGAAAAAGCCCAAGCTTGCTAAACTTATTCCAATAAAAATTTTATAAGGTTCGGCTGGATCGCAATTTACAGCACGCAGCTTTAACCATAGATATGTAAGTGCGGGCATCATTATCACAACCGAAAGAGGCTCCAACGAGCCAAACAATTGCGCAGGAATAGTGAAACCAAAAAAAGTTCTGTTGATATGATCGTGAATAAATAAGATGACCGAACTAGCTAGCTGCAATGTTGAAGAGAAAAAGAAAGTGGCAAAAAAAGTTAAACACAGCAAACCTAATATACGCCTTCTTTGCTCAAAGGAATAACGCTTAACAAACAAAAACAAAACGATTAAGACTATCGTAAAAAAAATAATGATAAAAATATTCAAGAGAAACGGATAAGAAAAAATAATAAAGACAGTAAAGACGGTGGCAAACAAAGCCGCATACAAACAAATATAATTTAATTTTAAAGCAACAACAGGGAAATTTTCATTATATCTTTTTTTGAGCCTAGTAGTATTGTAGATAGTTTTTTTCCGTAAAAGAAAAAGAATAAAGCCACTTAGAACACCCACTGCACTTGATAAAAAAGCATAGCGCCATGCAATATTATAAGCCAATAACCCATATATAATAGGGCCAAAAATGGCACCCAAGTTCATTCCCATATAAAACCAAGTAAATCCAGCCTGTCGCCTAGAGTCACTCGCTGGATAAATTTCACCCACCAAGCTTGTATAAGCTGTTTTATAAAGACCAATTCCCAAAATAATTAAAGCTAATCCAAAATAGGTTACCTTTAAGCCTCCAATAAATAATAAAACATTTCCAGCTAAAACAAAGCTTGTGCCTACTATCACTGTATTAAAAAGACCAAACCAACGATCAGCCAGCAAACCACCAACAAGCGGCATAATAAAAGCAAAAGTGGTATAAACACCATAAGCAGAATAACTTAAATTTGCTGAAAATGAGAAATTTTTTGTTAGGTACAAAACAAGCAATGTTTGAATACCGTAGTAATTAAATCGCCCCCAAAACTCGGCAAAAGTAAAAGTAAACAATCCTGTGGGATGCCGTTTAAAAACAGATGAAGAAATCATTTAAACGAGCTCTCTTTCCCGCCCTTTACGAAGCAGAATAAAGGGAACAAAAATAAGTAATGCGAAAAAAGAAAGCGCGGTAAAGATGATTGGCATTGAGTAAGCACTATCATAGGGAATACTACTCATAACGCCTGTACTAATTGAAGCGAGGCCCATTTGAAAAAAGCCGAGCATCGCCGATGCCGAGCCAGCTACATGCTCAAACGGCTCAAGTGCTTCAGCGGTTGCAAGCGGAATAACAAAAGCAATCCCTGCAAATATAATCATAATAGGAATAATACTTGCCGTTAAATATTCCGACATCCAACCGACGTAAGACATCAAAGCAAGCAGCAAAGAACCTAAAAGCATAGTACACATGCCAATAAAAATAAGCGTGTTATTCTCATAGTGTCCCGCTAAAAAGTTACAGGTTAACGAACCCGCAACAAAACCAATCAGCACACCCAAGGCAATCACTACAACCACGTAGGAAGGTTGATGCAATATATTAATCACCAAATCGGGTGCGCCAACCAAGGCTGAATAAACAATACCAATCGAAAATCCCATGGGAATAATATAGGCCCAATAATACGGATCTTTAAATAACAACCTGTAATTATGGAAAAAGGTTTTCGGATGTAAAGCATTTTTAATGCGATGAAAATTCGTTTCAGGAAAAAACAACCAAACACAAATAAACAAAATAATGGATAAAACAAGCAGAATAAGAAAGTTCGCGTGCCAACCGAAAGAATGATCAACAAAACTTCCCACAATCGGCCCAATACCTGGCGCAACAGCAAAGGCTGCGTTTATTTTTGCAAAGACATGTCCTCGCTGCTCTTCTGAATAAGCATCACGCACTGCCGCACTCGAAATAACGCCGCCGGCACAAGCACCAATCGCTTGAATAAATCGGCCTCCGATTAATTGCCAAATATCAAAACTCGTATAACAAACAGCAGAACCAGCTATAAAAACGCTTGCGCCTATTAACATGATAGGCTTTCTTCCAAAACGATCAGACAAGGGCCCCCAAAAAAGCTGACTAATGGCATAACCCATCAAATATGAGGTCATCGTTAACTGAACAAGATTATAGTGAACGCCTAACTCACGCGCTATTCGAGGCAGTGATGGGGTATATTCCGTATCACCAAATGGGCCAATGGATACCATCAATACCAAAATAAAGAGTGAAGGTGGTATAAGTTTTTTAATACGATCTGACATCAGAGTCTCATTAAGACAATACAAACTTTATAGTAACAGGCAGACAGGCGGGGTCAAGTCTTGACCCCTTCAACATTTGCGCTATTCAATTAGCCCCATTTCTTTCACTGTGTCGCGCTCATGTCGTAATTCATCCAGTGTCGCTTTCAGCTTCTCTTGTCCAAACGCATTATGTTCAACACCATCAACAACACTCAACTTTCCATTTTCTGTTCGGCAAGGGAAAGAATAAATCAAACCTTCATCAACACCATATTCACCCGTTGAGCACTTACACATTGAATACATATCACCAGCGGGTGTGTCATTAATAATACTTGCAACACCATTTATAATGGCATTCGCCGCGGATGCTGCAGAAGATGCGCCTCGCGCTTTAATGACCGCTGCGCCACGTTGTTGAACGGTTTGAATGAATGTTTCTTGCAACCATTTCTCATCAGCAATCACTTTATCTGCTGACTGGCCATCAATTTTTGCATTATAAAAATCAGGGAATTGCGTCGCAGAATGGTTACCCCAAATCACCATGTCTTTAACGTCAGTTACCAAATGATCAGACTTCATGGCTAATTGAGAAATCGCTCGCTTTTGATCAAGCATCGTCATTGCATAAAAACGATCGTTAGGAATTTTTGGTGCGTTATTCATCGCAATTAAACAGTTCGTATTACAAGGGTTGCCCACAACAAACACGCGAACATCGTCCGCCGCATTATCGTTAATCGCTTTTCCTTGCGCCGTAAAAACACCGCCATTAATTTTCAAAAGATCTGAACGCTCCATACCTTCTTTTCTTGGGACAGCGCCAACAAGTAATGCCCAGTTAACGTCTTTCATTGCAACATTGATATCGGCCGTGCAAACGATATTACGTAATAATGGAAAAGCGCAATCTTGCAATTCCATGCGCACACCTTCTAACGATGGCAGCGCTGCTTCCAACTCAAGAAGCTGTAAATCAACCGTTGTATCAGCACCAAACATTTGACCTGATGCAATCCTAAAGATTAATGCGTAACCAATTTGGCCTGCGGCACCTGTGATTGCGACTTTAACATGTTTAGACATATTCTCTCCTTTCATAAGTTTTTGAAATGCGCAACAATGCCGCGATCGTTCTTGCATCTGTTACATCATCACGATTAATTAGTTCATCTATTTTTTTTAACGGCCATTTGACAACTTCTAATGGCTCAGGTTCGTCACCCGGCAAACGCTTCCTATATAAACCGCGCGCCAATACTACCGTAAAACGAGAAGCAAGGTAACCAGGAGACACCGACATAGTACAAATTTCTTTTAAATCACTCGCACCAAAACCCGCCTCTTCCATTAGCTCTCTGTTAGCAGCTTCAATAGGAAATTCGCCCTCATCCATCAAACCTTTAACAAGGCCTAATTCATAATGATCAACGCCGACCAAATACTCTTTAATTAAAATTAATTCATTTTCATCATTAATCGCAACAACAAAAACAGCTGGTCGTTGGTTACCTTTCACTCGTTCGTATTGTCTTTTTTCACCATTCGAAAATAAAAGATCAACTTGCTCAATAGTAAAAAGTTTTGAGCTTGAGATATTGGAGACTTTTTCTATTACAGGTTTTTTACTTGCCATTTCAAACCTTCATCATGTGCTCTCGATAAAAAAGCATTTCCTCAATGGATTCCCGAATATCATCTAACGCCAAATGTTTGGATTCTTTTTTAATTTTTTTGTAAACATCTGGAGCCCATCTTTTTGCCAATTCTTTTAAGGTTGAAACATCAAGATGACGATAATGAAAATAAGCTTCTAGCTCTGGCATATAGCGATGTAAAAAGCGCCTATCCATACAAATCGTATTGCCACACATAGGTGATTTGTTTGGCTTAACGTGTTTTCTTAAAAACTCCAATGTAGCAAGCTCCGCATCTTTTTCAGTAACGTTACTTTCTTTAACCCGCTTAACCAAACCTGATGCATTGTGATGCTTCTGATTCCACTCATCCATTTTAGACAAGAGTTCATCTGATTGATGAATGGCCAAAACAGGCCCTTCTTCTATAATATTCAATTCCGAATCTGTCACAATGGTTGCGATTTCAATAATGCGCTCTTGTGCAACATTTAAACCCGTCATTTCTAAATCAATCCAAATTAAATTATTTTCTTTCATGTTTGCGCTTCTTGTCACTCTATGAGAATCTAATTCAACTTTATATCATTAATGACTTCAAAAACCCATGGCAAAGATTGCATTTATTGGTTACAGGAAGAAAGCGATAAAAGCTGCCATTGCACTTGGGCATAAACCTATCATTTGGCAAATAAAAAATACCCCGAGCTGCAAAGAGACGCTCATTATCGAACCATTTCCCGAACTCAATGAAAAACTGCCCATTACTGTGAAACAGTTTTTTGAGAAACACGGGCCCATTGATGCAGTTATTCCACTGACAGAAAAATCCATTCCCGCAAGCTTAGCACTCATGAAAGGGCTCAATATTAACTACGATGAAAAAATGATGGCTGCCACTCATGACAAGTGGCAAATGAAAGAAACCGCCAAACAGCATGCTATTCCAATTACGCCCTATGCCTTGCTTGATGAAACTAATCATTTGGATATCTTCAAGCAATGGGGTTATCCTGTTTTTGCAAAGCTTCGTGACAGTTCCGGTAGTCGCGGCTTACAAATTATACCTTCAGAAAAAGCATTAACGGCATTAAAAGGCAAAAACTATTTAATTGAAAAATCCATTATCGGCACAGAAATGAGTATGGAGATTTTCTTTCATAACGGGGAACTTATTTTCCTAAACCCAACCCAATACTACTCGCACCTTGCCATCAATATTGTTCCAGCGCCGCTTGATTGCGCCTCTTATGAAGAACTTGAAGCATTCGCAAAAAAGCTTATACAAGCTTTTAAACTGGATGATGGCATAGCGCATATCGAGTGCTTCGCCACTCAAGATAATTTAATTTTAAATGAACTCACTATACGACCACCCGGTGGTTTTATTATGGATTTGATACAGTTAAGCTATGGCTTTAATCCATGGGAACTCTTAATTCAAATTTATTTAAATCAAGCACCCGACTTTCAAAAAAAAGCTCAGCAATTTTCAGCTTGTATTATATTTCATCCCGGCAAAGGTGAAATAAAAGCAATCAAGGGTGTCAACACTGTCAATGCATTGCCCACCTTAACCAAGCTTCACTTAAAAAATAAAGTAGGTGATAAAATAAAAGTGCGAGAAAGTTCCGGACAGTTCACGGGTTATGCTTATTTTGCTTCAGACAATTACCAGTCAATTGTTTCAGATATTGAACAATTCCAGAAGGGTTTGATCATTCAATTAAAATAATGGCGCTCTCTTGTTCCTCCTCTTTTTTCTGCGTACAATCATTTGCTTATAGCTTGGACCGCAAAACAACTAGAAAAAACACGAAAATCAAAAAAGGAATGAATAACTCATGATGAACACGATCGCTATTATTGTTGCCTATTTACTTGGCTCGATTTCCACTGCCATCATCGTTTGCAGGTTCGCAGGCCTCCATGATCCGCGTGAAGAAGGCTCAGGCAATCCTGGTGCATCCAATGTACTTCGCATAGCAGGCAAAACTTATGCTGCAATTACTCTACTAGGTGATGGACTTAAAGGTTTTGTAGCTGTTTTCATCGCATTTGTTTTGGGCGTTCACGGATGGATGCTAGGCATCGTTGCTGTCGCTGCCGTACTTGGTCACATGTTCCCTGCCTTTTTCAAATTCCAAGGTGGCAAAGGTGTCGCAACAGCCATTGGCTGTTTTTTTGCTCTCTCTCTTCCCTTGGGTGTGACGACACTTGTTATTTGGTTAGTTTTAGCTTTTGTTTTTCGTTATGCCTCTCTTGCATCACTTGCTGCAACGATTGCCGCGCCCTTTATTATTTTGTTATTCCAACCTGCTTATTTTTTAGGCCTTGCTATCGTCGCAGCGCTTATTGCATGGCGCCACTTGGAAAATATTAATCGCTTAAAAACAGGTTCTGAAGTTAAAATTGATTTAACAAGTGAAACAAAGAGCGAAAATAGTTAAAAACTTTCCAACTATTACTCAAAAGTGCAAGCAAGCCCTTAATTAGTATTGACATTCCCGTTTTTAACTTCCATTATGGAAGAGTTCTAAATTAACGCAAAGGAGTTTGCATTATGGGTCACAAACGTAGTGCCATTGTCGCTTTAGGAATTGCAGCAACGATGGCCCTTTCTTCTAACGCATTTGCAGCGACTTATGCATCCGGTTCACAACCCTGGTATATGACACCTGGCCAAATTGGTCCTGGTATCGTGATCAATGCACCAGCAGGTTATGGCGCTAGCTGGGGTCAAGCCTTCCTTGCTGCCGGGGGTGCTACTCGCACACCAGGGCGCAATAAAGTTGACGGATCTTTAGCCGGTGGTATCGGTTTTGGTAATGCCAATAAATATGTAGGTGTTGAACTTGATGTAGGTATCATCAGCGTTGATCCTAATGATGGCGGCTTTGGCGAAGATGGTAATGTTGCTTTAAAAATTCATCGCAACTTACCTTGGAATGCAGCGATTGCTGTAGGTACGATGAACGGTGTTCGCTGGGGTTCTGGTAAAAATGTACCGAACTCTTATTATGGTTCATACACTCAAGTCTTTTTCGCAAACCCAAGTAGCATGACAAATAGAATGCCTATTTTTGCTACGATCGGTTATGGTAACGGTCAATTCCAAAGACTTAACGGACTTACAAAATCCAACATGCTGGGTGTTTTTGGTTCTCTTGCTTGGCAATTTGTACCAAGAGCAAGCCTTATCGCAGATTACACATCTGAAACACTTGATACAGGTTTCTCAGTAATACCTTTCAAAACGGTTCCAATCAGTCTGAACTTTGGTGCCATCGATATCACTCAACGCGTAAGTAACAAGCAAGCATTTTATGCTTCTCTTGGTTATGTGTTTAATTTTAGTTAATTGCAAGGAGCTTAAGTCATGAAAACGAAATCTTTACTTTTAATTGGCCTTGCAAGTGCAAGCCTAGTTACCTCTCTTGCTTTCGCGGGTTCTATTTCACCTGCTGGCAATCAAGCGGGTAGTGCTGGTAGCGCTATTGCTTCTATTGGCGTTCCGTCAACTGTTACGGGACTTGATACGCAAACAGGCACTAATCGTCACGTGAGACGCAAAAGAATAGCCGGTTAATGACAACTATTTTGAAAAACCCGGGAATTTCCCGGGTTTTTTTATGCCTCTTTTAATTCGCCCATAGGCCAACGTGGCTTAGCTAAAATTTTCAAATCTTCCTGACAACCTTTACTTAAACGCTCACATCCCACATAAGCAATCATCGCGCCATTATCCGTGCACAGCTCCGGCTTTGGATAAAAAACATCAACGGCCATCGATTTTTCCATAGATTTTAAACGCTCACGTAACAGTTGATTAGCGCTCACGCCTCCTGCCATCACTAATTGTTTTAAACCTGTTTGTTTCAATGCGCGCTTACATTTTTTATAAAGCGTATCAATCACTGCCTCTTCAAAAGCTCTCGCAACATCTGCTTTGGTTTGTTGATCGAGCTCAACTTGTTTCGTTAAAGTTAATACACTTGTCTTTAGTCCACTAAAACTAAAATCCAAACCCGGGCGATTAAGCATAGGTCTTGGAAAAGTAAAACGATCTGCAACACCTTCTTTCGCAAGTTTTGCAATTTGAGGACCGCCAGGATAAGGCAAACCCAAAAGCTTAGCCGTCTTATCAAAAGCCTCGCCCGCGGCATCATCAATTGATTCACCCAACACAGTATAATCTCCCAAGCTTTTCACCTCGACCAACATGGTATGCCCGCCCGAAACCAAAAGTGACAAAAAAGGAAAGCTTGGTTTTTCATCTTCAAGCATTGCCGCAAGCAAATGCCCTTCCATGTGATGAATACCGATACTTGGCTTGTCCAGCGCCAAACCTAAACCTTTCGCAAAAGCTCCTCCCACCATCAAAGCCCCAATCAAACCAGGACCCGCTGTGTAGGCAATCCCATCCAAATCCTCAAAATTTAAATCTGATTGCTTCAAGACAGACTTAACCAGTGCCAAAAGCTTTCGAACATGATCCCGAGACGCCAATTCCGGCACAACACCCCCATATTCTTCATGAAGTTTGATTTGACTATAAAGCTCTTCAGCGAGCAAACCTTGATCACTACCATAGATAGCGACCCCTGTTTCATCGCAGGATGTTTCAATTCCCAGCACTTTCATTCTTTTTTCCTCTTTTATTCTAGGAGTTACACTCAGTTAAGGTGAATTTTCAGGATGCTTGGATGTGTTCTGGAGAAAAATAAAGCGCAGGAGGAGGGACGACAACGAGCCATTTTCGGAAGAACATATCCAAGCATCCTGAAAATTCACCTTAACCAAGCACAGAACCCACTTTTTTCCTTTACAAGGACTGATATTGTGCATTAGAATACCCCCCCTTTTGTTGAATTACCAACAGATTATTAACGAGGAGTAGTAAGCTCAATGCCAATAGTACGAGTAAAAGATAATGAAGCATTCGACACGGCCCTTCGCCGTTTTAAACGTATCTGCGAAAAAGCAGGTCTTTTGACTGAAATGCGTCGTCATGAATTCTATGAAAAACCAACCTGGAAACGCAAACGTCGCGCTGCTGCTGCCAAAAAACGTCAGCTTAAACGCCTTTCAAAAGAACGTGTTATGCCAGTACGTGGCCGTAAAACAAGCGACTAATCAATATGTCACTTAAAAACAGCATCCAAGAAGCCATGAAAAATGCCATGCGAGCTCAAGATAAAGCTCGCTTAAGCGCTATTCGCCTTATGATGGCTGATATTAAGAAATACGAAATTGATAACCGTGAAGACATCACGGATGAGCAAACATTAACGATTCTTAATAAAATGCTAAAACAACGTCGTGATGCTGCCAAGCAATATCAAGACGCTAAACGTGATGATTTAGCTGATAAAGAAAATTTTGAAATCGGCATCATCCAAACTTTCTTACCTGAGCAACTTTCAGCAGATGAGCTTAAAGCGATGGTGACTTCAACCATTGCTGAACTAGGCGCAGATTCAATGAAAGATATGGGTAAGATCATGGGCGCTTTAACAGCCAAAACCAAAGGCCGAGCTGATATGACTCAGGTCAGCCAGATGGTTAAAGAGCTTCTTTCTTAACTTAAAAAAACTTCTGCTTTAATTACACTTTCCGCTGCAGGTACCTACCTTATAAGCATACCCTGGCCCATAGTCACGTGTCACCAGAGGTAGCGCCGTTACACTGCATTGAACAAGTTTTGCTGCATCATTACATCCCAGCTCGCAACTGACACCCTTCAAGTTTAAATAGGATGCAAATTTCAGAGGGTAAGCGCTCGAAAATCCCACCTACCCAGCCAAGCAATTAATCAGTAACCTCACAATCCTCAGAAACCAAACAAGGAATAGATGTGGAATTCAAACAGCTGACAAATTCAGCCACTGTAGATTGTGTTAGAGCAAAGAAAAGACCCCGCATGTCAGAAGCAGAGCAAGACCATTTTATTAGTCTCTGGCGAGAAAGCGGCACGACGCAAACAGGCTTTTGTCAACAGCATGAGCTTAACAGGCAAACCTTTTTACGCTGGCTCAAGCTATCAAAAACTCGCGCTGAGCTAGCGAGACTGAAACCAAACGAACGTGAGCCATCTTTCTTATCGGAGCAAGCAACTTGCTTTGATTGCCAGCTTCCAAACGGTGCCAGCTTAAGCTTGAAAGGTGCGCTCGAAACACCTTTCCTTTTATCTATTATCAAGGAGATAAGCCTATGCAAATTCAAATAACAGCGCCCAAATGCTGGGTGGCAAGTGAGCCTGTTGATTTCAGGAAAGCCATCGATGGTTTAAGTGAATTAGTTGCGAAGCAATTCCAACAAAATTTGGAAGACCATCTTTTTATTTTTTACAATCGCGCCCGGAACAAATTAAAATTACTCGCTTATCATCGCAATGGTGCGATACTTGTTTACAAGCGTCTTGATAAGAAAAAGTTTACCTTGAACTTAGAGGAAACATCACCCTATGAAATCACTGAGAAGCAATTAAGTTGGTTATTAGCGGGATTAGATTGGATAGATATGTCAGGCTTTAGTGCACTTTCCTATGAGGATTATTTTTAAAATAATGCAACAAATAAGCGGTGTTTACTCGGTTATTTTGTTATAATCATAAGATGAAAACGATCGATAAAAACATGGAAAAGCAAGTGGATATGTCGAAATTATCTTCTTTAGACATGCACCAGGTTATTGCTGATAAAGACGAACAAATAAATAAACTTACAACGAAGCTCAATTGGTTCGAAGAACAATTCAATTTGCTTAAATCAAAACACTTTGCCAAATCCACGGAAAAAAAATCCATCATTCAACCGCAACTCTTTGACGAAAGCGATGAAGAGGTTCAAGACGATAACGAACAAGCCAAAGAAACCATCACTTACACGCGAGCCAAACCCAATCGCAAATCTAAAAACCTTGATACTAGCCAGTTACCACGTGAGAAACATTACATTGATTTACCTGAAGAAGAAAAGCTATGTACTTGTGGCGCTTGTTTAGAAAAATTTGGCGAAGAAACCAAAGAAGAGCTTGTCTTTCAACCTGCTACCTTAAAAGTTATCGAGCACATTCGCGCAAAATACACATGCAGGCGTTGTGAAACGATTAAAATGCCTAAAGCCATTGAGCTACCTTTACTAAAAAGCAAAGCAGGCACAAGCTTACTGGCTGAGATCATCTTAAATAAATATAGCTACCATTTGCCCTTGTATCGTCAGAGGGAAAAGTTCAGCACACTCCAGATAGATATTCCGGATAACACATTGGGCGGCTGGGTCATGCGCTCGGCTGAGCAGCTTGAGCCATTAGGTGACGCCTTCTGGCAGCAGCTAGCTTCTGTGAACCTCTTGCAAGTCGATGAAACACCCGTCAAAGTCCTTAAGCCAGACAAGAAAGCATACATGTGGCTCTATCACTGTTATTTACCTGGCAAGCGCTTTGTGATCTTTGATTTTAATTTAAGCCGTGCTTCAGAAGTTGTTAATGAGCGTCTTAAACACTTTACCGGTATTTTGCAAACGGACGGCTATTCCGGGTACGCTGGACAAAGAAAGCGAAAAGACATTATTAGCTTAGGCTGCTGGGATCATGCTAGGCGCAAGTTTGCTGATGTTGTTAAAGTCTGCGGCAATAACAAATCGGGAAAAGCAGGCAAAATGCTAGAGAAGATTGCTAAGCTTTACGAGATCGAATCTGAGATAAAAAACGTATCTTTTGATGAACGAAAAACCATTCGCCAAGAAAAAATCAAACCCAAATTTGAAACCATTAAAAGTTTCCTTTATAAAATCAATGCGCCACCTCACAGCTTACTTGGTAAGGCGGTCACGTACTGCAAAAACCAATGGGAAACACTGATACGCTATATTGATCATGGCGAAGCACAGATCAGTAATTGCTGGGTTGAAAATCAAGTACGACCTTTTGCCATCGGTAGGCGCAACTGGCTCTTTGTTGGCAACGAGTCCTCTGCGAAAAAAGCAGCTTTGCTTTATAGTTTACTTCAATCGTGCACGCTTAATGATATTGATCCGCGAGCTTACCTTGAATATGTCTTAAATCAAGTTCACCGAATGCGCCGAAAAGAAGTCGATCCTGCAACACTATTGCCTAATACGATTGATCGGACGCTACTGTAAGCTTCAGTTTTTTTGCTCACCGTATAGAGCTTATCTATGAATTGCTTGGCTGGCTAGGTGGGATTTTCGAGCGCTTACTTCAGAGGAGTTGGCTGATTCTTAGCAGGAACAGCGTTCACATACGTCGCTGTTACGTGACACTTCTCAGCATAAGCACTAGAACTACCCAACAACCCAATGCCAAGCCCTCCAGCAACCGCCAATGAAACAAATAATGTTTTAATCTTCATGATAAACACTCCTTTTTAGCAATTCGGTGATAATTATAGCTCAGCCCCAACACCTGTCTAATAATCAACCATTAAAAAATCTATTAAAATTCAACAGCCTATGAGAAATTGACAATCAAAGCCTATTTGCTATGATGCCTCTTCGATAAAACAAAGGGATTTCCACCATGAAAAAAGTCATCATCGCATCATTATTAAGCCTAACACTCACTGGCGCAGCATTAGCTGGAGGCGCTCCAACCCCCAATTCTTATATCCAAATGCCCTCTAAACAAGGCTTTGTGACAGGTATTGAAGGTGGCTACGCCTGGATTCAAACACCCTCAAAAAATTTATACTCTTTAAGTGATTTCACCAATGGCAGTAACTCATACAGAACGGGTGAATTCTCGTATGGTGTTCACCTTGGTTATGATTTTGCACTAACCCCTCACGTTTTACTCGGGCCTGAACTTGGTTATTACGACAATGGTTATAGCCAGTACAAAGGTAGCCAGCCTGGTTTTGCAAACAAAACAGAAGTGACCTCAAGTGATTTTGAAGCCGTCGCGAAGCTAACCTACATGTGGTACAACGGCTGGAATATTTTTGGTAAAGGCGGCGTGGCGCGCGTGGATCAAAAATTTGATAGCGTTCAAGCTTTTGGTACAACCGTTGCATCTAACGGCAAAACTTTAAATAAATACAAAGGCATCGCCGCTGCAGGTTTTGGTTATGAATTTGCTAATGGCTTTAGCTTCAGTCTTGTTTATCGCCATATTTTTGCCAGCAGCTCAAGCAACTTCCAAACCAATGCGAATCGCGCTAAGAAAGTTTACGGTGTTAATGCTGTCATGGCTGATGCTGCTTACCGTTATTCAGAATAGTTTTTATACCCCTATCCTATCTAACCACTCGCACTGTCGTGGGAGTGGTTTTTAGGATAAGGCTTCTCGAAGATAACCTTTCATCGCTGGATCCACAAGATTAAAAAATCCTTCAGAATCGATATACACAAGGTCTTTTTTAATAAGCACATCAACCGCTTGCTGAGCACTTGAAGCTGATATCTTTAAACCTGATGTAAAATCAACAGACTGAATTTCCTTAACTTTAGCCTTGCTTAACGCAACGATAATTTTTCGTTGATTAACACTTAATTCAACAACATCATGAGCAATAATATGCTTTTGGGTTTTGATATAATCAAACCATTTGTCACTCACTTCACTGATGGAAGGCATATGATCCTGATCCCATAATAGTTGGCATAAGACATTAATATAAAAAGGATGCATTTCTGTGAGGCTAAAGATCTGCTCTATTAGCATTTGAGGCATTGGTTTTTTCCACTTAGCTTCAGCAAGCAATGCCAAATGCTCGACGTATACATATCGATCCATTCGCTCAATATTCACGGTTTGGCACAGACGATAAAGTGGACGACCTTCACTCCCAAACATTTGCTCAAGCAAGCGCCTGCTACTTCCAGAAAACACATAAGCAATATTCTGACTTCTTTCAACAGCATGGCGTATTGATGCTTCAATGGAATGATAGTTTTTTAACTGGCTAATTTGCTGAAATTCATCCATAAAAATAACTGCACGCTTCTTAAAACGACCAGCTGTTTCATCTAGCTTCAGCAATAAATCCGTTATATCTTGCAAAGGACTGCTGGAAAAACTAAGCGATAACTTTTGACCAAAAGCGCCCACGGTAATTTCCGGCTTCATTTTTTTGAAAATACCCATAAGTGTTTCTTTAGCTTTACTAAGCTTAGGCAAAATTTCAAACACCAACTGGCCAACTTTGTCGCTAATCTGATCCCTTACATACTCTTCGCTATAGGCAGCCAAAAAATCGATACTGGCATAGGGTACCTTAATATCCGTAGCCACTTTCATCACTAAACTTGTTTTCCCATAGCGTCTTGGCGCCATCAAAACACTATGCTGATTGGATTTAACCCTTTTTTTCAAGAGTTCTCGCTCTTCCACTCGGTTAATAAAGGCATCACCTTGAGCTATACCCTCTGGAAAATACTGTACAAAGTCCATCACATAAACCTATATCACATAAACCTATATCACATATAATTATGTGATACTACCTTATGTGATGGAAAAATCAACACTTATATCGAAAAATTAGCCTTATTCTCATTTCAAGCAGCCCGCAATTGACCTCAAAAACAAACTCATCTATCCTCGCGTGATGAATAAACGCATCCCCCAAACATTCATTGATGAAGTGCTCACTCGGACGGATATTGTCTCCGTGATTGAGCAATATTTGCCTTTAAAAAAAGCAGGGAGCAATTATCAAGCGCTTTGTCCTTTTCATAATGAAAAATCACCTTCCTTTTCAGTAAGCTCGGTTAAGCAATTTTATTATTGCTTTGGCTGCGGTGTCAGTGGCAATTCCATCAGTTTTTTAATGGAATATGAAAGGATGCCTTTCATAGAAGCGCTAGAACAACTTGCGGGTAGCGCAGGCCTGACCTTGCCTGAAACGCAAAGCGGCCAACAAGATTCACAAAATGCAAAACTTTATGACCTTATGTATGAAGTTGCAAAAGATTATTCGAAGCAATTAAAAAACCATCAACAAGGAAAGCAAGCAAAAACTTATTTACACAATAGGGGCTTAACCAATGGGATTATTGAGCACTTTCAATTAGGCTTTGCGCCTCCTGGGTGGGATCATGTCTCAAAAAAATTCGGGAAAACTGGAGAAAAAACAACACAATTATTAAGCGCTGGTATGCTTATTGATAATGAAAAAGGGCGCATCTATGATCGCTTTCGCGAGCGCATTATGTTTCCTATTCGTGACAGACGCGGTCGCGTGATTGCTTTTGGTGGTCGCGTGATGAATGATGACACACCAAAATATTTAAATTCACCTGAAACACCGATCTTTCATAAAAGCTACGAACTCTTTGGGCTTTATGAGGCACGCTTACCGAAACGGCCTTTAAACCGGCTTTTAGTCGTTGAAGGTTACATGGATGTGATTGCACTTGCGCAAAATGGCATTGATTTTGCGGTTGCAACGCTTGGTACTGCCGTCACTGAACATCATTTACAACGTTTATTTAGAAGCGTTAAAGAAGTTGTTTTTTGTTTTGATGCTGATTCCGCCGGCGCAAGAGCTGCCTGGAAAGCCGCTGAACTTAGCTTTGGCCAATTGAGTGATCAAATTGATGTGCGTTTTCTTTTCCTTCCAGAAGGTGAAGACCCTGATAGCCTCGTACAAAAAGAAGGGCAAAAAGCTTTTCTAGAACGACTTAATCACGCAACGAGTCTTTCACAATTTTTCCTAGAACATTTAAGTGAAGAAGCCAACCTTGAAACCATAGAAGGACGCGCAAAACTTGTATCACTTGCCATTCCTTATCTTGAAAAAATTGCAGCCCCTATTATTCAGGAACTCATCATTGCTTCACTTGCTAAAATAACCAGCACGCATGAAGCTAAAATTCATCAGTGGCTAGAAAACAAACAAGAACCAACAGCTGCGCCACTAGCGCACAAACAAACAACAGCTCAGCCCTCTCAATCCTCCCCAGTGCGTTCGTCAATTACCCTGCTATTACAGCAACCAGCGCTTGCTAAACCCTTAAAAATATCGCTTCCCGATGCCAATATCCCGGGCCTTGAGATTTTAAAACAAATGATTAATCTTCTTCAAAATAACCCAAAACTCTCAACCGGCGTCCTACTTGAGCACTGGCGAGACCAACCCGAGCATAAATATCTGTGCAAACTTGCAACAACTGCACTTATGATTCCTGAAAACACTTTTGCTGAAGAACTCAAAGAATCCATTAAAAACATACACTTACAAGCACTTGACCAAGAAATCGAAGTGCTAATGGCCAAAGCTAGCGCGCAAACCCTCAATAATGATGAAAAAAACCACTTAAACTCACTTTTAAAGCGCAAGAAAACTGGATTTAATGATTCTATCCCTCTATAATGGCGGGCTTTTTCTTCAACATATAACCAACCTCGAGGTGGAACTGCGTCTATGTCAGCACAAGACCAACAGCAATCTGAATTACTAGCGCTTATTAAACTTGGGAAAAAACAAGGTTTCTTAACCTTCGCTCAAGTCAATGATCACTTACCTCCTGGTGTTCTCGATTCAGAGCAAATCGATAATATCTACAACCTCCTTCAAGAAATGGGTATCACTCTTTCTGAAAACGCACCTGAAGGTGATTCCTTATTAACTGGTGATGCAACAGATGAAGCTATTGCAGAAGAAGCTGCTGCGGCGCTTGTTTCAAGCCTCGACTCAGAAGTTGGCAGAACAACCGATCCTGTTCGTATGTATATGCGTGAAATGGGAAGTGTTGAACTCTTGACTCGCCAAGGTGAAATTGCGATTGCGAAACGTATCGAAGCAGGTATTCGACAAGTCTTAAAATCACTTGCTTATCATTTAGAAACCATCGATTTAGTCTTAGCTTCTTATGAAAAAGTTGCTGACGATGAAGGTCGCATCAGCGATATCGTCACAGGTTGGATTGATGACAGACCCGAATATAAAAAGAAAAGAATGGCGAAACTCGAAAAAGCGAGAAAAGAAGCTGCCGAGAAGGCTGAAGAAGAAGGTGGCGAAGGTGGCACCGGAAGCACGAACCCTCCTGGCAATGCTGATTTCGATGACTCAGGTCCAGACTTAGAAGAAGCAAGAGAACGATTTGGCGAACTTCGCGACTTTGCAGAGGCTGCAGCGAAATCACTCAAGCGCAATGGACATGAAAGCAAAGCAACGCAAAAACGCTTTGAAACACTGGCCACAGCGTTCATGGAATTCAAACTTACGCCTCGCTTAGTTGATAAATTGACTCGCAATATGCGTAAGCTACTTAAAGAAATTCGCTTGCATGAACGTAGCATTATCAAGCTATGCGTTTCTAAAGCAAAAATGCCAAGAAAAGATTTCATCAAATCATTCCCTAAAAATGAGACAAATCTCAAATGGATTGCGCAACAAAGTAAATTAAAAACAGAATATGCCGCTAAACTACTTACACATGAAACTGAAGTTGTTCGTGCTCAACGTAAATTAGCCGCCATTGAAAACCGCACCAACTTAAGCATCACAGAAATTAAAGACATCAACCGACGCATGTCAATCGGTGAAGCGAAAGCACGTCGCGCCAAAAAAGAAATGGTTGAAGCCAACCTTCGTCTTGTGATTTCAATTGCAAAAAAATACACGAATCGCGGCTTACAATTCTTAGATCTTATTCAAGAAGGTAATATCGGCTTAATGAAAGCCGTCGACAAATTTGAATACCGTCGTGGTTATAAATTTTCAACATATGCAACATGGTGGATTAGACAAGCCATTACAAGATCGATTGCCGATCAAGCGCGTACGATTCGTATTCCTGTTCATATGATTGAAACGATTAATAAACTTAATCGTATCGCTAGACAAATCCTTCAAGACACAGGTAAAGAACCTTCTCCTGAAGAGCTAGCACAATATGTCGAATTACCAGAAGATAAAATCCGCAAGATTTTAAAAATTGCAAAAGAACCTATTTCAATGGAAACACCAATTGGTGATGATGAAGATTCTCATCTTGGTGAATTCATTGAGGACACTAATATCATGTCGCCAGTTGACTCTGCAACACGTGAAAACTTAAAAGAAGCGACAAAACAAGTATTAGAAACATTAACGTTACGCGAAGCCAAAGTCTTACGCATGCGTTTCGGTATCGACATGAATACTGACCACACACTAGAAGAAGTGGGCAAGCAATTTGATGTCACACGTGAGCGTATACGTCAAATCGAAGCAAAAGCATTGAGAAAACTCAGACATCCAAGCCGTTCAGATTTCTTACACAGCTTTATTGACGAAGAAGAAACGCAAACTTAATATAAAATTCTCAAGAGCCCATAGCGTAGGGTGGGTTCTCGAGCTGACCACCTAAGCGGTCAGGGAGCAATCCCACCAAAGAAACTACGATTCAAGGGCCCATAGCTCAGCTGGTTAGAGCGCTCGACTCATAATCGATCGGTCGTAGGTTCAAGTCCTACTGGGCCCACCACTTCGCAAAGATAACTCAAGATTAAAAAAGGCAAAGCTGTTATGGCCAATTTACTTTTTCTTTACTTCAACTGGCTTTAGTCCTTCTAAAGTCTGAGCAATTTGCCTATTAAAATCCGAGTCTATTCTTTGTATCTTGTTAAAATGCTTATATCCCTCTAACGCTTTTTTATCAGCCTGCGCTTTACTAACTCTACCTTTGCCTTCAAGAACTTTGTATTCATTAAAAGTCAAAAATCTATCGATACTCTCAGCCATATTTTGCATTGTCATTGTGACATGATTCTCAATAATATTTTCAATATAGTCAAAGAAAGAAGAAACTGTACGCCCCACCTGTATTAAATTTTTTCCTGTCATGACCGCTCTCAACCTCTTCGCACTAAACGTATATTGCGCCCCTACGTTGATCTATCATTCTCTGATGTAGAATCACGTGCTGAAGAAATTAATGCTGCCCATGATTGGCTGGCTATGACTCATATTATTCGGGAACTTATGCTGGCTCGCGCTTGCAGGATGCCTATAGTAGATGCAGACTCATCTTTTGCTTCTTCAGAAGGCTCAGAGCGCCCAGAAGAAGATTTTTCTTATGCCGGATCAGAGTCACCACCACTGTCACTATCATAAAAATTTTTCTTCGATAAATCCTCAGCAATCAATGCGTACATCGCTGGAACCACAAACAAAGTAAATAGCGTACCTATCGCAAGTCCCGTAGAAATCACAAGCCCAATCGCAAAGCGACTCACAGCGCCCGCACCTGATGCTACAAGCAATGGAACAACCCCTAACACCATCGCACCTGTTGTCATAAGAATAGGACGGAATCGAATGGCAGCTGCACTAGAAACAGCTTCTAATTTATTTTTACCTTCTAATTGCAAATCATTCGCAAATTGCACAATCAAAATCCCATGCTTACTGATCAAACCAATCAATGTCACTAAACCAACTTCAGTATAAATATTTAACGTCACACCATGCACGCCCATACTCACAAAAATCATGGCGCCACAAATAGACATCGGCACACTGATTAATACAATCAAAGGATCTCTAAAGCTGTTAAACAATACAGCTAGCGCAAGATAAATAATAATCAACGCTAAAAAGAATGTCGTAATCAGCGAACTGCTTTCTTGAATATACTGTCTTGATTGTCCTGCGTAATTAACATTATAACTTGGTGGCAATACCTTATCAGCAATCGTTTTAAATGCATCCAAAGCCTTACCCATACTAACACCAGGGGCTGGCACAGCTGAAATAGTCGCTGAATTTAATTGCTGAAAATGGTTAATCGATTCTGGCACAATCGTATGTTGAATCGTTGCAAAGGTTGCAAGTGGAATCGTCTGTCCTGTTTGTGTATTGACATAATAATCAAGAAGGTTTTTATCATTCAACCTAAATTGCCTATTCACTTGTGGAATCACTTGATAAGAACGCCCCATATAATTAAAGTAATTAACATAATTTTCACTAAGTGCCGCACTTAAAGACGCGCCTACTTGTTTCATCGTCAACCCAAATTCTGAAACTTTATTACGATTTAATTTAATCGTTGTTTGTGCTTGATCAATCTTTAAATCAGGATCAATAAAAAGGAAATCGCCTGTTTGTTTAGCTTCTTTAATAATTTTCTGCACAAAAGGATTTAAAGCCGTAAAAGGATCCGTTGTTTGAACGACAAATTGAATAGGCAAACCCGCACCACCGCCCGGCAATGATGGTGGCTGGAAGGCAGCAACTTTACCACCGGCAATACCTAAAACCTCTTGCTGAATAATAGGCTGAAGTTGGTTTGTGGTTTTCTTCCGCTTATCCCAAGGTTTCAATACCATACCACCCACGTTAAGGTTAAGCGAAGGCGCATTATTCACCCCACTGGTACCATTAATCTGAAAAGTGTTTTGCGTTTCAGGGAAGCTATCAAAGATTTTACTTACCGCTTGCGTATAAAGACCTGTCTGAGCAATAGATGAATTCGCCGCAGCTGTAAGTTGCGTCATTATAATCCCTTGATCTTCCTGTGGCGCAAGTTCTGATTGTGACGTTGCAAATAAGAAAACATTGCTCACTAAAATAATCACAGCAAAGACAATCACAACAGGAAGAATTTTTAGCGCTTTATGTAAAAGTTTTGCATATCCCGAACCTAAGTCATCTATTTTAGAACTGATATACGCCATAATACCTTTTTTCTTCGCTGTATTAGCAGGCTTTAAATAGCGCGAGCAGAGCATTGGAGAAAGTGTTAATGCAACAACAGATGAAACCGCCACAGCGCCGGCAAGTGTAAAAGCAAATTCAGTAAAGAGCGCGCCGGTTAACCCACCCATAAAACCAATAGGGAGATAAACAGCAATCAAGACAACTGCGATCGCAATAATCGGTTGTGTTAATTCACGCGCACTCATTAAAGACGCTTTAAAAGGATCTACCCCATCTTCAATATGCCTATGCACATTCTCAACAACAATAATCGCATCATCCACAACGAGCCCAATGGCGAGCACCAGCGCAAGTAATGTTAATAAATTGATGGTATACCCCAGCATAAGCATCACAAAGAAGGTACCAATGATAGATAATGGAATGGCAATAACAGGAATCAAAACTGAACTAAAATCACCCAGGAAGAAAAAGACGACTATCGAAACAATAATAAAAGCTTCAATCAATGTTTCAATCACTTCAGTAATAGAACTAGTTACAAAAGATCCAGCATCATAAACAACAGTTCCATTTAAGCCCTTAGGGAATTTCTCTTGGGCAGCATAAAAAACTTTTCTAACACCATTCAGCACTGTTAACAAATTAGCATTCGGTGCAACAGTAATACCAATATAAACGGCTTGTTTTCCATTGTAAGTTACCGTTGTATTATAGTTCTGCGAGCCTAAGGACACCTTCCCTATGTCTTTTATGCGAATAATAGCGCCTTTTTCAGCTTTAATGACCATATTACTGAATTGCTTCACTTCCGTTAAAGCTGTATCAGAGGTTAAATTTAAAATAAATGTCGTGCCATCTGTTCTTCCTGCTGCAGAAACAAAGTTGTTTTCTCTTAGGATGTTAGCAACATCTGCAAACGTTAAATGATAGCCCGCAAGCTTTCTTGGATTAATCCAAACACGCAAAGCAAATTGATTATTACCTAAAATTTGTGCTTGCTGAACACCGTGCACTGCTTGCACTTGTGGTTGCACAGTACGTAATAAATAATCATTGATTTGATTACTCTTTAAAACATCCGAATAAAAACCTAAATACATCGAAGCAATACTTTGTGCGACAGACACCTGAATCGTAGGTAACTGCGAGCCTTGCGGTAATTGGTTAAGCACCGTACCCACTTGTGTATTGATTTCTGTTAACGCTTTGTCAGGATCATAATTTAATAAAAGATTCGCTTGCACCATACTAACATTTTGCGCACTACTTGATGTCATGTAATCAATGCCATTTGCTTGCGCAATAGCGGTTTCTAAAGGTGTTGTAATAAACGCAGCAATCGTCGCAGGGTCGGCCCCCGTATAGGCTGTGTTAACAGTAATAACTGCGCTTTGCACTGTTGGATATTGTTGAACAGACAAAGAGCCAATCGAGCGAATACCCAGCACTAAAATAAATAGGCTGATCACTATCGCCAAGACGGGTCGCTTAATAAATATGTCAGTCATACTCATTGTTTTTTACTCTATTGTTCTGGTGGTGTTGGATTGGGATTATCCGCCGTTTTCACTGCATCATTAATAAAAACCAAACTTCCATTTTTCAATTTCATTTGCCCGGCAGTAACAATTAGCTGCCCTGCCTTAATGCCTTTTGTAATTTGAACTTGATCGCCGCGTGTTTTGCCAATCGTTACAAAATTCTGATCTGCTTTATAAACTTTTTTGCCTTTCTCTTTTTTACCTGTGTCAGTAAGCGTATAAACAATGTCGCCATAGGGGTTAAATGCAACAGCCATTTGCGGCAGCGTTGTAAAGGATGGATGTAAACGACTTTTGACCGTGACATCAACAAACATGCCCGGCAACAACCAATACTTTGGATTTTTTAAAGTCGCTTCAACTTCAATATTGCGGGTCTCTGCTCCAACGATAGGATTAATAGTTGTAATAGGCCCTGAAAAAGTTATTTTCGGATGCGCATCAACTTTTACATCAACCGTTTGGCCAATCTTCACATCAAAAGAATTTTGCTGAGGCAAAAAGAAATCAACATAAATAGGGTTTAACGTTTGCAATGTTGCAATGGCATCGCCCGGATTTAAATATTGTCCTGGATTAATTAATGAAATGCCGAGCTTTCCATTAAAAGGCGCGCGAATAGTTTTCTTTGCAATCACGGCTTTCTGCTCTACAACATCAGCCTTTGTTCTTTCATAGTTACCTTCATCTTGCGCTAAAGTTTCTTGACTAATTGCACCAATTCTATATTGCTTTTGATTTCGTCGATACGTAATATCCGCAACTTTAGCATCAGCTTCCAACGCATGTAATTTTGCAACATCTGGACGAATGTCCAATTGAACCATCAGCGTGCCTTTTTTAATAAACATGCCCGGGGTAAAATAAATATGCTCAACTAAACCGCCTTGCTCAGTTGTAACATTAACACCTTTAACTGTTCTTGTGCTTCCTACAACATCTATATCAGGACTCCAAACGCTTGATTTAGCCACCATTGCAGATACTGTCATTGTAGGATTCATATGAGCTGCAACTTCTTTGTTGCGTATATGTGTTTTAATGGCTTTCCAACCAAACACAGCGCCAAATAAAATGACGACAAAGAGCAGCATAAAAAACATTGCTTTCTTCATTATTTTGACCTCACTACTTTTTTAGGTTGCCACCAACCGCCGCCTAAAGCTTGAAATAATGCCACGGTATCGGAATAACGTGCGGTTTGTGCTTTAATTTTATCAATTACAATAACTTGATATTTTTCTTCTGCATTTAAAACTTTTAAATAATCTTGGCCACCCAATTCAAATTGTTGCTTGGTTAGCACTAATGTTTTTCTCGCCGCATCTGCAGCAAGGGACTGCGCTTTAAATTCGTTCGCATCTGTTTGAATCGCGCGTAATACGTCAGAAACATTTTTAAATGCTTCCAAAACTGTCTGCTTGTAACTAGCATAAGACGCCTTATAAGCTTCAAGCGAAGCTTTGTGTTCAGCGATTAATGCGCCCCCATGAAAAATAGGTTGCAACAATTGCCCACCAAAATTCCAAACACTGCTCGTAATATCAAATAGTTTTGATGGTGTAGTCGCAAGCCAACCATAAGCGCCCGTTAAAGTAATTTGCGGAAAGAAATTAGCGGTTGTCACGCCAATCTCTGCGCTTGCCGCATGAAGCAGTGCCTCAGAGCCTTTTATATCAGGACGCTGCTGCACTAAAGAAGAAGGCAAAAGCAAAGGAAGATGCTTAGGTAAATGAAGCTTACTTAATGGAATAATCGGAGGGGACTTACTGCTTGTTAATCGCCCGAGCAACACCATCAAAGTATGCTGAGATTCAGCTAAAGCTTTTTCTAATGGAGGAAGCTTTGCTTCTGTTTGTAGAAGTTGCGTTTGTTGCGTTAATACATCCCCATACGAAACGCCACCCAATCTTTTTTGTTTTTTTACAATCTCTAAAATTTTTCTATCTGCTTTAATAAGTGCTTTCGTTGTTTTGATTTGTGCATCTAACGCTGAACTTGCAATCGCGGTTGTTGCAATATTCGATGTCAAAGTTAAATAAACGCCCGTCACTTGATAGCTCACATAATCAACTTGCGCAGCATATTGCTCAATCTGTCTTCTCTGCTTACCAAAAAAATCAAGAATATAGTTCACTTGCATTGACGTATTAAAAAGATTAAATGTACTTGATGCTTGATTAATACCAACAGACACACCATTAGTTTTCAATCGCTCTCCGCTCCCACCTAAATCAATCTGAGGAAAAAGCAATGTACCAATTTGAGCATTCAAAGCTTGCTTGGCTTGCGCTAAAGAAGCCGTCGCTTGCGCTAAGGTTGGACTGTTTCTTAACCCCTCATTAATAAAAGCATTCATTTCATGCGAATGAAATAAGCGCCACCAATATTTAGGAATGGTTTTTGTGATTGAAATATATTGAGCATTTCCTGCGCTTCCAGCGACAGGGGATGAGGATGTTTTCTTATAGAGCGGCTTGCTTGTGTATTTTTTTGTCTTAGGCGCAGCTGGCTTATGAAAATTAGGCCCCATCATGCATGCAGAAAGTAACAAGCTCACTGAACTTGTGATAATAATTTTTAAAAGTGAGTGACGCATGATTCCATTCATTAAGGTCAAAATTCCTACCCTAATTCTTACAAATTTTTTGCAATTAAACTAGATTTTTCTATTGAGAAATGATGAATAAACCGTTATAAAATAAGAGTACTCACAAAGAAAAGGACTTCTGATGAAAAAATTAGCATTTATGCTCTTTATTCTTATTTTTACCAGCACTGCACTTTTTGCTGCCCCACCGCAAAAGCTAGGCTGCAAAGCGATTGGTCAAAATAATAACCAACTATGCGTCTTCAATGCGACAGGCGAAAGTATGAAAAATCCAAGCACCATCATAAAACTCTATGCAACATCATCCATGCCTTATGCACTTTGCTCAAAAGCCAAATGCGCCATAGATAAAAAGAATCCAAAAATGGCGACTTGCTTATGCCATGCTTACACCACAGGCTGGCAATCTGCTTCTGTGGGGCCAAAACCTTTTAAAGAAAGTAAACCAACCATAAAAAATAATACTATCACACATGTAACTTCAAACTTTTCATTTGCCAATACAACGCCAAAACAGAAAGCATCACAAACAGCCTGCTCATACTCGAAACCCATGCCATGGGCAAATTGCTATGGTGCAAGATGTAAAGTCAAAGAAATCAAAGGCGTGCTTCGCGCATTTTGCCAATGCCCAATTGTTAAAACAAAATCTTTTGTTTCTATTGGACCTAAGAGCAAAAAACAGTGCCATCTTAAAAGCGCGCTGATTTGGTCTGCTGCGACACCTTCGCAAGGTTCAAATGATATGAGCATTATGAAAACGATGTATTCGACTTATTATCCGGGTAAAGTGTCAAAATAATCTAGAGACCGTCATTCCTGCGAAAGCAGGAATCTTTTTTACTTAACAGAAGATCCCCCCGCACCAAGTGGGGGATGACGCAAACCACAACGGCATACTCTAAAGCGTAAGCAAAAAATCAACGCTCCCTCAACCACGGAATAAAAAGCGCGCCCAAAACAATCATGCCAACAAAAACCCAAATAGCAGCATGATAGGCTTTAATAAAGCTTAGCTTTAAAACGGGGAGCAAATGAAGAATTCCAGGCGTTGCTAACTTTTTAAAATCAGCAAGCTTTGTTGTACCATCATTGAAACGCTTAATAAGATCAACTTGTGTCACATCAAATTGATTTAAATTAACTGCATGCGCAACCAAATACAGACTAATCGTTTTAATCAATAAGGCTGTTATCGCCACACCAATCACTGACGACACAGCTGCTGTCGTAAATAAAATTGACATCCCCTGCCCTGCTTTTGCAACAGGTAATGATTTCATTGCAACGACATTAACACCAGGCAGTGTAATCCCAAGATAAACACCAAAGCCCACCAATGCAAAAACAATATAAACCAACGATGGGTTTGCTCCCGTAAAAGCCAGCATAATAAAGCCCGCGACCCCAAAAGCATGCCCAATGTAAAAAGGAATACATGGGCCAATTTTATCAATCGCTCTTCCCGCAATTTGCGAAATCAAACCTAACATTAAAGTAATCGCAATCATTAAAACACCCGTTTTTAAAATTGAGTATCCCACAATATTTTGGAAATAAATCGGCAATATAAAAAAGGCGCCATAAAAAACATATTGAAAAAAGCAACGTATAATATTAACTGTTCGATAAACTCTATGTTCAAATAATTTCAAATCCATCAGTGGAGATCGACTTTTTATTTGCAAAAAAATGAAAAGCAAACCAAGAAAAAGTCCAACACCCAGTACTGTCCAAAATACCCAACTGCTTAAACCTAAAAAAGTCACTTGTGTAAAGGCAAGCATAATTAAGAAGATAAAGAGCATACTAAACAAGACCTGCCATGAAGAAATGTGCGTAATATCAGTTGCACTTTCTTTTTTGCAAGCAAAAAAGGCGACCGCCAACGAAATAAGCCCAATAGGAACATTGATAAAGAAAATCCAACGCCAAGAGAGATACGTTAAAATAACAGCGCCAATAACAGGGCCCAAAGCTTGCGAAACACCACTAAAAGTCACTAAACAACCCACCGCAAAACCACGCCGGTTTTCAGGGAACGCAAGACTCGCCAAAACAATCGAATGAGGAAGCGTAAAAGCTAAACCCACCCCCTGTAAAAGCCGACCAATAATAAGCACAGCAAAATCACTTGAAAAACCAGCAACAAGTGAGCCCGCAATAAAAATAACGCCGCCAATCATAAAAATCGTTTTACGACCAAAGCGATCACTCCAACGGCCACCAGGAATATAAAAAACGGCCGCCAAAAGCAAATAAGCATTAATAATCCATTGAAGCCCCGCAATGCGCAAATGAAAATCCTGCGCAAACGTCGGCAAGGCAATATTCACAATCGTCATATCAAGATTGATAATGACAATCATACAACCCATGGCGAGCAAGACCCACCAGCATCTTGAGTTTTTAAACATTCGCATCCTTTTTCGAAATACTAATCAGGCAATTCAGAATTTAGCACATTTCAGGATTTATCAATAGGTTATCTAAATCGGATATAATAACCAAAGAGGGAAAACTTTTTCAAGGTAGTTTGAGAATTTAAACAGGCCAACATTCCATTCTTCACGACCAAATTTATCGACGACGAGCTCAGGGTAAGCAAGCCCTAGGCCATACAGCCCAGGCGCAATAATGCCCGTCTTTGGATCATGTGAAATCTCTAACTGTCCATCAATAGCAATCGTGCGCCGATTAAAACCAACAGCATAAATCGCTTTATTACACGCCTTAAGCTTTTCTTTGAAATGTTGATCATTAGTGTTCACACGCTCTAGATTTTCAGGAAGCTCACCACTTAAATGTTTACGTGCCCACTCAGCAGTAGTACCTTTCAAGCCAGTGTTGTCATACAAAATACAATCATCCAATTGAACAGCATATCGAATAGGGCTGCGATAAAAATTTGTGGCTTTAATACCCAGCTCATTTAGAGCTTTTAAAATTAAAACGGCAGAATGCGATGAACCAAAAACAGCGACATGATCTAAGTGACTCACAAGTGTTTTTAATTTTTCTGGATCAAGTGCTTTCTTTAAAGAAACTGTAGGAAGCTCGGGATATTCATTTAATTCAATCGGTTCTGCACCCACCGCCACAACAACACGTTTTGCAGAAAATATTTTCTCATCTGTTTTAATGTTCCAACAAGCATTAAACATATTCAATGAATTAACCTTTGCTTTGATTGAAACAACTTTTTCAGACAAATGATCGCTTACCCATTGCAATGTATTAGCCATATTACCAAGTATGCAGGTATTACCTTCATTAAGTGAACGTATTGAACAATTGTCAGGGCAGCTTTCGTAATCGAAGGACTTTGCATAGGATAAAAATTCATTAAAATAAACAACACGTGTGTTGCTTGGCACATTTTGCCATTCGCAGCCTAGATCACCCACCTTGAAATCAGGGTCTAACCAAAGAATACTTTTAGGGTCTATGCCTTGATCTAGCAGCTTACCTATCATTAAAATTCCAGCGGGCCCGGCGCCCACAACACACCACTGATAAGCGCTTACTTTATTCATTGACTATTTCCTTTAAGCATTTATTTGAGTTTTCTAAAACGCCATTATGGCAAATCTTAAAATAAAATCACAGAAAAAAGAAAGAAGACTGATATAGATCAAATAAGGAGCATTGACTTAGATTAAACCAGGTTTAAAATGCGCTTTTTAAAAATAATTAACAGATGAGGATAATCATATGCCGACACAAGACTCAAAATTCTTCGCAAATATATGTACATTGAAAGTAAGCGTAGCTAGTGTTTTAGAAAACAACGGTATACCGAGAGGCGAAATAAAGAACCCGTTCAGCAGTACGCCTCCCGAAAGCCTAGCAACAAATACTGAAGCAGAAGAGGGAAGCGACACTTCAGCTGACTTCTTAGCTACTGGAATCAACGGAATATCTCGCTCCCCATTTCGAGGACCTGGCTCTGTCACTTCCTGCTAAAGCAAAGAGAGAATACCGCGGTTTTTACCGCGGTAATTTCTTAACATAGCGAGCCCTTTGCAAAACTAAATTTTTAATGTCGCATGAAATCAACAAACAAACTTCATCCGTTTCCGCATAAACACAATCAACATAAAGAAACCCCGCGCAGACAAGAAACTTGCAAAAGCTAACCACAAGCCATTATTATCTAAACGATAAAAAAGAACCCTAAACACAACAAAGGTAATCAACGCTAAAATCATTGTATTCCGCATATCTTTTGCCATTGTCGCGCCAACAAAGACACCATCGAAAAAGAAACCCCAAACAGAAACAATAGGTATAATGATCATCCAAGGCAAATAACGATAAGCGACCAATCTTACATGTGGAATATCTGTCAGCAAGCGAATAATAGCGTGTCCAAAAATAAAATAAATAATCGCAAAGAAAATAGAAATAATAAAAGCCCACTGGGCGCAGCGAATCACCGCTTCACTAAATGTCTTTTGATTCTTGGTTCCAACGGCATTACCCACCAACGCTTCTGCAGCATTTGCAAAGCCATCTGAAGCCAATGCAAAAAACGATTGAAAATTCATAAGCAAGACATTCGCGGCGAGAATCCACGAACCATATTGCGCACCTTCGCGTGTAAAATAGGTAAAAACAGCGACCAAACAAATCGTTCGAATAAAAATATCTCGATTTAATGTAAAGAAATGCTTCAATGCTTCAATTTGGAAAACATCTTTTAAGCTGGCAGCAAACTGAGGAGAACGCTTCAGCTCTTGTCTCAATAAAATTAAACCAAGGATTGTTCCTGTATAATAAGCTGTTAATGAAGCTGTTCCCACTCCTGCCGTCTTCATTCCAACACCAAAGACAAGCACAAAGTCTAAAACGATATTAACGATATTCATAACGACGGTCATAAGAAGAACAGTTCGCGCACGCTGAAGTGAAATTAAAACAGCAATAATGACAAGATTCGAAAGCACCGCCGGCGCACCCCAAATCACAATACTGAAAAATATTTTAGCTTGTGCTGTTACCAAAGGTGTTGCATGAATAACCCAAAAAGAAAAACTTAACAACAAGCCTTGAAAAACAATTAATAAAAGGCCTATTCCAATCGCAACCAGCAAGCCTCGAAATAAAGTTAAATACAAAGCATCATAATCATTCCGGCCAAAAGCTTGTGCGGCAATCCCCGTCGTTGCCATGCGCAAAAAACCCATGCTCCAAAAAATCATATTGAAGATGGTGACAGCGACGCCCACACCTGCGAGATAATAAGGATGGGACAAGTGCCCAAGCACTGCTGTATCCACCAAGCCTGACAAAGGCACCGTGATATTTGACAAAATCATAGGTATTGCAATTTTTAATACTTTAGAATGTTTCATATTTGCTTTATCCGATGGTGGCATTTTTTGCTTGTGCAAAAGAAGCCACCCTACTTCAAATTTACCGCCCTCCTAAAAAGCGGTCCCGAACCTGTAGGGTGGGTTCGCGAGCGAAGCGAGTAATCCCACCTTTCGGATCATCCTATGCCGGCAGTTTTTGCTTGCGCAAAAGAAGTCACCCCGATTAAAAGCCTTTAGATTGCTTAATTTGCTCATAAGCCGCTTTAATCCGCTGCACTTTTTCAGTCGCCGCCTCCATTTCTTTTTCAGTCAAACCTTTAGACATTAATTTATCAGGATGATACTGACTCATTTTACGACGATATGCTTTTTTAATATCGGCCTCTGACGCATCAGCACTCACACCTAAAATTGTATAAGCATCATTGATGTTACTAAAGTTAGGGCGCTGATAGGCTCTACCACCTTGCTGCTGCTGATACTGCTGCTGGCTTTGCTGCCAACCACCACCGCGCTGATAACGTTCTTGCCAAGCAAAAATCGCATCATAATAAGCAAAATTAATATTATTCATATTTAACTGGCTAGCAATGTATTGAAGCTTGGATTGAACTTCTGGCTTTGCAGCACCTTCCACATAGGCCATTTGCACTAAAAGATTTAAAAAGCGCTGAAGCGCAACTCGATGACGACCTCCAATTTCTTCTCGCATGCGACTCAATACTGAATCAAGATTGAAACTTCTTTCCTTACCTTCATAAAAAAGTCGCATCGCTTGCTCGCGCTGCTCACTATTCAAACGCATTCGTCTCATCGCTTGCTGCGCAAAATTAATTTCAGCTTGAGAAATCTGGCCATCGGCTTTAGCGATATAACCCATCAATTGAAAAGAAGCATCAAAAACCAAACCACGCTCGGCTTTAGAAAAAGGAAAATAGCCACTCGCTCGGCGATCAAAAAAATGCCCGATCAAAATACCAATGATAAGCCCGATAGGCCCAAAAAAAATTGTGCCCACCACACCACCAATGATTTTACCGATAATCGGCGTTGGTACAGCGTTATTATTCATTGTGTTAATCTTCTATCCTATATGAAATTTGGCCGTCATTTTACCAGCAAATCAAACCAAATAACATCCCTTAAGTAGAAGGATTTTTAGCTACTTATACAGCTATAATAACGTGAACTTTCTTCCTCCTTTTCACTCTCTGAAGATTCTGAAGCTGAGCTTTCACTATTGGCCACCCTTATTACCTCTTGCTCTTGACCATACTTCCATCTCTCAATCCTGGCATTGGTTACATCAGCTGACACATAACTTGTAATCGCAATATTATTAACGCCGGGCTGACCCGAACATTTAAGTTGCTCTGCAACCAAGCGATCATAGACAACTTCATCATTGGCAATCACTGGATCCTGAATAGGATATTTTTTTACTAAGGGATCAACTTGTCTCCCCAAATCATTAAAGACAGGAACTGCGCTTTTAGGTGCCTGACCTGCATGAAGCCTCCGCGCCTCTAAAGCCTTTTTGGTGAAATCAGCTGAAACAAAATCAGTTATTAATATAGCTTTAGCTCCAACAAACCCTTTCCTTATTAAGTCTTCTGCTATTTTCCTTTCATACACAAGCTCATCATTTGCAATAACAGGATCTTCAATCAACTCGAATGAAATAGGATCAGCAAAGCTCTCTGATACAATACTTCCATAGCTGCGTCGAAACTGAACTTCTGGCACAGGAGGAGCAACAACAATAACTTCACGCTCACCCTTTTCCTCATATCGCTCAGCGCAACAAAAAAAACTTAATACTGCATTGCTTATTCTATTGGGTTTTATTGGATTACATTTCATCTTTACACCTCTTGTTATTTTTATAGCTTTTTAAAAAGTCGGGACATTTCACCCAAAATGCCCCGCCTTTTTTCTTCAACTTATTATTATTAAGTTACTTCTATTATTATTGTCTTAAGCTTTATTATTTTCATTTTTTATTATTATTTCAGCCCTAAAATAACGGCTTGGATAACCTCTCCTCCCCTCCTCCTTCTTCAGCAGAAACTTCTTTCCTTCTATGATCTGACACCAACCCAGATGCCGTTTCCAATGCAGCAAGATCCTGCATTTGTTGATAAAACATTCCTGAAGGATTATTTGCCGCAGAACCAGCAAACCCTGAAGACATCGCCATTGGCATACCCGGGCTAGCTTGCATAGCACTACTACTGACGATAGCGAGCAACATTTGCTGAAAGCGTAAATGTCCTGTTTCTGGGTTTTCAGACATTTTAGCGAGCATTTCTAGTCGTTGTTGATTGTATAATAATGCCATCGCATCTGGACCAATCTCTTGGTAAGCTTTGACTCTTTCAATTTCAAGCGCAAGGGCTTGCTTTGCTCTATGGTTTTCTGCATCGGCCAACTTTGTGATGGCATCCGCTTTATCTTCCGCCGCACCACTTTCCGCTTTTGCTAATTCCGTTGTGCTATAGATATCCTGATCTGTTTCGTTTTTCTTTATTGTCCTTTCAATTGCAGCTTCACGCTCTTTTTGACTTAATCTAACATCACCCTCTATTGATTTTTCTTGCTTCTCCATTGTGATTTCAGCTTCTTTAACAAGCGTCCTGGCTGAGACTTCTTTTTCCGTTCTCCCTAAATTAATATCTGCGACATCAGCATCACGCTGAGCCTCCTGCAAACGCAAGTCTCGCTCTTTCTCTAGCTCAGCATCTTGTAACTGTTTTGCACTTTCAATATTTTTTAATCTATTTCCAGTTTCTGTCGCTAAAGCATTGGCATCTACCGTACTCTTTGCCATGGTTTCTACAATTTCTTTGGAGAGCACCGTAACTTGATCAATGGTAATATTAGAAATCTTAATACCAAAGTGTGCAAAATAATCATGTAAATTACCGCGCAATTCATGCAACTTGTCGGCATACCATCTTGGCGCACTAGGTTCAACCGAAGAAGACTCACCTAAAACACCACTGCTCTCCAGTGCCTCATCACCCATATAGCAAAGCTCTTCAGAAGCTTTCGATAAATTAGTGACGTCCGCAATAGTGCAACTTGATACCATGGCATTTAACAAAGCTCTTGCGCGATCAGCAAGCTGACTCAGCATTTTTTCTTGCTTACCTAAACGCAAAGCTTTAACACCCACATTTTCGACACGAAAATAAATCTCGGATTTAACAAGAATAGGTGTCTGATCCGCCAGCGTAAAAACACAAAAGCCTGGATATTTTGCTCGATCAGCAGGGATATCGCTTTCAAGATGCATTTCTTCTTGCTTCGTTGAAACAAGCTCTTCAGCAATATGTCCCGCACTATAAAGATGATGCCGGCCTGGCTGGAGTAACTTTAAAAAACCATTATATCGACTAACACACGCCCAATTTGCTCGAACTGTAATGATTTTTCTAGACTCATTCACTATTTCAAGCTCGTCAGCTGAAACCGCCCCTTTTAAAATAAAGTTGGTATCTTTAATAAAATAAATGCCTGCTTTTTGCAATAAAAGCGGGACACCATTCCAAGTTGCTTTTTGTATTTTACCTTGATCTAAACGAAAGCGAGTTATAGGACCATGCGTAATGACCGGGTCTTTTAACTCAGCAATACCATCATATTCAAAATTTTCCGACGTAATATTATGCGTACCCGCTTCAAGCAAATGCGCTTCATTATCGATAAAAACTTTAGCGACACAACCTTCTCTCACATTAACCACATGGTAATTATCATGCTGAATATGCGCTTCATTCGTAGCAACAACCGTTGTTAACACAAATGAAGGATCATCAATAGCATAAGCTCCTGGCTTTAATATTATGGGGACACTACCTCGTCTAGCCAAGCCACAATAGCCATTTAAGATTTGAACAATATGCTTTGTTCCAAGCTTGATATGCTGATAACTGAGTGCGTTAGCTTGCCCTTGATTTAAAACTTTCATCTCCATAACTGAGACGACTTCACTTAATTGAAAGCTATCACTCACACGAACATGACGACCCGCTTGCAATATAACAGCCTTGTTATCCTCCCAAGCAAGCCCTAACGACCCTTCAGGAATATTGACCAAATGGAAAGAGCCATGTTGAACATGCTTGGCATTAAGCTTGAAAGGTGCACCGTCTTCACTAACAACCCATTTTCGAGTAATGACTGGTGTATTAACAATGTTAAAATAACCCGGGCCTACCACTATTTGAGGCGTACCGTTGCTATCAATAATCGCAAACTCACCTTTATCTAATTTGTTTTTACCTGTTGCATTGTTAGTTTTTTTCTCTGCAGCAGCATCGCCGTTCACTTCACGAAATAAATCTTCTATTGATGCAACATTGGCTGCAACAAAAAAACCAGCTGGCTGAGCAAGCGGATCAAGAAAGACATCGCCTGGAAATGGATCTCTCTTTGAAGTATAAGCATTCGCATCAATGTTTTCTGCGACAAATTTTGCTTCATAAGCCTCACTGTCATTTTCTGGACCATGAAGAAATTCACCGTCCACTTCTCTAGTGACCTCATGAGAGCATTTACCTTCCTCTTCTTCAGAAGTTAACGACCCAAGCGGCGCCCAACCAAGCCGTCTTGCCGCTTGTGCGCTATAATAGCCCACTTCGCTTGACTTGCCCCCATCTACTGGTAAATTTTCTTTCTCAATACCCACTTTAGTTCTCCTCAAGTTTCTAAAAAGCTTGAGGTGAGATTAATTGAGAAATCTTATTTCGATAAGATAGGTTATTGGAACTTGAGTGTTTCTAAAACTGCATCAATCCGCTTGTTATCGCTGCGGGAACACAAAGATCTTCCTCGAAAGCAAATAGATCCCGCATCAAGTGCGGGATGAGATGTGCAGAGTTGTTTAAATCCAGAAATCTTTTTGATTAAATTTTTTGACTAAGAAGTCAATGAATAAACGGATTTTAGGTGGAAGGTGATCTCGACTTAAATACATTGCATAAATCGACATATCTTTAGGAGAATAATCATCTAGGATACTGACAAGTTTCTTTTTCTTAATGGAAGAATAAGCTAGAAATTCTGGCAACATTGCAATACCTAAATTATTTTTAGCCGCCGTGCGCAAAGCTAAACTACTATTACTTCTAAAATTACCATCAACGGAAACTCTTTTTGTTTCACCCTTGTAATTAAAAGACCACTCACCTTTATAAGGCTGGCTTGAGTGAATAAGACAGTTGTGGTCAAGAAGTTCTTCAGGTGTTTTCGGTATGCCTCGTTTTTTTAAGTAAGCTTTTGATGCACAAATTGTCATACCTTTCGTCACTAACTTTTTTGCGATAAGTGATGACGAAGGTTGCTCCCAGAAACGAATAGCAATATCGAATTGGTCGCCGATAAGATCTTGAGTTGCTTGCCCTAAAACTAAATCTATTTTCAAGTCAGAATACTCTTGAACGAACTCTGAAACGATTGGACTAATATATTTATTCCCTATTCCGGTTGGCGCACTGATTCTCAATGTGCCTCGAGCTTGTGATTGCGTTTTTGAAACAGCGTGCTCTGCATTCATTGCATCTGCATAAAGGTGCGAGCAATGCTCGTAAAGTGAATGCCCAGCATCCGTTAAAGAAAGTTTACGGGTGGATCGATTAAGTAAACGCACGCCGAGATGGGTTTCAAGTCTTGTGATTCGTTTGCTTACGACAGATTTACTCATATCAAGCTTATCGGCAACGGCTGAAAAGCTTTTCATGTCAACAACTTGAACAAAAAGCATCATGTCCATCAGTGATCGTGTGTCCATAGATCTCTCCCAATTATTAATTATTGGGCAAATTATAATCTATCTTTGCTTATTTGCAAAGAAAACCTTCGTCGACTTAATAAAATATCTCATGTAAAATCCGCCACCAATACCTCAACTTCAAAACAGAGATAATCTTTTGCGCTACATTTACAATTTGCTCATCTATTTACTTTTACCGCTCACCTTAATCAGGCTGACTTGGCGTTCACGGAATAATCCTGCCTACAAACAACGCTGGAATGAACGGTTCGCTCGCTTTGATATGCCCAAGAAATATCAACACGGCATTTGGTTTCACGCTGTTTCGGTAGGTGAAGTTATTGCTTCTGCGCCTCTTATCAAAGCATTGATTCAAAAATATCCCGAATATCCCATGGTCGTTACAACGATGACGCCAACAGGTTCTGAAAGAGTGAAAGCAAATTTACCGGCTTCTGTTTTTCATGTCTATGCGCCCTACGATTTTCCTGATGTTGTGAATCGTTTTTATAATAAAGTTAAACCCAAATGTTTAATTCTTATGGAAACCGAACTTTGGCCTAACATTCTTTTTCAAGCACAGAAACGTGGCATTCCCTCTATGCTTGCTAATGCAAGACTCTCAGCAAGGTCGGCTAAAGGCTATAACCGTTTTCAACCTATCTCAGGCGACATGGTGCGAACACTTTCTGTTATCGCGGCTCAAGCCAAACATGACAAGCAACACTTTATTGATGTTGGCGCAGACCCTAAAAAAATTCAACGTGTTGGCAATATGAAATTTGATTTAAAAGTACCTGCCAGCATAAAAGAAAGCGCTGAAACTTTACGCCAACAATTAGGCGCTGACCGCCCTATCTGGATTGCAGCAAGCACACACGAAGGTGAAGAAGAAGAGGTGCTTAAGGCCTTCAAGATTATTCGCAAAAGAATTCCTAATGCGCTTCTTATTTTAGTCCCAAGGCATCGTGAACGTTTTGATAAAGTGGCTCACCTGTGTGAAAAGAAAGGTTTTAAACTTGCAAGAAGAAGTAAACAACAAATCGCTAACAACTCTACTGATATCTTCTTGGGTGACACCATGGGCGAACTTCAACTTTTTTACAGCGTTGCTGATGCTGCTTTTATTGGTGGAAGTTTTTCTACAACAGGCGGACACAACATGCTTGAAGCCGCTGTTTTTTCACTGCCTGTTTTAACGGGACCGAATGTTCATAACTTTTTAGAAATCTCACAATTATTAGAAGATGCGCATGCGCTGATCATGGTAAAAAACGCTGAAGACTTGGCGGATGAAATGATTGAGATTTTCACAAATTCAGATTTAAAACAATCGCTTGGTTTGAATGCTAAATCCGTTATTGAAGCTAACGGTGGTTCGCTGCAAAAACATTTAGACATTATTGAAACTTTACTAGCATGATTAACTCCTTAAGCTTACTACTGTCATTAGGACTTATTTGGGGCTCGGGCTATTCGATTGCACGATATGCTATGACGCATGGCGTGCCGCCATTAGGTTATTCCTTTTGGCAAGCCTGGGGCCCTGCTTTATTACTTCTTTTAATTATTTCGCTTAAAAAAATCAGCCTGCCATTAAATGCTCGCCATCTTGTTTATTATTTTTTTACAGGTTTACTCGGCATCGCGATTCCCAATACGATTATGTATTTCTCTGCAGCGCATTTGCCTGCAGGCATTTTAACCATTGTTGTTAACACTGTGCCTATGTTTATTTATCCACTTGCTTTACTTGCGCACCAAGAAAAATATGACCGCATACGAGTTGCTGGTGTTTTTATTGGGGTTCTTGGTGTCATGGCCATCATTGTGCCGAATGCTGCGCTTCCAGAAATTAATTTCAAATACTGGATCTTATTAACCTTAATCACGCCTTTAAGTTTTTCATTGTGCTCCATTTACATTACACGTTATAGACCCGAAAAAACTGACTCAGTCACACTTTCAACAGGCATGTTACTCGCCGCTGCATTTTTAATCACCCCGATTGTTTTAGCCAATCATAGCTTATATTCACTCGGCCTACCCTTTAATCTTGCGAAAGCTGTTGTGTTTCTTGAAATACTTTTATCAAGCGCGGGCTATATTTTATTTTTTAAATTACTTAAAAACGCAGGTCCTGTTTATTACAGTTTAACTGGCGGTGTGGTCACAATTACCGGTCTCATTTGGGGACATATTGTTTTTAATGAACATTATGATCACTGGATAATTTTTGCAATTGTTGCTATCTTAATAGCGATTCTCATGCTGTCGATTCGCTTCAAAGCATACATCAAAAAATAGGCTTAATTTATGTCAAAACTCCGGCACTACTTAAAATTCAGTTACCTTAACCGCTGGCAAAAAGCGCTTGGTCTTTTGTGGCCTGCTTTATGGAGTCTTTGGTTTGCCGGTGTTGGTAAGCCTCATTTTTATTTGGTTATAGCTTTTATCGTTGGAAGTTTTGCCGCTTATTCACTTGGGCTTTCGCTTAAAGCTTTAGCTACCGAATGGCCACCTGCGCAGAATATCAAACCCAAAGTCACTTTACTTGAACGATTCGAAATCACCGGCGTTCTTTTATTGCTTGCTGCTATTTGTATTTTGGCCACTAACTGGATAAGCATTGCTTTAGCGATCATTGGTTTAGTCTTTATTATTCTTATCGCCTATACTCAAACCAATATTTTTTGGTCGAACTTCTTTTTAGTCCTTGCCTGGGCATGGTCAGCACCGATTGCCTTCGCCTCTCAACAAATGACGCTACCTATTTTACTTTGGCTACCTTTTTCTGCAACTGTTTCCTGGAAACTTGTTAGCGTTCTTTTGAAACATAAACCTAAAAACACTTTACTTATCGCATGCATCCAATTCATTCAAATTATTTTATTCTGCTTTGTCGGCGCTTTCTTTGGCCAAAGTATTTGGTATTTTATTGCGGTACTTTTAATCTTAATTGGATGCCTTTACCAACAGTGGATGCTTCATAGAAAACAACCTTTAGGTTATGCATTACGATTACAAGAATGGTATGGAGCGCTTTTGCTTCTTGGGACTTTGCTTAGTTATCATTATTAGGGGTCAAGTCTTGAATTTAAACTTCCCCCCTACTCTCTCAAGCCAAGCTTACAATAAACCGCCGCTATCTCTTCAAAATACCAAGGCTTGGCCTTCGCCTCTTTCTTAAATTTCGACAATGCTTTTGAAACTGAAGTATAAGACACCATCCCTAAGAAGCCGGCAATATCTTTCAACGTTGCAAAAGCCTTCTCTCTTGCAACGTATATAAAAACGCATCTTGGTAAATTCTGTTTTTTCCTCGAAAGATAGATACTTTCCTCTGACACACCAAAATGGCTGGCCACCACCTTAAATATAAAACGAATATCCAAAGGCTTCACAAGAGACTTAGCCTCTGATATCTCATAATTAATTTCATTATGCTTCAAATAAAAATCGCTTATCTTTTCAAAAAAAACCTCATCTCCCAAAATTGATTTAAGCCTTAAGCGATTAAAAAAATACTCGACCTCATCATCAATTCCTTCGCAGACAAAAGCGCCGTATGCTTCACGCTTTAAATCAGCCCCAAACCTAGAAAGCGTTTCATCAATATTTAGCCATGATGGATTAGATGGTTGCACTGTGAAATACCTATAACTCGACCAAGGATAATCTTCGGGCTTATTAACAAAACCATCCGAAACAGGATTGAGATGAATATAACGACTCAAACGCAGCAAATAATCTTCAGCATCAACAAGAATCGCTTTGTAACGCCCACGAAACAATGGGCCATCAATATTATGTCTTTTATTATAACGCTGGGTATAAACACCATTTAAATGTCTCATAGCCTGACTAAGGTTGGGAAGCTTTATTCTTACCATTAGATGGTAATGATTACCCATAAGACAGTAAGCATGAATCTCAATTTGATATCGATGGTGTATTGCTTTTAGCAAACTAAGAAAATCTTTTCTATCACTATCGTCTTGAAAAGTGACTTGTTTTCTTGCCCCACGATTCATGACGTGGTACCAAGCTCCGGGGAATTGAATTCTCAATGGTCTGGACATTACTTAAATGACTTAATAAAAATTAGTAATTTAAATAAAAAATCTTCGTTTGTATTCTAAAAAATAAACTAAAGAAAATTCTTTCTATGATTTAAGCAAAATCAGTAAAAAAAGCTATTTATTGCGTAATATTTGGCACGAGGACTTATCTTAGAGATAAGTTTAAAGTCAAGACTTGACCCCTACAGATGGAAAAAAGCACTCACGCCCGAGAGGAACATTTGAATAGAAAGCGTAACCAGAATCATCCCCATCAGTTTCTCAGCAGCTAAAATGACTTTCTCACCAAGGACTCGACTCAAAGTTCCACTTGTTATTAATATAATAGTACTTAACAACCAAGCAATCACCAAAGCCGCAAACCATCTTCCCATATGATGCGGATCACGTGATGCGAAAAGCATTTCGGTTGCGAGTGCTGTTGGGCCTGCGACTAATGGGATGGCAAGAGGGACGATAAAAGGTTCGCCACTTGTTATCAATGATGATTCGCCGTCCTTGTCGGGAAAAATCATTTTAAGGGAGATTAAAAATAAAATAACACCGCCGCCAATACTTAAAGCCGGTGTTGAAATCTGCAAGCTGTGCAATATCGCTTTTCCCGCAAACAAAAACGCTGTTAAAATAATTAAAGCTATCAGCATTTCTCGAATAATAATTTGGTTTCTGCGCTTCTTATCTAAACGTTTTAACATCGAAACAAAAAGTGGAACATTGCCAATAGGATCCATCACCAAAAACAACGTCATGGTGGCTGTAAAAAGACTTGATACACTGGTTACGGTTGTCATGCGATCACCACTTGTTTTATCCATGTTACTCGTTCTTTCACATGGTCACCTGTTAAAATAAAAGCTTTTAGTTGTTTGTTTTTATCATAGAACAAACTTCTTGAACCGTGTTCATTAGATTCAAATTGCCATTCACCCTTTGTTTCTTTTCTTAAAGGTACGACAACAACGGGCCATGCCGGCGTTTTGACAACAACGGGCATACAAGGGTAAACAACTTTTTCTGCATCCCCTGACAATGTTTTTGCTAATGCTCTAGCGCATGTCATTAAAGGCAAAACATATTGAAGCACGCTACCTTCGACTTCAGCACAATCACCTAAAGCGTAAACATCTTTGACACTTGCCGACAAAAACTCATCAACAACGATGCCTTGATTGACATTGATACCGGCAGCTCTTGCCAAACTTGCTTCTGGCTTAATACCTACTGCAGAAAAAACCAAGTCCGCATTAAATGTTTTACCTGAAACTGTTTTTAAAACATATTCGCCATCATTTGAATTAACCGAATCAACAAGTTCATTAAAATGCCAGCGTATACCTTTTTCAGCTAAAGCTTTTTGCAATAAGCGCGCAGGCTCTTCGGGCAATAGTCGCTGCAAAGGCCAATCTTCCATAGAAATAATATCAAGCTCGTGATCGTTTTCAATCAAATCATTGGCAAATTCAACTGCAATAAGCCCTGAACCAATAATAGCAATACGTTTTTTTCCATGAAGCGCTTCGCGAAACTTTCGATAATCTTCTAAATGATTAACAGAATAAATGTGATCAATAGCATCGCCTTTAAGTTTAGGATGAATCACATTGGATCCTGTTGCCAACACTAAACGATCATATGCCAAAGTTGTATCACCATACGTTACTGTTTTTTTATCAGCATCAATTTCCGTTGCCGTCACTTGATCAATGATGTCAATATTAATCTGCTCATGCATTTTTTCTTTGGAACTTGCAATAAGCGAATCCGCAGATTGATCCTTTGCTAGAGCATTGGATAAATTTGGTTTTGAGTAAAAATAACCAGACGATTCTGTCAACATCACAACCGGCGTTACTTGATCTAACTTTCGAAATTCACGTGCAAACGTATAGCCTGCTAAACCACTTCCAATGATGACGATAGGCTTCATGCATTTTCCTCAAAAACTTGCATATCAAAATCAGCCTTACCCGCGCCACAATCAGGGCAAAACCAATCTTCAGGCACATCATCCCAACGCGTTCCAGGCAAAATTCCGCTATCAGGATCACCTTCTTCTTCATTATAAATATAACCACAAATTAAACATTCGTATTTTAAAAACTTCATAACCATCCTTTCTCTTTGAAAACTTTAGTGCTTTTCTCATTTTTAACACAGAATAAACATACTACACTTATTCCCCGCCACTTTGAAGCAGAACCCCTACCCCTCCCCCATCGTTTAGAGCTTCCCGCCTATAGAGTAATCCGCGAGCAACAGGAGTACTTTCACTTTGCTCTTTTTCATTATACTTGGCTTTCACAGTATTTTTTATTAAATCAAAAGCCGATGGTGCCTTATCTTCAATTGCCTTTAAAAAACTTTGATAACAAAAATAATCAAGCTGATTTGCATCTACCGTTCTTAAACAAGCATCAACTCGCATTAATTTTTCAGCAAGAAGAGGAAGAGAATCTTTTGAAGCCTGATAAAGACGGATAACGACAAACAAGAGAGTAATTATTTTTGTAGGATGAGCCTCAATCAAACCAAAGCCACCCTCTTCCTCTTCATTAAAAAAATAAAGCAATCCGGTTCGATAATCGTCAGTTGAAAAAGGATTTTTTCTTAATGCCTCTATCAAACTTGAATAACCAATCTCATCAAAACCTACCAAAACCCGATCAATTGCACAGTCGAGACAATCACCCCCAGATTCTGTAAAAATCATCCAATTGTTGCGAAGCTCAAAACAGCTCCTGATTTTATCTAAAAATTCAGAATCACAAATCGTATAAAAGACAAAAGCGTCAGTGAAAAGTCCTTGTGTAGTTACTACTAGCTTATCAACGACATCAACCAACAATCGAGTATTAGGCAGGGAAGTCTCACGCAAAAAACCTCTAAAAAGTCGCCAATACTTCCGAAGCCGTTCTGTTTCATGCGTTTTTTCTCGATTAGCTTGTTTAAGTTTTTTATCAAGCAGCATGATATAGTCAATAAGCATATCAACGGTTTCACTCGATGAACTCTCAACAATATCAAGGCATGTCATCGATGCTGACTTCAAAAGCCCAACCAAATCAAGATTATCATTCTCTAACTTATAAAGACCTTCTGCTATTAATAACTGTTGATTTACTTCTTTTCGATAATCTTCCGGTATTAATTTATGCCTAGCAACTAAATCCATAAGCCTCTTTACATTATTTTGATGGTCTTTAACATCAAAACTCACAAACAATTTCATTAGCTGAACCAAAACACTTTTCAATAAATCGATATTCTTAATACCTTGAAAATCGCTTAAAACCTGTCTTGCAAAAGCAAATTTTTCATCCGCCGGCATATCAATATACAGTTTTTTCATTGCCCTTGAAAAGCGGAAAACAAAAACAGAAAGTAACCCTGAGGAAAAGAGTTCTGCATTATTTTCAAGTATTTTTACCATAAGCTTAAATAAAGAAGGCCAGTTATCCACTGTTATCTTTGACAAATAATCGTTATCAGATTCAGCAAAAAAATAATACCCCACCTTCTTGCTATCGTCTTCAGGTAACTGCATTAAAGCCTTAGTTAATGCTTTAATGCGCGCAAGCTTTTCACGCCTTGAACCTTCAGGATCACAAACTTGAGCAAGAGTCGCCTCATAAGCAAACTCAGCTACTAGTTCAACAAATGGCGGATGACGAACCTCAACTTTAGCTGACCCATTACTTGAACCTTTAGTCTTTCCCAAACTACTATCAAGACTATGCATACGTTTAAAAACTTTTGCCTGCTCTTCAGCACTAGAAACGTTCCCGCTATAGGGATCACGGCCAAACTGCAAAGGATTAGTGTGCCCATGAATATAATCAATTTTAAATGTTCGTTCTTTTAAAACATCTTCAACATCTTCCGGCAAAAACCATCTATTCCACGTACAATATTCCAAAACATTTTCTTTATTTACATTCTGCAAGTAATCGTACTGACTAGAAATACGATATTGCTCCTCAATAGGGGTTGCTTGAAATCTATCATTAACTTCTTCAATTAACGCCTTTATTGCTTGCGGTGTTTCAATAGAGTAATTTTGAATGCCATATTTTTCTGCAAGAATAGGCAGTATACGCAAACTAATTGGTGCATGAGAGTAAATCGTTATACTCTCATCCCCTGCTTCATCAATTGAAATTTCACAATCAATCAAAAGCAAGCGAGGCTTAACAACCGTATCATAAAGCTCACAAAAAGCTTCTCTATCTATAACACCGGATTGAATGGCGTCATGTAAGCGCTGGATAGAATGAGTATAAGGCTTATGCATGCCTGTTTCTGGCAATACTCTGCAACCACTAGCTCGATAGAAAGCCATTTCAACATCATGGTTACCAAAGATATAAGAAAAGTTATCCACTTTATTAAGCATCAGCATAGTGAAGAGATCATTAGGCCCTCGGTCTCCCGTCACATCACCAATAAGACGAAAATGATCTCTATCATCAACTTTAATAAGTTTGAGCACCTCTTTATAGCTAGCAAGAGCTTCTGCTATTAATGCCTTCCCTGGCGTTTTAATCTTTATAAAAAGCAGATCAAATGTCACTTGGTGAGCAGTAATAAGTTTTTTTAAATCTTCATAAATTTGAGCAGCATCATCCGCATAAAAAATACCAAAGCGCATAAGCCACTGTAAAAGCAATAAAGGGTTAGCATGTAAATCGCCTACCGTAATCGAGCGGGGTTCATCCTTATTGGGTGCAAATACTGTGGGCGGAGGGGAAAGCAAGTCAACTTCAGATTCTTCAATAGCCATAAAAGACTCTCTTGTTATTTTCTATTTGTGAGAAGGACTTTAACCTTTTACCGTGTTGGCCTCAATGAATCCTGTCTAATTTACACTCTTTTGCGAAAATAAGAGCTCATAATAGACCCATCATACTTCAAGATGGGCATATATTAAAAAGTTCTTGCTTAATGGCTTATTCTGGCCTATTATTGCGCACTCTTTTCGTGGGCAAATGATAAAAATCAAGAAGAATATATGGCTACCCCTAAGAACAAGCAGGTTTCATTCGATTATACCTATAGAAACCCTACGCTAAATGCTGACGCCAAAGAACCTCAAGATTCAACTCTAGCATTTAGGGACCCTATAACTCATCAAGAAAGAACGTTTATTCTTCTTCATGAAGAAGAAGGCGAGAACCGAGGAGGCCCTAAAATTATTGGTACGGGCTGGAATGCTGCTGTTCGACTTGTCCGCGAAGAGCAGACTGGAAAATACTTTTGCCTTAAAAAGGTCTCTCTAAGCAGTTTAGAAACAGCTTCTGCTCAAGAAAAGCGACAAACCACTAAAAGAATACTTAAACCCTTCTCAATGATCTGTAAGAAAGACGAGCTAAATGGCCCTGTTTTTGCTGAAACAATCGCCTATGGCTTAGGAAAAGACAAACACGGCACAGAATGCCTATACGCTGTCTCTGAATATATTGAGGGCCCTTCGTTTTCAGAATATTTTCACAGCCAAGATATAACAGGCAAATCCCAACTACTTTTCCAAGCCTTTGAAAAACTAAAGGTGCTGTATGCAAATGATATTGAATACCCTCTCTCTGAATGGCATTCAGGCAATTTTCTTTTAAATGAAAAGCTAGAACTAGTTTTGTGTGACATTGATTGCCTGAATGACTCTAGCAAGAAAAAAGAACCCCCTCATAAAGAAGGGGTAGAGGCTTTAATCTCTCTTCTTTTTAGCTTATATGAAGACCGATACACTGCCCTACATCTTGTAAAGCCAGGAATAGCGACTGGAATATCAGAAATCCGGATGAACCTTAGGGAAATGCTGCTAGAAGAAAAAGGGGCTCCTCTATCTTGGAAGGACATTCAGACAACACTAGAAGAAAGATTGCCGGAAGCTATAAAAGCTATAGATAACATTTTTAATGAAGATTTCAAAAAAAACGCAGCTGAAATTGATACAATGGAAAAGCGCCTAAAAACTTCCGTAGCGCTTTGTAATGAAATGAAAATTCACCTAAGCAAGGGGAAATTCAAAAAAGCTTCAGAGAAATTACATACCTTATTTGAAGAAATTGAAGATATTCCTGCGGGGAACTCTCGTACAGCTTTTTTTGAAAAGTTAATTATTCACGGTTTCCTTGAAGAGATTCTATTTAATGCTATGAAAGAAGGGGCTAGTAAATTTTTTGATAATTATTTTGACTGCATTATAAAAGCTTTTGAAGATAATCCGGAAACACTTTTAGCTTTATTCTTTCATGTTGGGCTCCGCCCTTCTAAGAAAGAACCTGATAACTTATTTTTTATTTTTCTTGTTCATCAACTTGCAAGAAAAAGTGAAGCTGCAAGAAAATATATAACTTCATTACTCAAAAAAAATCCGGATGACTGCGCCTCTAATCCTATAGAAGCCAAACTGCTTGGAAGACTAAGAATGTGCTTTAACGACCTGGCTAACACTGAAATAAAGAGCCTCTTAAATACCCCTCCATACATAGCCCTAAGCGGCGGCATAAGTCTTTCAGCGGATGGAGCCAGGCCTTTATCAAAGCAACTGAACGTTTTATTAACCCAAGATGAATCTAGCAATTATTTAAGCGTGCTTAGCCTACTCGAATTTAAAACGCTCGACTACAATAATCTTGCAATAAAACATTTAAAGGCTCTATCCTATTCATCTGAAAAAACAATGCATGATCCATTTTTTACTATTATTTCTCAGCTTGAGACCAGAAAGGACTGGATAATTTATATTCCCAACCTCGATATTCTTAAGATTGCCATTTTACTCAAACTTGGAGAAAATCTTAAGCTTAATTTGTTTTTCAAGATGCCAGAACAGGGGACCGATGAAACATACAACACTCAAGAATTAGAAGATTATTTATCTGGAGAACTATTACAAAAAGTAAGAGAAACAAACAATCCAAAAACTTTAAGTGCGCTCATAGAAAAGTGCAAAAATGTAATGCGTTATATCTCTGAAGACCAGCAAACAGACTCTAAAGTAAAATCACTTCTTACTCACCATACCTTAAAGCCAGCTGATCGCCTCAAGGCCATCATTCAGTGTAACGACCATCCTCTAGAAAAAGCGATTTTATTGGCCTTTAGCAAACTTAATCCGCTCTCTTCTCAAAAATTTGAAGTACGCAGAAACGCTGACGAACCTCAAATATCAAGTCAACAATTTTTAACAGTATTAGAATATGATTTCTTTTGCGCTTGCCTAACCCAAAGTCATCTGGCTATACAAATACTTGCGAAAGATTTTAAAATCACTTCCTTAACTAAAACAATCACCGTCAGCACAGATAGCGAGAAAAAGACATTTCCTCTGGGAAAACTTTTTCAAGATCAACTAGTCAGCGCTATTCAAAATCGAGATAATGAGGCAGTTAACAGCCTCAGCACCAGCGCTTGCCATATTGCAACAAATGGCGGTGAGAAAGAAAGGGAAATGCTTGCTCATATTTGGCTTAACACTTATCGGCACTTTAAGAATAATGATTCTCCTTACACATTCAAGATGGCTGGCAGCAAGATTTTCAACAAAACGCCTGTAACTGCTCTTCAACCAACTGTCAATAAGCACGCTCTTTTCATACATCGATGTATAGAAGCACGCAGACCCTATGCCTTTACGCCAGGCACAATTGCCGATTGGTCAAATAGGCAATCTAGCTTAACTAGAGTAGCTTGTTCATTCTTTTCTAATCACAGCCCTAAAGCAGCAGACCCAAACAACCCTCTGGCAAGCACAACTGAGGCTTATGCAGGGGCATAAAAACGTCCACTTGATGCTCACCTAAGAGAATGCTAAAGTTCGCACCCTGAAGCATAAATCAATTACTATCAACCGGAGACAAGCATGAACTTTGAAGCTGATCTAATCCAAACTTGTAAAGAAATCGCCCAAAAAGGCAAAGGTATTTTAGCCGCTGACGAAAGCACTAACACCATTGGAAAGCGTTTTGATGCTATCAATACAGAATCAACGGAAGCGAACCGTCAAGCTTATCGCCAAATGTTATTTACAGCGCCTGGTATGGAAAACCATATTAGCGGCGTGATTTTATTCGAAGAAACGTTATTTCAAAAAACAGATGATGACGTTCCTTTCCCAAAATTGCTTGCAAGCAAAGGCGTTGTTCCTGGTATTAAAATTGATAAAGGTTTAGTTGATCTTGCGTTAACTGATGAAGAAAAAATCACACAAGGTTTAGATGGCTTGCCTGAACGTTTAGCTGAGTACAAAAAAGCGGGCGCTCGATTTGCAAAATGGCGTGCGGTTTATAATATCACTGACGCCAAACCAAGTAGTGCAGCAATTGAATCTAATGCTGAATGTTTAGCGCGTTATGCGGCTATTTGCCAAGAACAAGGTATTGTGCCAATCGTTGAACCTGAAGTTTTAATTAATGGTGAGCATTCCATTGAAGTTTGTGAAGAAGTAACTGACTTTGTACTCGCTGCTGTTTTCAATCAATTGGGTATTCATAATGTTTTACTTGAAGGCATGATTTTAAAGCCAAGCATGACGATTTCTGGTGACACCTGTACTGACAGAGCACCAGCGCAAGAAGTTGCAACCGCAACTGTTCGCACATTAAAACGCACGGTTCCTGCGGCTGTTCCAACGATTAACTTTTTATCAGGCGGACAGACATCCGAAGAATCAACTTTGCATTTAGACTTAATGAATAAAGCAGGTAATCTTCCTTGGAATGTTAGCTTTTCTTATGGTCGCGCTTTGCAAGCAGACGCATTGAAAGCATGGGGCGGCAAACCTGAAAACTTGAAAGCCGGCCAAGCAGCTTTCATGAAGCGTGCTAAGCTTAATGGTCTTGCAGCTAAAGGTGAGTATTCTGAAGCTATGGAAAAAGAAACTGTAACGGCTTAATCTCAAAATGTAGGGTGGGTTCTTTGCGGAGCAAAAATCCCACCAATAGGATGCTCCCGATGGTGGGATTTTTGCTCCGCAAAGAACCCACCCTACATGCAAATCAGCTCCTAATATACAACATCATTTTTTTAGGAAACAATAATATGTGGTCAACAACACTCCCTGGAGACATTAATCCTGAACTCAAAGCCTGGCTTACCGACGCTGGTTCAATGACTAAACGCATAAAGAAACACGACCAAGACAAGCCTACCTTTAAACTAAAATTGCTTGAAGAAGATAGAGGGTGTCCCATCGATAAAGATGAGGCTATTTTTTTAGACCCTTACGAAATGTCTGAGACCATACGCTATCGAAGAGTTACACTGGGTTGCTTTAAAGAAGATTGGATCTACGGCCACTCTCTCTTTCCTAAAGCGCTTGCCGAACAATTCGCTGGTCTTGGAGACAAACCGCTTGGCACGATGTTATTTTCCGACTCAAAGACCCAGAGAATTCAAATGGACTTTCAGCTCATCGACAAAGAGCATTCACTCTACAAACAAATACCCAAATCAAAGGCTAGCAATGGCGAGAAGCTATGGGCAAGACGATCTGTCTTTAGTCGTGATGGTTACAATCTTATCGTTTACGAGGTTTTTCTACCTGCACTATGTAAGCGCTTAGAAAAAAAAGCTGCCAAAAACAATGGCGCCGGACCCAGCTCCCCCGGCTCCCATCACACACCAAAATGAATAAAAATAAAAACACCCTCATTATCTTCTTCATCTCACTTTTTGACGGTGCCGCACTAAGCATGGTCTTCACAACCCTGCTTCCACTATTACTTTCACCTAGCAATCATTTTTATCCATTATCCTCTTCCCATGAAACGCGGAGGATTTTGTTAGGGCTTGTTTTAGCGATGATGCCTATCGGACAATTTTTTGGTTCACCTATATGGGGAAACTTAGCCGACAAGTTTGGAAGAAAAAAAACACTTCTCGCGACAGTTTTTGGTTCATCGATAGGTTTATTCATCACAGCTTTTTCAATTGCAACGACGAACTTAAGTCTGCTTCTTATCGGGCGCTTAATTACAGGCTTAATGGCTAGCAATATCGCTATCGGACAAGCCTCTCTTGCTGACACACACCAACATAAAAAACGTACAGGGAGCTTTAATATCCAACAAATTGCGATTGGTCTTGGCTTAGGTTTTGGGCCGGGGATCGCGACTTACGTAGCTCGCAACAATCACGTTGCATTACCCTTCACACTCATGGCTATCATTTATTTAGGGCTTGTTTTTTTTGTTTGGCGATCTTTTCAAGAAACTTTTCAAGCAGAGCTTGCTAAAAAACTTTCCATCAATTTGAATTTAATAATAAGCACATTAAAAAATAAAAACACCCAACGTGGATTTTTTGTTTATATGATTTTCATGTTAGGTTGGAGCTTGTATTTCCAATTCTCTAGTGTTTTTTGGATAAGTCAATATCACATAAGCAATGCTCAACTTAGTCATGTTTTCTTGTTTTTATCAATTGCAGCATTAAGCGCTCAAGTATTATTAGTTCAACCCTTAGCTCATTATGTAAAACCTTCAACTATTATCCCATGGTCGATACTTTTAATTGCGCTTAGCTTTATCGCATTAGCTTTCACTTCTTTTGGCCTCAGTTTTTATTTGTTTTTAGGCTTATACTGCATTGGTATCGCTTTTTTTATGACAAATGTGATGACTTATATTTCACTATCAGCAAGCGCAAATAAACAAGGCTCTGTCCTTGGGCTTGTTGTTTCATCCCAAGCGCTTATGAATTTAATTATTACACTTATCGGCGGAAGTATTATTAGCTTTTTTCCTAAGGCGCCTTTTATTTTAAGTGGATTAATTATTTTGATAAGTCTGATTGTTTGGAAGGTTTGTAATAATAGATTCCTGCTTTCGCAGGAATGACGTGGCGCGTAGGGTGGGTTCTTTTGCGAAGCAAAAATCCCACCACTTAGGGTGTTTCCGATGGTGGGATTTTTTGCTTCGCAAAAGAACCTACCCTACACTTTATATAATCTCTAACACTTGAGCCGCTGCATTAATCACTGAGGCTATACGAACCGCATGTTGAATCGCCGCACGGCTAATGCCGGCTTTTAAAATAACTTTCGTGTGTGACTCCATGCAGAGGCCACAACCATTAATCGCAGAAACCGCTAATGACATAAGTTCAAAATTAACCTTATCAATACCCGGATTAGCAATCACATTCATGCGAAGTTTCGCAGGCATACGCATAAATTCCGCATCGCCAACTAAGTGTGTAAAGCGATAATAGACATTATTCATTGCCATGATACTTGCTGATGCTTTTGCAGCATTGATGTCAGCATCTTCAAGAATCGATCCATATTCTTCTTCAAGCGCACCTATTAAGACTTTATTTTTAGTCGAATAAGCAGATGCCGAAGCAATACATGCGATTTGTTTTTCATTAAGCTCTCCCTCTACTTTAAGCACCGAAGATAAATTTAATTTAATATCTTTTGCATACTCGGGTAATTGTTCTTTAATCATTGTTATATTCATTGTCATTCTCCTCGTTTAACCTGGTGGGATTTTTTGCTCCGCAAAAGAACCCACCCTACGCCAGATTTTGTAGGGTGGGTTCTCCCGCGGAGCGGAAAATCCCACCACTCGTAGCTAGACAGTAATCGTTTCTTCACCTTGCTTCCAATTACAAGGACAAAGCTCATCCGTCTGCAAAGCATCCAAAACCCGCAACACTTCATTCGGATTCCGACCCACATTCAAATCATTCACCATCACAAAGCGAATAATACCTTGCGGATCAATAATAAAAGTCGCGCGCTGCGCCACACCTTCATTTTGATCAAGTATACCTAAATTCTCACTAAGCTCACGCTTGATGTCAGACAGCATAGGAAAAGGTAAATCTCTCAATTCTTCTTTATGTAATCTCCACGCTAAATGCACAAATTCAGAATCTGTACTTGCACCAAGCACTTGCGCATCTCTATCAACAAATTCTTGATTCAAACGACCAAATTCTGCGATTTCTGTTGGGCATACAAACGTAAAATCTTTTGGCCAAAAGAAGGCGACAAGCCACTTACCTTCGTAACTATTGTGTTTTACATCGATAAAGGCGCTCTCCATATCGTTGTTGACTACGGCTTTTAAGTTAAATTCTGGGAATCTTTCACCTACTGCTTTCATTGTATTTCTCCTAATTCATTTATCTGTCAAAAATTGGTGGGATTTTTGCTTACGCAAAGAACCCGCCCTACGAGAAACATTTATACTTGAAACCCAATCATTGATAAAATTGATTGTTTTTATTATAATGATAGGTATTATCTATTGATTGAGACTCTCATGAATTTACGTGACTTAGAATACTTCATCGCCATTGCTGAAACACAAAATTTCAGAAAAGCTTCAGAACAATGCTTTGTCAGCCAACCCACCTTAAGCGCTCAAATCAAAAAATTAGAAAATGAACTTGATGTGCAATTATTCGAAAGAAACAATAAATCTGTCATTCTCACAAAAGCAGGCTCACAAATCTTACCCATGGCAGAGTCCATTATCGAACAAGCACAAGCTTTAAAGTCTTATGCAAAACTTCAGCAAGACCCATACACCGCAACAATCCACCTAGGCATCATCCCAACCATTGCACCTTATCTCTTACCAAAAGTAATAGGAAAAATAAAAAGACAATTACCCAAAGTTAAACTTTATATACATGAAGAAAAAACACCGGATGCAATTGAACTCCTCCGCACAGGAAAATTAGACGCTGCGATTATGGCGTTACCTATTGAAGAAAGTTTTCTAAACGCCATCAAGCTTTATCAAGAAGATTTTTACGTCGCACTTCCTAAAGATCATTCTTTAACAAAAAAAGCATCACTTACAATCAACGACATAAAAAAAGAAGATCTGCTGCTGCTTGCAGAAGGGCACTGCCTAAGAGATCAAGCCTTAGAAGTTTGCCATCTACAAAAAAACCCTGGATTTTACGAAGCAGCAAGCCTAGAAACATTGCGCTATATGGTAGCAAACGGCAATGGCATTACTTTATTTCCTGAACTTGCCTGCAAACCATCGCATCCACTTATCACAATCAAGCCCTTTAAAAAACCTTGCCCTCACAGAGATATCGCACTTTTTTTTAGAAATGAAACGCCATTGCTCTCGTGCTTTAAAAAACTAGCCTCTCTATTAATGCTAAAATAAAAGCGGTATTATCCTCAAATTCAAAATAGTATTGACACTTAACAAAAGACATTTTAATCTCATTGAATAACGAAATAAATTAAGGGATTAAAAAATGACAAAAAAAGTATTTTTTTTAGCGTGCCTACTTTTACCAACACTTTGTTTCGCCAATAAAATTGACTGTAGTGGCGTTACTGTATGCAAGTGCTATCACGGGCTTCCAGATGGCTCACTCTTTCTTAGTGCTGGCAATCAATCAGAATGCACATCGGGAAAAGCTAAAAAATACTGCAACTGGTCCCCCACTAATCAGAAGAATACACCCTATTGTTATCTAAAGAATAATAACGCCCAGTACTCGATGATAGATTGTGTTAAATATTGCGCTGAAAACTCTTAATTTTCATGTGAAAGCTTTTGGATATCCTTAAAACCTCTTACAATCACCTTCGCTTTAGCAGGAAAAGTTTCAAAGAGCATTTTTTGCCTGCCTTCTAATTTCCGCTTATATTTAACTTCGATCAATGTTTTTCCTTCAGTTAAAAAATCGATCTCCAAACCTTCTTGATAAACATATCTTGGTCTTTTATTCTTAATTTTTAAATAGACATAATTCTCAAAAATTGCACCCTTATCTCGAAAGCCTGTAAATAAATGTCGAATACCCAAATCCGCTGCATAGACTTTCTTAGGTGAAAGCAAGGTTTCATTGGTTTTTCCATGACGAGGCACAATATAGATCAAATAAGATTCTTCAAACATTTGTAAATATCGTTTCGCCGTATCAACCGCTATTCCTAGAATATTAGCAACCTTATTCAAACTTAACTGTTTTCCTGCTCTCTCCATAAGTAGTGAAAAAAAATCTTTCACTGTGTGTGGCGAACGTAATTGATGATAAGCGATAATATCTTTATTTATAATGCCATCAACCAAACTTGTTAAGTACTCTCTATCGCCTCTTAAGACATACTCAGGCATACCGCCTGTTGGCATAAAGTCTTCAAAATATTGATCTAGCAAATATTGGTCTGCTAATTTAATATCAATTTTTTTAAACATTAAATACTCTGAAAAATCCAAGGGCGAAACTTCGACAATCCTCTCTCGACCCGTCAACCAGCCCCTTTCATCTTTTAAAGCCAAAGCACTAGAGGAGCTTGCGAAAACTTTAACATTTTGAAGATCGTAAATATTTTTAATTTGCCAGCGAAAATCTTTTTGGTAGGTTACCTCATCCAGAAAAACATAAACTTTCTGATCATGTGTTAACTTTTGAATTGCTCTGTATTTTTCAAGAATATCAAGAATGGTTTCATCTTTAAGTTGATAGTCATCCAAACTAATATAAAAAAGCGATGATGCAGGCACACCTTCTTTCAATAAATGTTGGATCATATGCTTCATTAAGGTCGTTTTACCGACACGACGTAAACCCGTCAATAATACTGCAGCCTTATCATCTAATAAGTCTAGCAATTGTTTTTGAATGGACGGTCTTTCAATCACATCTTGAAAGTCAGCTGCATTCTCCCACCAAGGGTTATACTGGTAAAAAAGGTCATTTTTTATACGTAAAGTATACGATACTATCGTATAGTTATATTTATTACTTAATAATCAAAAAGTTACAAAATCTAAACCTTAATAAAAGGATAGTATTTAGGTACCCATTTAATCCTATTAATCGCCAATTCAACATCCGTAGGCTCTGCCACCCCATCTTCAATGGCTTGTTTCGCCACCGCGATTGCAATTTTGTGACTAACTTCTTTAACATCATCAAGATCAGGAAGAATTGGCGCTGTTTTATCTTTTTTTGCAGGCGAACAATCAGTTAATGCTTGGCAAGCCGCCCAAATCATATTGTCTGTCATGCGATTGGCTTTAACTGCCATCACACCTAAACCTAGACCTGGAAACACAAAAGAATTGTTACTTTGAGAAATCCTGATTTTTTTGCCATTAATATCAACATCATCATAAGGGCTTCCTGTTGCTGTAATCACTTTGCCATTTGTCCATGCAAATAAATCCTTAGGTGCGGCTTCTGATTTCGATGTTGGGTTTGATAAAGGTAAAATAATAGGATGGTCAACTTTAGCAGCAATAGCTTTCACAACATCTTCTGTAAAAGCACCATGAACAGTTGAACAGCCAATCAAAACACTTGGGCTTAAATTTTTGGCGACATCTAATAAACTAATTTGATCTTTATTTTCTAAATCCCAGCTCTCAACCAAGCCTCTTGGTTTCGCATAAGGCTTTTGGAAATCCGCAACTTCTTTCATGTCATCAACAAGCAGTCCCGGGCGATCAATTAACCAAATACGCGCTTCGGCTTCTTCTTGAGAGAGACCGTTTCGAACCAAAGCCTGACAGACTTGATCGGCGATCCCAACACCTGCTGTTCCTGCACCAAAAAAAGCAATATGCTGCTCTTTTAAATTTTCACCTTTTGCTTGCACAGCAGACAAAAGGCAAGACAAAGCCGTTGCGCCGGTACCTTGCATATCATCATTAAACGTTAACATTTTCTCGCGATAACGGTTTAAATTTTTTCGCGCATTATCTCTTCCGAAATCTTCCCAATGCAAATAAACATCTGGAAGCTTCTCTTGAACAGCTGAAACAAATGCGCCAATAAAATCATCGTACTCTTTACCAGTAATACGCTTATGACGCCAGCCTAAATACATGGGGTCATTTAAAAGTTTTTCATTATTCGTTCCAACATCTAATTGAATGGGTAAAACACGGTGCGGGTTAATGCCAGCGCAAAGTGTATAGACCATCAATTTACCGATGGAAATATCCATGCCGCCAATACCTTGATCACCAATACCTAAAACACCCTCGCCATCTGTCACAACAATTAAATCAACTTCCGGATTTAATCGATGATCCAACATTTCGCCGATGCGATCTTTATCTTCATAACAAATAAACAAACCGCGTGGACGTCGCAATTCTAAACTGAATTCTTCAACAGCATCGCCAATCGTTGGCGTATAAATAATGGGTAGCATTTCTTTTAAGTGATCACTCACCAAACGATAAAACATTGTTTCATTCGCGTCGTGCATTTGGTTTAAGAAAATATTTTTTTGAAGATCATTGTCCTCTTCTTTGTATTGATCATATAAACGCTCACATTGCTCCTCTATCGTCTCAACCGCATGAGGTAATTTACCTAACAACTCAAAAGTTTCTCGCTCTTCCTGGGTAAATGCACTGCCTTTATTAAGTTTAGCCGTATTAAGCATTCGAAAACCAGTTGCATCAGTTTCTATCGCTGTAATCTCACCCTTGTCGTTTCTTAAACTCTTAAAATAAAGCATATGCATTCCTATTTAATATTTAATTTCAATGATATAAACTATAGAACAGTTAACTCAGAAATCCAACATGGAATCCAATTATGAAAAACATTATCGCGCCCTCTATTTTATCTGCCAACCTAGCCTGCCTAGGCGAAGAAGTACAAAATGTATTAGATGCTGGTGCTGACTGGGTGCATTTTGATGTCATGGATAATCATTATGTGCCCAACTTAACTTTTGGATCAATGATGTGCAAAGCCTTAAAAGACTTTGGCATTACAGCACCGCTAGACGTGCACTTAATGGTTAAGCCTGTCGACGCTCTCATTGAACAATTCGCTAAAGCCGGTGCAACGTCGATTACCTTTCATCCTGAAGCAAGTGAGCACATTGATCGCTCATTACAATTAATTCATGACCTTGGCTGCAAAGCAGGCCTTGCATTAAATCCGGCAACACCGGTTCATTGCTTAGGTCATGTGATTGATAAGCTCGACATGATTCTTGTCATGTCAGTTAATCCTGGCTTTGGTGGGCAAGCGTTTATTCCAAGCGCGCTTGATAAAATAAAAGCGATTCGCAAAATGATTAATATAGTTGGCAAAGAAATTCGTCTTGAAGTTGATGGTGGTATTACGATCGACAATATCGCAGAAGTCGCCAAAGCAGGTGCTGATACTTTTGTTGCAGGTTCTGCGATTTTTAATAGTGCTGATTACAAAGAGACGATTGATGCAATGCGGAATAATCTAAAATAAATTATTATTGCCATTGAAACTGACGCATTGATATCCCTAAGAGGAAATATCGGTATAACTTCAGCACGGGGTTTTACGACACGGGTTGGCACGTGCAGAAGATAGCCCCATTATCCAAAGGAAGCCACCCTACAGCAAAATGAAATTCTACACGTAGGGTGGGCTCTCCCGCGTAGCGGGAAATCCCACCATCTTACTTCGTTGCCTGCGATGAATTATCACTAGACCCACCAAACGTATAAGTCACACCAAGATTGAACTGTCCATTACGCGGTGTAATTTTTTGCGTGAAGTTAGTGCGTCTAAATGTTTTAGATCCATACTGGGTATATTTATAAATTAATCTTAGCGCAAAATTATTCGCTAAAATAAAGCTTGTACCAAAACCCACATCCCAAGCGCTTAAGTTGGTTGTTTCACTATAGTCTGTCGTATTATTGACGAATACATTACGAGAAAATCTAAACTGACCCTGTTGATACCCTAAAACACCAAAAAGGTTAATCGTTTTTGAAATATAAAAACCGGGCATAAGGTCAATACCAGAACTGTAATTCAAGGTTTGCTTATCGGTTTGCGTACTTGAACTTTTCGCCATGTTATTTAAGCGATAAGCTTGAAGGTTGATTTCTGCTGCGACATTAAAAGGGTTAGGCTCGAACTGGTAAGCATAACCTGCAAAAATACCGCCTGCGAATCCGTCAATCCCTGTACTTGTTTTTGAAACGGCGCCTGTATTCGCTACCCTGTTATTAAAGAGACCATTGGCATAACCAACGTTAGCACCGACATAAACACCTGAGAGTGCAAAAGCAGAACTTGATCCAAGCGCGACAACCAATAAAGCGAGCAGTGTTTTTTTCATGTTAAATATCCTTATCTAAACTCAATGAAACATCATATTCTGCACACTGAAAAATTGCAACTCATGCGATTAAAAGTTACTATATGCGCATTATTTCTCAACTTTAATATGCTTAATGAAACCTAAAATTATTATTAATGGCGCCCAAGGCAAGATGGGCAAAATAGCATCAGAAACCATTAAAGCATCGAAAAGCTTTGAACTTGTTGCCGAGCTTGGCCGAGGCGATGATTTAGCAACGAACATTCAAAAAACACAGGCTGATATTGTAATTGACTTAACGGCGGCTGAATCCGCTTATGAAAACACTGTCACTATTATTCAAAACAAAGCGCGACCAGTTATTGGCACAAGCGGTTTAACAGAAGAACAGGTCGCCTCACTACAAAAAACATGCGCCGAACAATCTTTAGGTGGGATCATCGCTCCTAACTTTTCCATTGGTGCAGTGCTTATGATGCAATTTGCCAAACAAGCTGCGCCTTATTTTGATTATGCAGAAATCATTGAGCTTCATCATGAAAAGAAAAAAGATGCGCCTTCTGGCACTAGCCGAAAAACAGCAGAACTCATTGGCGATGTAAGAAAAAATAAAAAACACGACAGCGAAGAAACATTACCTGGCGCATTGGGCGCAAACCTTAAAAGCATTCCTATACATTCTGTTCGTATGCCAGGCTTACTCGCGCATCAAGAAGTTATTTTTGGAAGCGTTGGCGAAACACTTAACATTAGGCATGATTCCATTGATAGGAAAGGCTTTATGCCCGGACTTTTGAAAAGCTGCGAAGCCGCAATGACTGCAAGTGAACTTATCTATGGCTTAGAACACATTCTATGAAAAAAAAGAAAAACTATAAAACTTACCACTTTTATCTTCCTCAATATTGGCCTTTATGGCTAGTTGTTTTTATTGCTTGGTCACTTGTGCAACTTCCTTATCGATTCCAAATGAAACTGGGTGAAAAGATCGGTTTAATTTTATTTCGCTATTCAAAAAAAGCCAAGCATGTTTCAAAGGTGAACATTGAACTTTGTTTTCCAGAAAAAACAGAACAAGAAAAAACAGATTTATTAAAAGCAAGCTTCATAAGCCTAGGTAAAGCCGTCTTTGAAACAGGGCTCGGCTTTTGGGGGTCAAAAAAACGATTAGAAAAACTGGGTCACTTCCATGGATTGAAAAAAGCTCAAACTGCTCAAAAAGAAAAGGGGTTATTTTTAATTGGCGCCCACTTTACAACGCTTGAAATTGCCGGGCGATTATTTGCAATGCATTATCCGCTTTCAGTGATGTATCGCCCTCACAAAATTCCTTTCTTTAATTTTATTATTGAGAAAAGCCTAAACAAACACTATGACCATGCGATTTCCAGAGAAACCATGCGCCCTATGTTTAAAGCACTCAAACAAAAAAAAGCCGTATGGTATTCAGCAGACGTTAACACAAAACGTCAGCATAGTGTCTTTGCGCCTTTTTTTGGAATCCAAGCATTAACTTGTAAAGCCCCCTCAAAACTCGCTGATAAAACACAGTGCGCTTGTTTTTTCGGTTATCACTTTAGACGTGATGATAATACCGGCTATGATATTTACTTTGATGAAATAGACAATTTCCCAACGGATGATATGGAAGCTGACGCAACGTTAATTAATGCGCTTATCGAAAAAGCCGTAAGAAAAAAACCAGAACAATATTTATGGTCTTACATGCGATTTAAAACTCGCCCTATGGGTGACAGGCGTGTTTATACTGGCGCCCTTCAAGCCGAGCGCGCAAAAGGCTTATAATCTCCGGCACACTCTCCCATACCGCTAGAGTTAACACCCGCGCTTAATTTCACGGAAAGGCAAAAACAAGAGCTCTCTCACTAAATAGCATCAAGATTTAACGCCCTTTTCGCGAAAAGCCACATCAAACGCTTTTAAAACTCTATGCGATCTCAGCCAGTTTTTTCTAAACCTTGCCAAATCTTTTGCGAAAGCTTTTTTCCACCTACGCTCTTTCTTATACCAAGTCACTGAATCAAGATCTAATACGCTTATTTTTTTATTCTCGACTAAAAAATTCGTTGCCTTTGCATCACCATGCGAAAGTAACAATTTCTGAAAACTTAAAAACAAATCAGCAACATTATTAACAACTGTCTCATCAATCGTGTTTTCAAAATGATCTCGAAGAAGGTCACCTTTTTCATAGCGCATAAAGTAATACGACCTGCCGCCCAAACCAACAAGGTCTTTCTCAAGATAACCAAGGGGCTCTGGCGTTTGAACACCAAAAAGTCTTAACAAATTAGCAACTCGCCAATTAATTTCAGCGCGGCTTACGCGCAAACAGTGAAGCGCGTAATGCGTCATACTTTTAATATTAAAGCGTTTAACGACAATAAATTCTTCTCCTACTTTAACTTTAAAAACAGTGCATGTATTGCCTGCCTTTAAAATTTCCGTTGGGTTTTTCTTCATGAAACGTTCAGGTTTTTTAATTAATGCTAGCATTTGTTCGTTAACGAGCTGGCGCTTATAGCCGCCTGATAAATTAAATTTTGAAAAAACAGCAAATTCAGTAGAGCGCCTAAATGCTTTTTTGACATAAGCTTCACCTCTTTTTCTCCGCAACATTTTTACATGCTCAAACAAACGATTCTCAAGATCCACATTCAAATGACGATGACTTACCTCGCAATACTCTGAGAAAAGATCTTGAATGTTAGCATCAAAACGTATGGGTAATTGCGCATAAAATAAAGCGATATTCTTTAATGTGATTTCATCTGATGAAACTTGTTTAATCCTAGCTGCATCAAGTAAATAAATACCCTTTTCAGTAAATAGGAAATTATCTACATGCAAATCTTCCTGAATAAAGCCATATCTATGCAGCTTTAATACTTGCTTTTGAATAGCGGATACTTTCTTTAATGCCGCTTTATCCTCTTCATCGAAAATGGATAACGCATTTTCCTCAGTAGCAAGCTCATGAAAAATCAATACTCTAACTCGCTTGATGTCTGATCGACCCCCATAAAGTAATTCGGGAACTAAAAAGTTATTACGTTCGAGCAGAGCAAGGTTATCTTTTTCTTGCCTGACTGCTTCGCCGCGCTTATCAGTGAGAAATATTTTAACGACGACTTTTTGGCGCTTCCATTTTCCAGAAAACACCATGCGCTTACCCGGAACAAGTCTTAACAAGCGCTCGCATGTAAGTAGCTTACCTTTCACAGAAAAAATAAAAGGCTCATCTTGAGTGTAATCAATGGCGGTTAAATCTGAATGTTTATTAATGTGGCGCATCTCTAACCTTTTATTTGAGGGGGTAACTTTCCATATTCTCTTTTATATAGCGCATGAGCTTTTTTATCAATAGCTTCTAATAGTTTTTTATGTTTAGCTTGAATTTGGAACCAAGGCAACTGAAAGTATTCTTCTAAGAAAAAAATAATATCATCTTTAGTAAGCCCTATATTCATGCTTGAAAAATACATACCTGCTAAATCTTTAATAAGCCAGCGCATCGGCACTTCTTTTCTCATTTGAGCGCGATGAAGATCAATTAAATAAAGAGAGAGTTCATCCGTATTCGTTTTTAATAAAAAATGACAAATATAACAATCTCTATGATTAATCCCATTCGTATGCATTATACGAAGCATTCTCGCCACTTCCTTTATCAATGTTTTTTTAATTTCAGGATTAGGAGTGTACTTATACCAATCACGGCAATAATCCTCAAGGCTAACACTCGACTCAACTTCTTCCATCAAAACAAAGGATGTTTTCTTTGCAGGGTTAAAGCCTCTCTCGCCATAAGCAATAACTCTGGGAACATGAATACCTAATTTATTTAATTTCATTAAGGCTTCCCATTCATTCTTCGCGCTAATAACCGGCAAGCGTTTTTGTAATAAGTTTTTAAAGATTTCTTTCCAACCTATGCCAAAATGTTTTTTAATGAAATAGCGCTTGTCATCATGCACGAAGGCTAGCGTTTCTCTTCCTTCTAATTGTCGAAACAGTTTGCCTTGAATATTCAGTATTGTATCAAAGGGTGGCTTCGTACTCGGGAGTGTTTTTAAAAAATCTTTTTCAACAAATAACTTCATGAACAATGCTCCTGAAGTGCTTCAAGAACCCTACCAGGAGCCACCGTTGTAAAACATGCGGGAAATACTTCTGCGGGTTTTGTATAAGTGCATTTTCGTGAAAGACAGGGCGCACAGGGAAAGTCCGCAGCTAAGTGAATTTGATTCATACCCATTGTGCCAGTTCGTTTAGGATCAGTCGGGCCATAAAGTGAAATGGTAGGAACAGATAGTGCGGCTGCAATGTGGCCCAATCCAGTATCAACGGCAATAATTGCTTTTGATTGCGCTAAAACGCAAATCATTGCATTTAAACTAAGCTTGGGTAAAACTTCAGCACCCGAACTAGAGGCAATACGCTCTGCTCGCTCCTTTTCTTCCTGATTCCCCCAGGGCAAATACACTTTTACCTTTTTTTCTTTTAATATTTTTCCTAAAGCTATCCAATACGTTTCTGGCCACAATTTTGTTTTCCAAGTTGTGCCATGCAAGAACAGAATGAAATCACCCTTTACTTCGCTTTGTTTTCTAAAAGCTTCCCGGTCAATTGCATAATCTGCCGGTGTCTGAGGGATGGCGTAACCCAAAGCCCGAGCAAATAACTGTCTTGTGCGCGTGACAGCGTGTGCTGACGAATCCACTGCACATGTTTTATTGTAAAACCACCTAGCATAAGGCTCTCTTAGTGAAGCTTTATCAAAGCCCACTTTTTCTCCTTTTGCAAAACGTGAAATGAAAGCGCTTTTCATTAAGCCTTGCGCATCAACCACTAAATCATAATTTTCTTCACGTAATGTTTTTTTAAAAGATTTCCACTCGTCACTAAAAAATGATTTCAACGGCGTTTTTCGAAGACGACGGAAGGCAACAGGAATAATTTTTCTTACTAATGGATGCCATTGGGGTAATTGTGCAAAAGACTCTTCTACAACCCAGTGAAACTCAATATCATCAATCGCTTTTCCAGCATCAGTTAAAGCTGGCAGCGTATGTAACACATCACCCAATGAAGACATTTTGATAATTAAAACTTTCATTAATTAAGTCAACTTCTCAATCGCATCGATAACTAAGCTTGATTTTAAATCTCGCATACAACGCCAGTGCTGCAAAGGACACTCTCTTTTAAAACAAGGACTGCACGCTAAAGGTAACTGTAAAATCTTTACTTTTTCGCCTAAAGGCGGCGTGAATTTCGGGCTTGTTGAACCATAAACTGCAATTAAAGGTTTGTGCAATGCTGCTGCAATATGCATTAACCCCGAATCATTACTCACAACAATCTTTGCAAGCGATAATAAATCAATCGCTTCATTTAAGCTTGTTTTACCTGTTAAATCGATACATGCATTATCAGTTAAGGCTTGAATTTCTTTTGCGGCATCCATATCGTTTTTGGAACCAAATAACCAAACTTGAAAACCTTTGGCTAGCTTTGCATTTGCAACTTCAGCATAATATTTTGCAGGCCAACGCTTCGATGGGCCAAACTCAGCGCCTGGGCATAATGCAAGAATAGGTTTTTCAATTTGAAGCTTGTGCTTTGCAACTGAAGCCTTCATCGATTGATTATCAATAACAAGCTTTGGAAGCGGGTATGGCTTTTCAAGTTGCGCATTCTTTGGAATCGCTAGCGCCATAAAGCGCTCAATCATTAAAGCATTTTTACCTTCTTCTAAATAGCGCATATCATTTAATAAAAAATAACGCGCCTCACCTTTCCAACCAATGCGTTTTTTAATGCCTGCAAAAAAAGGAATAAGTGCGGACTTCCAAGAATTAGGTAAAATATAAGCTGTATCATATTTTTTAGAACGAAGTGCTCGCCCAATTTTAACACGATGCCAAAAATTAAATTGGCCGTGCCCCAAAGGCATACTAATTGCTTCATGAACTTCTGGCATTCTTGAAAGAAGTGCTCGCGTCCAATCAGGCGCAATAACATCAATGATACAATTGGCATCTTGTTCTTTAAGGACTTTAAACAAAGTTTGCGCCATGACCATATCACCAACCCATGCAGGACCGACAATAAGGATTTTATTGGGTTTCATCATTTATCATCAACTAAAACAAAACGCGCATCGCAATAAGGGCAAACAACCTTACCTTCTTTCTCAATAGGTAAATAAACACGAGGATGAGCATCCCAAACACGCATATCCCTAGCAGGACAGCTTAAAGGCAAATCAGCTTTAGTAACTTCATAACGCCGCTTTTCGCAAGCTCTTTGACCAAAATCTTCTGACATTTACTAGCTCCAAAGAATGAATTTGGAGCCATTATAAAGCGTGCTTCAAAAGCCGTCAATCTAACAAAACTTATCTTAATTCAACAAATGAATAAGCGCCCCTCTGCCTCCAATCTTTCCAAATCGTTTAGCCCCCTTTTCTGACTTTTGAGTGCTTAGCTTTCTCTTTTCTCCTACCTGTTGTACAGACTGAAATAACGCGCTTTTATTGCCTTCAAGCCCGACATTCTCTTTCTCACGAGCTGGTATTTGAGACTTTATGGCAGCATCAATCAAAGAGGCTGGATCTAGATCGCCCGGATTTCTAACAAGCCTAAACATACATGAAGACATAGGATAGAAAAACGAACATTTAACGCTCCCACCAATCTGACCTGCTTTGCTCGCTATTTCCCTGTAACCATCAGCATCAACAATATAAGCAGGCACCGTATAACTAGCAATCAATGCTGTTAAAACAAAATCAGCCTCATACATTATTGCCGCGCATCCCTCACGTAAACTACTCTCTTTATTTATAGGGTAGAGCGCTCCTGCTTGCAAAGAGGTTAGGAAATTAAAAACCGCCTCCTTTAATACCCAGGCTTCAGCTTTTGGCAGTGAAAACTCAAGAAAAAGCGGCTCCTCTTCAAAAATCTCTTCAATCTTAAGTCGCAAACATACTCGAAAATATTCATCAGACATCTGCGCAGTACGAATCAATTCCTGATCAAGAATAGCATAAAATTGACTAAAGGCAGCCTCCCAGCGTCGAGCCCTATCCTCTTTATCTTCAATTAAAGAATCATGGAAAACACCCAAAACTTCTTCATAAAATGTATCATGATTGATAGTGCAACTTTGCTCAACTCTATAAAAAGCAAGGTTTTCATACATAGGTGGATCAGGGTAGTGCTCACTCCAGGCACGATGATCAACATGCATTAGCTTTTCTACAGCGCTAGAAGGCACGGGTCTTTTGAGGAAAATCCGATGTCTCATCGTAGATTGAGCATCTGCTAGGCGTCCGAAAAAATCCTCAAGGTTCAGCTTGAATATAGGCATTCTTTTTATCTCTTATTATCATTATTGTGCGGGAATGGTAGTGCAAATTATGAGCGCTTGCAAGCTCTCATTTCAATCAAGCGCCAAGGCAAATACTAGCTCGACCCCCCCCCATTAAATCCCAGCTGGAACTCAGCCAAAGACATAGTTCTTGTGTGCGCTCCTTTAAAAAATCCTCCCCGAGAAAGCTTATCTCTCTTACCTCCAGATTGGCCTCGACCCTCTCGTTCTAATGATTCTCTGTCCGGCTTTAAAAGCTCATCTACAAAAGCCTCGATATTGCTTACACTTGAATCCTCCAGGAGCCGGCGTACTTGAGGGCTCACTCGAAAACAATCCTCGACTTTGAAGAGTTTACTTAAGTATAGAGCTTTCTTGCGGTCATAAGTTTGAGCATCTACCACATACGAATCTCTGTGTAGCATCCTAATTTCCTTTGTCTGAAAAAAATCCGCCTCAACCATAATCGCTTTAAACTCATCTTCGAAGACGTTAATACTCTCAGGAAGCGCATTTTCAGATTCTTGGTATGCAGCAAGCTTTTCAGTTAGAGCCCAGCTTTTATTACGAGGAAGATAACCAAGATACGACAACAGCGCCCCCTCTATTAAGCAATTCTCATCGCCCGAAAGGGGCTCGCTTTTATGCAGCGCCATTTCTACTCGCGCCTTCAAGTCTTCAAACGTTAACTGATTGTTACTCGGGCTAAAAAGAAAGGGTTCTCTGCAACATGTATTGAAAAGCACTTCAGCAAGAAAATGACTCCAGCGCTCTTTATGCGCTGAGCTTACCTCTTCTTCGCGAAGATGAAAAACACCCGTCATCGTCCTATAATAGTGATCACGGTCTAATAGCCCCTCTCTTTTCTCAATCACATAGACAATTTCTGAAGCATCAAAAACACCCCCCTCCTGAGGCGCTCTATCAGAAAAATATTCAAAAGAGAAATGCTGAGCTATTTTTGCTTTAGCACTTGTTAGACTCTCTTTGCAACCTCTTTTAAGCAGTGCTTCTTCAATACGTTCTTGAAGTGAGAAAACATACTCCCTAAAATCCAATAAAGAACTCTCAATTTTTTTCATTTTTTCTCTCTAATTATTATAATTTGTGGCCGCAATATACCAAAAAAGCCGAGCTATTGCCCGGCTTTTTAACTAATTTACTCACTCAAAACCCAATGTCTTAAATCTCGCAATGTCCACCAGCACAAGCAAGCTCTCGCTTAACTTCAGTCTCATCCGCCATTTCATAAGCCATTAATCTTGAAAAATCAACATCTTGAAATTTGTCCTGCATTTCATTATAGCGCTCTTCTGTAATTTCTTCATAAGGCGCTAATTGATAAACATGATTACTTCTCGGTAAAAAAGATAGGCCGCCCACGATATCCCAGTGCGTATAAACCCAATTGGCAACCGTAATCCATTCATCTTCACCCACGGAAACAGTCACTGAAGGATTATGCTCTGTGTAATTTTCTTTAACGGTTTTCCAGTGCTCTAATTGCTTAATGGCTGTTAAATCATTTTTATAAACCGATCCTTCTGGTGCTTTAACAGGAAATTCAAGCACAAACGTTGTTGCATCATTTTCAGTTTGGCCGACTTCTGGATGACAAGGCACGCCCTGATCTCGCAACATCTTATATAAAGCATCAGTCGCTGAAATACGAACACGACGAATATAATAAGGCGCATGACGAGGGTGCATGCCTGATGCGCAGTCGACAGCTTGCGAAACGGTTCCTGAAGGTTTAACACAAGTAATACACGTTGATGCATTGATATCAAAACGATCTGCATATTCCTTGTTGACTTCAATAGCTTCTGCTCTTAATCGCTTAAGTGATTCTGGATCACGCGCAACCTCACTATCCCATTGACCTGTAATTGAAACGCCAAGCAAACATTCTTTTTCGCAATTCTTTTTCCACTCATCGGATAGAAATGTAAAACCAGTTAACGAAGATTGGTACGTTCCTAAAATAGTTGCTAAACGTATTTTACGCATTAATATTTCTTCATCATCTTCAGCACGCGCAATGACTTCTGATAAATTACAAAATTGTTTTGATTGCAAAATAATCTCAGCGCAAGGATTTGTACCTATGCAATCAACAATTTGATCATGTTGCACAACGCCTTGCTCTTTCCAAAGGTCAATACGACGTTCAGGCAATGTATTGATTAAATTTCCGCGGTTAAAAATACCGCGCTCGCCCGAGCCACTTTCAACAAGCGCTGTCCATTCACGCAAGAACTCGCTTGCTGAAGGTTTTGACTCATAAACAGCAGAATTGTTTGATATACTTCGCTGAGGTTCATTGTAATAGAACTGTCCTTTCTTGGCGTCACGCATGGCGACATCATCAAGATCAGAAAGTGAAATCATCGCGCTTCTACGAACACCACCTGAAACCACAACTTCACCAATCTTACAAAGCATATCATGTGCATCTATATTGGTAAGACGACGCCCTTGTCTTGAAATGATTTTTCCTCGAGAAAAATCTAATAGTGCGCGCAAAGGATCAGGGCCTGAACTTTTTCCGCCAAACGTTTTAAGCCGTGCGCCCGCTGGACGAAGATGCGTGTAATCGAAAGTAATATCTTTACCTTCAAACCAAGCATTTAAACCTGTAATAAACGCCGTACACCAACCTTCTTTGCTATCTTCAATGACAAATTCTTTAAGTTTATTGCCTGTTTGTAATTTAATTTGGGGAAGTGCTTGAATATTTTTACTTTCAACTGAAAAGCCAACACCTGTTCCACACATTGAAATATACATCACCTCTGCAAAATCTTGTAAATTTCTTGGTGCGATGTAGGAACAGTTATAAGCACAAACATTGGTTCTTTCTGCAGGTGTGCCTGCGAATTGAAGTAAACGCATAGAAGGCATAATTTCTTGGCGAAGAATAGCTTCGCGAACATCACTGTATTCTTCTTCTGCTAATTTATCCCCAAGATTGCTTTGCATAAAATCCATATAACGGTCAACCGTTTCAATCCAAGTTTCACGGCGATTTTCTGATTCAATCCATCTGGCATACGTTCTAAGATAAACAAATTCACTTAATGGATTTCGGAAATACTTTCTGGATGCTTCGGCAAGTTTTTGAACACGGCTAGGGATTGTAAAATCATCTCGGCGGGCTTTGGCTCGCTTGTCTCTATATAAAATATAGGTTTTGGCGGTTGTTGGAAATTTAGCCATCAACTCTGTTTCAACAGCATCTTGAATACCTTCAACTGATGGCATAAAAGTTTTATGCCTTGCAACAATTTTTTCCAGATCAAATAAGACTTTTTGTGCCAACTCTTTGGCTTCTTTCATTGAGCCTTCACCGCTCACTAGCATCGCCTTGTGAACCGCGCCAGAAATACGAATAATATCGAATGGAACCACGCTTCCATTGCGTTTTTGAACAGTAATAATGAGTGAGCTCATAGGTGTTTGCCCTTATAAAGTTTAATTGTTGACCCAAGTGATTGACTAATCACGAAATTTATTATGGCAAATACTCATGGATGAGACAACTACATCTTGTGATTTTTTTTAAAAAAAACACTATATGTTGATTTATTGGCTACCCGTCTTCGGTAAGCCCGCGCGGTGGGCCAGATCTTGCTTATTTATCTATTCCCCCATACACTCCTTATATATATGTGTGTTTCTGATCAACAAGGATGTAAGAATGAAACCCTGGAAAATCTTAATTGCTATTGCTCTTGTTTTATCTCTAGCCGCCTGCCGCGACAAAGATACAAAAAAGGTCCCGTCTCCTCGGTTAGCAAAAGTCATTACCGTTCCAAAGCCTGTCGATATTAATACGCGCTACTTTCCTGGCCGTGTCGAAGCCAACCAACGCGTCAATCTTTCGTTTCAAGTCTCAGGGCGCGTTATTAAGTTTCCCGTTTTCGAAGGGACTGAATTAAAAAAAGGCTAATTGATTGCAAAGCTTGATCCAAAAGAGTTTGAATACAATCTTCATCAAAAAGAAGCTCGGTATCAATTTACAAAATCACAATTGTCACGCTCAAAAACACTGTATAAAAAAGGCTTTGTTTCAGGTACGGATTACGACAGGAAAACGTCAGACTTCCAAATAGCAGAAGCTAACTTAAGACAAGCAAAAAAAGACATGGCTGACACCAAGTTACTTGCGCCCTACGATGGCACCGTTGTCAGAAAATATATTAAAGAATTTCAGCAAATCAAAGTTAATGAGCCTATTGTCAGCTACCAAGACATCAACTTTATTGATGTTAAAATTAATATTCCAGAAAACGTTATTGCTAATATTAAAAAATCAAAAGACAAACCTGTGTCTGTCGTGTTTGAAGCTGTTCCCAACCGTTCTTTTGATTTAAAAGTCAAAGAGTTCTCTGCTGAGGCTGATCCAGAAACACAAACTTACTCCGCCGTCTTCACAATGCCCGCACCTAAAAACGTTAACATCCTTCCCGGCATGACGGCCACAGTGAAGCTTGATTTGCCCGCGAAAAAAATCAAAAACAATAAAGTGTTGCTTATCCCATCAAGCGCAGTTTTCATTAACCCTGAAAAAAATAACACCGTATGGCTTGTTACACCTAAAACCAATAAAATTAAAATGACGACTGTCACTATCGGTGAACTACGCGGCAATAAAATTCAAATATTAAACGGGTTAAAACCTGGCGAAATTATTGTAACAGGAGGCGTACACTTCTTACAAAATAATGAAAAAATTCGCCCCGAACAAGTTAAGGGTCCGCGATGAATTTTGCTGAGTTCTCTTTTAAGAAAAAACTTATCATTTGGGTTTTTGTGATCATTCTTATTTTAGGCGGCATCTTTGCTTATTTAAATTTATCACGCTTTGAAGACCCCGAGTACACTATCAAAGAAGCTGTTGTGACAACACCCTACAATGGAGCCACGCCAAAAGAAGTTGAGGAAGAGGTTACTGATAAAATTGAATCCGCCATACAACAACTCCCTCAGATAAAACGTGTAGAATCAACCTCCATGTCAGGCGTCTCTGAAATTACTGTTTTTATTAAAGATAAATATGTCAGCAAAGACTTGCCTCAAATTTGGGATGAACTGCGCAGGAAGGTAAACGATATCCAAAATCAACTTCCTCCAGGTGCAGGGCCTTCTTTTGTGAATGATGATTATGGTGATGTTTATGGTATTTACTACGCGCTAACTGGAGATGGATTTAATTATCACGAACTTAATGAGTATGCCAAATACTTAAGAAAGCAATTATTACTTGTTCCTGGTGTTGCTAAAATTTCGATTACAGGCAAACAACAAGAAGCTGTTTTCGTTGATATTTCACATACGCGCCTAGCACAATTAGGCATCGCACCTGAAACAATATTTCAGACACTTCGCTCACAAAATGAAGTTGTTTTTTCTGGAAGCGTAAGAGTGGGCGATGAATACATTGTTATCACACCCACCGGCTCTTTTGACTCTGTAATCAACATTGGAAACTTACTTATCAGAGGCACAAAAACAAATAAAGTGATTCGCTTAAGTGATATTGCAAAAATAACGAGAGGTTACAAAGAAGTCCCTAGTGAACTTCTCTATTACAACGGAAAACCAGGCATGGGTGTTGGCGTCTCCATTCTCTCTGGCGGCAACATGGTACGAGTGGGCGCAGCCATTGATAGAAAAATTGACGAACTTCAAAAAACGACCCCCGTTGGAATTGAGCTACACTCTATTTATCAACAGCCTTCGATTGTCAAAGCGTCAGTCGATGGGTTTTTAATTAACTTATTAGAAGCACTTGCTATCGTTATTGTGGTTTTATTTATTTTTATGGGTATGCGTAGTGGTTTTATTATTGGTGCGATTCTCTTATTAACTGTTTTAGGCACTTTGCTTTTCATGTATATCTTTGGCATCGCTCTTCAACGTATTTCACTTGGCGCACTTGTCATTGCGCTCGGCATGCTTGTCGATAATGCTATTGTGATTGTCGAAGGTGTTTTAGTTGCGACACAAAAAGGTGTGAAAGCAAGTAAAGCTGCCATTGACACTGTAGGAAAAGTTACTTGGCCCTTGTTTGGCGCAACCCTTGTAGGCGTACTTGCTTTTTCTGGTATTGCAATGTCACCAGACTCAACAGGAGAATACACTCGCTCTTTGTTTTATGTCGTCTTTATTTCATTAATGCTAAGCTGGATTTTAGCGATTACTGCCGCACCGATTTTTTGTACTTTACTCATGAAAGTAAAAAAAGTTACGAGTTCAGCGGCGGAGCAAATTAAGATAGGTATTTTTCTTCGTATTTTTCGCGGTTTTTTGGCAGGCTGCATTCATATGCGATGGCTAACAGTCATTGTTATGGTCTGCTTACTCGCCGGCTCTCTTTATGGGTTTGGTTATGTTAAACAAAGCTTCTTCCCCAACTCTACAACGCCCATGTTTTACGTAAATTACTGGCGATCAGAAGGAACCGATATTCGCGCAACAGCGAAAGACATGGTTAGCGTAGAAAAGAAAATAAAAAAAATTGATAGTGTTGTGAGCGTCACTAGTATCGTTGGAAAAGGTGCTCTACGCTTCATGCTGGTATATGCACCCGAAAAACCAAACACAAGTTATGGCCAATTTATTGTAAGAGTCAAAGATTATAACTTAATACCTTCGACCGAAGATCAGGTGCGCGATATACTTTCTGTCCAATACCCCAACTCCGAACCAACGTTCAAAAGAATCAAACTTGGCCCAGGAGGCGGTGAAGATCTTGAAGTGCGCTTTAGTGGAGAGGACCCACAAGTGTTAAGACGCCTCTCTCATGAAGCCCAGAATATTATGCGGAAAAATTCAAATGCTACCGATATCAGAAGTGACTGGCGTCAAGTCGTTAAAGTTATTGAACCTGTATACTCCGAAACACAAGCAAGAAATACGGGTATATCCAGAAGCGATTTAAGTAACGCGCTCGCTATGTCATTTACAGGTTTAGATGTTGGCCTTTATCGAGAAGCTGACGAAATACTCCCTATCATTGCGAGACCCCCAGATGAACAACGATTAAATATTACTTCAATTAAAGATATTCAAATATGGAGTCCTGCGCTCAATCAATCAATACCGATTGAACAAGTTGTTTCAAAATTTAATACCGCGTGGCAAGATGCCAGAATCAGGCGTCGAAATAGAATTCCAACGATTAAAGTTTCATGCAATCCTAAAAAAGGCTTACCAAGCGCGCTCTTTAATCAATTGAGACCTAAAATTGAAGCTATAAAATTACCACCAGGCTATAAGCTTGAATGGGGCGGCGAACATGAAAACTCAACAGATGCACAAGTAGGACTTGCTAAACTTCTTCCTTTAAGTTTCTTGGCCATGATACTCGTTGTTATTTTACTATTTAATGCCATTCGCCAGCCTCTAATTATTTGGTTATCAGTACCGCTTTCAATTATTGGTGTTACCGTTGGCCTTCTTGTGACAGATAGCCCGTTTGATTTTATGTCACTTCTTGGCGTATTAAGCCTATCTGGCATGATGATTAAAAACGCTATCGTTTTAATTGATCAAATTGATTTTGAAATTGAAACAGGTAAAGATCGCTACCTATCCATTATAGATTCAACCATTAGCCGTGTTCGACCGGTTTCTCTTGCTGCAATTACCACTGTATTAGGCATGATTCCTTTATTGTTTGATGCTTTTTTTAAAAGCATGGCCGTCACGATTATGTTTGGACTGAGCTTTGCAACAGTTTTAACATTGGTTGTCATTCCTGTACTTTATTCTATTTTCTTTAATATCCGAAAGAGGAAACATAGCGATGAAACGCCAGCTCCGGTATGAAAACTACAGCCTGATTGTTTTATTAATCTTTCTTTTAATCATGATGCTGGTTTCTCCTTTTGTAAAAGGGATGCCCCATGCTAATTTAATACTAAGAGTATTTTTTAGTTTATTCCTGATTGCTGCTGTTATTGCTTCAACGCACAGTAAAGCGCACACTTTTTTTATTGTTATCCTAGGAATATTAGCGCTCATTGTTGGGTGGGGAGATTTTTTTAGCAATACACTATCTGGTATTACCTTCAATCTATTGATTGATATTATTTTTATTGGTTATGTTGTATGGATACATTTAATAAAAATTATCAGGACAGATACCGTTTCAAGCAACTTGCTTTATGGCGCACTTTCAGTCTATCTACTTATCGGACTTCTCATGGCTTTTGTTTATATGCTGATTGACCTTTATTATCCAGCCTCATTCCCAAGTTCGATTGCTGTTTTCCAAAATGGGCATTACTCCTTGGAACAACATTATTTAAAATATCTGTATTATAGCTTTATTACTTTAACAACTTTAGGCTATGGTGATATCACGCCACTGTCAGCACAATCACAAGCCTTTGCTTATCTAGAAGCAGTAGCAGGACAGTTTTACTTAACAGTTCTTGTTGCACGACTTGTTGGTATTTATCTTTTCCAAAATAAGAAAGAGAAAACTGACATACTATGAAAAAAGATAATGCCATATTTTTTTAACATCATTCCTGGTCTTAGAAAAACGTTTTCTTGGCACCGAACCTTCTTCATCTAACAGCATAAGACGGTGACGCTCTTTACGAAACAAGCGATAAGCATGGCACAAAGTATCCACCATTTTTCTTGGCAACAAACTGCCGCTCTCTGCCGTTTCTAAAATACGTATATTATCAGGAAAAACAAGCAACATTGGTTGCAGCCTAGACCAAGCCAATACAATATATTGTGAAATAAATTCAATATCGGTAATGCCACCTTTATCATGCTGCAAATCAAAACGCTCTGCTTCTGACTTATGTTCTGCTCGTATTTTTTCTCTCATCTCAACAATATCTAACCGCAATTTATCTAAGTCTATTTCTTTCTTTAAAACATCTTCGCGCAAGTAAGCAAAATTTTCCCCTAATGTTTTATTACCCGCAACCACTCTCGCCCGCACTAACGCTTGATGCTCCCAGGTCCATGCATCTGTTTTTTGATAATTCTCATAGGCTTTAAAGCTTGTAACTAAAATCCCCGAATCACCTTGCGGCTTTAATCTTGTATCAACTTCGTAAAGACGTCCTGTTGATGTTTGTACATTTAAAAACTTAATCATCTGTTGCGCCATACGAATATAAAACTGCAGCCCGCTTATGCTGTTTTCACCTGTCGTCTTTGCATTATCATCAATATCATGAATAAAAACCAAATCAAGATCAGATTGGTAGCTAAGCTCGATACCTCCAAGCTTGCCATAACCAATAATGGCGAATTCATTTTTACTTGTCTCACCATTCAATTTTTTTGGATAACCATATTGTTTAACCATGATCCCCCAAGAAACTGACAGAAGCTCTCGCAAAACAGTGATTGCGATATCCGTCAAAAGGTCGCTAACTCGCATAACACTCAACTGACCAAGCACATCGGCAACGGCGACCCTCATAATATATTCATGCTTAAACAATCGAAGAGCCTTCAAAAAGGCTTCTTGATCGTTTCTATCAAACTGAATCAAATAACTATCTAATCGCCTTTTCATGCTTAATCGATCTTCTGGTAAGCTTATTTTTTTCGCTTCTAATAGCTCAATAAGAATATTAATATCATAAACAATCTCTCGAACAACCCAGGTACTGCGAACACAAAGTAAAACAGCTTTTCGAATAAAGACAGGATCTCGCAAAAGCTCATGTTTTTGTTTACTAAAAATTTCCAGAAAAAGAAACTTAATACGCTCAAAAAAATCTAACGCGCAAGGTCTTCGCCTCAAATCTTCTCTTACCTTTTTAGACAAAAGCGAATAAATACCAGCATCAACCTCTGGGAAGTCTTTTTTTAATTTGACTATCCAATAGGTAATGGCGCGATTAATATCACTTTGATATTGATAGTTAAATAATTGTGTTATTGACTTTGGATAACGAAGAAACTGTCTAAAAGGAATATTGACTAGCTGCTCAAAACTTTCTTCAACAAAACCTCTATGATGCTCCAAACGATGGCGCATCATACTCCAGCTACGGTAGCCCAAGCTCTTTGATAGGCGAGAACGGAGTAAGAGCTTTGTGGGAAGGGTATGAATTTGTTGATCTGCCATAGCTTGCAGGCGATTCTCTGCTCTTCTTAAAAAACGATAAGCTTTCTCAAGCTTTTTCCCGATTTTTGGCTGGAGATATTGTTGCTCTATCAGTAATTGTATTGCCTGTAAAACATTCGTCACACGGAGAATCTCATTGCTACAACCATTTATCAACTGAAAGAGTTGAACAATAAATTCAACATGTCGTATCCCGCCATATCCTATTTTTATATTTAGCAATGATTCTTTGCTCTCATCATCTAACATCAAGCGTGATTTAATCCGCTTAAGCCCCGATAGAATCTTTATGTTTGATCGTTGATCATAAACAAACTCATGTAAAATATTTTTTAAAGCAGCCGAAGATTCTTTATCTTCATTAACAAGCCTTGCTTTAACATAAGCATAACGCTCCCATTCATCAGCATGCTCATTAACATATTCCTTAAGCGTATTAATCGATGTCACCAATGGGCCGCTGTTCCCATAAGGACGAAGCCGCATATCGACACGAAAAACAAAGCCATAGCCCGTGACTTTACTGAGCGTATTAATGATCTGATGAGAAAGCTTGATGAAAAAATCTTGGTTGCTCAATTTTTTAGGGCCGTTTTTTACAAAACCACTCTCAAGATAATAAAAAACAAGATCTATATCGGAAGAAAGATTTAACTCTCTCCCCCCAAGCTTACCCATCGCTATTACATGAAGTTTTTGATCTTTACCAGCAGGTCCCACAGGCGTGCCGAAACGCTTCTCCAACCAATCCTGCAACAGCACAACCGTTTGCCTGATGCAAGCATCTGCAAGATTACTCATATCAGCTAAAGTTTCATCAAGCGGTGCTTTTTTTAAAACATCTCGCCATACCAATCGTAACCATTCTCTTTTTCGAAATAACCTAAGCGCTTTTAACAAATCTTTTTCTGAATGAATATCCTCTAAAAGGTCAGCTAATTTTTCATCATAGTGCTTTGCTAGATAACATGTATCAAAATCACCTGATTTCACTAAATCAATAAAAATGTTAGGGAAGTTTTTAAACTGGCCAATGACGTAATCACTTGCAACCACTAACTGAATTAAGCCGTCAATAAGCTCATCTGTTATTTCAATCTTAGTATCAATGCTAGCGAGTATATCGTTGATGGTATACAAACGTTTATCAACAAATCTTTGCAAGCCAACATACGGAGTTTTTCTAATAATTTGATTCAAGCTTATAGCTCCGCCTCGACCCCTAAAATAGCATGTTTCTCATAATGCTCTTGTATTTCTTCAAGCGTTCGCCCTTTTGTTTCGAGAAGCGCATATTTAGCAACAAGAAAATAAATCAAAGTAAAGAATGCAAAAGCAAAATAAGTATCGGCCATACCTATTGAATGAATAATACTTAAAAATGAACTTGATAATACCGTTCCGACAAGCCCATTAATAAACAAGCTTAAAGCAATTGCTTTCCCTCGAACCTTGGTAGGCAATAATTCTGAAATAACCAACCACACAACAACGCCCGGTCCGATTGCATAAAACGCAATATAAAAAAACAAACCAATAACAATAAGCGACGTATGAAAGCTATAAACTTTCAACCATGAAAACCCAAAGGCAATCAATAAATCAACAATCACTAAACCCGCTGTTCCAATAATTAACAAACGTTTTCGTCCAATGACATCAATAAAAGCAATAGACAACAAAGTAAATATAACTTGAATAGCGCCAACGCCAACAGTTGCTAGCATACTTAAACTTTGCATATGAATATTCGCAGCATGAAAGAAAAGCGGAGCATATTGCAATATGATATTTACACCGGTTAATTGGTTACAAACAGCAACTAAAATCGCAATGGAAAGTGGAAGCCATAAATGCCTTTGAAATAAATAACTCCACGCTACCTTCGTCCCATGAAGACTTTGTTTAATTGAATCAATTTCTGAATCTAAAGCTTTGGCTCCCTGAACTTTTAATAAAACTTTTCTTGCTTCTTCTGTTTTATTTTTTGCAAGCAGCCAACGCGGCGTTTCTGGAGCAAACAACATACTCATCAGCAACAAGACTGTCGGAATAAGAATAATTAAAAACATAGCATGCCAATTGCCACTTGCTGTAAAAAAATAATCGACAAGATAAGCCAGTAAAATACCAAGCGTAAGAAAAATTTGAAATGAACTCACACTTCTTCCGCGAACATTGGCAGGCACAATTTCAGATAAATACAAAGGAACAGTAACCGATAAAACACCTACGGCAATACCTAATAAAATACGAGAAAAGAAAAGCCCAACAAAACTCTTAGCAATCAATATAGTGAACACGCCCAAAATAAAAATCACACACGCCGAAAGAATCATTTTCTTTCGGCCGAACAAATCAGCAAGCGAGCCTGAAATTAAAACCCCTAAAAGACTTCCAAACAAAACACCACCCACGATGACTTCAGCTTCGACCGTTGTTAGGGGAATCGTTTTTCGAATATAAACCAAAGCGCCAGAAATGACGCCAATATCATAACCATACAAAATGCCGCCTAAGCCAGCACAAAGCGTCAAAAATAAAACAAAGAAATCTGAACGTTTTTTTAACATAAGCACATTATTTAATTTGAGTAAGCCGAGATCTTATCATTAATAATACTCAAAAACAGCATTCTCGATAGAGGTTTCAAAACCATGTAATTGTTTCTTTTTGCCTTAACTTTTGATCGCTTAAAGAACAAAAACAAGAAATGGTCGGCATTAGCGGCTCCCATGCTTCGCCCGCGACCTTACCCGATAATGACATTAACTGCCCGGATTTTTAGGCGCTCGCTAAAAAATGCGGTCGCATGTTCAACAAATTTGATCCTAAAAGCCAGGCGACAAACACCTATTCAGCGCCCAATCCAGAGCTAGAGGAAAAGCTAGGGAAAATAGCTCAATACTTATCTGAAAATCCACAAGAAATAAGCAATCTCGGCATAGCTAACCATAGAGGAAACTAAAGAGCCTTCACCTTAAGTAAGCAAACAATCTTATTATAAACTTCTTCAGCATTTTCCGAGGAAAAGCTATGTAAATCTTTCCAACTTCTCAGCCAGGTTAATTGTCGCTTGGCTAGCTGTCTTGTGGCGACAATACCTTTTTCAATGAATGTCTCTTTTGACATTTCACCCTTTAAATAACTCCAAGCTTGACGATAGCCGACAGCTCTTATTGCGGGTAAATCTTCGTGTAAATCGCCTCTATTGAACAAAGCTTTTGCTTCTTCGAGAAAACCTTGTTCGAGCATCATGTGAAAACGTTTTTCTATGCGTGCATGTAGCCATTTTCGATCTTCTGGAATTAAGCCGATATTTAAAAAATTGAAATCGCTTTTGTTTTGATTTTCAAAAAAGCCGGACATGGGTTTGCCTGTGAGGTAATAAACCTCTAATGCTCTTTGTAAGCGCTGCGGATCATTGGGATGAATTCTTATTGCGGATTTTGGATCAACTTTTTTTAATGCTTCGTGTAACTTTTCCCAACCCTCTTTCTCTGCTTGCTGTAAAATTTCATTTCTTATTTTCTCATTAGCCTCGGGAAGCTCTGACAAGCCTTCTTGCAATGCCCTGAAATAAAGCATCGTCCCGCCGACAAATAAAGGCATTTTTCCTCTCGATAAAATATCATCAATAAGCTTTAAAGCATCTTTTCTAAAATCAGCAGCCGAATAAGGCTCTAAAGGATCGCGTATATCAATTAAATGATGGGGCGCTAACGCCAACTCCTCTGTTGTTGGTTTTGCTGCACCAATGTCTAAGCCGCGATAGACCATAGCTGAATCTACACTAATAATTTCGAATGGGAACGCTTGGACAAGCTTAATTGCCAGATCGGTTTTGCCTGAGGCTGTTGGGCCCATTAAGCAAACAACAAGAGGCTTTTTGTTTTTTAGCATCATCTGCAATATCCTAATTTACTCTGGTGGGATTTTTTGCTTACGCTTTAGAACCCACCCTACACCAAAATAAAAATCTTTCTGAACGTGTAGGGTGGGTTCGCGAGCGTAGCGAGCAATCCCACCATCGGAAGCACCCTAATGGCGGGATTTTTGCGTACGCTTTGAACCCGCCCTACGCATCTGCTCTAGTTTATATACTTTGTTTTCTCTGACGTTTTTTACAAGCGTTCAAAAGCACATTACAAACAAACCGATTAATACTAATATCTTCTCTTTCGGCAGCTAATGCAATTTCTTCGTGGAGCTTATGCCCTGTACGGACATTGAATGTTCCTTTAAATGGTTTCTCTGGCTCGAGGTCTTGCTCTTGACACATTAGAAAATAATCATCAACCGCGTCTTGAAATGCTTTTTTTATCCCAACAGCATCTTTAGCCTCATATGAAATTACTGCTTTTATAAACTCAACCTGTCCATAAAAAATAGGCTCATCAGAATCAAAATGAACAGAGCCATAGTAATCTTTATATCTCATCATATCTTTCATAATTGCCCCCTATCTTTTAATGCTGCTACTAATTGTTTCGTCTGATAACGCTTTAATACTGGTTTCGGGTGTGGCTTATGCAATGTTATAGGTTCATACTCGTTATGAAGAAATCGAACCCGCGAACCACTTGTTTTTCCAGATTGATACTCGCTATACCCTAAGCTAATCATTAATTTTACTAACTCTTTCCATGTGAAATCAATAGGCTACGAAAGAAAACGCTTTTTTAACTTGTCCATTTGGCTCATTTATTTAAGAACCCTAAAATCACACTTTAAAGACAGTATAGATAAAACACTGTAAATTGCAACTATTATTAGTTGCAATTTACAGCTGGGCTGACTCTAACTACCGCCCACGCATAAAAAATTTGTCTAAATCCATCATAGAAAGCTGCACCCATGTTGGACGGCCGTGATTACATTGCCCACTTCTTTCTGTGATTTCCATATCACGAAGTAATGCATTCATTTCTTGAATCGTTAATTGACGATTGGCGCGCACTGATCCGTGGCATGCCATGGTTGATAATATTTCATTAATATTTTCTTCTATGCGAATGCTGCTACCGTATTCAATTAAATCAGAAAGCACATCTCGCATAAGCTGTTCAACATTACTGTTTGAAAGCAGCGCTGGGATTTGTCTAACCGCTAAAGATTCTGGTCCCATTCTTTCAAGCTCAATGCCCAGCTTCTGAATGAATAATTGGTTTTCTTCAGCAAAGGCTGCTTCCTTCTCACTAACCGCAAACGTTATTGGTACTAACAAAGGCTGCGAATGCAGTTGGTGCTCTTCTAAAGCTTTCTTCATTCTTTCATAAGTAATACGCTCATGCGCCGCATGCATATCAACAATAATCATACCTTCTTTGTTTTGTGCTAAAATATAAACACCGTGCAATTGCGCAATGGCAAAACCTAAAGGAGGAAAAACTTCTTCTTTTTCAGGTGTTGCAACGGAGCTATTTTCTAAAACATTTTGCTCGCCATGAAGATGCGTATAAGCTTCCATTGTTTCTCGTACTTGCAATGGCATTGGTGCTTGTTCACGTGGATAAGGATAAGAATTCGCAGATTCATTAACAGGCTTCACCCCCATCAATTGTTCAATCGTTGTTGCATTAGTAGAGGTTTGATCGGCTGGTTGCATTTGCGCAATCGCATCGCGTAAACTTTTATAAAAGAAATCATAAATCAATCGATGCTCACGAAATCGAACTTCATGTTTCGTTGGATGCACATTTACATCAACCGCTGCTGGCTCAACATCTAAAAACAAAATGTATGCAGGAAAGCGGCCATGAAAAAGCACATCACTATAAGCACGTTTTACCGCGTGATTTAACTGTTTATCACGGATAAAACGTCCATTAATATAAAGAAACTGCATATCCATTTGGCTGCGTGAAAAAGCAGGCTGCGACGTCCAACCATGCAAATACAAACCTGATGCTTGCGATTCAATTTTCATTGCGCTTTCAATAAAGTCTTTACCTAAAATATCGCGAAGTCTATGCTCTTGATCAAGCTCAGTCATTGCCGGACGAAAATTATAAACAAGCTTTTGATTGTGTCGCAAAGTAAAGGCTACAGGAAAATGACTCAAGGCAATACGTTTAAAAAGATCAGCGATATGATTAAATTCAGTTTTTTCTGCACGTAAAAACTTTCTTCTTGCGGGTGTATTAAAAAATAAATCTCTCACCTCAACGCTTGTCCCTTGCGGGTGAGGAATAGGTGTTAAATTAACATTAGCGTCACCCTCGCCAGTAATTGCCCAACCTGACTCACCTGCAACAGCCGAACTCAATGTTAATCTTGAAACAGAAGCAATACTTGCAAGCGCTTCACCGCGAAAACCTAATGTTTCAATGCCATCTAAGTCTTCAAGGCTATGGATTTTACTTGTCGCGTGCCTACTTAAAGAAAGCGCCAAATCATCTTTATGAATGCCTCGCCCATCATCTCGAACACGCATTAAACGCAAACCACCATTGTCAATTTCAACATCAACACGCTGAGCGCCTGCATCTAAACTATTTTCCATGAGCTCTTTGATCACTGACGCGGGCCTGCCTACAACTTCACCTGCAGCTATTTGGTTAGCTAATCTTGGCGCTAATAATTGAATGCGATTTGGGTCCATTGCTTTTACCTCTAGCTAGTTAAATGTTGGTTGAGAATATTAACATTTTAACGCAAACTAGTGTATACCCATCGTACAGCTTTAACGTGAAAATATTATGAACAAACCCTGGTTGGCAGACATCAGCCTAACGCAAGATCAAGCAAAAGTATTGATTGAAACACAATTCCCTGAACTTAAACCCGCCGACCTCAAACCTTTTGGCGAAGGTTGGGACAATTTTGCTTTTCTTGTGAATAATACGTATTTATTCCGATTTCCAAGGCGAGAAGTGGCCGTTCCCGGTTTAGAAAATGAAACGAACTTACTTCCTGTCATTGCCGACAAACTTCCTGTGATTATTCCTTTTCCTTGTTTTGTTGGCAAACCTAGTGAAACATTTCCTTGGCTTTTTGCGGCCTACAAATTACTCCCTGGAGATACTGCATGCGAATTAAATTTATCAGATGACCAACGAACAAAACTTGCCGAGCCTCTTGGTTTATTTTTAAAAAAACTACATAGCATAAACATAGAAGATGTATTAAAACATGGTGCCAAATATGATGAAATGGGCCGGCTTGATTTAAGTCTTCGTATTCCTAAATTAAAAGCGATGTTAGAAAAAATAAACCACACCGGTATAAACATTAATATAGAGCCTTTATTACACTTTGTAACGAACCTAAGTAGTTTACGTCCGCCACAAACACTTCACTTAGTCCATGGCGATTTATATATTCGCCACTTGATTTTAAATAAAGAATTAAAATTAACAGGCATTATTGACTGGGGTGATATTCACTTAGGAGATCCTGCTCTAGATATTTCTATTGCTCATAGTTTTTTACCGAAAAAAGCTCATCCTCTTTTTATTAAAGCTTATGGTTTTATTGATCCAATTACTTGGGAACTTGCAAAATTTAAAGCCATTTATTCCCTTTGTTCTTTAATAAGCTATGCACAAGATGTTAAAGATAGTAACCTCCTCAAAGAAGGGTTACGTGGAATAAATTTTATTTTTCCGTCTATCCAGTAATCATTCATACCCTCAATTAAAAATCGATTTATATTTATTGACAAGCTACCACCTTGTGGTATCTTTGGGGGGGCAGGATTATCAGATGAGGATCTTTAAACACAGATTCTTCAGTCGCTGGGCTGAAGATGAGAAAATTAGCGATTTAACTTTAAAAAAAACCATTACCGAATTAAGTTTAGGGCTTTTTGAGGCTAATTTAGGCGGTAATATTTATAAAAAACGAATAGCGCGTCGCGGGCAAGGGAAGCGAGCCTCTTATAGGACTTTAATTGCCTTCAAACAGAATGATCGCGCCGTATTTGTATTAGGTTTTTCCAAAGGTGAGAAAACAAATATCAATCAGCGAGAAAAAGAAGGCTTAAAACGTATGGCTAACAATTACATCGATGCCACTGACGAAAATATTCGTATGCTGTTAAGAACAAGTGAAATTATAGAGGTGAAATAATGAAGAACACAAAGAAAAAATATCCAAAAAGCCGAATACTTGATACCGTTCATGACATGGCAAAAGGCCTATATGATGATGGCGTAATAGACTCAACCACCTTACGCGAGTACGATGCATTATGCTTACCTAAAATCAAAGAGCTTTCTGCAAAAGAGATTAAAAAAATTCGCTTGCACGAAAAAGTAAGTCAAGCCATCTTCGCGAAATTCTTAAACACATCGGTTTCAACCGTTCGTCATTGGGAGCAAGGTGACAGACATCCTCGAGGAACATCATTGAAGCTTCTTAATTTAATTGCCGACAAAGGCTTAGATGCTCTAACTTAAAATCTATATAATTATTAAGGATTGATAAACCACCATGTTGAAGCAAATATTTTTAACAAGCATCTTAATACTATGCTGCCAACCTCTTTTCGCACTGAGCACAAGGGGTAGTGAAGAAATTTCCTCTTTGCATGGAAAAGTTTTGAATACTTACACAACGACCAGTGGAGAATCTGTTACTATACGCATGGATCAAATGTCGAAATGGGCTTTTGGTTTGAAATATAACAGTATGCTTATGCAAGGCTTACAAGATCATAGTCACAATATTTCAAAACAAGATGTATTCAATCAAGGTTATGCTAATACGCCTACTAAAATGACCGTCGATATGCTCACGGCAAACTTTATGTATATGCTCAACCCACATATTAGCTTTATGATAATGTCGGCCTATCTTAAGAAGCAAATGGATAACCAAAATCGCTCAGGGCAAGAATTCACAACCAATGCAAGTGGTATAACAGATACCGAGTTTTTTATTCTTTACAATCTGTTAAAAAATAAAAAACAAAGCTTTGACATACATTTTGGTATTAGTCTTCCAACAGGCTCCATCAATAAAAAAGACAACGTGCCTGCTGGGCGAATTCTTTTACCCTACCCTATGCAATTAGGCTCCGGTACTTTTGATCCGGTCATCGATATTGAATATATTCGCCTTTTAAGTAAAACACTTTCATGGGAAACGGAATTTAATACAGATCTACATCTCTACAAAAACAATAATCATTATGCGCTTGGTAATGAGTATGCAATTAATACCAGCCTCAACAATCAGTTCAATAGTATTTTTGCAGGATTTATTACGTTAGATGGCGCTAGCTGGGGAAATATTCGTGGCGCCAATCCTGAATTAAACCCGCTTGCCTCACCTACTGCCAACCCAAAAACCCAAGGAGGCAAGTCACTTTCACTTCTTTTGGGTATTGAGCTTGAGGGGCAGAAAGGTATTTGGAAAAAACAGAGTTTGCAATTTGATATTGGAAACACTGTCTCCCAGTACACCAACGGCCCACAACTGAAAAAAAGCTGGGAATTCAGCGTTCAGTGGGTATTACGCTAGCCTCATTTTTCTTGAAAACTGCAAGCTACCCTTGCAATTTTTAAGGAACATCGTGGAACGCAAAGGCCTTAGCAACAAGCTTAGATCACTTCATACAGGCGGGCTAGAAGGGTGCTTGAAGAAAATTCTTATTCATTGCTCTATAAATCAAAAAACCTACAACAGGCAAAAGCATAACAACCATCCCCAAAACAAAAACTGTTTCGTAATGTGCGACACCGCCAACATTAATCGTTGAAGGCGGAAAAAAGCCAACAACTAATGTAATCACGCAACCCGTCAAACCTAGGCCACTTACCAACCATGTTCCCATTTTTCCACCAGGAATTTTAAAGCCGCTTTTAATTTTATGTTTTGCAAAAAGTGCAATCGCTGCGAAAAACAAAAGCACATACATCAACATATAGAGCTGCGTACTTAAGTCTGTTAATAACCAATATGAGCCATTAACACTTGGCATCAACAAAAAAGCCAAGCAAATAAAGCTAACCAAAATGGCTTGAAGGATTAATATTCTATTGGCAACGCCATGTTTGTTTTCTTTTGTCATATATTTTGGAAGGTAGCCCGTTTTTCCTGCATGCAATAAGCCTTTTGCAGGCGAGATAATCCAGTTAATCATGCCGCCTAAACTTCCTAACAAAACCATCATCGCAAGAATGGGCGTCATCCATTGTAGATGATAAGTCGCAAAAAAGCTTTGAAACACTTGCATAATGCCGCTGACTAGATTAATTTGCCCTTTAGGTAAAACAAAAGCGATCGCTAGCGCGCCGCCTGCCATCGTAATTAAAATAAAAACAATTGAAAATAATAACGCTTTGGGAAAAGCTTTTTGTGAATCTTTAACTTCTTTCGCATGAACAGATGCAAGCTCAACACCAAGAAAAGCTGCCATAATAGCAGTTAATGAAATCCAACTTTGCGAGTGATGCAAAGAAGGTAAAACACTTTGTTCAGTAAAATGAATTTGCAAAAGATGGCCCTGTGCAATCCAAAGGACAGCTAAACCAATCACAAAGACAACCGGAATTAATACGCCAACAATCGCACAAATATTTGTAAATCTTGTTGAAAAGTGCAAACCTTTTAAATTAATAAACGTTAACAACCAAAAGGTCACAAGGATGACAGTAATAAGGTATTCTTTATTTTGAGCAAGATGAGGGTTAATGACATAGGCGAGTGTTGCCGCAATAAAAGATAAAATAGTAGGGTACCATACCATGGTGTTAATCCATTGAAGCCAAATCGCGATAAAACCCATCTTCTCGCCAAAAGCTTCACTGACCCAAGCGTAGATGCCTGAATGCTTAGTTGAAGAGCTACCAAGCTGAGCAGAAACCAAGGCAACAGGAATCAAAAAGACAATCGCCGCAAAAATTAAAAAGAAAATCAAAGAACTGCCAAAAAGCGCTGTTGCTGGCAAATTACGCAAACTATCAATGGCGCCTGATATTAACAGGAATAAGGCAAATGTGCTGATTGTTTTTGTTTTCATCTCAATGTCTCTAACTTATTGATTTATTGTCTAAAATAATCCACCATTCCAGCGAAAGCGAAAATGTTGGTTTTTAGCCCGAAGATCCCTGTTTCCAGAGGGATGACAATAATTCACTGCTTCATTCAATAGATGTACAATACCGAAATTTGTGATATAAATATAATGAATTAATCTTATCAAGTGATGAATTAAAATGAGTTTATTATCGCCACAATTACAAGCTTTTATCGCCATATGTGAAAACAAAACCGTCCATGCTGCTGCAGATAGGCTACATCTTACACAAACAGCTGTGACTCAACGCATTAGAGTTTTAGAAAATCAACTCAAAGTCTCTCTTTTCACAAGAACTCGACGAGGAATGATTCCCACACCTGAAGCTGAAGCCTTATTAAGATACTGCAACGCGTCACAATTTTTAGAAGGTGAAGCCTTAGCTCAAATCAAAGGCACGGATGTTAAAAGCTCTATCCAAATCACCATCACAGGGCCGACAAGCTTAATGCAATCAAGAATTATTCCTCAGTGCTTACCTGTAATGAAAGCACACTCTCAACTTTTAATGCATTTTGATTTTTACGATGAAAATCATGGTGAAGATAAATTACGCTCAGGTAAAAGTCAGTTTGTAATTATACGACCCGAAAGTGTTGCAAAAGAAATGAAAAATAAAAAACTTAAACCTGAAAAATATATTTTAGTCGCACCCGCAGCATGGAAAGACAGAACACTTGAAGACATCATTCAAAATGAACATATCATTGATTTTAATCCAAGCGATTCACTAACTTTTAATTACCTAAAATATTTCGGACTTGCAAAGCATGCACAACATGGGCGGCACTTTGCCAATCATCCAGAAAGCATTGCGGGTTTAATTGCGAAGGGCAATGGTTACAGCTTGCTAACGAAAGAATTCAGTCAACCTTACATTAATAAAGGTGAGCTCATTGCATTGAATCAAGATAAAATTTACAAAAGCTCTTTTTCACTAGCCTGGTATGACCGCCCTAATCCGCCCGAGTACTTTCAAGCTTTAATTAAAGCGATTGATTAAATTTCCAATTAATTACTTAGGTGAACAATATCACACTACCAGCCTCAAGAAGCCAGCCGTCAGAAAGTTCAAGGCCTTCTCTTATTGCTATTTTTATTAGAATTTTGGCTCCAAAGGCTTGAGCACGTTACAAGACTTGTGTTGAGACATGCACTCTTGAGGCCCAGAGCACCACTTCTGGCCAGCCTTACACCCATGATTCCCAGCAGCCATTGCGGGTGCAAACGGCGTTGTTGAATAAATAAATTCGCAAGCAAAAGTATCCTTGGCGCCTGATTTTTTAAGTAACGACCGTCACAGGCATACCGAGCTTGGTCATTTTATTAACAACTAAGCATTTAATCCCTATTT
>Ga0233431_1000316_pt1 | contig 111677 bp, 104 predicted proteins | sample SI_118_April2016_FD_179867 | JGI IMG/M metagenome (GOLD analysis project Ga0233431, IMG submission 179867) | Seawater microbial communities from Saanich Inlet, British Columbia, Canada - SI_118_April2016_200_MG | ecosystem: Environmental > Aquatic > Marine > Inlet | place: Canada: British... | reverse complement strand
CTCAGAAGGAGGCCATGAAAAATTGGGATGGGAATGGAAAAGAATTATATGGATGATTTTCAAATATCTCTTTTTGAATCAGATGGCCTGGGAAAACACGCAACATAACTCAACCCACAACATAAATAGCAGGTATATGTAATCGAACAGCAATCGTAAATAAATAGCTGTTTCAGAAGACTGTGACAAAATCCCCTCTTCACATGGTGAGTTTAAGGGCTATAGAACCATTTCTGTAAACTTGCGACAAGAGTAACAACCCTCAGGGAACTCACAATGACCTAATCATAGGGGAGAGAGACCTAAATTTTTACTGATGATCAGCTTCATTATTTCACTTGTGCCAGCGAAAATGGAAAGCGCTCGAACATCACGGTAAATCCTGCAAATGCGATACTCCTCCATATAGCCGTATCCTCCGTGAATTTGAACCGCCTGGTAGGCAATCCGGTTAACCATCTCACCCAACCAGAGTTTAGCCATAGAGACCTCTTGAACAATACTCTCACCCCGAATGTGCTTCGCGATCAGATCGTCAAGAAAGGTACGCCCCATCTGGACTTCTGTCGCCATTTCAGCCAAACGGAATGCCGTGTATTGAAAATTCCCAATGGGTCGGCCAAAGGCCTCCCTGGTTTTGGCATAGGTTAGAGCTTCTTTGAAGGCTTCTTCAGCATTGGCCTGGCATTTTATACTGACCTCCAGCCTCTCCTGCTGGAGTTTCTCCATCATATATTTGAAGCCTTTCCCCTCTTCTCCCAGCAAATGAGACGCAGGAACACGACAGTCCTCAAAAAAAAGCTCCGCAGTATCCTGCATGTGATACCCCATTTTTTCCAGCTTTCCACCGCGAGAAAAACCCGGGGCATCCTTGTCAACGAGGATCAGGCTAATCCCGCGGTGTCCCGCCTCCGGATCGGTTTTCACGGCCACCACGATGAGATCGGCGAAGTACCCATTGGTAATGAAAGTTTTCTGGCCGTTGATCACGTAGCTGTCCCCGTCCCGAACCGCCTTGGCCCCGATGGCAGCCAGATCCGAACCTGCGTTGGGTTCCGTGAAACCAACGGCGGTGATAACTTCTCCGGTGGTGCAACCCGGAAGCCAGCGGTCCTTGGCGTCAGGGGTCCCATAGCTATAGAGATAAGGTGTTGCCACATCACTGTGGAGGGGAACCCCCACACCGAATCCGTCACCCCGGATGAGTTCTTCGTTGATGATAACGGAGCATTCAAATCCCAGCCCAAGGCCACCATAGGTCTCGGGAATCCAGGGGCACAAAAACCCCTGTTCACCCATCTTGAGCCATATCTCGCGGGGGACGGCGCGCGCCTCCTCCCACTGGGGAACAAAAGGCGTGATCTCTTTTGCTACGAATTTCCTAAAGGAATCCCTAAAAATCTGGTGCTCTTCTGTATAGATGCTGTTTTTCATGTTTACCTCCATTCATGTAACAGCCCATCAACCTGTTTTTTCAATGATGATCGCCTGACCGTGTCCGCTGCCGCCGCATAGCGCGGCCAAACCCCTTTTAAGACCTCGCTTCTCCATTTCATAAATGAGGCTCACCACGATTCGGCAACCGGTGTCGCCTATGGGATGACCGAGGGCCACGCCGCCTCCGTTTACATTGACGATTTCTCTCTTGAGATTAAGCTCCCGCTCCACTGCCACGGAAGCCGCAGCAAAGGCTTCATTAATCTCAACCAGTTCCATATCTTCGAGTGTGTAGCCCGTCCGTTTCATGAGCTTTTTCACAGCCGGAACGGGTCCAATCCCCATGATGCGAGGGTCCACCCCCACAGCCGCGCTACCCACAACCTTCCACCTCATTTTCATGTTCAGGCGATCCGCAAGTGCCCTCGAAACCACCAATACCGCTGACGCGCCGTCGTTCAGGCCGGATGAATTCCCGGCAGTGACGGTGCCGTCCTTTTTGAATGCCGGAGAGAGTTTTTTCAACGCATCAAGGGTTATCTCAGGTCTGGGATGCTCGTCTTGGTTTACGATCTTATCAGGCTTTCCCCGCTTTCCTGGAATCACCACGGGAACAATTTCATCCTTAAAACGTCCTTCTTCCAGGGCCTTTTTGGCGCGCATTTGGCTGGTAAAAGAAAATTCGTCCTGATCTTCCCTCGATATGTTGTATTTCTCTGCCACATTTTCGGCGGTCATGCCCATAATGAGCCCCGAATGCTGGTCAAAGAGACCATCCCACACGCCATCCGATAGTTCCTGATGCTTGAGTCTGAGCCCCCATCTTCCATTTTTAATGGAATAAGAGACATTGCTCATGCTTTCGCCGCCCCCCGCAATGATAGCATCAGCCTCACCGAGACGGACGGCCATGGACCCGATCCGGATGGCTTCCATGGAGGAGCAACAAGCCCTGTTCACATGAACAGCGGATACATTTTCGGGAATGCCTGCCTCCAGGACTGCACAACGGGCTAAACCGTTTTCATCGCTGCGAGGCATCACCATGCCCCAGTAAACATCATCTAACTCCGTCTTGGGAAAGCTGGCCCGTTTACACACCTCTCCCATAACCAACGATGCTAACTGGGTATGAGATACATCCCGGAGCGACTGTCCGAAGTCGCCAATGGGCGTTCTCACTGCTGAAACAATGATCGGATCTCTGCTATCCATTTGGTTCTTCTCCTTTTATCCGCGATAGTCAAACCATCCCCGTTTTACTTTTCTGCCCAGGTGCCCGGCAGCAACCTTCCTCTTGAGCATGGGGGCAGGTCGAAAGCGCTCCCCGTACTCCTTCTGCAGAATTCCGCTCACAGCCAGGGCCGAATCTAGTCCCACCAAGTCCTGCATTTCAAAAATCCCCAAGGGGTGATTTAACCCCAGCTTGATCGCCTTGTCGATATCCTCGGGCCTTGCGACACCCTCGTCCACCATACGCCACGCCTCGTTGAAAAAAGCGAAAAGCAACCTGTTTACCACGAACCCGGCTCGGTCGGCGGTGAGGATTGGCTCTTTACCGATCTCGCCTGCAATATCCATGGTTTTTTGAATGGTGTCTCGGGATGAGTCAACTCCAGGTATGACCTCAACCAGTTTCATGATGGAGGCGGGGCTGAAAAAATGCATCCCTATAAACCGGTCCGGTCGACGCGTATAACCCGCCAATTGCGTGATGGGGATCGACGACGTATTGGTTGCAAAAATGCAGGTCTGCTTGCAGACGTCGTCGAGTTCCTCGAAGGTTTTTTGTTTTATTTCCACCTCTTCCACCACCGCCTCCACCACCAAATCAACTTCCTCAAAACCGGAATAATCTTCCCTTGGGAAGATGCGCTCAAAACACTTTCTGCTTTTTTCGGAATCGATTTTCCCTTTCTTCTCCCATTTTTTCAGTATTTTTTCGATGCGCTCTTTTCCTGCCGCTGCATACTCCATTCGGATATCTTTGAGAAGGACTTCCCTGGCTTGCAAAGCAAAGCAGAGAGCAATATCTGCACCCATCATGCCCGCCCCTACCACTGCAACGCTAATCGGGTTTTCCATCATTGCCTCCAAATAAATTAACGGCCCACAAAAACCGGGGTCCGTTTGCGATCCCCTACCTCCAATATTGAATCCGATGGAGCTTTTCCCAAAACTCCTTGTCATGCTTTTTCCAGTCTGAACCGAATTTTTTGTCGTAATAGGAACCCAGCCGGTCCAGCCACCGCCACGCATGACTTTTCCCATTTTCCCGAGCTTCTAATATGTCATTCAAAAACGTCACAATTTCCGTGATTTTTTCCTTCGGGACATAGGAAGCCGCCCCATTTTTGAATGACTTGACAGTATCTTGGACGCTCAGGGCATGAGCGGTTAACATCACTACGGGAATCTTCTTGCTGTTAGCGATCTCCAGCAGTGAATACCCATCGACTCCCATAATATCCAGGATCGCCATGTGGAAACGCTCGGTCTCCAATCGCTGTTTGGCCGCCTCATATGTGGAGGCCTCAACCAGTTCACACATGGGAAGGAGCTCCGACAGCGTTTCAAGGACATCGGGTTCATCATCCACAATAAGGATTTTCTTGTTATCCAAAAGACTCTCTTTCACGGTCCTACTCCTTTCATTCTCTTCCCGGGACAAACAACAGGTGCAATTTCAATCATATCTCTCATTGTTTCACATCATGTGCCTCATTCGTCAGCTGTCGGGAAGACAAGGGATTTGGCGCCTCAAAACATGCTGTTCGTATTTTCAGCATCGTTCGGGATTTCCTGAACAACATCCCAGTGTTCACAAATTTCCCCATCCTCCAACCGAAAGATGTCAATGGCAGCAAGTTCCACTTTCCCCGGCACTCGAAGCGAATGAACATGGCAAACAACGAAGTCTCCTTCAGCCAAAATTCGTTTGATCACCATCCGTGATTCGGGAAATTTTCTGTTGCGCCAATCAAAGAATGCCTTCAAACCATCGATACCATCGCCTACGGTCGGATTATGCTGCGTGTAGTTTTTGCCTACGTGCTTTAGCGCGGCTTGAAAATCTTTCTTGTTGATGAGTGAATCATAAAACTCCCGGACAATTTGCTTATTGTCTTTCAAAGATGCATTCATATCTCCCTCTCCTAAGTGCTCGTTGATTATGTTAGAAACATTATTTATTTTCAAATAAGCCGTTCATCACTGGTTGAATTCCCAATAGCGAACTATAAGGGCCTCAACTATCCGAAAAACACCCGTAAGAATTGCAATAAGTCCGCTCTTTTATAAGAACTGACGTCAATATACGCTCCCGCCTCGTTGATAACCTTTTCAGGATTGTTGTAGGTTGCATATTTTTTCAATTTATTTTCGTGCCTCACCCCCATCCCTTCCCCAAGCAGCTCTAACACATCCAGGATTTCATAAGAATATTCAGAAGAGACTTTACTGAAGTTTTCATGACAGAACAAACAGGCCGTAGCGAGTACATCCGCTCCAGTCTCTGCTGCGCACCGCATAGCACTCTTGCGAAGCCTCTCAGCATAATCCGGATTGTACAGCCACGCTGTTCCCCCGCAACACATGGACTCTTTCCTGTTATCAGCCATTTCCACAAGCGAGACGCCAGGGATCTCTCTAAGAACCGTACGCGCGGATTCATAATCCCCGGACATTCTTCCCAGTTTGCATGGGTCATGAAATGTCACTTTTCTATCTAATTCCTGGACAAAAGAAGCCTTGTGCAATCTTTCAGCGATCGTTGTATGGACATGCCTTATTGCGAAGGGGACATTGCAGAAATGCGAAATTTCTTTTTCCATTCTGTAATGGCATGCGGGGCAGATCACAATAACCTCTCTGGGCTTGTATCTCGAAAGCGCCGATATCAACTGACTTCCTTGTTTGTCTCCATCGGATAGCCTTCCTGTAATTTGAGCCGGTGTGCCGCAGCATAGATTTCCACCTCCAACCGTCACGAATTCAAGTTGAAGAGATTTAAGGATATCAACGACTGTGGATATGGTCGACACATGGCGGCGGTTATGGCATCCCAGAAAAAGCACTGTATCCACTGCCTTTGGATTTTGTGGAATTTCATCAACCCAGGGTCGATCCCATGGCTTTGCCTGGATGCTCACAAGCGCTTCATCTATGGTATTGGTATCCCAAATACGTCCATTAATAAGGAGATTTGGAAACTTTAGGTCCCTACCGCCCGCTGACATAATCCGACAACGCAACGCTTGTTGTAAATCATAGACGTTCAGGTCTTTGGGACAGATGTCGATACATATTCCGCATCTGCTGCAAGCAAAAGCTCTCTCTATGACATCTTCAGAAACGCATGTTCCTCTCAAAACGCCTACAACTTCCTCGCTAATGTCTTTTGCTTGTACTTTGCTAAGATTGCTCATTGGAAGCACCGGACAAGCTGAAACACAAATGCCGCAACCGACACACTCTGACAGAATTTGTTTTTCCAATTCAGAATATCGCCCCGGCAGAATATCCCCTTTTATGGATAAACATGTCTTCATCGACCCGTTTGCCCTCCGGAGCCTTGGCTGGCAGGAATATGCCTCATTGGGCTTCCACCTTATAGAGACCGGAATCAAGCCCCAGATCTTTGAGCAATTTTTGGCGAAATTCGTCCGAATCCGGTTGAAACAAAGGCGCAACCCACGGCATGGTCTGCAGGCTGTGAAGCATTGTTCCGAACAGGTCATACGGGATGGATATCACCTGACGCCCGGCGGGAGCGACCTTCCTTCTTGTCATGCCGTGGCCCAGCCCGGTCGTAATGTAATTGAGCTCGCCCGTAAGGTATGGATAGATATACATCCAGGCGCACCCTAAGACAGTTGTGCATCGGCTCGTCCATACTTTTCCCGTGGAATAGCTCATGGCCCGCATCAGAATTTCTGTCTGGGGCAGTTCGGCGACCACTACCAGGAGATCGGGCTCAAAAGTCAAACTGTCCAAGGGAGAAAACGCAACATAACCGATATTTCTTTCCGGATTGAGTTTTGGAAGAACATCATAAACCCTTGTCATAGTCCTGTAATGGTCGAACACCTGAAGTCCCGCGCCGAATTCCCCCGATTCATACACGGGCGGAACAGTTTTTCCTAAAACAACCAGGCCCCCATCGCAGTTATGATTCTCAGGAGCGGCATAAAAGGTGTTTCCTTCCTGGGCCTGCCTCAACATCTCGCAGAAGCCGATCTTTTCCTCCAGTTTCTCAAGCCCATCCGGCGGGTCTATTGCAAAACTCACCGCAATTGGCGGAAGCTCAAATTTAAGTTTTTCAGATACCTCCAGCCATCCTTCCCTGTTCCAACCTGACAGTGCCATTTTCCCATCCTCCTTATCCCATTTCCTCGATTTCATTTTTATGTTCTGTCCCTGTTCTTTCAATACCCAACACACGCTCTCCCGCAATACGTCCTGAGTTGAGTGCAAATGCGCTGCCGATACCGGAGGCAGTAATGTCATAACTGTCGCCGTACATACCGCCCGCATCGCATCCCGTTGCATATAGTCCCGGGATTTCTTTGTTGTTTTTGTCGAGGACTTCCGTGTTCTCGTTGATGCGAATGCCGCCGAGAGTGCACAAAAAGTCCGTGTAGCATTTGAAGGCATAGAATGGGGGTGTCCTGACTGGCTGTAGGTGGGCGGGATCTTTTGCGAACGAATCGTCGTGCCCTTTATCGCAGAACCGGTTGTAGACTTCTACGGTCTTCATAAACATCGCCTGATCAATACCCATCTCGTCCGCCAGCGCATCAAGGGCATCTGCAACAAAAACGTAGGGGTTTCCTTTCGAAATGAGAGCTCTCATCTCGGTATCCAGGTTGGTCAGCGGGGTCCTTGGCGGGCAGTAGTTGCCAACTCCGATGCCGCCATGTTTCGCCCAATGCCTTCGCATATCTTTATCAAAAATCCTGAAGCAATATCTTCCCGGCTGCCTGGACAGGATGTTTCCGACGTGGATCATGTCCTCAATCACCGCTTCATCGCAAAAGCGTGTCCCCTGCTGGTTAACCCATAGTGTGGGCTGTCCAACAGCCCCCAGCATATGGTCTTGGGGCCGGATAGTCCCGGGGGGCATGCCGAAATTAAAAAGCAGAACCCCTATACCCTCCTCTGCGGCGCCCGCCTCCCATGCCATTCGGATGCCGTCTCCGGTCTTGTGATATCGGCCCACGGCGAAAAGGTTTTCATCCAGATCAAAGCCTGTGTACCGCTTAATCCAGTCTTTGTTGTTTGCGAAACCACCTGTTGCAATAATGATCGCTTTCCCCTCGATTTGGATCTGCCTTCCCTCCTTGTCTTCCCCCACGACACCGGTGACCGGACCTCCTACCTCACGGAGGAGTCCTCTTGCGGTGGTCTCATAAAGGAACTTAACCCCTTTCTTTTTCGCATTGGCCACAAGAACCCTGATCATCTCCTTCCCGAACCCCTTGAAGAGATGCCATACCCTGGGACCTCCCAGAAAATCCGCCGTTGGCTCGGCGAATGAAACGCCTTCCTTCTGAAGCCAGTCGATGGTGTCGCCGGATTTATTGACAATGGCTCGTACAAGGGCGGCATTAGCCTTCCAGTGACTGTAGTTCATGAGTTCCTTGAATCCCTCGTCACAGGTGGCCTTGATGTTTCTTTTCAACTGCATCTTGCTTTCCACGGCGTAGGTTCCTTCCACGAAGTTGGTGCTCCCGCCTGGATAGGACGCCTTTTCTAAAACGATTACTTTGGCGCCGCCCCGGGCAAGTGTAAGAGCAGCCGCGATGCCTCCCCCCCCGCAACCAATGACGACAACATCCCATTTTACCATCAAGGTCACTCCCCCAAGAAAGTACATCTTCTTTGCATTTTAGAGTTCATAGAAAGCCTCTCTTTGCTATTCGGTCAATTCCGCAGACGTTTAGCCAATCGTGTTATTACCCGGAGGCCTTTGATATATCGCAAAGCAACACCCGAAGGTTTGTTGCACCAAAAGTCGGATCACAAGAATCCAGATCATTGTCAGTCAAAATATCAATGTTGGACTGATCCCAACCAAAATCGTCCTTTTTCTCCGGAAACCACCACCCATGGTCGGCGGAAACCACATTTTCCTGCACGCGATCGGTGACGGCGGCCTTTAATTTTACACTACCTCTTGGTGAGCTGATCTCCACCCAGTCGCCATCGGCGATACCCTTTTCCTTTGCTTTGTTGGGATGTATCTCCACCAATGGATCCGGATGATTGGCGCGCAACGGTCCGGGTTGGCGGTTTTCGGTATGAAAAAACGAGGCAATCCGTGCACCCGTAATCAACTGAATAGGGTATTGTTTAGCCAATTCCGGGTTGCTCCAGGGGGTCTCGGGCGGGTCAACGTATCCGGGTAGAGGATCGTAATTCAGGTCTTCCATCACAGTGGAATAGAATTCAAATTTGCGTGTTGCCGTTCTGAATCCTTCCATCTTGTATTTACGGAACCGCCGTTCACCTTCCAGGTAACCTCTCACATAAAAATCCTCCCAGGTAAAACCGGAAGGCGCCAGAATTTCGTTCAAGGAATCTTTCACCGTAGGCCACCAGTAATTGGGGTCCGTGCATCGCTTGCCCAGATCATTTAAAATGTCGTAATCTGATCGGGCCTCGCCCACCTGAACAGCTTTCTGGCGAACAAGTACCCTGCCATGACGCTTCCACATATCACCGATGTAGTCATGTTCAAGCCAGGTGGAGGCAGGCAACACATAATCGGCTTCCTTGGCTGTGGGCGTAAGGAAAAAATCTTGTACCACCAGGAAGTCGACTTTCTCCAGGGCAGCCTTGACCTGTTTGGCGTTGGCCCGGGAGATGAGCGGGTTGGTGCTGATCAGGTAGAGCGATTTTACAGGGTATGGCTTCTCTTCCAGAATAGCATCCCAAACGGCCCTGGGATTAAGGAGCATGAGTCGGTCAGCCAGGCGGAATCGATTGCCGCCAAGCCGCTTAATGTTCTGCTCTTTGGGCAGCTTGTTGACCAGCGTCAGGTTTTTAAAGCCAAGCACTGGATTTCTGGGAAACAGAACATTGCCGCCCGGGCGGTCCAGGTTGCCGGTCATGGCCATCAGGCAGAGCAGCAGTCGGATGTTGTTGGTGCAGTTTTTGGTCTGTTCCAGGGAAACGCCCCAGTGAATACCCGCCGGTTTTGTTGAGGCGTAGGTTTCAGCCACGGCAGTTATCTCATCCTCGCCCAGGCCCGTCTTGGCTGCCGCCCATGACAACGGATATTTCTTGGCACGTTGACAAAATCTTTTCCAGCCATGGGCATAGTTCGCCACAAAATCTTCATCGTATAGGCCTCGGTCGATGATCACGTTGATAATGCCCCATGCCAGTGCCCCGTCTGTACCAGGAGTGATTCGCAGCCATTGATCGGCGATTCTGGCCAATGTAGAGCGCCGTGGATCGATGCAGATGATCTTGGCCCCGCGTTTAATGGTTTGGGATAAATCAAAGCCCTTGTATTCATCCGGATTGGAGACCAGCGGGTTGGCGCCCCATACAACCACACACTGCGGCTCACCTTCGTAATCCACGAGGTTATGATTACCCGCCATAGAAATTCCGAGAGTGACACGAGGCGCGTAGCACATGTGGCCTGCCGTGAGTACGTTGGGCGTACCGAAGAGGTTGGCAAACCGGTAAACAAAAGGATCGTTTTCCCGACTGGTACCATACCCGATGGCCATAGCCTCCGCCCCGAATTCTTTTTTGTTTTCAAGAAATTTTTTAGCAATATCATCCAGTGCTTCATCCCATGAAACTGTCTCAAAGGCGCCGTTTTTTTTCCTTAAAGGTTTGGTTAACCGATCGGGATGATGAGTGATGGTATGGTATTTTTTGCCTTTTACACACAGCTTGCCTCTGTTTATCGGAGAGTGTGGATCACCTTTGATGTTGATCACCTTATTGTCTCTTACTGTGACTAAAACCCCACATCCCCCGTGGCAGCCCCTACATGAACTTTTAATTATTCTTTCGCTCATTGGAATATTCCCCCTTTATATTTTTGCTAAAATATTACGGACAATGATGACTTTTTCGATCTCGGTGGTCCCATCATAGTATAAGGGCGGGATTGGCCCTCCAGTGACTGTAGTTCATGAGTTCCTTGAATCCTTCGTCACAGGTGGCCTTGATGTTCCTTTTCAACTGCATTTCGCTTTACACGGCGTAAGTTCCTTCCGCGAGAGGGTCTTCCCCGGGCTGTTTTGTGCACCACGCCTCGGTTTTTTATATCCGAAGCCCGATTTCAAACCCTTCGTGTACCGCCTCAAGGGCCTTTCGAGGTTTTTTGGCATCCCCGATCAGATAGACATCCTGCACCTTCTCCCTGAGTTGCTCATAGAGCCTGTTTACCGGCCGCGCCCCGACAGCCGCCACAACGCTTTTCGCCGGCAGGTGAATCGTGTGCCCTTCCTGCTCAATGAGCACCGACTCGGTTGTAATTTCGACTGCCTTGGCAGCCTCATAGGTCCGTATGCCTCTGCGAGACATGTCCTGAAGGATGGACCAGCGGGTCGATGGCCCGATATCCCGTCCGATTTTGGTCAGCATCTCCACGACTGCGATCTCGAAGGTTCCGTGAAGGATCAATGAGCGCAGGGTATCCGGAGTTTCGGCCTGGTTTTCAAACAGAAAATGGAGGTCATCGGCGGAAATGGTTCCAATCCTGGCCAGCGTCAATGCCGTTTCGCACCCCACGGCCCCGCCGCCGATGATTGCCACCGGACTATCCAGATCGACCCGACCGGCCAGCACATCCCAAGCGTTGACCACGTGCGGAAAGTGGATCCCTGGAATATCAGGAATCAGGGGAAGGGCGCCGGTGGCGACAACTACCGCGTCCGGGGAGATGGACTCCACCATCCCCGAGTCCACCTCTTGACCGAGAATCACTTCCACATGGCATAGATGGAGCTGGGACGAAAGGTCACGGACAAGGGTGGCCATTTCGCGCCTTCCCGGCGGGGCTGCCGCCAGGGGCAACTGCCCTCCCAGCATCGAACTCCTTTCGTAGAGCGTAACCCGATGCCCCCTTTGCGCCGCGGTTACCGCAGCCATCATACCGGCCGGCCCCCCACCGATCACCACCACCTTTTTCCGGGTCTTCACTGGAAGAGGGGTCATCTCCGGTTCCATCTCCCTCCCAACCCTGGGATTTACCAAACAACCCACGGGCGCACCCCGAGTCACCCGGTCAAAGCAACCCTGGTTACAGGCAATACAGTGCCGTATAGCGTCAAAATCACCGTTTATCGCCTTGTTCGGCAGTTCCGGATCGGCGATTAGAGCCCGGGCCATTCCAATCAGATCCGCCTGGCCCCGGCGCAAGAATTCATCGGCCAGAACGGGATCGTTGATCCGGTTGCAGACCACTACCGGCACCTTCACCTTTGCCAGAACCCCACGAGCCAAATAGCTGAAACCGCCCTGGGGAACCATCATGGTCAACTGCGGCACCTGAGTCTCGTGCCAACCGCCGGTGACGTCGATGGCATCTGCCCCTGAAGCCTCCATGACCTGTGCAAAAAGAGCGGCCTCCATATTCCCGTTTCCCCCGGGCATGAAGTCGTTGCCGGCAATTCGGACCATGACCGGGAATTTTGGGCCGACGGCTTGACGAACTTGTTCCACCACTTCCCGGCCGAAGCGGGTCCGGTTCTCCCACGATCCGCCGTAGTCGTCCTCTCGAATGTTTGTAACGCGCGACATAAACTGACTGATCAGATACCCGGCGCCGCCGATGACCTCAACCCCATCCATTCCTGCGGTCTTGGCCCTGAGCGCAGCCCGGGCAAAGCTCTCTTGAACCATCCTTATCTCGTCCGAATCCATGGCCTTTGGCATCTCCCTTGTCAGCTTGCTGGCAATGGCCGAAGGCGCCAGAGGGCGCCTGCCGCCGATGGTCGCCGAATGGGCATAACGGCCCGAATGGTATAGCTGGGCGAAGACCTTGGCCCCATGAGAATGGATGGCTTCCGAAAGTCGAGAAAGCCCCTGCACAAATCGGTCGTCATGGAGGCCAATCATCTCCGACCTGCCGCTATATTCGTCCACAGTGCAGCCACCGATCACAATGAGGCCGACGCCGCCCCGGGAACGCTCTCGATAGAATTCCACCAAACGGTCCGAAACCGTTCCATCGGGTGTATATCCCAAATGTACGGCCGTCATGACGATCCGATTCCGAATTTCCAGTCCATTGATGGCAGCAGTCGTTGCCAGCTCTACGATCCCGTTTCTTATGACCATGTTGAATAATCCTTTCCTGACGTTGATCTGATTAGATGACATGCTACGGGGCTTGTCGGTTCCTGAAGTAGGGAAAGATCTCCAGGGCCTCCCTCTCATCGAACTCCTCGCCTGCCCGGCATTCGAGACTACGTTCCGGGCGGGGCATACAGCGGTTGCAGGAGAGGCACTGGGTCTTACCCTTTCCTTTCCCTGCCAGCCACTTGTTGGGAAAATCGGGTTCTCGGATAAAGGGTCTGGACATGGAACAGAAATCCACGCTCCCTTCTCCGAGGACCTTTTCGACGATCTCAAGGGATCGAAGTCCTCCCACCAGGATAATGGGCGCCTCTACCACCTTCCGTATTTCCCTGGCATTGGACCAGAAATAGGCTTCCTGATCCTTGGTCTTGATGTCCACCCTGGCTTCAGGGATGGGAACGGGCCTCCAGCCCAGTTCTTTCTCATCCCTCGTCATGGATTCCCACATGCCTCCGCTGATTTCGAGGGCCGAAAATCCAATTTTCGAGACCCACTCAGCCACCCGCTTTCCTTCATCCAAATTCATCCCCCCGGGTAAGTAATCCTCGCTGCTTAACTTGATAAGGATCGGGAACGCTTCTCCCACCATGCTTCGGGCGCGCTTAAAAATCTCGTCCAGTATACGAACGCGGTTTTCAGTGCTCCCGCCATAGGCATCGGTTCGCTTATTTGTGCGAGGAGAGAGAAAGGTGCTCAAGAGCCAGCCGTGGGCGGCGTGCAGTTGGACACCGTCAAATCGAGCGTCCCTGGCCCGTCGGATGGCTTCGGCAAAGCAATCTATGATTTCCTCTATCTCCCGGAGGTTGAGCTCTCGCGGAGTCCGCTGGAAAAGTTCATCGTAAACGGCCGATGGCGCCACGGTCCAATCCGCCAGTTCCGGGCTTACCTGGTGTCTCCCGGCATGACCCAGCTGGAGAATAATCCGACATCCGTTGGCTAGTTCATGAACCGCATCCGGAATCCTTTGGAGTCCCTCAATATAACGGTCATCGTGAATTCGCATCCCCTGCGGATGCACCCAGGATTCAGGATGGACCGAGGCAAACCCTGTTATGATAAGGCCCACGCCACCTTCGGCCAGATTTCGGTAAAGTTTTACAAGGGCGTCGTTCACCTCTCCCGTCTCCGTCCCCATGTACTCGAAGGTGGCAGATCGGACCAGGCGATTTTTAATAGCCAACTGACCAATATTACCTGCCTGAAATGCCTTTAATTTCTCCATTTATTCCTCCTCATTTCCCCATTAATGCGTAAGGCAGATAGGTTGCGATCTCGGGAAAGATGAAGAGAAGTGCCGCAACCACAATGAAACTCAAAAGAAACGGCACAACGCCCTTATAAATAACGCCGAACGGTTCCCCTGTAATGTTCTTGACCACAAACACACAAATGGCCACCGGCGGTATGATCCCCCCTACCATGATCGTAACCCCAATCATTACGCCGAACCATATGGGGTCATATCCGAGCTTTTCAACTGCCGGATACAGAATCGGGGTCGCCAGAATCATAAAGGCCAGATCGTCGATAAAAGACCCCCCCAGCAGGTAGAAAAGGCATATGATGATCATGATCACTGCACTGGGAAACGGCAGCGATGTGAGCCAATCCGCTGTGTACTGGGGGATTTCGGTTACAGCAAGGAAATGTCCGAAAACGATGGAGCATGCTATGAGCAACAGAACCATAATCGCCCCTCTCAACGATTCGTCCACGGATTTGACAAACCCGCTGTAGGTCAGCCCTTTCCTCAGCATGGCCAGGATGAGCACGGCGATGGTGCCTATGGTCCCCGCTTCAGTGGGGGTAAAAAATCCCCCCATGAGGCCACCGATCACAAGAAAAAAGATAGTTGCCACCGCAATGAATTCCGGCAGGGCGCTCAGTTTTTCGCGGGTCGTATAAGTCTCCGTGCTTTTCGGACCGAGGGAGGGGTCGATCTTGCACCATACATAAATTATGCCGATGAAAAATAAACAGATGAGCAATCCGGGGAATATCCCCGCCAGAAAGAGCTTCCCTATGGATTGCTCGGTCATAATGCCGTAAATGATCATGACGATACTGGGAGGGATCAAAATACCGATGGTGCCGACGCTGGCAACAATCCCCGTGGACAGTCTTTTGCTGTAATTGTACCGTGTCATTTGCGGGACGGCTACGCTGGAAAAAGTCGCAGCCGTAGCGAGAGTCGACCCGCACATTGCCTTAAACAGGGTGGCCGCAACAACCGTAGCCATTGCAAGCCCACCCGGTACACGTCCGACTAGTTTATATGTGGCATCATAGAGCCTTTGGGCGATTCCGGCATTGAAAGCGATCTGCCCCATGAGCATAAACAGGGGAATGACCGTTAGGCTATAAGAAGAAAAGGTGTCGAAAAAATCCTGGGTTACCAGATAGAAGGCGGCATCGAAAGATACAACAATGGCAAATCCTATAATGCCGACTATGGCGATTCCAAAGGCAATCTCGATACCTGTGAGGAAAAAAAAGAGTAGAAAACCGCACGAAAAAAGGCCTAAGGTAAAATCACTCATTTTTCCCTCCTTTATCGGTGAAGATTTCGCAGATGCATACAAGGCATTGGACAATAGAGCCTGCTGCGAGCGCAAACACAACGGGATAGAAAGGGACTCTGAGACTCATGGTCACGGTATGGGAGTCAATAAAGTTTTTTCCCATAAGCATGAAGTACCAGGCTGCGAAGAAAAACATAAAGAACACCATAATCCGTGTAAAAACCTTCAAGATTTTTTGTGAAACTTCGGGTAGTTTATCAACCACAAAATCCACATACACATGGGTTTTAAGCAAAGATGCGCGAGGAAGGGCAAATGCTGTTACGGCCACTCCCATAAACGCTACCAGTTCATAGGCGCCAACGAGCGGTTTTCCAAAATTCCGCATTACGACATCTATAAAAGTGACTGCCGTCATGATGAGCAGGATGATCCCCGCAAGGATCGACATGAAGTTGGATAGCTTCGTGGTAATGCTCAAAAGTATTTTCATGATGCTATTCCTTTTGTTCTTGAAGTGTGCTTTGTTGTGACCTAGCTCCCCTCTTCCGAATTATTTTATAGATGCGGCCATAACCGGCCGCTATGGCCGCATCTCTCATACAATGGGCTCTCGTACAGTTTTAGGGATGCGCTTCCAGCCATTCCCGACAAAATTTCAACGCTTCTTCCCCGGGTAGCCCCTTTGACTTCATGTCCGCCACGTATGCTGCAAAAATCGGCTTCACCATTTCTACGGATTTCTTTTGCTCTTCCGGTGAGATATTGAATACTTTCATTCCCTTTGATATGCCGAATTCGATTCCTACCTTGTTGAGCTCAGTCCATGTCTCTCCTGTCTTCCTTATCCATTCCTTGTTAACTTGCTCAATGATGTTTTGAATATCAGGGGGTAAAGAATTCCATTTCTTCTTATTCATCGCAAATACGCATGTGCCCCCATAGTTGATCCCTGGATTCACCTGCAGACCCCGTATTAAATCTCCAAATTTCCACCCTTTGAGGGACTCGGGATAGAAAACGATACCGTCGATTACAGCCCGCTGCAAACCCTCATAGGTGTCCGGTACGGGAACAGATACAGGCGTGCTCCCCATGGCGCGTGCAATCTTAGCCTGATTTCCACCGGCTCTCATTTTCAAACCCTTTAACCCTTCTATCGTGGGTACAGGTTTCAAAGTCATGAATACGCCAGGGGCAACAGCCCAAAAATAGAGGACTTTCACGTCATGATATTCTTTCGGTTTAAATTTCATATAAAACTCATTTGCAAGCAGTGTCGCCTGAAGCCCATCCTTATACCCCAATGGAAGGTCAAGTACCTCGGAGAGAGGGAATCTTCCTGCCGTCCAAGCCGGCGCTGCAATAGAAATATCAGCTATGCCACGAACAGCGGCCTCATACCCCTGGGGAGCAGGAACCAACGTACTTCCCGGAAGGTAAGTAATCTTCACCCTGCCATTGGTCCTTTTTTCCACCTCCTTGCACCACTGCTTTGAGAGGAGGCTCTGTTTGTGAACGGGCGGCATAAAACTCGCGTATTTAAGCTTTATGGTTTCTGCCTGTGAGCGCCCCGGAAGAAACAAGGATAAGACAAATAAGATGCTGATGAAACCCGTGAAAACGATCAGACTGTTCCTTTTCATAATTCTCTCCTTTTTCATAACTCTCTCCTTTTCATTTGGTTTTGGAACCTGCCGAAGTGCGGCCGGTTTCTTTTTCAAAAACGCCACGAATGAAGGCTGTGTCCATGACGATATGCAGGGCCTCGATTAGGTCCCGATCGTTCAGTTCCATCACCACGACCACATCGAAAGGCGCATGGGCGCCACTGGCTAGGACCCAGTCGAATCGAGCCCAGTAACCGACCAGTGGCTTGCCGTCGGTACCCTGTCCTTGATCAAAGAAACCGAGCAACGTCACGTTTGTTTCTTTTGAATCGGCAAAAAAATCCGTATAGAACTTTCGGGTTGAATTTTTCCCATACATGGGGGAATGAACAACGGCGCCAGGCGTAAAAAGCGCTAACAATCCTTCCAGATCGCGCGATTCAAGCGTTTTTAAATAGTTTGTCACGATTTTTCTTTTCTCCTTGAGCATGGTCTCCCCTCCTTGAGAGCGTCCGGGAAAAAATAGCGTCGAGATACAAAGTGCCGTAAACAAACAAATTGGACCTATCCGCCAGTTCTTTTTCATAACTGCCTCCTTGTTCCATGGGTTAGTTTTATCAAAAACATTGTTCATTTCCTTGGCCTTAAGCCTTTCTTTAAATTTGGCAGAAAAATCCGACCTTGTTCTTCGAATAGCCTATGTCAGCTCTCGTTTGAGGATCTTGCCGGCACCGGATTTGGGAAGAGATTCTCGAATCGCCACCTCGCGCGGACGTTTATAGGAAGCCATGTTTTCCCTGCACCAGTTGATGATCTCTTCTTCAGTAGCCTTTCCCCTGAAATTTTCCTTCAGTGCTACAAACGCCTTTGGCGACTCTCCCCGATAGTCATCCGGAACCCCCACAACCGCCACTTCGAGAATAGCGGGATGCTTGCTCATAATATTTTCCACATCGCTCGGATATACGTTGAAGCCGGAGCAAAGAATCAGCTCTTTCATGCGGTCTACGATTTTCAGATATCCCTCTTCGTCCATGAGGCCGATATCTCCGGTATACAGCCAGCCATCCCGTATGGCCTGCTGTGTTTCCTCTGGCTGATTCCAGTACCCTTTCATAACCGTGGGCCCCTTAATAATGATTTCCCCTTTCTGATTGGGCGGAATTTCCTTCAGACCGGTTTCCAGATCCACAATCTTCATGTCATTGATATGGGGGATTCCTGCAAAGCCTTGTTTCCATCTGCCGAGAGGCGTGGTCACTCCCCCCTGGGCCAGAGCTTCGGTCAAACCATATCCTTCACCAAGCATTACGTTGGGAAACAGTTTTTTAATTTCCTGCTGCAATTTCAATGAAATGGGCGCGCCTCCCGTAACAATGACCCTCAATGTTGAAAAATCATAGGCGTCAATACCCGGCATGTTCACCAAAGCAGTTAGCATGGTGGGAGCGGCAACCCAGACCGTGCACCCCTGATCCGCAATGGCCCGGGCCGTCACCTCAGGTGTGAACCGACTAATAATCACCAATCTTCCGCCGGACGCCAACGCCGGCGACATGGTGACCTGCAGCCCCATGATGTGGAAAAAAGGCGCAAGTCCCAGATTAACGTCTGAAGGGGAAAGGCCGAACCATGTCCTCGCCCCGATCACCGCCGTGCTAAAGGATTTGACGCTGATCATGGCCGCTTTGGGCACTCCGGTGGTTCCCCCAGTCAACTGCAGCAAGGCCAAATCCTGATCCATATCATCGGTACGGCATACGGGCTTCGGGGCCGTTCCCTTCAAAAGGGCCAGAAAATCAACCGTGTCGGTGTATTTTTCGCCCTCTTTCAACGGTTCTGATGGAAAAGGCAAGGCGGGTTTATTCGGGGCAAAGTCAGCCAAGCGGGTCAAGATGACCGTCCCAATGCTCAGCGACGTTTTTACTTTTTTCAGTTCAGGATAAAGATCGTACTGGGCGATGATAATTGAGGTCCCTGTTTTTTCTATGATCGGCTTCAATTCCAGGTGCCGAAACATGGGATTGAGGCTGACCAGCACACCACCGGCCCGTATTGCGCCGAAGAAGCTGATCACGAATTGGGGGCAGTTCTGCATGTAAATTCCCACCCGATCGCCCTTGCCAAGGCCGTGGTCAATCAGCGATTGTGCGAACCGATCGGCATATCGGTCCAACTCGGCATAGGAGATTTCCCGGCCATAAAAATCAATGGCCACGGCATCGGGGGTCTTGAGAGCCCAATCTCGGATATATTCCGTAAACGGTTTATCCACATGAATGGTGCGGGGAACCCCTTTCGGCCACACCTTGTACCATCGCTTCTCCATGCACCCTACCTCTTAAATGATGGGTTTCACTTCATTGGCCATTGGCCTCAACTCTGTAGAAAACAGATATAACCCAGGGTTACGAACCGACCGACCGGCTTGTACCGTGGGAAAAAAATATATGGCCAATTACGGACCATTTCAGGCCAGACAGCGCCCCCAAATCCACTGCCTTACACTGAAAAATACATCTCAATGGGCGACATCAGACCCATTCACCTTGAGGAACCCTCCAAGGAGGATTTCCACAAAGGTGTTCGACAACTCTTGAACAGATTCTTTTCGCGAATAATCGAACCAGTAAAATATCCAACTACACATCCCAATAGCGGCAAACGCGGAAAATTTACTGTTCAATTCTTTGCCCTCTCCAGAGCGTTTCAACTCCGAAAACGCGTCACAAAGCAAATCAAATGTTTGACGCCAGATTTTTCTGACTTTTTCGTAGTGGACAGGGTCGAGCCTTTGAGCCTCGTGCATCACTACCTTTGAAGCGTTATCATGGGCCATGAGTTTCGTGTAGCTATCGATAAAATAGATGATACGTTGTTTAGGATCGCTGATTTTCCTGGCGTTTTCGATAAGAGGAACAAAATTTCTCTCCAGGAGATTTGCAATGATATCATGAAGGAGATCCTCCTTGGTCTTGTAATGATGGAAAAGCCCACCTTTGCTGAGGCCAAGCTCCTCTGCGATGAAGGACATTGGTGTATTGTCGTAGCCTCTCTCAACGAACAACTTTTGTGTCTTTTTACAAATCTCTTCTTTTTTTTCCATAAATGTTTTCCGCGCAGACTCAATAAAGAGATTCCGAACCGGGCGCTCGGTTTGTTTCTATTTTTTACTTTTGTTTTGTAGATGTCAACAAAAAAATGCTTTTGGGTGAAAATAATTGTTTGAATTTCATATCTATTCGATTTTATAGAGGAATTATGGAGGAGGCCACTTAGGCAGTCTCAGATATATTTTAGCTCTTTATCTTCCCTGAAAACTTCATGGACTTGGAAAGGCAATGCATCACAGGATGCCTCCTGGCGTAGCCAAGAAAATGTATTTTCCATTAACAATAAATTGGGCAATTATTGTCACGAAGAGCAAAAGAAGGCTATAGTCCAGAAAGACTGGTAAAGAAGGCGATGAAAGAGGTGGAATACCATATTTAAGTATGTTTATGCATAACATCAGTATATTATGTGATTAAAAATTATTCTATAGGCAACGAATATTGGAAAGTCTTTGCGTAGGCTCAAATCGATATTTGAAAAAAGTCGGATTCAACTGTATTCAAGATCGCCGGTCCTTATCCGTAAAACCACCGTTTTATTGCCAATTTAGCGCAAGATTTAAGTGGGCTCGATCAAGAGATTGAAATTCAATGAAGTTTTTGTTCCCAGGAGCACCACTGCTAGGCTTATTTGGAATAACTTGACTTATGTTGTGTGTTGGCCTAACTCATTGAAAGTAAAGCTAAATTCGGATCGGGCTTGGGATATCGTGATTTCCCCTTAATATCAACTGGTTACGCAAGAAATAGGTTGGTCGGAGAAAAAGACTCGCAACATAATAATTATCCTTATAAACGTACTTCTCTGTTCTGATCCAGGGACTAAACTGCTCTGGGGGAGTGCTATTGGATCAAGCGAGCGGGCCTACATCTTTCATAAAGTCTCATATTGCATAACCTCCTATAGAGAAGGTGGTTCGACGTACGGTAGGGCATTACAGCTGGTTGCGACTTTCAAAATGAATCAGAATAATAATATGAGAAGAAAAAACTTGATGTAATGCATATCATTATTGTAAAACAAAGTCAAGGGTATAATGATAAGAATTAAATGGATATTTCAATTTTAAATAGGAATTAGATCAATTAAATACACACAACATAACCCATCCCACAACATAACTTGACAATATATAATGATATTGGTGGGTTAAAATCCTTGTGATATATTTGGATCGTGGAGAATGGCCGATCGTGAATTGATTGTCCGAAAGTGCTCTTCAAATATGTTGGGTTTCCAATAAAAAACACAAAGTATTGGCACCATCAAAAACCTGCAATATGCCTTAAATCACTGAAATGGAGGTTTCGGCTCTGCTGAGATCCCGGCAATTTCTCCGACCACAACATATTGGGGTCGCTCAATTTGCCGCCTATCCGCTCGCGGGAAAACAATGCGTGCATGATCTTTGCGTAGCATAGCGGTCAAAATTTCGCAAGGCTGGAAGATGTATCCTTCACATTTCTCTGGGACTATCTTGACAAAAAGAAAGAATATTAGTGGGTTAAAAACCTGTTAATATATTCGATTCGGGAGAGTTTAAAGATCGCGCAATGAGTGCCCGAATTTCACGCCATGGCGTCTTTGATTTCATTTGGATATCCAAAAAGTCACTACCATCGAAAAGTGGCAAGAAGCCTTACGTACCCCTGGCGATGCTACCACCTTAAAGATCACATCGGAAATTCTTCCGACCACAAAATGAACCAGTGATCAAGCCTTTCCAACCAGATGGTACGATCAGGAAGAGCCCTCTTTTTTCAAAGCTTTCAAGGCGAGGATAATGCCGACCCTATGGGCCATTTTTGATAAACTCGTGCCCTGGTACGTTTCAAATCCATCCGAGAAAACGCCACCAGAGATAGTTGAGGGGAAAGAGTAGCAGGATGGAGATCGCCGTGAGCCAGAGGCACAGTTTGAACCCGCTGGACAGTGGGATGGAAGCCATCTGCATACCAATCAAAAGGGGAGGAACCTGATAAGGGAAAAGCGGTTGGCTGAACCCCAGGACCTGCAGCATAAGCACGGTTTTCACCGAAAAACCCGTTGCTTGCGCCAGTTGGTCTGCAAAAGGGGTGAGAAGTGCGGGAATCCCCGGCTGAGTGGTAAAAACGCCTGTAAACAGAGACAGAATGCTCAAACCGAGAAAGTTGAAGAAGGGATGTGCCGGGTTCAATGGTAGTGCACTGATGCATCGTTCTGCCAGTACCGTGCCGAGACCGCTGCTGCCGATCAACTGCCCCAGCCCCAGAATTCCCGCGATATAGAACAGTGAACCGAAGTTGATCTTCTCCTGAAACGCTTTGCCGCCCACGATGGCAACTCCGGGCAACAGAACGATGCATGCACCGGCCATGGCGACCCAAGCCGGAGAAATATGGTGCAGGGAATCCGTGGCCCACATGCAAAGCATAAGTATGAGGAGAATGCCGAGCACCTTCTCCTTTGTCCCGGCCTTGTCACCCTCCGCCATGGTCATTTTACCGGTTTTCTTCAAGGTATCGGGGAAAAAAATGACAATGCAAACCCCAAGTGCCAGTAATTTGACCAGACCGAGCACAGGCAAATGCAGCAGAAGATATTCTCCATAGAGGGGCGAATACCCGTGCAGGGTTTCGCTCAAGCCAGCCAGGACCATATTGGCGACATTTGCGGGAAGAATGGCAAAACCGGGCAGAACCGTACCCAGAATAACCGCACTGACAGCCCCCGTGTATCCATTTTGATGTTTTTCAAACCCAACTTCCCGGGCCACGAGCATGGCAATGGGAACAAGAAGCACCACTCTGCCTATGGAGGACGGCATAACCATGGCAAAGAGAACCCCGCAGAAAACAAGGCCAAAGATCAGGCCTGCATAACTGCGGTTCAAACGGCCGGCCACACGAGCGGCAAGTCGGCTTCCAAGCCCTGTGACTTGGATGCCGACGCCGAGCACCAGACCTCCCAGGACTAGCCAAAACGCCCTTGAGGTAAATCCCGAAAAGACCACATGCGGCGGCGCAAGTGCCAGGATCATCGCCCCGGTAAAGAAAATGAGCGCCGTCAGGTATTCGGGCAGCAGTCCTGTGGCCCACAGGGAAAGAATAAAGAGGACAAACCCGGCCGTCCCGGCCACCTCCCCGGGGAAAAAGGAGGGAGGGAAAAGGGCGACAGTAAGGCCCAGACCTGCCGAAAAGCAGACGATGAGAGGTTTAGTACGAAACGCCATCAATCATTCTTCGCTTCTAAAGCGGTTGATCAATATTCCGGGATTTTCTCAATCATCCTCGAGGGCGCATAATATCTTTTGAGTCAGCCGAATAGTACTGGATGTTTAAGAATATCATTTATGACTTTGAAAAATAATCATCCCTCGCCTTCTTGATCTGGAGAAGGTTCTCGAGGGGGGACGGGGGCGCAATACCGCACCCGGGACATACGAAATCCGTCCCGTTTTCGAGGGCCTGGGTCGCCTCTTGGTACACTTCCTCCGGCGTTCCGCTGAAAAGGGTGGTGGCGGTAGCCACATTCCCGAAAACCTTGACGCCCTTTGCGTGGGCGATTTCCACATCGGCTTTCATATCCGCCTTTTCTTCGATACTGATACCGGCGACACCGGTATCGCACATCATGTCTATGACCCCGTCGGAATTGCCGCACACATGAAGGACAACGGGGCCTTTTGCACGGTCCACCACGTCTTTTAAGACAGGGACCAAAAATTTTTCAAAAAATTTGGGGCGCAGCAGGGCGGGACCTGCCGTGGGTTCCGCGAACACGTAATAATCAGCCCCATTGTCAAAGGCGAAATTTTCGGCGGCGACGGCCGCCTCCCTGGTCACTTCCAGCACTTTGTTGATCCCATCGGGATTCTTATAGACCCACTTCATGAACTGTTCGGTCCCCACCAGGTTCGCGGCGCAGGTAAAGGGGCCTTCCGTTTCACCGAAAATAATCAACTCATCTCCCACCTTTTCCTTGAGAAGGCGAAAATGTTCCTTAAACATAGGGAACCTGCCTCTTTCCAGAAAATCGGAAGGGAAATCAAGATTTTCAATGCCATCCGCATAAGGGTGTCCGTGGATGGAATACTGGATGTCCTTCTGGGGATTGCCCAATTTACATCCGAAGGCTTCGCTCAATCCCACGATATCCCACCCCATGGCTTTGACCCATTCAAAGCCGGCGTATTTGTGCGCCGCGTAGGAAAGCTCGGTCATGGCCACGGGATCGGTGTCCGCAGGGGGCCTCGCATATCCGCACTGGTCCATGAGGGCCACCACACCATAGGTGGTGGTGCTTCCCGCAGGGGTCATATCCACATCTTTTCCGTTAAGCCGATTCCAGAATCTTTCCTTTAAACTCATGGCTGTCATTTTACATCTCCTGTACGTCCATTACGACCTCTAAACTGAAAGGTGCCGTTTGATAATTTCGCCATCCGCCATCAGCTCTTCAGAAGTAGCCGTCCCATTGATTTTACCCTTGGTTCCCATCAGGTAATGGCGGGAAGCCACTTTCAGGGCCATGCGATAATTCTGCTCCACCAGAAGGAGGGTGATCCCTTCCTCCACACATACCAGAAGAATGGGTTGTATCACCTCGTAAACCAGAAGGGGCGAAAGCCCCTGGCTGGGCTCGTCCAACAGCATGATCAGCGGATTTCCCATGAGCGCCCGACCAATGGCCAGCATCTGCTGTTCCCCGCCGCTCAGCGTAGACCCATCCTGTCGCTTCCTGGCCTTCAACACCGGGAAATGGCTGTAGACCTTCTCCATGTTCCACACATCCTCTCGGGCAGGGGGCTTTTCCGCCAGCTTAAGGTTTTCTTCAACGCTTAAGCCGGGGAATATGTGCCGTTCAGCCGGAACATAACCGATACCGCACTTGATCACCTTGTGTGTCGGCCAGCGTGTGGTATCTCGCCCGCTGATTTTTATTTGCCCCGCACGTGCCGGCGTGAGCCCGAGGATGGAACGTAGGGTAGTCGTCTTACCCACACCATTTCTCCCGAGAATGGACACGGCCTCAAGCCGGTTGATGTACATGGAAAGCCCCTGAATGATATGGCTTCTCCCGTAATAGGTCTGGAGGTCTTCTATTTCAAGGATCTTGTCCGATTTCTGATCATGCACCCCCAAGATAAGCCTCCTTCACCACCTGGTTGTTCTGAATCTCTTTCGGTGGTCCTTCCGCAATGATGGTCCCCTGATGCAACACGCTGATTTCATCGGAAATGGTCATGACCACATCCATATCATGTTCCACCAGGGCAACGGAGATGTTCTCAGTGAGACCTTTGATCAGTTGCGCGATATGTTCGGTTTCCGCCGGGGACATGCCTGCCGTGGGTTCATCCAGGAAAAGGATTTTCGGTTCACTGGCAAGGGCCATGGCCACCTCCAGCAACCGCTGGTCCCCGTGGGCCAGATTGCTCGAAGGCACATGGGCCTTATCCCTGAGATCCAATCGTTCCAGAATCTCCCAGGTTTCAGCGTTAACCTTTTTCAAACTGCTTTTCTTGGAAAAAATCCGGAATGATCCGCCCCGTTTCATCTGTTTTGATATGCGGACATTTTCGAATACCGTAAGCCCCATAAAAATGCTGGTGATCTGGAAGGTGCGGCATATGCCCAGTCGGGTGAGCCGATGGGCCGGCTGGTCGGTGATGTCCCGTCCCTGGAACAGGATGGCGCCGGAACTGGCGGGCAAGCGCCCGGTGATGACATTGATCAAAGTGGTCTTCCCGGCGCCATTGGGACCAATAATGGACTTGAGCCTGTTTTCCTTAAACTCGATATTCACCGCATTGGTGGCCAGCACGCCGCCAAAGTGCCGATGAAGCTCTTCCGTATGCAGGAGCACCCTTTGTGCCATGAGATTCCCCTACTCCTTTTTGAATCGAAATATGTAATCGCCAAGGCCCACAAAGCCTCTCGGCATGAACAGCACCAGCAGAATCACCACCAACCCCACAAAAAGTTCCCAGTGTTCGGTCATGGTACTGATATAATCCTGCATCAGAATGAAGATTCCGGCCCCCACAATGGGACCCCAGAGGGTCCCCATACCGCCCAGCAGCACCATCATGAGCACAGCGGCGCCGGCAAACGCATGCATGGTGGTGGGTCCGATGTATCCCCGGTAAAGGATATAGAGTCCTCCGCTGATGCTGGCCAGCATACAGGCAAAGATCCAACCGAGCAGTTTGTACTTGCGTACGTTGATCCCCACAAAGGAGGCCCGTTCTTCATTCTCTCGAATGGCCTCCAAAACGGATCCGAAAGGTGAATGGATGATGCGCCAGGTCACCACCAGACAGATCAGCAAAATGGCAAGGGTCAGCAGATACATGACGGTGGGATCCCCCGAGTTTCCCAAAACCCATCCACCCAAGTGCACATCCGGATTGGGTACGCCCATCAACCCGTCGTCCCCACCCGTGAGATCATACCATTTCCATACCACAGTGAAAAACATCATCCCGAAAGCCAGTGTCAGGAGAGCAAAGGCAAGCCCGCCGGTCCTGACTTGAACCCAACCCACGGGCACGGCGATGAGCGTCGTGCCCACCACGCCGACCAGAAGCGCCAGCCACATAGACGACGGCGCAAAATGGATCAGGAAGAGCCCCACGATATAGGCGCTGATCCCCAGGTACGCGTTGTGCATGAAAGAAAGCAGTCCGGTATAGCCCAAGAGCACATCGAGACTCATGGCCAACAAACCGTAGATCATCATTTCATTGACCAGACTGATATAAAATCGGTTGGTAATCACGAATGGAAACAGGGCCAGACACGTCACAACCACCACAAGCGCCGCCAACCGGATAACAAATCCACCTGTTTTGTTCATATGGGCGCCATTCATTTCTTCCACCATTATTCGAACCTTCCTTCTCCAAGAAGACCTCGGGGCATAAAGGCGAGAATAACCGCCATCATCATATAGACGATCACCATGGCCAGGTCCGTCACAAAAAATTCCGCCAGGGTCTGCACCACGCCGATGAGGAGCGCCGCCACCACCGCCCCCCTCAGGCTGCCCAGGCCCCCGATCACAATCACCACAAAAGAACTGAGCAGCATTTCATGCCCCATAATGGGATCGATGGTGTACAGGGGACCCGCAATCACGCCCGCGATTCCGGCCAGAATACACCCCAGGGAAAATGCCCCCATGTGTACGTAGGTCATATTGATGCCCATACAGGAAACCATTTCGGGGATATGGCTGGCAGCCCTCAAAATCAGGCCGATTTTCGTTTTACCCAGGAAAAGCATCAGCCCGGCCATGGCCGCTGCCGTAATGAAGAGGGTCATTAAACGAAACACAGGATAATGGGTCCCCGCAATGGGAAGGGTTCCTTTCAGGAAAGCGGGCAGCTCAATAAACCGGGGTTCGTTTCCCCAGAAATATTTGATCAACCCGTCCAGAAAGAACATGAGGCCGTAAGTCAGTATGAGGGTATAAACAATAGACCGTTTTCGCATGGGGGCAATTACGGTTCGTTCGATGATGATCCCCAGAACGGCGATAATAATGGGGGCAATGAGGAGCGCAACAAAAAAGTTAAGCCCAACTGAAACCAGGGTATAACCGGCGTATGCGCCCAAAGCATACAGGGAACCGTGGGCCATGTTCATCACCCGGCTTAACCCGTAGATAATGTTCAGACCGATGGCCACAATGAGAAACACACCGGACAAGACAAGGCTGTTCAACGCAATGTCCACGGCAGTGGCAATGGCGCTCATAATAACCCCTATTTTAGCGGATGGTTCTTAGCTGATGGTGTGGCGCGACGATGCGCTCTAATCAATCAACCATGCGCAAAAATGGCAGGCGGAAAAGTTTTTTCCGCCCGCCGTTTGTTGAGTCCTTTATTCCGGAGGTCCCAGTTGATCGGCCTTGAAGGTATGGATCACCTTCATATAAATCTTTGCACCGTAGGGGTTTCCCGGCGCACGGACGGTTTCCGTGAGCACTGCGTCATTGCGCATGCAGTTGTCTTTGGCTGAAATGCGAACCACCCCGTAGGGTCCATCAAAGCTGATCCCCCTGAGCGCGGCCGCAATCTTCTGGGGATCCGTTGAACCTGCTTTTTCAATACCGTTAAACAGGTTCATGGCGCCCACATAACTGTGACAGGCGGCATCCGAAGGGATGGTCTTGTATTTTTCCCAGAATTTTCCTTCCCAAGCGTCTGATTTGGAATTGTTCACATCCCAGCACCAGTCGGAAGTACCGAAAATGCCGATACAGGCGTCTCCACCGGCCTCCAGTTCCAGGGGACCGGGCGCTGCGCCGGACACGATTCGGGCATATTTCTGAATGCCGAAATCATAGGCCTGTTTGGCAAAAACAGGGATCACGTTGGTGATCAAGGCAATGTAAATGCCGTCTGCGCCGGAGGCCTTGATCTTGCTGATGTAAGAGGACCAATCCTTGGTTTTGATGGGGGCCCGATCGAACTTCTCATTGTAGATCTTGATACCGTTTTCTTTGGCCAGGCTGATGAATCTTTTCGCTGCATCGTGACCCCATGAATAATCGTGAACCAAAACATAATAGGTTCGTTTCTTCAGATCCGGTGTAGCCAAAATACCTTTGACATTTCCCACGGCGGTCTGGTCGTTTGCCAGTTGCCCGCTGCGGAATACCAGGGGATTTAGTCCATAAAATTTGGTGGTCATAACGTGGGTGGTTAAAAACGGTACATTGAGCTTATCGATGTTCTTGGCGAGCGCCAGGCCCACGCCGCTTGAAAACACGCCGATGAGGGCTTTGCAGTTGTCCTTGAATACCAGTTTTTCCGCTTTGCTCACCGCAACAGGGGGTTTTACACGGGTATCTTCAACAATGAGATTGATGGGACGTCCCAGGATGGTCTTTTTTTCATCAGCGGCCATCTGGATTCCCAATTTCATTTCTTCACCGCCCTGCGCCACAATACCTGAGAGGGGAACAAGCACACCGATATTAATCGGTTTTTCAGCCACTGAATTCAGTGGGAAAGCAAACAATATTACCGCCAATACACATAGAAATGTCGTTCGGAACCGCTTGATCATTATTTTCCTCCTTCTCTTCATCCAAGACTCTGATTTATTGGGAAATTCACTCCGATCTGGTCTACTCTATCACCTCCCTCACCTATTCCGCAATCACCTGATCCATCAACTCCACCAGATCCACCAACTCCATCTCGCTGTTGATCCGTTTTGCGCCTTCGTTTAAATTGTAATGGCAGAACGGGCAGATGGAAACCATTTTTTCAGCCCCTGTCCCCATGCCCTCTTCGATCCGTTTAGAAGCGTTTTTGGCGGCCCAGTCCCCGTATCCTGTCATGACGCCACCGCCACCGCCGCAGCAATAGGAATTATCCCGGATCCTTTCCATTTCCGTCAGTTCAACACCGGGGATGGCCTGAAGAAGTTCTCTCGGAATGTCATAGAGACATTCCTGCTCATCTACCCCCACATAAGCCCCTTTCCAGAGCTTTGACCCATCCTCATCCACCTCGAATTTGTTCAGATGTCTGCCCGTGTGGCAGGGGTCGTGGTAGGTCACTTTCATGGGCAACTCACCGGTAAACTTGAGTTTGCCTTGGTTGAAAAGATCATACAGAAAATCCGTGGTGTGGATGACGTTTATACCTTCCATCATTTTATCATAATCCGCCGCCAGAACATAATCCTTCTTAATGGCCCGGTAACAGCCGGCGCAGGACGTGACAATGGTATGGACCCCTTTCTCATCATGGAGGTTTTTGAACATTTCGAGGTTTGCTTCGGCCACCCTTTTGAATTCTTCTGCATCGCCGATTCTCATGGCAGTGGAGCCACAACAGATCTCATTTTCCCCAAGAATGCCGAAATCGAGATCCAACTTTTGAAAAATGGATGCGGTAGCCGTGGGTACGCCCCTTGCCGGCAGATTAAAGGCCCCCGTACATCCCACATAATAAAGAATTTCGGCGGGTTTTTTATTAATGTTTTTAATGGGTTTCTTGGCTTTCTTAAATGGTCTCGTCCAGTCGGTCCTGACCCTCCTGGGACCCTGATAAGGATTGTTGTACCCACTTAAAGACTGGATGATCTTTTTCTGGCTCGGCATGGGTCCAACACCGTCCTGAACAGCCTTTCGACGCATGGCTTCCATGATTTCAGGAATAAAGGGCTTGTGATCCAGTTCGCATTGATTCTGACATCCACCACATATGGTACACTTATACATGGCATCCAGAAACTCCTCGGTCCATTCCAGCTCTCCATCCAGTATGCCTCTCGCAAAGGCGATCTTCCCCTTGGAAGCCATCATGCCGTCAAAACCGAACTCCACTCCGGCAGGACAGATTTCTCCATATTGTGGCGGCGGACCGAACTTATAAGCTGTTTTACAGTTTCCACAGGCCGTGCAGCGCCATATTTTATCTTCTAACTCTTCAAGGGTGGATATGTCCCATTTCATGCTGACCTCCTTAAGTAAGAACGAACCGTCATATGCCTAATTTTCCTGGATTCATAATGTCATTGGGGTCCAGCAACTTCTTCACCTGTTTTAATAACGACAGGTATCCGGGATGTGCCCGCTTATTGATCTCGGCGGCAAAATCCACAGGCGGTTTGTAAGGGATTCCGCCTGCATCCAAATCCACTTTCAGACATTCGACAATCGCTTTCCTCGCGTTTTCCGTTGCCTCGGGACTCCGTTTGTTAAAAGGGATCATGGCCCTGAGCATACCGTAGTGCACACCCCGATAATTCGTGGCGCGAACGGACGGGGAAAGGTCATGTTCAATCAATATCTCTTTCCATTTGTTATAAACCGGCGCCCACTTGTTCACCGGTGTAAAGGTGCCAGGCCAGGAAATGCCGCCGCCTGCCATTTTGGTATAGTTCTTGGTGGATCCGACAATCTGGCTGGGGAGCTGCGTTCTGGCCTTCAAAGCCTCTTCGGGGTATTCAGCGTATTTGATGGACGTGCCCTTTTTCTGCTCTTCCGTAAGCGCCATCTGCCAAATCTCTTCCCGTGCCTCCTTCTCTTTTTCCGTCCACGAAAAGGTCGTACCGAAACAGAACCATTCGGGTGCCCCGTCCGGTTTCGGTATGTACGGAGAAGGGATGGGAACCTGAGCAAGCCACCAGGAAACAGCGGTCATATCATCGCAGATTTCATAATTGCCAAAGTTCCTCATGTACGAAACCATATCCTCGATGTTTTGGGTGGAAACGGTAAATACTTTTAAAACCGGCGGAATGGGATGGACCCGCAATCCGATCTTCGTGACCACGCCGCTGCTCCCGAGCCATCCCTTGAAAAGCCCGTCCAACTGAGGAAGGGGGAGCAAACTGTGCCAGGAATCTTCCTGTATGGCGCAGGAACCCACACGTACCAGTTCACCCGTGGGCAGCACCACCTCCATGCTGGTAATCTCTTCACTGTTTAATCCGTATCGACCGCTTAACCCGCCGATCCCGTGACTGATGGCGCAGGAGGAAGATGATGCCGACGGGGGCCCCACGGGCCAACTCCACCGGAGGTTGTACTTGTACAATTCGGCGGCCAGCTGCGCGTGTGATACACCGGGCTCTATGACAGCATAATGGGATTCGTCGTCAATCCTGATGATCTTGTTCATGCGCTTGAGATCCAGGAGAATGCCACCCCTTTCGGGGATACATAATCCACCGATGTTCGTGCCGGCAGTATAGGGCACAACGGGGATTTTTTCCCGGTTGGCAAACTTCATAATCCCTTGAATCTGTTCAACCGTCGTCGCCATGACCACATAATCCGGCAATTTCGGTTTCACGAAGGAAAGATCGTAGGAATAGGCGTAGCGGATATGCTTCGCTGCGGTGGCATTCTCCTTTCCGACAATCGAAACGAGTTCTTCTAAGATTTTATCTTCTCCCTTGGCAACCATCGAACACACCCTCCGTAAAATTTTTCAAACTATGCCATTGGCAAGGATGCCGAATTCCGGGCTGATTATTTGGTATTTTCCGGCATGGAAGAGATGGTCCCGTCCCACGTATCCACCTTCCCGCACACTTCCCTGTCTTCGGGGAACCAGGTGGTGGTCACGTTTTTCTGCTCCGTAAAAAAGCGGATGCCGTCCATCCCCATGACGTGAAGATCGCCAAAAAAAGAATCTTTGTGGCCGGTAAATCCAAAGATTCCCAGCGGAACGGGAATACCCACATTAATGCCCACCATCCCCGCATCGGTTCTCTTGGAAAATTCCCGGGCATAATAGCCGTTTTGTGTATAGATCACGGAACCGTTGGCAAATGGGCTCGCATTCATGATGGCAATCCCCTCTTCAAAGTCTTTCACCCGTTTGATGCAGAGGACCGGCCCAAAAATCTCATCATGGCCCACGGACATTTCTTCCGTCACGTGATCAAAGATGGTTGGTGCCAGGAAAAAACCATTTTCATGTCCCGGAACAACCGGGTTTCTTCCGTCCACGATCAGTTCGGCCCCTTCATCCACCCCTTTCTGGATCCAGTCGGTGATAAACTTCAGGTGCCCTTCGTTCATGATGGGTCCCATTCCGGTTTCAGGATCGTAGGCAGGTCCCAGGTTTAATTCGGCCACGAATTTTTTAAGAAGCGCAATGAGCTCATCGGCGATGCAGTCCTCCACCACAACCACCGGACAAGCCATGCATCGGGCCCCGGCACACCCACAATAGGCGTTGATAATACCCCTTGCGGTCCTCTCCAGTTTGCAGTCTCGAAGCACCAGCGCATGGTTCTTGGCCTCGGTCAACGCCTGGACGCGTTTCCCATTCGCCGCTGCCGTAGCGTAGATATGTTTACCCACCTTGGTTGAACCCACAAAGGAAACGCCTTTGATATCAGGATGTGACAGAAGAATTTCCGCTTCATTCCGGCTTGTGGTGACCAGGTTCACGACCCCATCGGGAAGGCCGGCTTCCTGCCAGAGTTCCAACAGCCGCATGGAAGTCTCCGGAACAAAACTGGCCGCTTTCAAAACGATGGTGTTTCCTGTGGCGATACAAAGGGGCGTCATCCAGCCATGGGGGATCATGGCCGGAAAGTTCCAGGGGGCGATCCCGGCGAAAACACCTAAAGGCTCATTGTACATGACCGTGTCGTACCCCGAACTCACGTCCATGCCCGAAACACCTTTCATGAGGTGAGGAATACCGCAGGCAAACTCTATAACCTCATTCACCTTCAGGACATCCCCCATGGACTCGGTCCAGTTTTTACCCTCTTCTTTACAAAGGATATGAGTGAGCTCTTCAAGGTGTTCATCCACAAGCGCTTTCATCCGATAAAGCACCTGAACACGTTTGGATGCGGGCGTAGCAGACCACTCGGGAAAGGCCGCTTTGGCGGCGGCGATGGCCGATTCCACCTCTTCGGAGGTACAGCATGGCGCTTTGGCAATCACTTCGCCGGTAGACGGGTTAAAACAATCCATGTATTTTTCGGTTTTGGACTCCAGCCATTGACCACCCACACAATATTTCAGTTTTTTGGGTTCTTCAGACATTTTCTTCTCCTCAAAATATTTGGTTACAAGTTCTCCTGCAACTCCCCGGAATTAAAAGGAATACTGCCATCCACCTTGCATAACTGTTCCCCCACATGCAGAAGGTCCTCTGTCATGGCATTCCCGGCCGCAACCGAATCCTTTTTTATCAGGCACTCCAGAATAATCTGATGCGCCTCGCGAACTTCCGTGTAAAATTCAGTTCCCAGATCGAGACGGCCCTTGATCTCTTCTAAAAGGTTGTCAATAAAATCGATTATCAAGGTCAGAAGCGTGTTTCCCGCCATCCTGGCCAGATAGCGATGGAACCCAATCTCCCTGGAAAGCTCTGATCCGCCGGGCTCGATCTTTTCTCCAATAATTTTCTTGAGGTTCTGCACATCTTCATCGGTTATCCTGGATGCGGCAATCTGCGCCACAGTCGGTTCGATCAAATAACGAAGCATGGTAATTTCCCTGATGGAAACCGGCTGGAAATGGATAAAATTGATGAGGCTGTGAATGGTGGTTTTCATATCCACCTCGGCTACAAAGGCACCGCCAGCGATACCCTTACGAATTTCAATCAACCCGAGCACCTCGAGAACCCTGAGAGCTTCGCGCATGGTGGCCTTGCTGACCTCAAACTGCTCCATCAGTACTTTTTCGGAAGCCAGACTGTCCCCGGGCTTCAGTTGTCCCGAAAGGATGGCATCCCGAATCTGGGCGATGATTTTATCCGAAACTTTTTCTGATTTGCTGGCGGTTTTAAACATAACGGTTTCTGCGGAAAGACGGGTTTTTGTTTCTTCTCACCAATACAGAAGAGAAAAGATCGTGTCAAGGAAAATATTATAATATTTATAATATGCTAAATATTATAAAATATTATTTGACTTTTTTTCGGACCCCATATATGAATATATGTCGAAAATAAGTCCGATCGTATTTTATTTGCCATATCAGGGAGATAACCAGCATACCTTTTACACTGGGAGGGATCTTTTCATGGGAATACAGATTGACGCGTTAAAATGTATCGCCTGCATGGCCTGTGAGCTGGCCTGCGGATATCACCGGGACGACGCCTTCGCCCTTCTCTCATCATGCATCGTACCTTACCGGGGACGTGAGAAGAAGAATTATGTGGGTATCATTTTAAAAGAGGAGGACAGCCTGGTGGCTGCCCGGCCCGAGGGTGTTGAGATTAACCGGATCGGTGAAGAACAGGACCCCGAGAAAGAAGCGGATGCCTCGGCAAAACCCATGCTGCTCAGGGAATCCTGCGATCTCTGCGATGATGTGGACGATGGTCCGCTTTGCATCACATTCTGCCCCACGGGTGCAATTTCCATGGCCTAAAAAACGGAACTAAGGAGACAACATTATGGAATATCTGGCATCCGATAAAATCGCCATCGTAGACCTGAGTACCGGTGACATTACCGAAGACGAACTGGACGAGGATCTCGTTCTGGATAAAATCGGCGGGGCCGGCATCACGAAACATCTCTATGATCAGCATGTATCTGCCCATCCTACTGAAAACGGACCCATTGTCCTGGGAACCGGGTTGCTGACCGGAACACTGGTTCCCGGCGCATCCCTCGGCATCCTAACCGCCAAAAGCCCTTCCACCGGAAAAGTCTCGCATATGCCCTTGAATCTCGATGCGGGCATGGAGCTGAAATACTCCGGATTTGACTACATCGTCATCAAGGGCAGCGCTGATAAGCCCGTCTACCTGTGGATCCATGACGGGATACTGGATATCAACGATGCCGGCGACCTGTGGGGAAAAGACACCTGGGCCGCCACGGATCATATCCGCAGTGAAATGGGGGACGACCTGATCCAGGTGCTGAGCATCGGTCAGGCCGGGGAAAACGGATCCGATCTGGCTCAGATCGGCATCAACTACTGGCAAAGCGCCGACCGTTTCGGTTTCGGCAGGCTGTGCGGTGAAAAGAACCTCAAACTCATCGCCATTCGAGGCATGGGGCTTCTGGAAATATCCGAACCCGAAGCTTTTATGGAAGACTGCGCGGAACTGATTGCCGCCATTCGATCCAACACCACCACCCCAAACCAAGGCATCGCCGCAGTATCAGCGGCACTGGGGGAAGAAGATCTGGGCGATTGGCTCGGGCCCCTGACACACCGGCACATGGCCTGCTTTAATACGCCTGTTGCCACCAATACGTTTATCTTTACCGATGAGGACCCTGCCCTTCTGAAAGAAACCATCGTAACGGAACCCGGGTTTCTACTCACCGATATATTTCCGCTGGTCGCTTTAAAGAAAGCAGGGCTTTCCGCAAAAGACGCAGGATTGGTTCTCAAGGCCTGTGCCAAATACGGCATTGACGGGGCTGCTGTAGCTGAACTGAGCGCAAAATCCGGACTCACCCGCCCGGAGGAAATCGAAAAGACCCTCCCGGATCTCAAGGGCCCCGTGGAGAGCACCGGCAAAAGTATTTTCAGTCCCTGGGCGGCCGTGGGTCAGGACATTAACGCAAACTGGGAAAGACGGCAAGCCGTAGCCTACGTCCTGGGCCTTCACCCCATATGGTTTCAAATAACCACCGAATTGACGGAAGAAAAACTGCTGGATCTGGCCGGACTCGGCTCGGAAATGGAGTTCACCCAAGAAACATTGGACGAGGTGATTGAGGATATTCTGGCTTAAAATTTCTGAAATAAAATCACAAATTCGCTCTAATCGGGCTTCGCAACAACAAATAAAGATGGCATCCAGGCGTCAAGAGACGGAATTCAGAATTCCGAAAATCGGCATCTACACGGGTAAAGGGGCATCCCACTCGTGGCTCTGGTTCGTTGAGGTTTTTGAGCGCCTGGGATTTTATGATCTCAGCTTTTTAACGGAAGCCGACCTTGTGAAAGATAGTCTGGAAAAAGTGGATGTCCTGGCCATTTCCGGGGGCGATACTTTTGCCATTGCCGAAGCCCTGGGACCCCAGGGGGCCAAGCGGCTCAAAACATTTATCACCCGCGGAGGCCTTTATCTGGGGTCTTGCGCCGGGGCCTACCTCCCCCTTAATTCCTCCAAGGAACACCTAAATCATTTCAATTTTGTTGCCGCAAAAATCACCAACCTGACCAAAACCCTTCCCGAAGCCCATGGCATGAAAGAAAAATCCTGCACCTGCTACGGCTGCTCATTTATTTTTCACGCGGTAAGAGAGGCGGTTGAAGTGGCCACCAGTGGCCTGCCCCCCTTCGGGAAATCCGCAACATTTACGGCGCCCCTCTATGGGGGACCTCCCATGACCGTTGCCAACCCTGCTTCCGTCATGGCCACCTACACGGCGTTTACGGATAAAACCCTTTTTCTGGTGGATCAAAAGCTGGCGGAAAACACCCTTCTGGGAAACGCAGCAGTCATCCGGGGAAAAATGGGACATGGCCATCTTCACCTTTACGGCCCTCATTTCGAACACCCCCATTTTCGGGAGGCCAATCTTTTCTTAGCAGATGCCATGATGCGGGATCTGCCCAACCAGACTGCGCCGGCTGCAAATCCCGAAGATGGAATGAATATTCTTTCGGGTTCCCTTAAGCAAAGATTCATCAGGGACTTCAAACGGGAATTGAGCAACTCAAGGATTGTAGCAGCAGGGCTTGAAATGTTACCGCTCAAATGGACCATCGGCAATAAGGTCTACGAAACCGGAAAAATCCGCGTTTTCCTGGAAGCCCTGTGGCAACGTATCAGATCCTTTGAAAAGGAAAGGCTTATTTTAGTGCGGGCAGGCCAGGATGACCTTCTGGTTCAAAGGGCCCTCCATGTTACGAAAAGCATCAGACAAATCAAGAAAGCCCTGGACCAGAAAACGGGCGCCCAGAAAGCGGACACGCTTAAAACCGCCACATTGCTGTTCAGCCTTTTGAATAAAACCAGTGCGCTCTTTCTGGAAATTTATTTCAGAAGTAAATTTTTTCAGTTCGGGAAAATCGAATATGAAGGCTCTTATGGTCAAATCAAAAAAATGGTTGCCTGAACAAAAGTGTTGCCGCCTTCGCCAAAGTAACGAATGCTACGGCGGCCGGATCGGGCGCAGGCTTCTTTTCTGTTTGATGCTGTTTTCGGCCCTGCTGGGCTCCCAATGTCTGGAAGCCGCCATCACACCCGATGGACAACCCGGCTGGTTTGTGGATATGGGACGTTTTGCCGCATCCGCCCATGGCACATTTTCCTGCGAACAATGCCACGGGAATATGAAACGGGGCGGGACCATGCATCCCGATTCAGAAAATCCCGCTTTCCTGAAGGCGTATGCCAACCGTGAATACAACTACCAGCGCTGCCAATCCTGTCATAAGCCCTCCTATGAACAATACCTTGAAGGCGCTCACGCGAAGGCGCTTATGAAACAACAAACCGATTCTGCTGCCGAAAGCCATAAACTTCCCAAAAGTAAAAAGGCCCCCACTTGCGGCAACTGCCATTCGGGCCATTACACCAGGGCCCACCTGTCCCGGGTTGAAATCGGACGACAGATGGTTTCGGTCTGTGGCACGTGCCACCCGGCCCAGGCTGCCACATATCTGGATAACTATCACGGCAAAGCGGCCGTGAATCTGGGGGACAAAAATGCAGCGTTCTGCACTGATTGCCACGGCGCGCACCACTGTTTCTCCCTCAAAGATAAAAAGACAGCCCTCGCCGCCTGCCAAAGGTGCCACCCCGAGGCGACGGAAGGGTTTGCCCAGGTGGTCATTCATCCCACGATTCAGGATCTGCCTGAAAATGACACGGAGAAAAGAGCACATGTGGCCCTTATCCGGGTAGTCACTCTCCTTATGGCCATCATGGTGATCCTGGTGGTGGGCTTCTTTTATGGTCACAGTTTTGTCTGGATATTGAGAGAGCTTCACGAAAAATTGAGGAAACACAAATGATTACCCAGGAAAAACAACAAACAAAAACCTTTGTTCGCTTCTCCCCTCTTCAACGGTTCCTCCATCTGGTGGCGATGCTCGGGTTTACCGGGCTTGCGATCACCGGCTTCTCCCTCAAATTCAGCGCCCAGTGGTGGGCCCATAGCTTCGCTTGGCTGGTGGGAGGCGCCGGGCATCTGGCCTACCTGCATCGTTTTTTTGCGGTCATCACCTACGGTTGTGTAGTGGTGCATATTATCTGGCTCTTTTACTTCAAACTGGTGCTCAAAGGCAGCATTACGGGACCCCAGTCCCTTTTTCCAAAAGTGCAGGACATCAAGGACATGTTTCAGCACATGGGGTATTTTTTTGGAAAACGGCGCACGCCAAGGTTCAATCGCTTTACCTACTGGGAAAAGTTTGACTATCTGGCCCTCTTCCTGGGCATGAACACCATGGGACTGACAGGACTGTTTCTGTGGTTTCCGGAATTTTTCTCCACGCTTCTGCCAGGCTATTTCATCAATCTGGCCCAGGTGCTTCACCTGTATGAAGCCATTCTGGCCGTGGCCCTCAAATTTGTGGTTCATCTGATATCGACCCACCTGCGGCCGGAGACATTCCCCGTTGACAAGAGCATCTTTAACGGCAAAACCACTCGGGAAAAGATGATGAATGAACATCCCGGGGAATTGGACAGCATTGAAGCGTAATTGGAAAAAGACAGGGATAACATGGGAAAACGAGCGACTGGACGGTTCATCAAAGGGATTTTCTACCTGAGCATTTGTCTCTCATCACTTCTGACACCTTGGGCGGGGCAGGTGAATGCCGGAGACCCCACCCCCATGATGCCCCCCTTTCTGGAAGGGAAAGTGCGGGACTGCCTGGACTGTCACCGCCTGCCCAATGTAGAGACTAATGCGGGCGCCTTTGCTTCCCAGGCCTTCTGTCTGGAATGCCACCAGAAGGATTCCTGCACGAAAACCGTCGATAAAGAGAAAGTTTCCCTGAAAGTTGACCCCAAAGAGATTCGAAAGGGACGTCATGCTTTCGTGGGGTGTATTCAATGTCACACGGACGTTGCAAGATCCCCCCATCAGTCAAAAGAGGGGGCACAATGCTTTGAGTGCCATCCTTTCCATAATGGCGCGGGTGAAATCCACGCGCCGCACCTGAGGGTTCGCTGCCAGGCCTGCCACAGTGTTTCCAAATTTGTTCATCTGGATAAAAACACCAACGAGGTTCGCCTGGCCCACATCAATGGCAAAAAAATGCCCATCGGTCTCACCGACCATGGCCTTCAGGACACGACCCGGGCGGATTTCTGTCAGCGCTGCCACACCCCGGGCAACAAGGTGGGCGCAGCAAACGCAGTCCTTCCTCCCAAAAGCTTCATCTGCATCATGTGTCATAATGCTTCGCTGACCATGGGCGGGCCTGTTTTCTGGGTGGCATTCATTTTGCTCATTATAGGGATTCTTGTCACGCTTCATTTCTGGTTTCAGGGGAGCGTTCAGGGTGAGGAAAAATCAATGCACCGAAAAATCGGGCTGGCGTCTGAATCCATCTGGGGCACAATCTTTTCCAGGGATTTCTTTACCATCCTTAAAACCTTTTTATTGGATGTGATCCTTCAGCGGAGACTTCTTCAGGAAAGTGTGAAACGATGGTTCATTCACTCCCTTATCTTCATACCCATCCTTTTCCGTTTCCTGTTGAGCGTGTTTACCTTTTTTGTCTCCCGCATCGGTCCTGAAAGTTCGCTGGCCGTGGTGCTCATGGACAAAAACAGCGGGTTTACGGCGTTTGTGAACGATCTGTGCGGTATTCTCATCCTGATGGGGATTGTGCTGGCGGTGATTCAGCGACTATTCATCAAGCCCGACCATGTGATTTCCGAATCCAGGGACAACCTGGCGCTTCTGCTCATCGGAATCCTGATCCTTCTGGGGTTCCTGACGGAAGGGGCACGAATCCTGATGACGCAGGTCCCCTTTGATGCGGGGCTCTATTCCTTCATCGGTTATCCCGTCTCCAGGTTGCTCTCTTTAACGGAAATCCAATGGACATCCGTCTATCCATACCTCTGGTGGGGACACGCCGTGGTGGGGGCGATTTTCGTGGCCTATTTGCCTTTTGGGAAAATGCGACATATCTTTAATACACCCCTTACATTGCTTCTGAACTACAAAATGAAATGAGACCTTAGCATCTCACTCAGGATAAAAAAATGACCGAAAACGGATCCATAGCCCCCCCCTCTCCTTCCAAGGAAGAAAAAGTCCGGGACATCCTCATCTCCAATCTGGATATGCGCCGGCTGATCGAATTGGACGCCTGTACCCGATGCGGCGAGTGCCTCACCTGGTGTCCGGTTTACGACCAGGATACCAAGGAGAGCATCATTCCCAGGGCCAAGGTGACGAATTTTCTTCGCATCATTCGATCTCAGCAGGGAATCATCGGACGAATTGTCCAAAGTGAAAAGGGTCCGGATGGGCTGAAAAAACTGATCGCCGCAGTTTTCGGCTACCGAGAGATCACCGATGCTCAGGTGCAGGAGTTTGTTCGGAATCTTTATGAATGCTCCACCTGTGGACAGTGCCACATCGTGTGTCCCGCCAAGATCGACACGGTCAACCTGTGGGAAGATATCCGCCGCCTCATTGTTCGGGCGGGCTATGGCCCCCTGGAATCCCAGAAAGCCCTGGTGAAAAGCGTCAAAAGCTACGACAACCCCTGGCAGCAACCCCGGGCCGGACGGGCCAAATGGGCCAGGCGGGCCAAAAAGGAAGGGCTCATCGCAGACTTGCCCAGAGAGATGAAAAAAACGAAAGGGAAGGTCCTTTTGTTTTTGGGGTGCACCGCAGCCTACGACATCAACGTCAAGCAGGTGGCGGTTAGTACCATCAATATCCTGGAAACCCTGGGCATTGATTACGGAATCTTTGGAAAAGATGAAAAATGTTGCGGCAGCGTCATGCTCAGGATGGGGGATCCGGAGTTTGAACGCATCGCCACGGACAATATCAAAATGTTTCATGAAGCGGGTTTTCAAACCCTCATTTCCTCATGTTCGGGATGTTTCAAAACCATCAAGGAAGACTACCCCAAAGTGGAAAACCTGAACTTCGAAGTGCTCCATACGGCGGAATTCCTTCGCCGCCTTTACGAAGACGGGAAACTGAAATTCAAAACCCCTGTGGAAAAAAAGGTCACCTATCACGACCCCTGCCACCTGGGCCGCGCCTCCGGTGTGTACGACGATCCCCGTTTTATCATGGAGGCCATTCCCGGCCTGGAACTCATCGAAATGCCCCGGAACCGCGAATACTCCCGGTGCTGCGGGGCGGGCGGGGGCCTCAAATCGGGATATCCGGACATTCAGAACAAAATGGCCCAGTGCCGGGTGCGGGAAGCAGAGGAAACCGGGGCGGAAGAACTGGTCTCCGCCTGCCCTTTTTGCTACCAGGGGCTCCAGATTGGCATCACCGCCACCCATTCTCCATTGGTCATGCGGGATATCAGCTTTCTGGTGGAAGCGTCCCTTCAAGATGAAAAGGCTGAAAAGCCTGAAAAAGAGCGGAAGGTCAGAAAGACCCGGAAAACACGTGAACCCAAAACCGAAAAACCCGTACAGGAGGAGACATCATCGGCAAATTCATGAAATACATATACTGGATGGATGCTGCGCTCTTTGACCGCGTAAGAATCATGGCCGCAGAAAATGGTTTTATGATGCACGAGGCCAAAAAGGCGGTATGTGTCCCCCTTTCTAAAAAAATAGACCTGGGCTATGTACCACCCCATGCCTGGGAAAAATATACCCTCTGTAAAAGGCAGCTCTCCTGGTACAAGACATCCCCGTATTTCGGTCAAACCCTAGTCGTCAGCTCCCGCAACCTGGCCTCATGGGGCCTGGTGGAGGACGTCATCATTCGAGACTCCAAGTTCCGCTGCCGCAAATTTCCAGACCGATCCAAACAGCTGGCCCTCCTGGATCGCGGAAGCTATCAGGCATCAAAGCCGGATGCGTGGGATAAGATTGATAATGAAGAGAAAGGGCGTAATGGCCGCTGGCTGAAGATCATGGGCATCCACGGCAAAAGTTATGAAGAACTTTTCATCACCCACTGCGCCAACCATGCCAACTTCATCGAGCCGGAATATTTTCTTGAAGACGGGGAACCGATCCCCTACTCTCTTGGGAAAACCTCCCACGTCTGTTCCGCCTGCCTGGAACTTTTCAACATCATCGGTTCCGAGTGGAAAAAAAAGCTGGTAACGCCCTGCCCCGGCGCGGTTTTATTTGCAGGCATGGCCTCAAATCGTTACTATGAGGTGGTGCAACCCAAGTGAGAATCCATTTTTCCTTTACTTCGGATTCGCTGGTAACCGATGGAATATCATCTTTATCGGGGGGGTCAAAGACCGGAGTGGTTCTTTATCAGGTTGAACCACTCCGGTTAAAATCTGTATTCTGTTTATCCCAGCATCTTTTTCATATCACCATCAGGTGTTCCAATGGGTGTTAGATTGTAATTCTTGACCAGTATATTCAGTACATTCGGTGAAACGAATGCCGGTAATGAGGGTCCCAGATAGACGTCCTTGATACCCAGGTGGAGCAGGCTTAAAAGGATTGCAACTGCTTTTTGTTCATACCAGGATATGACAAAGGATAAAGGGAGCCCATTGACATCGGTATTAAAAGCTTTGCTAAGGGCAACGGCAATCTGAACGGCTGAATGGGCGTCATTGCATTGGCCCACATCCAGGAGTCTCGGAATCCCGTTAATGTCTCCCAACTGTTGTTTGAAGAATTTGTACTTACCGCATGCCAGGGTTAGCACTAAGCTGTTCTTTGGCGTTTTTTCAACAAATTCAGTGTAGTAATTTCTGGATCTTTTCACACCATCACAACCGCCAACCAGAAAGAAATGACCAATGGAACCATCTTTTACGCCACCGACGATTTTATCAGCCACGCCAAGAACTGTCTTGTGACCAAAGCCTACCAGAATTTCCATGTCTTTTTTGTCTTCAGTATAACCTGGCAGTTCCAGCGCTCTGTCAATAAGAGGTTTCAGATTGTTTTTGTTCAAATGAGTCAGGCCCGGCATACCGACCGTGCCTGAGGTAAAAATGTTTTTCTTATATGATTGTTTGGGTTTCTGGATACAGTTGGAAGTCATTAGAATCGCACCCGGGAAATTGGCGAATTCCTTTTTCTGGTTCTGCCAAGCCGTGCCATAGTTACCATAAAAATGAGGAAACCGTTCTTTCAGTTTTGGATATCCATGGGCCGGCAGCATTTCGCCATGGGTATAAACATATATCCCTTTTCCTGCGCTGGCTTTCAGGACCGCCTCGAGATCAATGAAGTCATGACCGGACACTAAAATGGCCTTTCCTTTTTTTGCACCAAGGGGGACCTTGGTGGGTACAGGGTCACCATAAGCACCCGTATTCCCCAGGCTGAGAAGTTCCATTGCCCGAAGATTTTTTTCACCGCATTCCAGAACCAATCCAAGGTAAGCGTTCGCATCCAAATTTTTATTCTCGAGTGCAGCCAGAGCACGATGGACAAATTCATAATTGCCTTCATCTTCCTGGCCATGTTCAGCCGCATGATCAGTATAGGCAGCCATTCCCTTGATGCCAAAAAGGAGCATGTGCTGCAGGGATCTGAGATCCGGGTTCATATTGGGGTCTGCCATGAGCCCGTATTGTTTGCCCTGTTTGACCATTCCTTCCAAAGAAGGCTTGAGTTTCAAAGTAAGACTGCCGCTATCCGATGAAATAGTCCCGCCGGCATCTTTCACCCGCTTGATCATCTTGTCTCTCAGAGCAACAGACTCCTGGAGAAGGTCTTCAAACCGATAAGGGTCGAATTCCACATTGGTAAGGGTAGAGAACATTGCCATACAGGTAAATTGATTGGTTTCAGGATCGCTGATATTTACTTTCCTGCCGGCAACAGCCGCAATTGAAAGGCCTTTAAGGGTATAAATTAAAAGGTCTTGGAGTGCGGCAACTTGCGGCGTTTTTCCACAGACGCCGAGTTTTGTACATCCTTTCCCTTTAAAGGTTTGTTCACATTGGTAGCAAAACATGGCCGGCTTTCTTTTTTTGGTGCTGGCAAAGGCATTTTTCGCAGACAACATGGAAGGTATGAGAGTAGACGCTGCTACCCCCATGGCACTTGTTTTAATGAAATTTCTTCTTGATACACTTTTTTCTTTCATTGCAAAATCTCCTTTCCTTTCTGAGCGATTTCTTTGGAGAGAATATCCAGGAAAAAACCGAAAGTATCATTGACCTAAGTCAAGTTTTGATTTTTTTTCACGAATTATTATGTGAAAGGTGGGGTCCATCACAATGAGGTGAGAAGAAAAGCTATTTCGTCAGAATCAAAATCGATCATCCCTCAGAAAGCGACTGGGCGACCCAAGGCGTACCTCAGGGACACTAACATTACAGCTTCCTCAACTTTATTATACCGAGTGCGGTGTTTTTCCCTTGACAGCCATGGCGCACTGTTTGTATTGTCGACAAACGACAAACGACAAACGACAAACAAACAGGGAAAATATGCGCTTACTGGAATTCGAAGCCAAAGAGATACTTGCCAGACACCAGATCGCTGTGCCGAAAAGCCAGTTACTTTCCGGTTCTAATGAAATAAATCTGAAATTTCCGTTGGTTTTAAAAGTCCAAATTCCCCTGGGTGGACGCGGCAAGGCGGGCGGGGTGCTGGTTGCCCATAACGAGACCCAGGCCGGAGAAATGGCCGAAAAGCTAATGGCCACCCCCTTTCGGGGCTACAGGGCTACGCGCGTACTGGCCGAAGAACAGGCCGATATATCTGCTGAATACTTCCTGGCCCTTACCTATGACACCGTGGCCAAGTTGCCACTGGCCATTTTCAGCGCCGAGGGCGGCGTGGACATCGAAGAGCTGGCTGCCCGAGAGCCTGAAAAGGTTTGCAAGCGGCACTTTTCCGCAAGGGAAGGGCTCATGCAGCATCAAGCCCGGGAGCTCATCGCACAAGCCGGCATCCATGGCCGGCCTTTGGTGGCTTTGGGATCTGTACTGGCCAATTTGGCAGACATCTTCTTGCGCTACGACTGCACCATATTGGAGGTCAACCCCCTGGTGGTTTGCGGTGACGGAAAGGTCCTGGCCCTGGATTGCCATGCCGACATCGAAGACGACGCCCTGTTCCGTCATCCGGAGATATCGGCTCTGGAAAATGAGAAGGGACGTTTTGAGTCCGAGAAGAAGACGACCGAATTCGAAGCCAGGGCAGCCGAGATAGACAGTGCCGACCACCGGGGCGTGGCCGGACGGGTAATCGAATTTCCTGGAAATCTGGGCCTGATCATTGGCGGCGGCGGCGCCTCGCTCACCGCCTTTGACGCAGTAAAACAGCACGGCGGTGAACCGGCCAACTACTGCGAAATCGGCGGCAACCCCTCGGTGAGCAAGGTGCGCCACCTCACCCGCCACATCCTTTCCAAACCCGGGGTAGAGAACGTTTCGGTGATCATGAACGTTGTCAGCAACACCCGGGTGGATCTCATCGCCCGGGGTATTATTGCAGGCGTACTGGACGCGGGCAAAGACCCGGCCAAGGCAATCGCTGTATTCAGGGTGCCTGGCGCCTGGGAGGAAGAGGGCTTCAAGATTCTCAAAAAATACGGGGTGCCTTACGTGGACCGCACCGTATCTATCGATCAGGCGGCCAAGTTTGCCGTTGAAAGAACCCAAAGGTAGGCGAAAAATAAATGGCAATACTGGCAGACAAGAATCTAAAGGTTATCATCCAGGGTATCACCGGGCGCGAGGCGGCCTCTTTCACCAAGGATATGATGGACTACGGCACTCAGGTGGTAGCCGGGTGTACACCCGGCAAACAGGGCCAAAAGGTGCATGGGGTTCCCGTTTACGATACCGTTCGCCAGGCGGTGGCCGAACATCCGGCCAGGGCTTCGGTGATCTCGGTTCCCCCAGCCCTGGTGAAAGGCGCTGCATTCGAAGCACTGGATAACGGCCTTGAACTCATCATCATTGTAACGGAACGGGTCCCTCGCCGGGATGTGGTTGAAATTCTGGAAGTGGCCCGACAAAATGGCGCCCGACTCATCGGACCCAACACCCTGGGGCTGATCTGCCCCCATGAGATCAAGCTGGGCATGGCCGGCGGACCGGAGGCGGATGTGAAGAAGTCCTATATGCCGGGGTCTGTGGGCATTGCCAGCCGCAGCGGCGGTATGACCACCGAGATTGCCAATCTGCTCACCACCAACGGCATCGGGCAGAGCACCTGCGTGGCCATCGGCGGTGATCCTATTGTGGGCACAAACTTTCTCGAGCTGATTCCCATGTTCGATGCCGACCCCCTTACCAAAGCGGTAGTGTTGTTCTGCGAGCCGGGAGGAATCATAGAGGAAAGCCTGGCGGCCCTGGTTTTGGAGCAGAACATCAAACTGCCCATCGTTGCCTTTTTGGCCGGTCGCTTTGTGGACGATATGCCCGGGGTGCGCTTCGGGCATGCGGCTACCATCGTGGAAGGCGACAAAGGCAGTGCCCGCAGTAAGCGAGAGACTTTCCTTAAATCCGGCATCCATGTGGCCGACAAGTTCTCAGACATCGTGAATATCCTTAGAAAGCTGGGGGTAGACAGTGAATAATCTGGGCCTGATTCGGTCCGCCCTGTTCGTGCCGGGCAACCGATTGGAGAGAGTGGACAAGGCGCTGGCTACCGAGGCTGATGCAGTGATCATAGACCTGGAAGACGCAGTGCCGTCAAGTCAGAAGGACCAGGCCAGATCGGACGTTGCTCAGAAACTGGCCAATACGTCGGGTCACAAAATCATCGTGCGGGTTAATGGCCTGGACACCCCCGAGTTCGCACGAGACCTGAAGGCCGTGGCGGACTCCAATCTTTCGGGGCTGATGGTGCCCAAGATCGAAGGCCCCGGTGAAGTGGCCCTGATCAATGAGGCCCTTCTCAAAGCTGAAGCGGCCGCTGGCCTTCAGGCTGGGATCGTCCCGGTAATTGCCCTGGTTGAAACCGCCAAGGGGGTTGAAAACATCTCGCAAATCGCCGCAGGTCAGACCGAACCGGCAAGGCTCTATACGGTAGCTTTTGGCGCGGCCGATTACTCCCTGGACCTGGGCATCGAGTTAACCATGAGCGGTGATGAACTTTTTTACGCTCGCTCCCGGCTTCCCATCGCCTGCCGGGCCCACGATCTGGCGCCGCCCATCGACACCCCGTTCATGATCGATTTGAAGGATATTCCGGCCCTTAAGGCCGACACCGTCCGGGCCAAGCAACTGGGGTTCATGGGCAAGCTGTGCATCCACCCCAACCAGATTGAACCGGTGAACGCTATCTTCTCCCCCGGTCCCAATGAAATAGCCCACGCCGAAAAGATAATCCAGGCCTATGAAGAATCAGAAGCCAAGGGCCTGGGGGCCATACAGGTGGATGGTAAGTTCGTGGATCTGCCGGTAGTGGAGCGCGCCCGTCGGACCTTACGCCTGGCCTCGGCCGGAAGTTAGATAAAGGTAAAGCGCTCAGGAATTTTCAAAACCTCAAACTGCAAAGGCCGTTTAACATGAGTCTTTTTGTAAATTTGAAGATAGACCGGCAGAATTGTCTGGGTCTGAAAGAATGTGGCAAGTGCCTCAGGGTGTGCCCTGTGGGCATTTTTGGTGAGGACGGAGAGTACCCCAAGGCTATCGAGGCAAACCAGGATGAATGCACCCTGTGCGGTTTGTGCCTGGAAGTCTGCCGGCCTGAAGCCATCCAGGTGCAAAAACTGTACGAGCAGTAAGCGGAGTTATGGATATGGCGGATCTGGAAGAAAAATTCAAGGGTAAGCAGATTAAAGCCCAGGGTTTGACCGAGCAGGTTTCCCATGTTTTGATGGAGGCCATCCTGGATGGGACCTTGGGTCCTGGTGAAAACCTCATCGAGACCGACCTGCAAAAACAACTGGGGGTGAGTCGCTCTCCGTTGAGGGAGGCTTTCCGGGACCTGGAGAAAAAAGGGCTGGTCACGATAGTTCCACGGCGAGGAACTCTTGTGAGAGAGATTACCCGCAAGGACCTGGAGGAGAACTTTCCTGTTCGGGCAGCCCTGGAAAGCCTCGCCGCGCGCGAAGCCTACCCGCGCATGACGCCTCGTGACCATGCCGAAATGGCTGAAGCCTTTGAAGGCATGAAGCAGGTCGGACAGGCCGGTGATTCAGAGGAATACCGCAAATACCACCTCAAGTTTCACGAGATCTTCATCATGGCCAGTAACAATACTTTGTTAATAAATATTTTGAAGACCCTTCGGATGCATCGGCTCTGGTACCTGGTGTCATTCAGGTATCATCACCGTAACTTCGAGTTGGCGCTTGCCGAACACCAAAGGATTCTGGATCTGTTTTCCTCACCGGAAACTGATCCGAAGATGCTGGAAAGTGTGGTCAAAAGCCACATAGAAGAAGCCTTGGAAAAGCTTTTCGGGACTTCGGATAGAGACCCGTGAACGGCTTTTCTAAAACCCTTGACATTAGAAGGAGGTAAAAGAAGATGAGATTGAAAAAGCTGATAGCATGTTTATCTGTAGTTGCGCTGATGGTTGTGGTGATGGGCGTCAGCAGCCCCGGGAGGGCTGAAGCGGCCGAGATCACCCTGAACATGGGTCACCCCTTTCCGGAGAAACTGGAGACACTGACGTCCTGGGAAAAGTGGTTCGCGGCGGAGATCGAGAAACGGACCAACGGTAAAGTCAAGATCAAGATATTCTGGTCCCAGAGCCTGGGAAAGACAAGTGATCTGCCCGACCTGGTCCAGTCCGGCGGCGTGGACATGACCATGCTGGTGCCCGGTTACTACCCGGCCCGTTTCCCTCTGGCCATGGCCAGCAACCAGCTCTGGTTTGTGAACTGGACCAACGATGAGGCCTTTGCCGTGGCCAAAGCCCTGTACTGGGTCGACCCCATTAAGAACGAGTTGGCCAAGCAGAACATGAAACTGATCTACATCCAGGTGCTGCCCAAATACCAATTGTGGAACTGGGCCGGGTTAAAGAATATAGCAGATCTTAAAGGCAAAAAAATACGCTCCTGGGGACCCTACATGCCCAAACTATATGAAGCGGTGGGTGCAGTGGGTGTCAACCTGGTGCAGGCCGACTGGTTTGAGGCCATGCAGAAACATATGATCGACGGCGGTTTCTTTTCGGTTTCCATGGGCCTGGCATCCAAGGTGGATGAAGTGGCCAAGTATGTCACCATGGTGGATCTGGGTATCAACACCGGCCCCATGTGCATCATGAACCAGGATAAATGGAACAGCCTGCCGGCGGATGTGAAGAAGGTCTTCCAAGAGGTCATGGCAGAAATGCCCGCGGTGGGGAAACAACTGACCATTGACGCTGAGAACGCCGGCATCAAGGCCGCCAAGGCCAAGGGTCTGACCCTGGTGCCCTTCCCGGATCGCCAGAAATGGATCGATGCCCTGCCGGACATCCGCGCCATATGGGCCGAAGATATGGCGAAGAAAGGCCTGGGTAAAGAAGCTCAGCAGATGATCAAGTTATGGAACGCTGCATTGGAGAGTGTTCGCAAGAAGTGAAGGTAGGCCGCCGTCGTGCGGTTAATGGATCTTATGCCGGCGTTTCGCATGGTGCGGGGCGCCGGCGCTGTTCCTTAAAACAGGCGAGGAATCCGGCGTCATGGAAAATAGCAAGGTGATGCAAAGAATCGCCGCCGTGTCCAACGTGATCGGGGCAATTGCCCTGCTGATCATGCTGGTGGTCACGGTGGCGGATGTGATCATGAGCAGGATCTTCAACTCGCCTTTTCCCGGCGCTACCGAGATCATAACCTCCGTCATGCCTATTTCCGTCTTTGCATTCCTTTTAAGCACCCAGATTAAATCGCGCCACATTAACATCGACATGGTGCTCAACCGCCTGGGCACCAAAGCCCGAACGCTTTTGAAGATGGCCGGCCAGGGTGTCGGCATTTTTCTGTTCGGGTTATTGACCAAGCTTACCGTTCCCATGGCCATCTACAGTTATCAGATCACCGAGCATACCGGCGGCAGCGTGGCGGTTCCCATGTATCCGGCCAAGATCATGATCCCCATTGCCACCGGCCTGATCACCATCCAGTTGGTCATCGAACTGATCAAATCACTGCGTGTGTTGCTTGGCCGCAACGGTGACAACGAGGGGTCGTTGACGGCCAGCTAGGAAACTCTCCGGGATAGAGGCTGCATAATGTTTTGGTTCCTACCTTTGATGTTTTCGGTAGTACTTGGGGTACCGGTGGCGTTCGCCCTGGGCCTGGTGGGTTTTTTGGGTCTGGTGGATAACCTTAACTGGATTGCGGCCACATCCCAGATTAAGGCGATTCTTTTCGGGGCCACCAACAGTTACGCACTCAGTTGTGTGCCCATGTTCATTTTAATGGGAGAACTGAGCTTCAAGGCCGGCATCAGCGATGATCTGTTTGAAGCGGCCAACAAATGGCTGGGCCGGCTGCCCGGGGGCTTGGCCATTGCCACCAACTTCGCATGCGCCATTTTCGGGGCGTGCTCCGGATCCACCATTGCCAGCGCCTCGGTCTTCACCAAGATTGCCCTGCCCGAGATGATTGAAAAGGGTTACGACAAACGCCTCAGCGCCGGGGCCATCGCCTCCGCCGGGGCCCTGGCGTGCATGATTCCGCCCAGCATCTTAATGGTGATCTACGGACTCATAACCTCCCAACCCATCAACAAACTGCTGGTGGCCGGTTTCGTGCCCGGGGCCATGACCGCATTCGCTTACGGCCTTGGCATTTTTCTCGTGGCCAAGGGTTTCCCCAAGCTGGTGCCCACTCTCGACGCGGAGCAAGTATCGCTTGGAGAGAAATTCAAGGCCCTGACAGGCGTACTGCCCATCGCCTTTTTATTCCTTCTGGTGATGGGGGGGTTGTTTCTGGGCTGGTTCACCTCCACCGCCGCAGGCGCCATCGGCTCGGCCGGAGCCCTGCTGGTGCTGATGATGCGCGGGCGCTTTACCTTGAAAACCTTCTACGACACCCTGGTGCAAACCGGCATACTCTCCTGTTCGCTCCTGATCATCATTACCTTCGGCAATCTGTTCTCCTTCGTACTCAGTTCCTCAGGGGCCATAGACAACTTTGTGGGGTTCATCACCGGTCTCAACATGGCGCCGGTGCTGGTGTTGCTCTTGATTATCGCCCTTTACGTCATGGTGGGCTGCATGGTAGACCCGGTGTCCATGCTGATTATCACTTTGCCCGCGGTAATGCCGGTGGCCGAGGCCATGGGCTTCGATCCTATCTGGTTCGGCATCATCGTCATCACCATGCTGGAGGTGGGGGTCATCACCCCTCCGGTGGGCATGAACGCCTACACCGTGAAGGCGGTCGCCGGCGACGCATTGACCACCGGCGAGATTTTCAGCGGCATTTCGTTTTTCCTGTTCCTACAAGCCATCGTACTGACCATCATCATCTCCTTTCCGCCCATCGTCACCTACCTGCCCAGTCTGATGATGGACTAGCTATAGCATTTCGGATTGCGGATTGCGGATTTAGAAATGAAAACAAACTCATGTTCGGGAGGTAAATAATGGACAATCGTTTAAATACTCTTTTCCAACCTATCAACATCGGCGGGCTCACCGCCCGCAACCGCATCGTAATGCCGCCCATGAACACAAATCTTGCCCATGGCGATGGCTTTGCATCTGACCGCAATCGTGATTACTACGCAGAGCGAGCCAGGGGCGGCGCCGGCATTGTTATTCTGGAAGCCATGTTTGTGGAATGGGCTGCCAAGCATCGTACCTTCGGCATGGGCGTCTCTCAGGACAAATACATTCCTGGCCTGGCCAGGGTGGCGCAGGGGATCAAGGAAAATGGCGCCCTGGCCATGGCCCAGATCAACCACAACGGACGTCTGCTATCCGAAGATGCCACCGGTTTGCAGACCGTGGCCGTATCCACCTTTGTAAACCCGGCCACCTCCGAAGTATCCCTTGAATTTTCCACTGAAGAGGTGCAGGAAATGGTGGGGAAATTCGCTGCGGCCGCTCTCAGAGTGAAAGAAGCCGGCTTCGACGGCGTGGAAATACACGGTGCCCATGGCTATCTTCTGGCCCAGTTCCTTTCCCCCTTTACCAACAAACGCACCGACCCGTACGGCGGATCCCTGGAAAACCGCATGCGCATGCCCCTGCAGGTGGTGCGCCGGGTGCGGCAGCTCTGCGGCAACGATTTCATTATCAGCTACCGCATCAGCGGAGAAGAATATTTCCAGGGCGGCCTCACCCTTAAGGAAACCACTCAGACCGCCCAGGAACTGGAGAAAGCCGGCGTGGACCTTCTGGACGTATCCGGGTCTTCTCTTGAGGGACCGCCCAAACTCGCCAAGGTGATCCCCTGTTACTACCTGCCCCACGGCTACCACATGCATGCCGCCGCAGCCATGAAAAAGGTGGTTAGCATCCCGGTGATCGGGGTGGGACGCATCAATTGTGCAGTGGAGGCCGCAAGTTATTTGAACGATGGCAGGGCTGATCTTGTGGCGGTGGGCAGACAATTCATCGCGGACGCCCATTGGCCCAACAAGGCAAGAGAGGGGCGTTCGAAAGAAATCCGCCGTTGTATTGCCTGCAATGTGTGCCTGGATATTCTTTTGGCCAACAAACTGCCACTGACCTGCGCGGTTAACCCCAGTACTATCAAGGCGGACGAACACGTGGTTCCGACGAATGCCAGGAAGAAGGTGGCAGTAGTGGGGGCCGGGCCGGCCGGTCTGGCGGCGGCCACCGTGGCCGCGGCCTGTGGCCATCAAGTCACCTTGTTTGAAGCAGGCCATCAGATCGGCGGGCAGCTCAATCTGGCGGCCAAAGCACCGGGGAAGCAAGAACTGGTCAGCATCCTGGAGTATTACGGCGAGCAAATCACCATTACCGGCGTGGATCTGAAACTGGGCATCAAAGCCGATGCCGCGGCCATGAGGGAATGTGGCGCCGAAGTGGCGGTGATCGCATCCGGCGGCAAACCGAAAGCGCTGGGTCAGGCCTGGGAAAAAGCCGAAAATGTATTCAATGCATGGGAGGTGTTATCCGGCGCCGTAACCCCCGGACACAAGGTGGTGATTGTGGGCGGAGGCCGGGTTGGCCTGGAGACCGCCGAGTTTCTCCTGGAACGGAACCATGACGTGGTGGTGGTAGAGGCCGCGGCCCGCATCGGCGCAGACCTCGGGCTCACGGTACGTCCGGTATTGATGAACCGCTTGATCAGGAGTGCGGTGAACGTATTCAACAACGCCACAGTTTCTGAAATCGTCGGCAGCACTGTCACCCTGGACCGCATGGGGGATGTCATCACCCTAAACCGTGTCGACACGGTTCTGGTTTGCGTGGGTACCGAGGCCAACCTCACCCTGGGCGAGGGCCTGGATATTCCGGTGCACACCATTGGCGATTGCGCCGGGCCGTCCGGAATCATGGAAGCCATAAGGACCGGGGTCAACGTGGGCGGCAGCTTGTGATACAGAGTCTTGAGAACAAACCCATTTCGGAGGAAGGCAAATGACTGGCAATGGTTTTCATGGGCAACAACTGGCAATAGACTTGAGTACCGGGGCGGCTTCGGATTTAAAGATAAACACCGATATTTTGCGCAACTTTGCCGGTGGCCGGGGCTTTGGCATCAAGCTGCTTTGGGAGATGACGAAGGAAGGCACTGATCCCCTGGCTCCGGAGAATCCATTAATTCTGGCCATAGGGCCTTATACCGGGGCCGGCGTGTTTTCCGCCTTTTTCAACGTCACCACCAAAAGTCCCCTCACCGGCCTGGCAGCGGCCAGTCACTGTGGAGGCGTTTGGGGACCGGCCTTCAAGCGCACCGGTTATGACTGCATGACCGTAACCGGCGCTTCGGACAAGCCCGTTTACCTTCTGGTGGAGGATGGCAGGGCCACCATCAAAGATGCGGGTCATCTCTGGGGAAAGGGCGTTTTTGAAACCGAGAAACGCATCAGGGACGTTGAGGGCGAGGTGGAAATCCTGTCCATCGGACCGGCCGGCGAAAACCTGGTTAAATACGCAGCCATGATGAACGGCCACCGGGCCGCCGGCAGAAGCGGGGTGGGCGCGGTGATGGGTTCCAAAAACCTGAAGGCCATCGTGGTTAAAGGGAAACTCTCGGTTGAATATTCGCATACTGACAAAGTGAAGGAAATTTCCCGCAGCGGCGGCAAGCAAGCCATGGAGGCCGGCAAAGCCTTTGCCCAATATGGCTCGTCAATGGCCTTCAATTTCTTTAACGAAACCCATGTCTTACCCACCAGGAACTTCCGGGCAGGGTATTTTGAACAGGCTGGCAAAATCGATGGGGAGACCCTGAAAGAAAGGTATTTTGTCAAGGACCGGGGCTGTGCCAAATGCCCTTTGAAATGCGGCAATATGCACACTATCAAGGATGGGCCGTATCAACTGAAAGAAATAGAAGGGCCTGAGTACGAAACCTTGATGTCTTTTGGTTCCAACTGCGGCAACTCGAACATCGAGTCCATTCTGATGGCCAACTACCTCTGCAACGACCTGGGATTGGACACGATAAGTTGCGGTGACACCTTCGCCCTTTTGATGGACTTGTTCGAATTGGGCATGATCAAAGCGACCGACCTGGACGGCTACGCCATGAATTGGGGTGAGCACGAAAGCATCGTGGCCCTTATCCCCAAAATCGCCCACCGCCAGGGCGTGGGGGACCTCTTGGCCGAAGGCTCCTATCGCGCCGCCCTCACCTGGGGTGAAAAGGCGCTTGCCAGGGTAATCCACGCCAAAAAACAGGAATACCCGGGATACGAATCCCGCCGTTCATTTGGCACGGGCTTCTCCCTGATCACCAGCAACCGGGGGGCCTGCCACCTGCGAGCCGGTTTGTATGTAAATGAACTCTTCCTCGGGGAATTCAATGAGAGCGGTTTCGAAAGCAATATGCAGACATTGCTGGATAAGGAACATTTACTTTGCCTGTACGATGCGCTCCTTTCCTGCAAATTCGGGGGCAGAAACGCCGGGCACACGCTGCCGGTACTTACAGAGCTGATGAACGCCCTGACAGGGTTCGGCTACACAGAAGAGGAACTGTTCCAGGTGGGCGAGCGCATCTGGAACCTGGAGCGGCTGTACAACCTGCGGGAAGGGGTGGAAGAAGACCTGCCGCCGGTGCGTTTTTACCAGGAAGCCTTGGATGACGGCCATCAGGACGGCGAAGCCATCAGCCTGGAGCGGTTCATCGCGGCCAGAGCCCAGTATTACAAGACCCGGGGCTGGGATGAGAATGGGACCCCCAGCGCTGATAAACTGACCCAATTGGGCTTGTAGGACAACAAATGACGCCTCCGACTGCCAGAGTCCATGTCCCGGCGGGGTTACGCGGTTATCTTCTGCTGGCCGGGTTGAGTCTTTTCTGGGGCATATCCTGGCCGATCATGAAGGTGGCTCTGAGCGAGATACCGCCCTGGAACTTCCGCATGATTTCTCTCTCCCTCGGCGGTGTCGGGGTCCTTGCCATGGCCCGTTTCGGCGGACACAGCCTGTCCGTGCCCCGTGCCCAAATGGGACCGCTGGTACTGGTGGCGCTGTTGAATGTCACCGGCTGGCATTTGGGCTCTGCCCACGGCCTGAGCCTGCTGATGGCCGGCCGCGCAGTGATCATAGGTTTCACCATGCCGCTGTGGGCCGCCCTTCTAAGTGCGGTTATCCTAAAGGAGCCCCTGACCCCACGAAAAAATATAGGTCTGCTGTTGGGCCTCACCGGGCTGGGGATCCTGATCTACCCCGATTTCGGCCGTTTGGAGGCCGCGCCCCTGGGGGTGCTGTTCATGCTGGGAGCCGGAGTATCCTGGGCGGCGGGTACCGTTATGCTCAAGCGTTTCACCTGGAGTGTACCTGTTATCGTACTCACAGGGTGGCAATTGGCACTGGGCAGCCTGCCGGTGGTCGCTGGCGCCCTGTTGTTTGAGCCCGCCATTGACCCCGGCGCCCTATCGTTGCAGGTAGTGCTGGCTATGGTCTACGTGGTGGCCTTTCCCATGTGGTTCTGCCACTGGGCCTGGTACTCGGTGGTGGATATTTTTCCGGCCAGCATCGCCGCCATAGGCACCTTGTGCATCCCGGTGATCGGGGTGATCAGCAGCATTCTGGTGCTGGACGAGGCAATGGGGCTTACGGAATGGAGTGCTCTGGTGCTGGTGGTAATTTCTTTAACGGTGGTGATGATGGGGCAGAGAATAAAAAAAAAGACTGATGGGGAAAGCTGATGAAGATCAGAGAAATAGATGCCGCGCTTATCAGGGAAACAGTTCGGGACCTGTGCATGAGCGCCACCACTGAGCTGGGCGAGGACGTGGTGGGTGCTGTCGAGGCCGCCCGGGCTGAAGAGCCCTCCGAGCTGGGACAGGATATCCTGGGACAGATATTAAAAAACGCTGACATCGCCCGCCAGGAGTGCATCTCCCTTTGTCAGGACGCCGGCATGGCGGTAGTATTTGTGGCTCTGGGACAGGACGTGCACATTAGCGGCGGCGATTTGCAAACGGCCATCGATAGCGGCGTCAGAGAGGGCTACCGCCAAGGGCATCTGAGACCCTCGACCCTGGATCCCATTACCCGGGTGAACTTCGGGGATAACACCCCGGCAATCATCCACATGGATGTTGTGCCCGGGAACAAGCTGATGCTGGATGTGCTGCCCAAGGGTTTTGGCGGCGAAAATATGAGCCGGGTGGTACTGTTCCATCCAGCGGTGGGCATAGCGGGGGCCAAGGATTTTGTGGTAGAGCGGGTCAGGGAGGCCGGGGCCAACGCCTGCCCTCCGCTTCTGGTGGGAGTCGGTATCGGCGGCAATCTGGAAATGGCGGCAAAAACAGCCAAACGCTCTTTACTGCGCCCCCTGGGCCAGGCCCATCCCCGACCCGATGTGGCCGAAATTGAGGCCGACCTTCTGGCGCGTATCAATCGTCTTGGCATTGGACCCCAGGGGTTGGGCGGCCGGACCACCGCCCTGGCGGTACACGTGGAAACCTACCCCACCCATATCGGCAGCTTGCCGGTTGCGGTCAACCTGCAATGCCACAGCCATCGCCACCGCTCGGCGGAATTGTGAGATAACCCATGTTAGATGCAATAACCCTGAACACCCCCATGGATGACGGAATCATAGATAGACTCACTTCTGGCACCCGGGTGCTTATCAGCGGCATTATCTATACGGCCCGAGACGCGGCACATCAACGTCTGATGGCGCTAATTGAGCGCGGCGAAAAACTGCCCTTCAACCCCCGGGGCCAGATCATCTACTACGTGGGGCCAGCCCCTCCCAAACCGGGTATGGCCGTGGGTGCAGCCGGTCCTACCAGCAGCTACCGGATGGACCCTTATGCTCCAGCCCTGTTGAAGCTCGGCCTGAAAGCCATGATAGGAAAGGGGCAGCGCAGTCCCGAGGTGCTGAACGCGCTTAAACGCCACCGGGCGGTGTACCTCGCAGCCACAGGCGGGGTGGGAGCTCTCCTCGCCACCACCATCAAGAAGGTCAAGATGATTGCCTATGAAGATCTGGGGCCCGAGGCCATCAGGGAGTTTACCGTAGAGAAATTCCCTGCCATAGTCGCAAACGATGCCTTTGGCGGTGATATCTACAGGCAGGGCCGGGCTCGACACGCCCAACCGGAATAAGTCATCGGCAATGATGCCTCATATCAAGTCGGGGGAATTGAGAAAACCTGACATATTCATCCCGTATCTCACGCCTCGCACATGCCTTGGTTACTTTAGCGTGCCCAAAAGAATCGGCGCCATCGAAATATTGACAATGTCTTATATACAGGGATATTATGAAGATCAGTAGTTAAAGTATGAAAATGCGGAATAAGACCCCGAAAGGATTCAAAATTGAAAAAGTTCACGCTCATGATATGTTTTTCGATCCTCTTCTCATTGCAGATAAAGGATGTCGTTACAGGGGAAGAAATCCCGATCCGCATGGGATACCTGCAAAGCGATATTCATCAACTGGCCTGCTGGGTAGCCATGGAAAAAGGGTTTTATGAAAAGAACGGTGCAAACGCTCAGGTAGCCGGCATTTTCAAGGCCGGGCCCGAAGAGATGAGCGCCTTTGCCGCGGGAGCCCTGGATATGGGGTATGTGGGTGAGGCCCCCGCCACCACGGCAGTGGCCAACCGCGTGGCCAAAGCGACGGTACTGGCCCAGGTCAACACTGAGGGATCCGCCATCATGGTGAAGAAGGGATCCCCCATACAAAAACCCGCTGATCTTGCGGGTAAAACCATCGCTATCCCCGGCCATTCGACGGTACAGGATTTTCTGCTTCAGAAAGCCCTTCGGAAATTCAAGGTGGACCCCAAGAAAGTTTCCATCATTGTTTTAAAACCCCCCGAGATGATCGGGGCGCTCAAAACGGACCAGATCGATGGGTTTATCGCCTGGGAACCTTATCCTGCCAAAGCGCAGACCATGGGGGTGGGACAGGTTCTGTTGACTTCAAACCAAATCTGGAAAAACCATCCCTGTTGCGTCCTCATCGCGGATGATGGCTTCCGAAAGCTGCGGCCCAGCCATGTGGAAGGCATGGTCAAAGCCCACGTGGAAGCAACCGATTTTATCCATAAATTCCCCGATGACGCCGTAAAAATCGGGATGAAATACACCGGCATGGACGAAGAAACGGTTCGAACCGCCATGAAGAATGTGAACTACACCTATGAGTTGAGCATAGACGGCGAAACGGAATATGTGGATTTTCTGTCCCGATTGAAATATATTGACGTACCCCATGCGGAAACCTTTGTGAACCGGTTCATTGACCCCGGGGTTTTGGAAAAAGTTGTCGGGAAATGAAGTTCGATCGATACATTCTGTTGCTCATCCTGCTCATTTTGTGGCAGGTACTTTGCGGCCTCGAGGTCATACCGACACATCTACTCCCCTCTCCCTTTAAGATTCTTCTGGGATTAAAAGATCTGGTGATCATCGGCATGCCGCCGGGTCATCTTTTGCCGAACCATGTTCTTTACAGCCTCTACCGGGTGGGCTTAGGCTTTTTCGCCGCCGTGCTTCTGGGGATTCCCGCAGGCCTGTTGCTGGGCTGGTCGCCCGGGCTCAGGCGCATTACCAACCCCCTGGTGGAACTGGTCCGGCCCATCCCGCCCCTGGCCTGGATTCCCATCGCCATCCTGTGGTTTGGGATCGGCATGAAGTCGGCGGCCTTCATTATTTTCCTGGGCGCGTTTTTCCCCATTCTGCTCAATACGGTTTCAGGGGTTCTGGCCATCAACCCCATCTATTTCGAGGTAGCCCAGACCCTGAATGCCAAAAAGAAAGATATCTTTTTCAAGGTATTGATCCCCGGCTCCATCCCTTCCATCTTTGTGGGCATGCGTATCGGCGTGGGCATCGGGTGGATGACCCTGGTGGCCGCCGAGTTTACCGGCGTGAGGACCGGCTATGGCCTCGGATACATGATCATGACGGCCCGGGATATTCAGCGGCCGGACGAAATACTGGCAGGCATGCTGGTCATCGGTCTGATCGGTTACCTGATCAACGGAGGACTGAAAGCCTGCGAAAGAAGATTTGTCAAATGGCGGGCCTAAACAGGATTTCGGAATGCGGAATGCGGATTGCGGATTGCGAAATAAAGAACAACATCATCGATTTTAGAGATGTAACCTTTGTATTTGAAGGGAAAACGCCGCTTTTTAGCGATCTGACCCTGTCTATTGAGAAAGGCGCTTTCTACCTGGTACAGGGCCCCTCGGGTGCTGGAAAAACCACATTTCTTCGCCTGATCACCCGCCTTGAAGAGCCTGTCTCAGGTGAAATACGGTTCCAGGACAAACCGTTCGATAGTTACTCACCCCCGGTCCTTCGCCGTTCTTTATTATATATTCAGCAAACCCCGACAGTGATGGATGGATCGGTGGCGGAAAACCTTCTGATGCCCTTTTCTTTTAAAAATAACAGCCACCTTACCCAGCCCGGTCATGAGAAACTGGGGGCACTTCTGAGGGAGGTTCATTTAGAGGATGTGGGACTGGACGATCATGCCATGAACCTTTCCGTGGGTCAAATTCAGCGCCTCTGCCTGGTTCGGGGCCTTCTGCTCTCACCGGAGATGCTGCTCCTGGACGAACCGACCAGCGCCCTTGACCGGGAAAGCGCTCAGGCCGTGATGGCACTCATTGAACGATTGAACGTTGAATCAGGCCTTACCATATTAATCGTCACGCACAAAACGTACGGCCAGGACCGTATCAAACCCAGATATTTGGTGATTGAGGAAGGCCGGATCGAGGAATCCTCATGACCCACAGCGTTATTGAAATCGGCCCATACCAGCTGCTTCTGGCCCTGGTGTTCATCCTTGCGGCCGGGGGCGCATCCCTGTATCATGGTCTCAGACTGGAGAAGGATCTCCTGGTGGGGACCATCCGTACCTTTGCACAACTGTTTTTGCTGGGTTATGTGCTGAAATTCGTCTTTCGCCTGGATTCGGTATGGCTGGTTCTGGCTGTATTCCTGTTCATGATCGTTTTCGCCGTTCGGATCATCAGAAGCCGCATCAAGGAAAAGCAGGTATCCTTTTTCTGGCCCATGTTGATATCCATGACCATCAGTTATGCATTGGTGGCCTTTCTGATCACCGGCGTGGTCATCGGGGCTGACCCATGGTGGAAACCCCAGTATTTCATCCCCCTGGCCGGGATGCTCATCGGCAATTCCATGAATGCGGTGGCCATTTCCCTGGATCGACTGCTGGGTGAGCTGAAAAAACGGCGGCAGGAAGTGGAGATGATGCTATGTCTTGGCGCGGACTATCGAGAAGCCTCAAAGGACATGGTCAAGAACGCCATGCGGGCGGGCATGATCCCCTCCATCAATTCCATGATGGCTGTGGGTGTTGTTTTCATTCCCGGCATGATGACCGGCCAGATCCTGGCGGGGGCTGATCCGCTAATAGCCATCCGCTACCAGATCCTGGTGATGGTCATGCTCGTGGGCTCTACTGCCATACTTTCTTTTCTGGGGGTGCGCATCGTGTGCCGTCGCTGCTTCGGCCCGGCGCAACAGCTTCTGCTGAGGCCGGAAAAAAATAGCCGGAACCGTTAACCGTTATGGAGATGTTTCATGGGCCTGGAAATCATTGGGCTTTGTAAATCTTTTGAAGAAAAAAAAGCGGCCGGGACCGTTCATGTCCTGGATGATCTTCATTATCACGTGCATGATGGCCGGTTCGTGTCCATCGTGGGGCCCAGCGGCTGCGGCAAAACAACGCTGTTACGCATTATTGCCGGACTGGAAAAGCCTTCCTCAGGAAATCTCCTGCTGGACGGCCGTGAAATGTCCTATGACGTGGACCGAATCGGCCTGGTTTTTCAGGAATATGCCCTTTTTCCATGGCGCACAACGCTGGAGAACGTTGAACTGGGCCTCGAAATGATGAATGTTCCCAAAAAGGAAAGGCTCACCGCCGCCATGGACTACATCCGGTCCTTTGGTCTTATCGATTTTGAAAACAACTATCCCCATGAATTATCGGGCGGCATGCAGCAGCGGGTGGCCATTGCCCGAACACTGATCACCGATCCAAAACTGGTATTGATGGATGAACCTTTCGGATCCCTGGACAGCCAGACCCGGAACAATTTACAGGCCTTTCTCCTGGAATTGTGGCAAAAACGGAAGGTCACCATCATTTTTGTGACCCACAACGTAGATGAGGCGGTTTTTTTAAGCGACGAGGTGCTGGTATTTTCAAAAAGACCGGCGAGAATCGTAGACCGGTTTGAAATCACCGCCACACGACCCCGTGAGCGAACCAGCGCAGAATGCAACCGAATGCGAAAAAGGATATTGGACGCTTTGGAAGCAGAAAGAGCATCATGACTTCACAACTTGCCGCAACCATAACGGAAATCCAGAGCCTGGGCGTTCGGATTTCGGGAGACACGCTTCAGAGGACGGGAGGCGCCGGCCCGGCTGAAGCAGGTTCCCTGGTGATCGGGGGCTTTGCGGTGAGCGTGCCCACCAGCAGTTCCTATGTAACCCACTCCCCCTACTCCCTGAAAACAAACAAAAACAACCTGGTACTCTGCAAATACGATGCTGAAATCCTTCCCGTTGAAACCATACCCCGGCCGGGATTTTACGATGAAGCCACCACGGACGGGACCCCCTGCCAAAAAATTGCCCTACTTCACGGAACCGACTGTCTGGCCACATCCGTGCTTCAAACCTGTGCCCACTGGAACACCCGGAACCGGTGCCGGTTCTGCGGCATTGAACTATCGCTGAACAGCCAGAACACCGTTACAAGGAAGACACCTGATCAACTGGTGGAAACCGCCCAAAAGGCCAAAGCGTTGGACAAAATCCGTCATGTTGTTCTGACAACCGGGACCGCAATCCCACCTGAATCTGAGTTTTCCATCCTTGCCCAAAGCGCCCGTGCCATCAAAAAACAAACGGGCCTCCCCATCCACGCCCAGTTTATGCCCCCCCGTAACATGGAAAGGCTCCAGGAGCTGAAAGATGCCGGGGTCGACACAGTGGGCATCCATATTGAAAGCTTTGATGCCGGACTATTGAAAAATCTGGCCCCCATCAAAGCTGCATTAGGCCTTACACGTTACCGCCAAAGCTGGCAAGAGGCCGTTCGCCTGTTCGGACCCAACCAGGTGAGCAGTTTTATTCTGGCGGGTCTCGGTGAAAAACCCGAAAACGTCCTTTGGGGAAGCGACCTGCTGGCCGATATGGGGGTGTACCCTTTCGTGGTCCCGCTACGGCCAATCCCCGGATCCCGCATGGAAAAAACACTGCCCCCGAACCCGGAAATCATGAAATCCATCTATGGTGATATTGCGGTTATCCTGTCCAGGAAGGGACTGTCATACAACCGGAGCCTGGCCGGCTGCGTGCGGTGTGGGGCCTGTTCCGCCCTGCCCGCCTATGAGCAACCGGTGGAATCGCTCGTCTGTCACCCGGCAAGGACGGAAGACGAGCACATGACCGCTTCCCGCATTCGAAAAGCGGTTTTTGTGCGGGAGCAAAAACTTTTCACGGATACGGATGAAGACGAAAACGACAAAAAAGGCATCCACCTGGTGGCCAAACATGAGGGACATGTCATCGGAACGGTGCGGGTATATCCCGCTGGAACCGGGAACGGCGACTGGATCGGCGGACGGCTTGCCGTCAAAAAGGGCTTCCGAGCATCGGGCGCCGGAGAACTGCTGGTGCGCAAAGCGGTGGCAATCGTCAAAAAACAGGCCTGCAACCATTTTACCGCGCATATCCAAGAAAAAAACGTTGCTTTCTTTGAGCAATTGGGATGGAAAAAGATTGGCCTTGTAACAGCGCATTTCGGCAAGCCCCACCAATTGATGGAAGCGGATCTCAATGCATCCTCAAATCAACCAGGAGAACAGCCCCTTGAAAACCAATCTCGCTGAAGTGATCAAAAACACCCGAGAGTACCTGGGACTTGTGCGCAAACAGCCCATCCGGGAGGTTTACGACAAGCTCATTCTGCACGGGGTTCCCGGCCCCCAGCTTCCCAATTACGGAGATGATGCAGCGGTCATTCCCTTCAAGGATGAATATCTCCTTCTGGCGGCCGACGGCATGATGACAAAACTCCTCCGGAACGAACCCTATGCCGCAGGAAAAGCATCCGTAATGGTGACAGTGAATGACATCTATTCCATGGGGGGAAGGCCCATGGCCATGGTCAACGTGCTGGCAAGCGGAGACGAAGCACACCGTTCAAAAATCATCGACGGCATCAAAAAAGGCTGCGAGAAATTGAACGTCCCCATGGTGGGCGGGCACCTCCATCCGGACGCACCCGCAGACGCCCCTTCCCTTTCCGTGGCCATCCTGGGGCGCGCTACAAAACTCCTCCGAAGCCACCTGGCCGAACCGGGCGACGACCTTGTCTTTGCAGCGGACCTCAGCGGGCAGGTGGGCTGTTCATCGGTCACCAGCTGGGATGCCAACTCCGGAAAGACCACCGAAGAACTGCTTTTTCGCCTGGAAACCCTTCCCCTCATTGCCGAACAAGAGTGGGCCTGTGCCTGCAAAGACGTGAGCAATGCGGGCCTGTTGGGAACCCTGTCCATTATGATGGAAAATTCAGGGACAGGGGCCATAATCGATCTTTCAGCCATCCCCTGCCCTCCCCCTCTAAAGCTGTCCCAATGGCTGCTTTCTTTTCAGAGTTTCGGGTTTATCCTGTCGGCAAAGCCCGAATTTTCAGCCCGGATTATCGGACTGTTCAAAGAAAGAGGTATTGATGCGGCCGTTGTGGGTAAGGTGCTGGACGGTCATATCGTCACCATCGCCAGTGGATCGGAATCACAAGTGCTGTTTAATTTTGAACGGGACTGGATCACCGGTATCACCTGTTAAGATGTGGACATGGGGACCCTTCATCCTGTTCCGGACGGAAATGGGGAACTGGGGCCGATCAAGGTGCTTTCGAAAACAGAAATTGTCGTTCCACCCGTTATCAGTCTCGAAATTATGATGGTGGGAAGTTCGTGTAACTGCGCGGCGTTGGGTATTTAGTGTCTGAACGAAAACTAGGATTTTTTGTCAAGATCAAGGAAGATCAAAATTTTAACCACAGGAATACATTTAGATTCTTACAATTTCACTCTGAGAGTTCATCTCTCACATTTGTAACATGTGGCATTTATTGGTTTTGTTTGTCTACAGACATATGTTGACTCAGCACATGCCGACTACAAAGCTCATTCATTCTGTCCCGAAGGGACTCATGAAAATAGCCCGGCAATTCATTGCCGGGGTGTGTTCATATAAATGCAATTAGTCCCGTAGGGACGGCAGAATTCATAATTTATTTCCAGACTATTTTCTCTCGTCCCTATGGGACTGAATAATTTCCTGGTCTTCAAAACCCGGCAATAAATTGCCGGGCTACTATCAAATGTCCCTACGGGACAAAAACCATCGCAAGACCAAAAAGACGTCACCTTCCAAAAGCACATTTCTGATTTAAAATTTCGAATATCTTTGGCTAGTATTTCGAGGATTAAGCAGTTTTATTAAGAACGGGTTATCTGACGCAGAGATTGGCGAAAAAGACAGTTTTCGTTCGGGCACTATTTATATGGCTTCTTTTAAAAATCCACTGGCGTATTTGTGAAGCACACTTCCGATTAATGTTTGGTAGGGGATGCCTTCCCGCGCAGCTCTTCTTTGTAAAGCGGAAAGGTCATTTTCTGAGATTCTTATATTGATCTTGCGGTTCTTTTTCATTGTGTTCCTGGCCATTGTTTGGTAATCAGCCTGCGATTTCGAGGGCTTTAATCTCCCATCTTCGTATGCCTCTAAGATTTCTTTCTCGTATTCATCAAGAATTATTCTTTTTTGTTTTTTAGCCATTTTTTCCTCCAAGATATTTCCTGGATTCCGGTGGAAGGGTTGTTTTCACCTCCCGAAAACCGATTCCTCTTGATTCGCTTTAAGCCCAGATCAAACGTTGATCTTTACAGCCATAGGAGACGCTGCATCAGCCATCTTTCTCAATTCGGCTTCTTCGTTATTGAGAATATCAAGCAACATCAATGCCTCACCTGCACTGAATTCCATACGGTTTCCATTTTCGCCAATCACAACAACGCCTCTATCCGTAACCTTGATTGTGAATCTTTCCATGAATAATCCGATATTATTTATCAAATATTATTTATCAAAGGAAAATGTCAGACTAAAATATCACTTATATTTTGAACAGTTAAACACATCTTGCCCTCAAATTCAATAATGATTTCTCCATTTTGCCTGCGGCCCAATATTTTTCTATCTTTGTGGCTTTTTTTTAGAAAACTTCTCCAGTTGTGACCGTATCTGTCAAAACCGCCTGTTATCATGACCACAAATTCACGAAAGGGAAGCACGCAATATGGAAACCGTTATCAAAAATTATCTTGAACAGCTCAAAGTCCGCCGTAAACAATCTCACAAAAACCTGGCCCTCGACCCATTACTCTCAACATACAGCTCGGGTCTGGAATACCTGATGTTAGATGAAGCCCTGAGTAAAAACCTGATGGAAATTGTTGAGAAAGACAGTGGGCCTGGGTACAGACTTCCGAATGGAATCCAGGAAAGTGACCGGCTTTGCGCTGCCCTTGGATGAACAGGTTATCCATGACTCCATTTTTTCCCAGACAGATGGCCAGAACAGTAATACTGCCGATTAAAAAATCGAGAGGTTTTCAACAAGAAGACGGAATCGAAGGACCTAGAGAAGAAGTGTTGAGGAACAAACCGAAAAGCGGTATCTGGCATCAAATTTACATTGACTTATATAGTAGTTAGGTGTAGGCAACACTATAAAGAATTCGTGAACCAAATTCCTTCTTTGCTTCAATGAAAAAAAGAGGATTGAGAATGGTTTATATCGAGCTAAGAAACCCCGTTACTCCCGAACAGATGGAGAACGGGGTTTTGTATTTTTGGCCCAGGCAAAACGACAATTTTTTGATGGCCTTCGATTTTGATCCCGAATCCCTCGCGCGGACGAAAATGTCGGGCAGGGTGTTTGACATTATGCCCGGTTCCAGGTCCAAAGTCATAAAGGAGCACCGAATTCAAAAACGGCAGAAAAGGCGCATGAGGCTTCCATTATCGATCATATCCCGAAGACGTTCGCCGGAAGGTACGCGTCCTGGGTTTTCAATTCACTATACCGCATAAACGCCACCATGTTTGATTTCATCAACATTTTCACCGAATACGCCCAGGACCAGGCCATCCACAAACGGTTGGAGATTGAGGAAAGGGCTGGCTCTCTGGCTGACCAGATTGTTAAGAACAAAAGGAAATTTGCTTCCAGACGGGGTATGAACCGAGCATAGATTTCGGGTGCTATTTCATTCCTATGCTTGTATCCGTTCAAAGGGTGCAGTTGTCAGGGGGTAATAATTCCGGGGACATCCCCGGGACCCAAACGTGCTTGTTATGATTGGAGGATCTGAGGCGAAAGCATTGAGAATGCAGTTCAACATTCAATTTTAAAATGTTGTGGACAACTTATTTTCTATAGATGCAAAAAAAATATTGCAAAATGGAATCGGAAACTATATCCTATATGAAAATTTTTACAGCAATCTTGAACAACACCCCCAACGCATCCCGTAAGATCTGCGCACCATTGGGGGTTACTTTTTTTATGGGGGTTTTTCATGCGATTTGAAAAGTCCCCGAAAACGTTTGATGAACAGGTTGAACTGCTCATTTCTCGCGGCATGCGGATCGATGATCCAAAACGCGTCAAACGTTATCTTTCCCATCTCAATTACTACCGCCTGGCAGCCTACTGGCTGCCATTCGAGCAGGATCACCCCACGCATCGTTTCAAGCCGGGCGTTGAATTCGACTTGGTACTCGAACATTATATTTTCGATCGAAAGTTGCGCCTGCTCCTCATGGATGCCATAGAGCGGATCGAAGTTTCTCTTCGAACCCGCTGGGCCTATCATCTGGCCCATTCTTATGGTCCCCATGCCCTGCTGGACAGGACTCTTTTTAAGTCCAAATGGCCACATGCCGCAAACGTCAGAGCCCTCCGGGAAACGGTCCGCAACAGTTCTGAAGTTTTCATTCGTCACTTTGATGATTTTGATGAAGTATTGCCGCCCGTATGGGTTGTCTGCGAAATCATGACCCTCGGACAACTGTCAAAATGGTACTCAAATCTCAAACGCGGTGGAGATCGCAATAAGGTGGCCCAAGCCTACGGAATGGACGAGGTCAACCTTACATCCTTTCTACATCATTTGACGGTCGTCCGTAATCATTGTGCCCATCATGCAAGAATCTGGAACCGGGAATTTACTTTTTCGTGGAAACTTCCCAGAAAAAAACCAGCCGCACTGGCGAAGAATTTCAATTGGTCGGCTGACCGAAAAATCTACAATACCCTTGTGATGTTGGCCCATCTCTTGGACAGTATGGGGCCCAACAGTTGGAAACAGCGCTTACATACCACCTTTACCAAACATCCGAATGTGAGTGCCCGTGCAATGGGTTTCCCCGTAGACTGGCTTGGCAAGCCGATTTGGCAGGATATTGATGTACGGAATTGATCCTTATAAGATAAATAAATTTTCTCTTCGTTTCCCTCGTTCCCACGCTCCCGCGTGGGAACGCATAAGGGACGCTCCGCGTCCATTTATTCCACAATTCCCGGCCAGGGAACACAGAAAGGAGTTCAGAAATGAAACAGATACCCGGAAAATCTCGAAAGCGTACAGGATGGGTAAAAGCAATCGGCATGGGACTAGGGATGGCCATCATCTCCTGGGGAACACCCCTCAGCGCGAATATCGGCCCAGGTGATATCAGCGGATAATAGGGGACAGGCCACGTTTTTTTGGTTGCGCATAAGCGAAGCGGCACTTTCTGTGAGGGACGATTTCGTTCCAGTACCAGAACCTGGGGTACGATAATGAAGAAAGACGGTTCGCGTACAGGGAGCTATTTCGTCATGAACTGGAACCAGGTGAAATTGATAAAATCAGAAAAGCAACCAACGGGAACTTTGCCTTCGGTCCAGTAGATTTGCCGAGGAAATAAGTGAGATGCTCGGACGTTGCGTTACTCCGGGAAAGGCTGGACGACCGAGGAAAAAAACTGTTGTCAGTAAACGAAAAAAAACGTGGTCTGACCCCTATTGTCTACAAATGGATTTTCCGTGCCCGTTTCAGAAGGAATGCCTTTGGCTGGCGTTCACAGCCGGCTATAAAGAGGGTGAGAGAGGCTGTATCCGAGATAAAAAAGATTGCGCGAAAAGATCCCCTATTGGGCGCGGAAGGGGCGGTTTTGCTTCTGGAAAAGCTCTCCCCGGCCTTGGAACATGTGGACAGCTCTTCCGGTGCCATCGGTACGGCCGTCAACAAGGCCATTGATGCATTGGCGCCCATGATTGTAAATGCTCCGGCAGATGATAATCTGAGGGACAAGTGGCTGGAACGTCTCTGGGAGGCCTTTCAAGAAGACGATATGCCTTTTATTGAGGCCCTTGCCGATTTTTGGGGAGATCTCTGCGTAAGTTCCGAACGGGCCTCCCAATGGGCAGACCAATTGATGCCTCTGGTTCGTATGTCCTGGGGCCCGGATCCGGAACAGCGCCGATACTACAAAGGCACGACCGCATGCCTGAGTTCCTTGCTCACAGCCGAACGTGCGGCGGAGATCCTCTCCCTGCTTGATCTGGCACCTTATAAATCCTGGTATGACCGGGAGTGGGGCGTGAAAGCCCTGATTTCCGTGGGCAAAAAGGACGAAGCCTTTCGGTATGCAGAGGACTCTCGGGGATTGCATGACAGCCCCGTTGCCATCGCCCGGGCCTGTGAAGAAATCCTGCTTTCAAGCGGCATGACTGAAGAGGCTTACAACCGCTACGCCATCGAGGCCCATCAAAAAACCACCTATCTCGCCACCTTTCGCACCATTGCCAAAAAATACCCGCACAAAGAAGCGAGTCGTATCCTTCGTGATCTGGTGGTCAGCACGCCGGGACAGGAAGGCAAGTGGTTTGCCGCGGCCAAATCGGTAGGGCTTTACCGGGAGGCTATTGTTCTGGCCAACAGGACGCCATGCGATCCTAAAACTCTCACCAGGGCCTCACGGGATATGGCGGAAACAGAGCCGGTTTTCGCCATGGAGGCCGGCATGGCAGCACTCAAGTGGCTGGTGGAGGGCTACGGGTACGATATCACCAGCATGGACGTGCGGAAGGCCTATGGCTATACCATGACGGCATCTGAAAACGCCGGGTGTCGGGATGAAAGCCTTGATCGGGTCCGCAAACTGGTAGCGGCGGAGGTCTTTGGGGAGCGGTTCGTCACCAAGATCCTTGGACTGGAACTCGGTTTAAGGCAGATGTAGGAGGGCAGCGATCAAGGGGTATAATGACGAAATAACGTACGCCAGATCATAAGTTTATATGCCACACAATACTTGTATAGAGCTGCATGGAAAGCTGTCCAATTGTAGGGAAAGAATCAAAAGCCTCTAAAGTAACTTATAATCTGAAGAACGTCCCGCAATACGTCCCGCAATACCCATCGGTTATATGCTGGTCACCAAGAAAAAAAGGTTGCCAGCGTAAGTCATAAGTCATAATATAACGATATGCGAATAACACTATCCATACCCGATGTTGTGGCACGCCGATTCCAGGCGGCTATACCTGCTCGCCAACGGTCGCGTCTCATCACCCGTTTGCTTGAAGACGAATTGTCTAAACGCGATGACACTCTTGCTGCCGCCTGCCGTGCCGCCAATCGCGACAAGGCGCTGCAACGTGAGATTGACGAATGGCAATCGTTTGATGACGGTATTGAGGAATGACAGAGCCCCATATCAAACGCGGTGATATCTGGTGGGTCAGTCTTGATCCGACGCAAGGTTCCGAAATCAAGAAGACGCGACCATGTGTTGTGCTTACGCACGACACATTGAACCGGCTCCGACGTACAGTAGTTGTAGTGCCCTTGTCGACAGCCGCCCAACCTCATCCCCCCATCAGTGTCCCAGTAACGTGCCAAGGCAATTATTCAGTAGTCATCGTCGATCAGATCAGGGCAGTGGCAAAGCACCGCCTCAGGTCCAGAATAGAGGCTCTCGCCACCGACGAAATGGACGAAGTGTGCCAAGCAGTTTCCGCAATACTTGAATTGAGATAGCCGAGGCACATCGGACACCGTACGGGCATACCGGGTCTTGACGCTTTGATCCTGAGTTCACTGCTGGTGCCTGATTGTTCTGAAATTTATACCACCGATTCGCATTTTGAGTTATATGGGAAAAAAGGTCTCAAAATCGTTAATCTCTATTCATAAATGGAGTCGTACCGTGAAATTAAATGCAGGCCTATTGGGGACACCCCTTAAGAATTATCAAACCAGGATCAACTGGCGGGAAACCACCAATTATGCCGCGGCAGTCCAGGACAATAATCCGAAATATTTTGACGACAGGGAAGCGGCGGGAATTGTATCACATCCCATGTTTGCAGTATCCGTTACCTGGCCTGTTTTAAGCCGTTTGGATAAGTTCATTTTGTCCAGTGATTTCCCAAAAGAAGTTCTGATGACCCAGGTACACTACACTGAACACCTTATTTTACATCGCCTGATACGACCCGGAGATGAACTGTTAATAACCGGAATGCTAAAGGCTTTTTTACCCCATCGTGCCGGGACCCATGCCATTATCTGTCTTGAGGCTGAAGATAAGAATGGGGAACCCGTTTTCACTGAGTACATTGGCGCCATGTTGCGGGGAGTGGCCTGCGGAGAGGGTGGCAAGGCAGGCCAAATTCCTTTGATTCCGGAAAATGACAACGCGGCAGAAGTTCTCTGGGCATCTGATATTCATATTGATCCTGAACGCCCCTATATCTATGATGGATGCAGCAACATTGTATTTCCGATTCATACCTCGCCGAAGTTTGCCCGGATGGTGGGTCTGCCGGGCATTATTTTACAGGGAACCGCAACCCTGGCATACGCGGTCCGTGAACTGGTCAACAATGAAGCCGACAAAGACCCTGCCAGGGTTTCCGAAATTGCATGCCGGTTTACCGGAATGGTCCAGCCCGGAACCGATATTAAAGTATGTTGCACGGGAAAGAAATCCCATAAAGATTTTACGGACGTCTTTTTTGAGGTCCAAAACTGTGATCAAAAGAGGGCTGTTCGCGCCGGATATGTGAAAATCTTAAAAAGGTGAGTAAAATGAACAATACTGGAAGATTGCCGCTGGTTAACTCCTATATCGATAAATGGGCCAAAGCGCATCCGGATTCGGTAGCCATGGTTCAACATGAAGATGGCAGGGAGGTTACCTATAAAAAGTTCGGGGCATTAATTGATTTTTTTGCCCTCAAATTATTTGACATGGACATTCAAAAAGGAGACCGGGTGGCAACTCAACTGGTGTTGCTTCCGGAACATATGGCACTGATGTATGCCTGTTTTAAAATCGGGGCGATTATTGCTCCCCTGGATGTCCGCCTGAGTGAAGATGAAGTGGTTCGGGACATCAACAAGATTGAGCCCAAAGCCTTTTTCTTTTTAGGAGAAACCCCTGTCCGCGATTTCAGAAGGGTTGGAGAAGCGGTTAAAAAGGGATGCCCATCCGTAAAACACCTGGTGCAATTCACTCCGGATCCGAAACCCGGAGATATTATCGAAGGCGCTGTGAGTATCACGGACCTCATGAACAAAATGCGCCTTGTGTGGTTGAAGCTGACAGATATTTTCACGGGAAAGCTTAAAAAAACATATGAACAGGTGGATAAGAGAACCCCTGCATTGATCATTTATACCACCGGAACGACCGGTGAACCCAAACCGGCTGTGTTATGCCATGAAAATATTATTGTTCAGAACCAGATATTGGAAAGAGGTATTGATTATAAAGGCGAGAAAAGAGATTTTTCAATTCTTGTGAATCTTCCACCCAGCCATGTGGGGTGTGTTACAGAAACATTTATGACCACCATGTTTATGGGGGGGAAAGCCGTTCTTCTGCGGATATTTGACACCAAAGCCACCCTGGAAGCCATCCAACACCATAAGATCAAGGTAATCGGACAAATACCCACCATGTTCCGAATGCTCTGGAATTTCCCCGAATATGAGACATATGATCTTTCAAGCCTTGAGTTTGTTGCCTATGCCGGATCAGCGGTTGGCACCACTTTCCTGCAGAAACTGTCCACCATGGCGCCAAAATTCGGAACCGGTATCGGAATGACGGAAAATGCAGGTTTCGCAACCTTTACCCCTGCCGGGATCTCCCATGATGAGATGGCAGGCCAGGTGGGGCAAGCCTTTCCTGATCTGGCACAGGTATCCATTCGAAAGCCCATGGAAGCGGACGGATCAGCGGGAGGAGAATTGGCGGACGAAGAGATCGGAGAAATTTGCTATCACCCGCCCATCGTATTTTTAGGCTATTACAACCAGCCCGAAGAAACAAAAAAAGCGGTTTCAAAAGAAGGCATACTCTATACCGGGGACTTGGGGTATTTTAAACAAATGGATGGGTATAACGCCCTGTATCTTTCCGGACGAAAGAAATTTGTCATCAAACAAAAAGGATACAATGTGTTTCCGGGAGAGGTTGAAGACCATATTGCCCAAATGGAAGGGGTTGATGTTGTGGAAGTGATCGGCGTGAAGCATCAGCTTTTTGACGAAGGAATTTTTGCTTTTGTCCGTCCTTTTGCAGACGTCACCCTGAGCAGCGAGGCGGTGATGGAACACTGCAAAGGCATCGCTTCTTATAAAAGACCCCAGCATGTTGAATTATGGCCTTTTGATCAGGAACTGCCGTTGACCCGAAGCACAAAAGTAGACAAGCTCAAATTAATGGAACTTGCTGATCCCATTGTGGAAGATTTAAGAAATAAGGGAAAGTGGGATGCAACCCATGAAGGATAGTCCGACTTGATATTCCCAGCCTCTGGCATCATATCATGATAAGAGAAATTGCGCACCGCAGGATGTTCAATGATGATGTTGAATTAGGAGAGCTGTAAATGCGCCACTTGCCGCATCAAAACGAAAAAGCGCTCGTCATCGGATCCGGCATCGGGGGTCTGAGTATGGCCATCATACTCTCATACTTAGGTTTTGCCGTGACGGTTATTGAAAAAAACCGGCAACCCGGCGGCATGCTCCGAAGCTATGTTCGCCGGGGGATTCACTGCAATGTGGGGCTGCACTATCTGGGGGCCCTGGATAAGGGGCAGGTCCTTAGGCGTCTGTTTGATTATCTTGGGATTACCAAAAACCTGCCGCTTAAACGCATGGGGGTCGATGCTCCGGTGGACCGCTACTATTTTACCAATGCCGTCGACGGTCCCCGGCAATTTGATATGCCAGTCGGATTTGATGCATACGAATCCCGCTTGAAGGAGACTTTTCCAAAAGAGCAGGGAGCCATTGACGACTTCATGGCGCTGCTGCACCAAAGTGCCGGCGAACTTGATAGGCTTGAATTTCTTTTCGGGAACCAGCCTATGGCCAATCTGATCGATCAGACCGAACCGCTGTGGAACGTGCTGGAGGAGTTGGGTTGTTCCCCCGGACTTAAAGGTGTCTTGGGTGTTCCATCGTTCTGGATCGGGGTGCGACCCCCCCGGTGCCCCCAGTTTTACCATACCATGACCCTGGCAAGTTATCTCTTTTCCGCCTGGCGTCTGGAAAGCAATGGCGCCCATTTGGTGAAAGTGCTGGTTCAACGGTTGACCGACCTGGGGGGCAGGGTTCTTTGCGGGCAGGCCGTTCGCCGCATTAATGTTCGCGGGAGGCATGCAACAGGGCTTACCCTGGAAGACGAGGAGCAGCTTGATGCGCCCCTGGTGATCGGCACGGTGCATCCCAACGTGGTGGTGGACCTGCTTGGGCCGGAAAACGTCAAACCTTCCTACCGGCGCAAAATTACGGGGCTTGTGAATACACACGGCATGTTTGCGGTCAATGCCATCGTGTCCGCTGATGCTCACAAGCCCCTGCCCTATAATATGTTTTCACTGAAAACCGATCCCGACGGGGCGGTTGATGATGTGATCTATACGCAACTGCGGCCCAGTGGACGTCCTGAATTTCTATTGCTCTCACTCATTACCGGCGGGTACGACAAATTATGGCGACCGTGGGAACAAACGCGCAGTGGGTATCGGGGTGCCGACTATGGGGCCGCTAAAATGGCGCTTGCCCGTTCACTCATTAAAGAAGTCGAGCCGGTCACCGGTCAATTAGGGGGCTTGGAAGTGATCGATACCTACACGCCGCTGAGCATTCGGGACTGGGTTAACAGTCCCAACGGTTCTGCTTACGGCGTGATGCGATCGGACAGGCAAATGTTATCAGCTGCCTTTCTGAACCGGACCGCTGTTAAAGGGTTGTATCTGGCCGGTCAAAGTGTCATGGCCCCCGGCATTCTGGGAACGATTCTCGGATCTCTGGCCACTGCAAAGTTTATCGTGGGGCCGGAGCGTTTCAGCAAAGAGGTTCAGTTATGAAGATTAAGTGGCTGGCGATGATGTTGATATGGTTGTTTGCAGCCGATACGGCCACTGCCGTGGGTCTGCCGGGTAACTCAGCGGCGGACATCGGTTACACAAACACCGATGTAATCCTGCTGGTGTCGTACATTCTGCTGGCACTGGTTCTTTCCTTCCTCTGCAGCGTAGCTGAAGCGGTCCTTCTGAGCCTTACGCCGTCTTACATCGCGGGTCTGCGCGACAGAAGACCCAAACTCGCAGCATTGCTGAAACACCTAAAACAAGACAACATCGACCAGTCACTGGCTGCCATTCTCACATTGAACACCATCGCCCATACGGTGGGGGCCATCGGCTCGGGCTCAAAGGCAACGGTTGTGTTCGGCAGTGCCTGGTTTGGCCTCTTTTCGGCGGTCATGACCCTGATGATCCTTTTCCTGTCCGAAATCATCCCCAAAACCATCGGCGCCGTCTACTGGCGAAATCTGGCCGGACTCACGGCGCAATTTATCCGCGGATTGATTTGGTCCCTGTATCCCCTGATCTGGATCTCGGAAGTGCTGACCCGCCTGATCGCACGGGGAAAAAGCGCCCATGTGTTCAGCCGCGAAGAATTCGTCGCCATGGCCGGCATCGGGGAACGCGCCGGGAAAATCGACCCGCGCGAGTCGCGGATCATCCTGAACCTTTTCCGCTTCGATTCGCTGACGGCCAGAGACATCATGACGCCTCGGACGGTAATTTCGGGACTTCCCCAGGACATGAGCGTCACCGAGGCCCTTCATGCCAAACCACCCGTGACCTTCTCGCGACTGCCGCTCTATCAGGCGGATCTGGACCATATCACCGGATTCATTCTCAAGGACGACTTGCTGAACGCCAAGGCCCGGGGTCACGACGACGTCAAACTTGAGACATTGAAACGGGAAATCAAAACAGTGACCGGCAACATGTCCCTTTCGAACCTGTTCGGATTTCTGCTTGACAAACGCCGGCACATCGCTCTGGTGGTCGATGAGTACGGTGGGACCAAAGGCCTGGTGACCACCGAAGATGTGGTCGAAACCCTGCTGGGCATGGAGATCGTCGACGAGATGGACAAGGTCCAGGACATGCAGGCCATGGCAAGGCAGCAATGGGCCAAACGGGCCAAAGCGCTTGGATTGGAGGTCAATGGCGGCTGAATCGGGTCAAAACATGTCGCGCCTCATGCACCCGAAGTGTTCAGCAAAGCCGGGAAACGGCTTCTGGCGTCTGTGAGGGTTCTGAGACGATAAATGAGACGCTTACAGATAATCAATGTGTGGGCAAAACGTTGTTTAAAGGTCAAGGGTTTTGATAGGATGATACCTTGACGCATTTGGTCAATGATTTGTTCAAACCCCCGTTCCTGTTCCTCCAGACGCAGAAAAATAAGGCGGAAATCCTTATGAGATCGCGCCAGGGACATGAGAAAAATGGTTTCAACCAGCCCGGGAATAAAATCGGGGTTCAATTCTGCCAGCACATGGGCCGTTTCGGGATCCACCGTGTCCATACCGGCACTCTCCTCCATCAGAAGACGCAACTGCTCCAACCAGGCTCGAATCGGGGCCGCATCGTCGGCTGCCAGTTCCACCTGGGCCTGGAGGGTCTGGAGGGTAGACTGAAGTGCTGTCACATCCAGGGGCACCGGTCTGAGAACTCTGTTGCCATGAAACCGGGCGGCAATCTCTTCACCGATGGCGGCAACTTTTGTTTCAGCATCCTTGATGTTGTCCGAAAATTTTACCAGAAGATCTTCGCGCCACACCAGGAGGTTGATGGTCCATGTGAACAGAACACCCAGAAAAATGCCCACCAGCCGCTCCGTAGGTGGCGCCAGGCTCGTCATGGCCGCCAGATCATGAACCGTGGCCAGAATATAGCAGAGCCCCGCCTGACACCCTAGATAAGCGGCACCCGGACGTCCTCCCCATATGTAGGCGAAAAAGAATATAACCGAAAACAGAGAAATACAGAGCACAGGTGTGGATTCCACCTGAAACCCTAAGAATGCATAGCCGGCAACAGCCCCCACCAGGCATCCCATGAACCGCAACAAGCCTTTGTGGGTCGTACTCATGAGGTCCTGTTGCAGTACCGTAATCACCGCCACAGACATGTTGAGCGCCCCCCCCGGAATTTCGGCCCAGAACCAGAACCAGAAAACACAGACAATCCCTAAAGCCCCCTTGATGGCATATTTGAGGGAAGGGATGTGAAGGGTTCGAGCTCGCCCCAACAGCATGAACCGGTAAAGGTCGGATGGTTCCTCATACACACTCATTTCCGGAACGGCAGCCACCTCGCTGACGGAGTTTTCCCGGGTTTTAAAGGTCAGATCGTTGACAACGCGCCGCAGCAGAAAAATCAGTTCCAGAAAGAACAGAAAATCGAATACCCCATAGGCCTCTTTCCGCTTATCAGCGAGGGTTTTTCCATAATCCGATTCCAGACGTACCAGGACCTGTTGGATGTTTTTCGCTGACGGGTCTTCAGTATCCAGTGACCAGCCTTCAGTCTTTGCCAGCAGGTCCAGTTTTTCCAGAAGATCTTCCATGACCACCCGATGGTTATCCGGGTATGCCTTCTCCGGAACCTGCCGGGATAATACCTGATAAAAGGCGTGGAAATCCTCAATCCGCCGGGTGAGACGATTGATGAGCGCACCCAGGATATCCGGATCTCCTTTGAGCAGCTTCATTTCGAATGAGGCATCCTGCATCAGAGCCTTGATTTTACGCGATCCCCGGATCAATTCCCGGTAAGGTGCTTCTACCGTTTCCAAGCAGTAATCACATGCCGCATATTGACGCACAATCTCCCGAATCCATTCAAGGGTCCTGGCGCGATGGCGTTCAAAATCCTGTTTCAAGGTTTCATTGGCGTAGTCGGGAAAGAGCAGCACATTGACAAGAAGGGAAACCAGCACGCCGATGGTAATGGCGGCCCCCCGGTGAACGGTGATATAGACAGTGATATCGGGTTGGGTCATCCCCACCATGGAAATGAGGACGCCGTTCATGACAAAATAGCTCCAGAAATAACCATTGCGAGCTGTAACGCCCAGGTAAAACCCCAGAACCGACAGACAGAAAAATGCAAGCGTATAAGTCAGATGCAACTGAAGAAAAAGGCCCGTCAGCACCACAGCCAGAAAACAGCCGCAGCAGGCACCCCCGGCCCGCATCCAGCCTTTTCGAATGGATGCGGCCACATTGGGCTGCATCATGATCATGGTGGTGACACCCGCCCAGTAGGCTTCTTTTAAATCGAGAAAATAAGTGAGCATTACCGACATAACGCACGCCAGAGCCGTTTTGAGGGCCTGACGGGTCTGCAGGGTGCCCCATGCAAAATCGTGCAGGGTGGCGGATAGATCGGTGCGGATCAGCCCGAGATGGTCCAACAGGGTCATGGCGCAACACTTGGTTCCGATCCCAGCAGGATCAGCGTGCGGACGTCGGCCCCCATGCGGAACTGAACATCCGGGGGAGAATTCACAAGTTCGATCCGCACCGGGAAACGGTACTGGAGCCTGATCCAGTCAATGGTGGGAGAGATGTAGGGGAGCGCTCCCTGGGGCCTGTCAGTGCGGCTGACGCCGGTGCCCATGCTGGCCACCCGCCCCTCGAAAATGCGGGATGGGTATAGATCGCACTGTATCCATACCTTCTGGCCGGGCTTGATTTTGCCCACGTGGCTTTCTTTGTAGTTGGCCTCCACCCAGAATTCCGTGGTTTCCACGATGCCGAACATGGGGTCTCCCACCACCGCGTAATCCCCGGGCCTGATGTACATGTTGTTGACGAAACCCGGGTTGGGAGCGGAGAGCCGGCACATGGACAGATCATACTCGGCCAACGCCACCCGGGCGCGGCTGGCATCGATAACCGTTGCCTGTTCAGCCACGGCCGCCATCCAGTATTTGACATTTTCCTTGGCCTGGGTTAACCGGATGGTCGTGTTGTCCAGTTCCGTTTCAACATCCTCATAGCCCTGCTTGCTCACAGCGTTTTCCCGAACCAGTTCTTTAAACCGATCCCGTTTCTTCACGGCCAGTTTGAATTCGGCGGTGACGCTTTTGAGGGTCTCCCGGGCCATTTCATACTTGACTCCCGTTACCTTGAGCTGGGCTTGGTCCTGGGCCAGGGTAGCTTTGTGCACATCCAAAACAAGCCGGTAAGGATATTCCTCCAGCTCAATCATCAACTGTCCCTGCTTGACAAGGGCGTTGTTCTGAACATGAACGGCCTTCACGTGTCCCTTGACCCGGGGGCTTACCGCCGCCCAGTTGGCCCGAATGTAGGCGTTTGAGGTATAAACCACCACCTCATGAAAAAGGACGGCAACGGCAATACAAACTGCAACAAAGAGGAGAAAAAAGACGAGAAATTTTCGAGGTTTCTTCATTCCCATGTTTTCAGCGACTTTCTGCCAGCTACCCGGCCAACTCCAGTCGCCCTACGGGCTCCTTACATTGGCCCCCCCAGAAAAAAGAGGTAGTAAGCAGCACAATATTAATACCGTATCAGAGCTTATTTCCCCTTCGGGGCTGTCCAAACAATGGGGTCCACCTTAAACAAAAACATGCAGCAAAAATGATCTAAAATCAAGGTTGTTCAACAAGAATACGGCTGTATCTCAATGATACTTTTGCATATTCTGGTCGAAAATCAAACATGCATGATGGGGGACGTCTACTCGTGATTGACGTGACATTTTTCTTTCTTACCCCTAAGATTGCCTCATGTCAATATATCAAGAACGTCCCCATTTTTTCACGAGCCTATCTTTCAATTCCCCGGGGACCGAACGGTTTGCGGTTTTTATTTTGACTCTGGGTCTCCCGCCCAATACCTGGTAGGCTCGGTTCAGAATCCGGTCGTCCCAGATGGTGCTGATATCGTTTCGGGTAAGACCTTCCGGCGTCAGAGCCGCCAGCCATCCTCCCAGCTTGCCCACCACCCAGTGATTTCCCATGGTGACGATGAACTGGCTTTCATATGGATCGCTGAACATGTCCTTCTCCGATTCGGGGATGTTTTCCCTGTTCAACAGAAGCCACGCCAGGGAAACCATGTCATGAGCGACCACCGACTCGGAAGCGATCACGAGACCGGTTTCGGGCTGCACCACATAGCCTTTATCGGGACCGAATGAGGTGAGTATTTTGTCCGCCGCTGTGATTACGAGACGTTGTTTTTTAAGCAGTGTCTCCACGGTGTTGCCTTCGGCGGTTTTTTCCTGAAATGTGGCGGCATCCCGATGGTACTCCAGACGGGAATCGGTTCGCCAGTAGCCTACGGCCGCCTTGAGTCCCAGGGTACTCCCGGCCAGAACATGACGGGCACACCTGGGCATAAGTACGATGTGATCCACTTCCTTTAACAAATCGGGCATCATCAGAGGGGTTTTCCAGTTGGGCCCCGATACCGGCATGTCCTCATAAAATGCCTTCCATCCGGCCTCTTCCGGAAAATGAAGTTCCGCTCCCGCTTTCAGGACAGCCTCAGCCATGCCGCAGGATTTCATCAATTCCCGGGAACTGCCCCGCACCCCTTCGGGAGTTAATTTTACATGCTCAATCCCCGACATATCTCCCACAATGACCCTGCCCGCCCCTTTCTCAATTAGCAACGATGTCATGGCGGCAATGGCTTCCGGGCTGGTAGTGGCGGGGTACGGGTTGCCCGAATTCAGCGCCGGTTTGATGAATACCGCATCTCCTTTGGACAACCACGAAAAATCCGTCGCTGCTTCAGCGGCTTCGCGAACCGCAGTCTTGAATACCTTTCCGCTTGATCCTTTGACCATTCCAGCTAAAAAGACCGGCGTTTCGACCCCACTTCGGGTCTGGTTTTTCGAAGCAACCGCTTCTGTTGCTGCTTTTGACACCCCAAGTGGCAACAGGGTCGATGCCAGGCTCACAGCCGATGTCTTTAGAAATGTTCTTCTTTTCATTGCCACGATTCCCCCTTTATGATGCGCTACTGCGCCACCTCAACATCCACCCAGTCAATATCCCACCATGGCCCTTGAGCAACACCATCAGGATCATCTATGGCAAAATAGAATCTGTAATTCCCAGGGGTTAATGCCCCATTCAAAACTTCATGGGACGAAAGATCATAGACCGGAGTTTGAACACACAGATTGAGACCCTCGCGCCATCCGCTGGGATAAACATAACTGTACCAATCGCCCGGGTATGCAAATGGCGTGGTGGCGACAATCCACCAATCGGCGTTTGCGCCGGCGGAACTTCCCGAAGTGACACTGATACGAACGGAAACGGGGGTTCCCTGGGGAATCGATACCGGCTCGTCGGAGCCATTGACTTTTATATCCAGGGCAAAAGGCATCACACCGCCACCCCCGCCCCCATCCCAGCCGGCGATGCGTGCCAGGAGCCACCAGAAAGCCCTGGCCTTGTTGTCACAGCTGCCAAAAGTGGTGTGTCCCGCTTCATCCCCGCTGTATTGGGGATGTTCCATGGGGATTCCGTTTACTGAATACTGTTCGCCGCCATACCAGCAATCCAGATCGGCAAAGTCAAACAGAATTTTGTTGTTTTGGCGACAATAATTGCGAATCTGGTTGTTGCGATCCACCCGGTTCTGATCTTCACTCTGAGCGTTTCCCGTGAAATAGACAAACGTTACATCCGGATACTCGCTTTCCAATTGGGTCATGGCATCCAGGTAAACCTGAACTTCTGAACTGCTGTAATAATCCAGTTGTGAACACCATGCCCACATGGAAACGTTGATATCATGGGCATTCAACATACCCCGGGTGATATTAAGAGCGTTGGTTCCCTCCCAATAATAGTCAGGCGTAATGTAGGTTTCGCAATAGCCGGAAACGGTTTGGCCTTCCATCATGGCCAGGTATTCGGTGGTTGAGGGCATTGTGCAGTTATCCGGATAAAACGCATATTTATTGTTGCTGCCGGAGAGTCGGTCAAGCCCGGTATAGATCTGTTCTCCGTGAGAGGTATGGGCGTAATGGGCTTTCAGGGTACTCTTTACCTGATTAATCCAAGTCTCCGGTATTCGGGAGATATCGGTGCAGGTATGATCCACCACGAACCCCTGGGCCTTTACGCCACCAGCCAGATAAAAAACACCCACAATGACCAAAATAAGGGATGAAAAAAATTTCAGCGTATGATCATTCATGATTCATTTCCTCGGTTTGAGTCAATATCCTTAAAGCCCCGGCTACTATCCTCCGGGTTTTCTGATGATCGATGCGTTCATTGAAACCCGTTCTGTTAACACTGACGATATCAGATTTAACGAAAATATGCAGCAGTAGAAGATTCTCGTTAACCTTATCCGTTATTTGTTCTAGTATCAAATATAAGCTGTATGCTTCGGCATAGGCTTTTTGAAAGCGCCAAGGGGACAGACTGGTACAGCATTGAAAGGGGGTTTTCAAAGGGCGGGCGGGGCGTCAGATGTCGTGCTTTTCTTCCGGCCCTTCCTCTGTCTTGCGGGCGCCGTTTTTCGCAGACTCGTAAATATCCACCATTTTCTGTCCGCCAACATAATCGGTGGATTCACAAACGGTGATGCTCTCCATTTTCTGGGTGATTTCCTTAATGCGATCACACTGCTTCTTGACTTCCTGAAGGCTTTCCATATGGGGATTTTCCTTCAAAGCTTCATTCAGCAGCAGGTAAATATACTGCAACGGCTGGTTGATTTCATGGCAGGTGGCGCCGGCAATCTCAAGGACCCCTTCCAGTTTTTCCCGGCTCAATTGTTCCTGCTGGGCTCGGTGCCGGTCGGTGATATCGCGGGCCATGGCGATCAGACATTTCTCTTCCCCATAATCGATGGCTTCAGCGGACCAGAGCATCTGCCGGATTTCCCCGGATTTCATGCGAAATTCCACTTCCAGGTCGCGGACAACTCCTTTTTCGCTGATGTCCCTCAGCATCTCAGCCCGTTTTTGCGGGTCGACCCAGATACCTATATCAACCGTACTTCGACCCAGGATCTCCTCTTTGGTATAGCCCGTGGTTCGTAAGAAGGCTTCGTTCACGTCCACGTAAAGCCCTTCCAGCGTAGAAATGACAAACCAGTCGGGACTGGATCGAAACGCTTTTTGAAATTTGTCCTCTGAAATACTGAGCGCTTCCCGGGCATGCACGCATTTGGTGTTATCCATGAAATACCCCAGAACGGCTTTCCGTCCCTCGTAATTGATGGATATCACAGTCTCGATGATCCACCGGATCTCATTCTGCTTGGTTAAAATCCGATGTTCATAGGGACTCGTAAGTTGACCCTTCAGCATACTTATGGCATTCTCCCGGACGAGCTGTTTATCATCCCGGTGCACAATTCTCAACGAATTCATGTTGGTCATCTCAGATTCACTGTAACCTGTAATTTGCTGAAACTCGGGATTTACGAAAACAAACTTCCCGTCTTGAATAATGTAAATGCCGATGGGTGAATTTAGAAATATATTGGCAAAAAACTCCGGCGGCCCTTCATACTTGGTTTGAAAAACCTTCTGAATATCCGGATGGTGCTCAATGGCCCTTAAAAATTGCCCCGTACGACGTCCCAATCGGCGCCGGAGTATGGCCGTGATTTTCCACATGACATCATATCCATTATCATGGTCTCCATCCATGAATCGTACAAAGTCTTTTCCCGGGATAGCAAAGATCTCGGTGGGTTCCACACAGACAGCGGTGGCGGTGTAGCTGGAACCGGGAAACAGGGAGGACCAGCCAAAGGAAAACCCTGCCTTCATGGCGCCCATGGAAACGCTGATGGTATCGGAAGCATCCACCTCCAGAAGCACTTTTCCTTCCTTCAGCAAGTAAAACATTTCTGCATCGTCACCCTGCTGAAATATAATATCCCGTTCCCCAAAAACGTGCATCTCTAATAACGGGACCATTTTTCCTAACATGGCATCACTCACGTTTTCCAACAGCAAAATTTTCCTCAAATCATCAAACGCAATCATGTTATGGTCTCCGCTTCTTTGAAACTGGAAACTGGAAATTGGACGATGCCTCTATGTTCTTCCGATTTTCCAAATTTCAAATTTCAAATTTCAATTTTCCAGCTTATGTGAGGATAAAGATCAACACCAAAAACAAAGTTGATACACCCGCACCGATCCCGATAAGCACGGTCCCCCCCATCATATCAGCATACAGGTTCATTTTTTTTATCCTTAACCGTTCTCCCCGAACCCCCATGAGAATCCATATACTCACCATCACGATCAGGGAGAGTCGTGCGGCGATGTCTTTAGAAACAGTGCAAAGGGTTCCGACAATGCCTTTCACGAAAACACGGTCGCAAAAACGGTTCAACCCGTTTAGAAAACGATCGAAAATAAGGAAGAAAACTTTCCCACCTTTGCGGTAAAACCAATCCGCATCCAGGTTAATGCAGCGGATTTCCGCCGGATAAATACCGGCCCGCAGAAGCAGTGTAAACGCCAATGCCGAGAAGAACAGAAGCTGGGTCTGTCCCACCACATGGGGCGCCGTATAGGGGACATAATCCACGGGATATGGGAGCAATGCATACAGGGGAGCGGGATAGGTACCGATAAAAATGCACAGGAACGCCGCGATCCCCATGGCCAGAAGCATGTGGATGGGCGCCTCTTTCGGCCGCAAGCCCGAATCATGTGAAAAAAAGGCAAAATAGGGAATCTTAATACCCGCATGGTGGAACACACCGGCGGAGGCAAAGAGCAGAACAAACCAGACAATCCGCATATGACCGCTTGCAGCGGCATCCATCACCATGGATTTGCTCACAAAACCGCTGAAAAGTGGAAAAGCGGAAATGGAGGCGGCCCCCACCATGCAGAATATGCAGGTCAGCGGCATAGTCCGGTACAATCCGCCCAGGTCCGTCCCGTTGATTTTTCCCGTTCGGTACATGACCGCACCCATGCTCATGAACAGAAGCCCTTTGAACAGGATGTCATTAAAGGCGTGGCATACGGCGCCGTTGATGGCCAGGGCCGTCCCGATGCCGATACCGCACACCATGAACCCCACCTGGTTCACCAGGCTGTAAGCCAGGACCCGTCTCAAATCATTTTCAATGACGGCATAAAAGATGGGAAATCCCGTCATAACCGCCCCGATCCAGATGAGGGCCTCGGTACCGGGGAAACCTCGCGCCAGGGCATAGACCGCCACCTTGGTGGTAAAAGCACTCAGAAAAATGGTGCCGGTGATGGTAGCCTCGGGGTAACTGTCCGTGAGCCACGGATGAAACAGGGGCCAGGCACAATTGAGTCCGAATCCCAGAAAGATGAGGTAACTGCCCAATCCATTCAGTCCCAGATAATCAAATTGTATGGAACCGGTCTGATTGACATGGATCACGATGCCCGCCAACAAACACAAACCGCCTGCCGCATGAACCAGCAGGTATCGGTATCCCGCACCCAGTGCGGCTTCTGTGCGACGGGCCCAGATCAGAAAAATGGAGCATACGGTCAACATTTCCCAGAAAATGAAAAAGCTGAAGAGATCACCGGCAAAAATCGCCCCCAGAGCGCTTCCCGCGTAAAGGAGCCCTGCCACCACCTGAAGATTGTCTTTCACATGGAGGGCGTAAAGGATGGCGATAAAACTGATGAGGTGAAAAACATAAGCGAACAGCAGGCTGAGTTTGTCCACCCGTCCCAGAACCAGGTGGTAGTCCAGGAAATCAATCCTGAAATGGGTGCCCTCCCCCAGATACATCAGATTCAGGAAGCCGATCACGGGGATTAAAAGCAGCCAGGCACTTTTGAGGCGTCCCGGAATGAAGGGGACCAGCAGTGCGCCCACAACGAAAATAATTACCGGAGGAACCGCATCAGTCATAGTAGTCCTCGTCTCTTTTGACCAGAGGCCGCAGAAAGTATTTCGCCACAATCACCAGCACCACACAGGCCACAAACCCATAGACCGCAAAAAACTCGGGCCAGGCTTCCCAACCGAAATGAGGATGCTTGTTGAGCAGGAACTCGATCAGCAACAGCACCACGAGGGAAACGTAAAAACAGCCCAGCAGAATTTTGACGTTTCTGGGGTTGTCAAATAGGTATTTTTTTTCCGGGTTCCCCTGATCACTTGATTCAGGTTCGGGCTCTTTCATTGGTTTTTCTCCAGTTTGTGCCTGCCCGTTGAATGGGCAGGCACAAGACCTGCCCCTACACAAGCAATCGGGTTCATTTCCCCACACTCTAAAACAGCGTATTCAAAAGTATCAGCGCCAGATACAGAGAACCCACCGCAATGGAAATAAAAAAGGCCATTCTGTATCCCGGCACCGGTTCATGGCTGAGTTCCATTATCTCTTTATTGTCTTCAGTCATTTAAATACTCCTAATTTCCCCCGATAAACTTGACCGCCATACTCGCCAACCTGAAAAAAGGCTCGGGATAAAAGAACAGGATCACCGAGATAAAGGCGGTAATCACCGGGGGCGACATACAGAATTTTGGCGCTTCCTGAACTCTGTTTTCAAACATTGCCGTACCCGGCGGCGGAAAAAAAGCCCGGTAAACCACCGGCATGAAATAAGCGGCGTTGAGCAGAGAACTTCCGAGAAGCACGAACAGAAACGTCATCTGGTTGGCTTCCAATGTCCCCAGCACCAGATACCACTTGCTGATGAAGCCGCCGGTGGGCGGGAGCCCGATAATGCTCAGGGAACCCACAAAAAAGGCCCCCATGGTCCAGGGCATTCGCCTGCCGATACCCACCATCTCGCTGATGTTTCTCTTTCCCGTGGCCACGAATATGGCGCCGGCACAGAAAAACAGGGTGATCTTTCCAAAGGCGTGCATGGCAATATGGAGCATGCCCCCGGTTATTCCTTTGGGGGATAAAAGACCCACCCCCAGAATAATATACGACAATTGACCGATGGTGGAAAAGGCCAGCATCCGCTTTAGGTTATCCTGGCTGAGGGCAATGAGTGAGGCCACGATGATCGTAACCGATGCAATGGCACAAATGACGACGCCAAGGTCGAATTGGTTCAACAGATCCGTACCGAACACCCCGGTGATAATACGGACAATACTGAAAACCCCCACTTTGACAACGGCCACCGCATGCAGAAGCGCACTCACGGGTGTCGGGGCCACCATGGCGGCCGGCAGCCATCCGTGGAATGGCATGATGCCCGCCTTGGCAAACCCGAAAATGAAAAAAACCAGCAGAACCCCCGCAAGCCCCTGGTTGCAGGCACCTGCCAGAAACCCCTGGTTTGCAAATTCCAGAGTACCGGTCAAATGGTAACAGACCAGCATGGCGGGCAGGACCAACCCGATGGAAGTCCCCAGAATGTAGGTAAGGTATTTTCGGCCCGAGGCCCGCGCTTCCCGGTCCTGGTGGTGGGTCACCAGTGGGTACGTGGCCAGAGAGAGCATTTCGTAGAAGAGATAAAGGGTCAGCAGATTGGCCGAAAACGCCACGCCGATGGTGGCGGACAGGGCCAGGGCAAAAAAAACAAAATACCGGGTCTGGCTGTGTTCCTTAAGCCCGCGCATGTAACCCATGGAATAGATGCTGGTCACAATCCAGAGGGATGCCGCCACACAGGCAAACAGAAGCCCCAGTGCATCCACCCGGAATTTGATGGCCACCCCCGGAACCACCTCGACCAGGGTATAGACAATCTGGTTGCCGTTCAAGATTACGGGCAGCATGGAGAGAACCAGCAGAAGCTTCACGGCTGCCGCGGCAAAGGTCCAGCCTTCCCGAATATTGGGCTTTTTGCACAAGACCAGGAGCGGAACCACGCAAATGGACACCAGAACCGCGATCAGGGGTTTTATGGATTGAATGGTTTCCATTAATCAGCCTAAAAGCCTTGTTTCAGTAAAATGGGATTAATCAGATGATTCACAATACCTCCCGTGTAGAGACCCACCACAATCAGACCGATAGAGACAATGAGCAGGGGGACCAGCATACTCGCGGGTGCTTCCATTACACCCTCTTGGGATGAACCATGTCCGTGATGGTCCTCAAAATCGCCGTAGTAACTGATCTCAATCACTCTAAAAAAAAGCACGACGTTTACCAGGCTGCTGAACAACAGTGCCGCCACAAACCCATACTGCCCGGCCTGCAGGCCACCCGATATGAGGTACCATTTGCTGAAAAACCCACAGGTGGGCGGGACACCGATGATGCTCAAAGCACCTGCCACTAAACAGGCCATGGTCACCGGCATTTTCGAAAACAACCCTTTCAGCCGATCCAGCTCGAGTCCGCGAACACGATAATAAATACTGCCGGCGCAAAGAAAAAGGCACAGGGTCATTATGGCATCGTTAAAAATGTGAAGGATGGCCCCGGTCATGCCGGCATTGTTACCCAGCCAGGCACCGCCCATCATATATCCGATTTCAGAAACGATAATATAACAGAACATCCGTTTCAGGTTTTTCTGGGCCAGGGCAAACACGGCGCCCGCCACAATGGCCAGGCTCGACAGCCACACCATTGGATCTCCCATTTTCAGGATTACAAAGGCAAAATCAACCGAGAAGACGGTAAGCATGAGCCGGATGAGCACATAGACCATCACCTTGGTCATGAGGGGGGCAATCAGACTTCCGGCGGCCGTAGGCGCGAAACCGTAAGCATTGGGTAGCCACATGTGCAGGGGAAAAAATGCCATTTTGATACCCACCCCCACCATACAGAAGATGAAGGCCATGACAATGGCACTGCTGTGATACATTTGGGGCAGCAGGGTCGCCACATCCACCATGTTGAGCGATCCGGTCATGATATACAGGTAGCCCACCCCCAGCAGGTAGAAACATCCCCCCACGGTGCCCACAAAAAGATAATTCAGAGCGGAAATGGGCGCACGCCCTTTTCCCATGCCGATAAGGGCGTAACTGGTGAGGGACGCAACCTCCAGGAGTACATAAAGATTGAACAGGTCTCCGGTGAGCAGAATACCCGTGAGCCCCACGATGAAAAGCAGATACAGACTGTAGAAAGCCCCCGCTTTCTCGGGCGTCTCATCGGCCACATTTTTCCGGGTGGCGATCAGGTTGATAAACGCTAGGACCGTGACCACCGACACCACCAGACCGTTTAGATAATCCACATGATAGCCGATTCCCCACGGGGTTTCCCAGCCACCCATCCGGTATTTCATCACGCCGGTTGTGGCCACCCGGACCAACAGACACACCGAAAACCAGGCCGAAAGCCCCATTCCCACAACGGTCAGGGGAAAACATAGGGACTTCTTAACCCAGGCCGCCCCGCTGACCACAAAGGCAAACAAAAACGGTAGGATAACAATCAGTGCGGGATAGTGATCGATCATTCTGACCTCAACTGCATGAGTATTTCATCTTCTTCAAGGGTTTTGTGCTTCCGGTAGACCTTAATGGCCAGGGCCAGGGCCACCCCGAAGGTGGATACGGAAACCACAATGGCCGTCAGCATCAGCACATGGGGCAGTGGATTGATGTAGTGGGTGGGATCCACCCCGTGATGACCGGCGCCGTGATGCAAAATGGGAATTGTCGCCCCTTTTTTACACCCGATGGACACATAAAAAAGAATAATGGAGGTTTGAAAAATATTCATCCCCACCAGCTTCTTAATGAGGTTGTTCTTGGCAATCATGGCGTAAAGGCCAATCATCATTAAAATAACACACAGCCAGTAATTGTATTTTCCCACAAGGGCCACAACCAGGTCGCTCATCTTCTATAATCCCTCGTCCTGCCTACCTTCCGAACTCAAATTGTTATAGATGGAAATCATGACCGCCATTACCGTAATACCCACGCCGACTTCAACGCCGAGTATGCCCAATGAACGGGCTTCAATTTCATTGGTGAACAGGATCCTGCTCAGGCTTGCGTAATCCAGAAAATTTTGCCCCAGAATCATGCACAGGGCGCCAATGCCCGAATAGAGGAGAACACCTGCGGCCATGAGGATGTGAACAGTCTTTTCACTGATGCGCCCGATGGCGGTACGCATGTCGTGACCGATGGCGATGAGAATGACGCTGGCTCCTAAAATCACACCTCCCTGAAAACCGCCGCCGGGACTGTGATGCCCATGGGCGATTACATAGAGCCCAAAGAGTTGGACAAAAGGCGCCAGGATTCTGCAAACCGTTTTTACAATCAGATCGTATGGGGTCCAGAGGGTGTCGATTCGTTCAAACTCGCTGGAGGCGTCAGGGATATCGCCGCTCTTGATGTGCAGGGTGATACCGGTGGCCACATGGCGATAATAGCTGTCTTCGTCCCGTTTCCTGAACAGCCTTAACAGGACAAAACATCCCAGGCCCGCGCAAAAGATGACACCGGTTTCAAACATGGTGTCAAAACTACGATAATCGGCCAGCACCGCCGTTACCACGTTGGGAACGGAAGTTTCCTCAAAGGCTTTTGTAAGATGGTAGGTGGCAATATGGGTGCTGGCGGGCGATGCGGGATCACCCCAGGAGGGAAAATCCTGGGTAGCGTAGAGCAGAAGCCCCCCTGTCAGAACAACGATGATCAAACCGATCGCCTTCAATCCTTGGTCCTCCGGGTGGTTCGAAATACGGCGGCCACAAAAAAAACGGAGCTGACACCCGCCCCAACCGATGCCTCGGTAAATGCCACATCCACCGCCCCCATGATGGCCCAGAGCAGGCACATGAGAAAGCTATAGGCACCAAACAAAATGGCGCAGCCAAGCAGGTCTTTCACCTGTACGGCGCCAATGGCCGCAACAATTACCAGGATCAGAATAGCCAGGTCCAGTTCCCAGATCATGGTCTATTTCCCCCTGTCTTTTTTCGTCCACGGCCGCATTCCCGCCCGGAATCCGGCATCCACAATGGCATGGGTAGCGGTGGGATTCAGGATGAAAACGAAAAGCACAATCAGAAGTATTTTAAGGCTTGTGAGAACGGTCGCCCATGAAAATTCGTGCAGGTTAAAAAGCGCTACGGCCAGCACCATGAGAAAAGACCCCAGGGTATCCATCTTGCCGGCCGGATGCAGCCGGGTATAAAAATCCGGGAAGCGAAGGATTCCCACAGCGCCGCCGGTAAAGAATACCAACCCACAAATAATCAGCAGTATCACAATCACATCAATCATTATCAACATCCTCTCAAAACACTGATAACTGCCTACTGCCCCCTGTACACTTATTACTTGTAAGGCGGCTCCTCATACAACCCTTTGCGTTTCTGAAAATACCTGGACGCTGCCAGGACCGCCACGAAATTGAGCAGCGCGTAAGCCAGGGCAATATCCAAAAACATATCCAGACGTTCATAAATCAGCCCGATCAAAAGGAGGAGAATAACGGTCTTGCTGCCGATGGCATTGACGCCGATCAGGCGGTCCAGAATCGTAGGGCCGAAAACCGCCCGGTAAAGTGAAGCGACCATCAGGAGACATAAAAAAAGCCCCGCATACAAAAAAACATCCGCCATCATTCGTCCTCAAAGGCTCTTGCAATCCTTTTTTCCATTTCCCCCGGAAGCGGTTCTCCGGATTGTTTGTCAATGGCATGCACCTGGAAAGCGCCGTTCACTGAGACATACACCGTGATGGTACCCGGGGTCAGGGTAATGGAGTTGGCAAAGGTCACCAGGGAAATCTCCTTTTTGAGCGTGCTGTCAAACCGAATAATCTCCGGATCGATCAAATCCATCATTCGGGGATGAAACACCAGATACAAGACATGAAGATTTGCCAGGACGACCTGGTACAGCAGCCATGGGACATAACTGATCACACGCATCCCATGCTGAAACAGCCCCCTGGTTCTAGATTCGGGGAACAAAAGATCACCCGATAAAACACTCACAATGGCGCAGGAAATGAGGCCAAGGCTCAAGTGAAACAGATCAAATTTTCCTGAAAGGATCACCCAGAGGAAGACCAGGGCAATGAACGTCAGAAACCGCGAAAAAATGGGCTTTGGGGTGGGGTGTTCGGACGAACTACCGGGCCTTTCGCCGAACGTGTCTACACCGTGGTGAGTTTTCACTTCTGCCAAATGTTCCTTCAAAAAATGACCCCTTTCCTTTTAAAGTACGGCCAAAATTAACAAGGCAACAATACGATGCTGTCGAACTGATGTGATGCGTTACGAAACCGGCAATCGGACCGTAAAAGTCGTGCCTTCTCCCGGTTCACTTTCAAACGAAAGGCTCCCCCCTAAATTCTTGATGATGTTGCGGCTGATGGGAAGGCCCAGGCCCGTCCCCTTGCCGGGTGGTTTGGTGGTATAAAAATATTCGTAGATATTTTTCTGATCTTTTCTGGAAATGCCGACACCCGTGTCGGAAATGTTGATTTCCACCATAGTGGAATCCCCGGAGTCGTCCAAAAACGTTTCCAGTGTAATCCGGCCCCTCTTCCCCCCCTTTTCCTTCACGGCATAAACAGCATTGGATATGAAATTCACAAAAACCTGTTCCAGCAACTGCTTATCAGAATTGATAAAAACAGGACCTTCCATGAAATTAAATACAATTTCAACATCCGTGAACTTCAATTCAGGGGTCAACAGATTGACCGTCTCTTTCAGAAGTTCGTGCGCATCCAGGCTTGAAGTGGCCAGTTTTGATTCACGGACAAAACTCAACAGCTGATGGGTAATATTCCGGCACCGTTTGGTCTGTTCGCCGATATGCCGAACCGAGGTTTTGATTTCTTCACGGTCTTCCTCATTCAGTCCTTCCGCATCGCTCGCCACCGACCCGACCCAGCCGGAAATCTCACCGATCACAGCCACGGGATTGTTAAGTTCATGAACGATTCCGGAAGCGATACGCCCCACTTCAGCCAGGCGGTCCACCCGGATGAGGTCTTCCTTGAATTTTTCCCAGGCGGTTATGTCCCGGCACAAACCCACCAGGCCGATGACCTCTCCACGGATGTTGGTCAAAGGCGACAGAACCATTCGACAATAGACGATGCGGCCGGTTTTGTGCCGAAAAGAGATTTCTTCACGGACAGCTTCCTTCTTTTTCAGGCATTGAGTCACCAGGTTCTCAAAATCATGGGGATCCTCAGCCAGATCTTTCATTTTCAGGCCGGACAGGTCATCCAAGGCATAACCCAGCACCGATTCTCCCCCTTTGCTGAAAGAAACCAGCACATCATCCGAATCCACCCTGAAAATCATGTCCCTTGAATTTTCCAGAACATTTTCCAGATAGTCCCGGGTCCGGTGAAGCGCCTCCTTTTGCTCAGAGAGGGCCTGGGTTGCTTTTTTCAGTTTTGTCTGGAGTGTCTCACTCGATTCCATAAATCTCGCGCAGTTTGTTCATGGACTTTTTGATACCCCTGGCCCCGAGACCTGAGCGGTAGATTTCTTCCACTTCTTCTCTGAATTTGGCGTTTTGCAACTCCATTTTGGTCTCATAGGCCTCATTGATGGTCTGCAGCAGATCCTCGTATTCAATGGGCTTAAGTAGATATTTAAAGGCATGTTCCCGGCCGCTTTCCAGGGCCGAATCGATGGTTCCGTGTCCGGTCAGGATGATGCTCTGAATAAAAGGCTGGATCTGCTTCAGTCTCTTCTGGGTCTTGACGCCGTCCATGCCCGGCATTTTGAGGTCCACAACGGCCACATCAAAATCATCACTATTGGCCGCCTCAATGGCTTCCTCGCCTGAAAAAGTAGCCTTCACCGAGTATCCTTCCCTTAAAAGGCGTTTTGAGACATATTCAACAAGGGTTTCTTCATCATCAACGAGTAGAACTCGGATATCGGATTTTTCGCTCGCGACAAACGACTCTTTGGGAAAGGTTTTATCGGTGATCATGGTATGTACAATTTTTAAGGCTTTTTGCAGGTCAATCTTCCCCATATTCAGAACTAAATGGTAGAGTGCCGGGTCATTGAAATCCTTTTTCATCAAATTCTGGTACAGTTGTTTCCGTCGTTTATCTTCATTTTTCACAAGCTGAGTAGCGGGCCCTTCCATCATATTATGATGTTCCATCATAAATTTGACCCGGTTTTCGAATTCATCAATCATAAAAATATGGAAGGCATCAGGGTGATCATCCAGAATATACTGACTTCCCCTGCCCAGAATAACGACATTACCCTCATCGGCGATTTGAGCAATAATCAGGACCATGTAGTCCAAATATATTTGTTCATCAAGATATCCACGTTCATCCGAGAGTACGCGATCCAACCAACGCTTTGAAACCATTTTTGATACAAGTCTTGATAATTTACTGCCTGCTTCCTTTTCAAATGATCTTATCCATTTTGCGGATACGTTGGCCTCTTTGGCGAGCCTTTGGATAATATCATTGTCAGCAAAGTCGTAACCCAATTCATCAGCGATCATCATACCTAAGGCTTTTCCACCCGTACCAAATTGCCTGGAAATGGTTATTACCGCCATGAAATCCTCCTGTTGAATCTTTCTAATTGGATCTGAACGATTATGGTAAAGTAATTTACCGATTTGATCAAATAATTTTGACGCTGGACCTGACTAACCGGCCCTGAAAGCAAGAGATTCCTTACCCTCTACCCCCATTCACTGCCGAATCTCAGTTCTTGACGGGGGGCTATGCCTTGGGATTGGGGAATCAACCCAAAGCCTCCTTAATCCTTTCGGCCAGTTCTTCGGGTTCAATCGGTTTTTCCAAGTAGACTTCCGGTTCAGGAACTTCAGCACCACCGAATTGGGTTAGGGCTTTTTGGGAGCGCAGAAAAGTACTCTTTGCTATTCCTGACAGGAGAATAATTGGGATATCCTTCAACGATTTGTGGGTTACGAGTTCGCGATACAATCTGACCCCACTCTGTTTAGGCATCAGAACATCAAGGATAATCAGATCAGGATTCTCTTTCTTTGCCATTTTAAGGCCTTCTTCCCCGTTTTCAGCCTCAATGGGCGTATAACCGCTCTCCTCAACAATGCTCTTATTAAGCATCCTAATATCAGGGTCGTCATCCACAACAAGCACTTTTTTGCCCATTATCATCTCCTCCCAAAGTTTTTCCTAAATTTCAGCATCCTCTGGACGACTACGCGATCATTCTTTTTTTTCAGTTTCAAACGGCAACCGGATGGTAAAAACCGACCCTTTTCCCAGCTGGGATGTTACGTCTATTATTCCGTGATGTTCTTCTACGAGTTTCTTGGTGACAAGGAGTCCCAAACCGGTTCCGTCGCTCCCTTTGGTGCTAAAAAAAGTGGTAAATAACTTCCCCTTCGCCTCTTCACTGATGCCAGAGCCGTTGTCTTGTACTTCAAATCGGACGATATTGTTATTTTCAGGGGTGACCGTTAGGTTGATTTGGTGCTGTTTATCGGGATTGTGGTCAGAAATGCAGGCATCAATTGCATTGGACATCAGATTTGAAAGGGCCCTGTGTATTGTTCGAGGATCCATTTTTACCTTGCCAACGGGCAAGGGAAAATTCTTATGGATTTCGATCATATTCTCACGCCCCACCTCTGTAAAAAGCCCGCATACTTCATCCACAATATCATTCGGGAAACAGGTTTCATATTCAGGCTCTCTTTCTTTGGAGTATGACAGCAGATCCAGCACCAGGTCGGATGTTCGGCTGATGTTTCGCCGTATCATCTGCCACCCGTCTTCTAACTTACGGGTATCATTTTTGTCAAGTCCCGTATTTATCAGATAGCCCCCTCCTTTGAATCCATGAAGGATGTTTTTGATGTCATGGGCCGTGCCTGCAACTGTTTGACCAATAGCCGCTAAACGTTCAGATCGGACAAGTTCACTTTCTAATCGTTTTATTTCTCTGAGATCCTGAAAAAAGGCGACACTGCCCATCACCTTTTTATTTTCGTGAAGCAAAGTTCCGGAGAATCTCACGGGAATGGTTTTCCCATCCCTTCGCACGATGGAGGTCTCTTGCCATGGATCTTCTCCATGGGAGCGATTTTTGTTGTATCTCTCTTTGATGGCCTCTACTATTTGTGGAGAATAAAGCGTCCTGGCATCAAGCTTCTTGATAACTTCATCGCTGGAATAGCCGAAAAGCCCCTCCGCTTCCCGATTAAAAATAACAATTCGCCATCTTTCATCTGTTGCTACAATACCATTGGTAGAATTTTCGATAAGCCGGGCCTGGAATTCTGCGTCCCTCCGCACCTCTTCCTGGAGCATAGAGTTTTCCATAGCCACACCGATTCTGTTCGCCAACAATTCTAAGATGTGCTTTTCCTCAAGGGAAAAATGTTCAGGTTTCTTGCTCCCCACCATGATAATACCAAAGATTTCTCCCCCTTTTGCAATGATAGGTGCGTAAGCTACAGCCTTTAATCCTTCACTTCCAAAAGATCTGAGTTCTTTGTCACCACAATGCGCAAGATCCCCCAAGATCGTAATTTTACCGCTTTGGGCAACACGAGAAAACATACTGTTCTCATGGGTAATCCCATATGTTTGAAGGAGTCTTTCAGGACACCCGTAATTGTATTTGGGTTGATAATTGCCATCATCTTCAGGGACAAAGATGCAAATCCCATCTGCTTCCAGAATATCATTTGTTTCCTGAATAGCGGAAATTATTCGATCCGAAAGATCCAGCGGGGAAGTCAGTGCCCCATTTATTGAACAGAGTGTGGCAAGTTCCCTCATGTGACGTGTTTGCTCTTCTTCAGCCTTTTTTTCTGCAGTTCTATCCCAAAGGGTTTCAATGGCCCCGACTATTTCACCGTCAGGGGATTTGATAGGGGAAGCTGTGAAAAAAAGCCATTTTCCCTCTTCTCCAAGATGGGGAAAAAATTCCTCGGCCTCAAAGGCCTCTTCAATCAATGAGGATTTATTCCACTTGGTGCCATAATACTTCCAGGCTTCATACTCTTTCATTCCATTCAGCACAAGATCCGCCATAATAGGGCGCTCTTCCGATCTGAAAGGTTGCCAATGATTATGGGTCCCTACTATTTTTCTGGCGGGATAGCCGGTCAGCTTTTCACATGCCTTGTTCCAATGGGTAACAATATGGTCTTTGTCTATAACAAACGTCGGGATAGTACTTCCCTCGACTACCTGCGAGATGGCCCTTTCCCGGGCCGTTAGCTTGGCGCGTATGCCCTGAGAATACTCATTTCTCTCCTTGGAAATTTTCAGGAAATAATCACAAAACTGCTCAAATAATTCTTCAATTTTTCCAATGTTGTTCTGGCTGTCCCGTATTTTCCTCAAGACCGATGTTTTTTCCCCTTCGATTTGCAGATATTCTAATACAGACCGAGCCTCAAAATGATCGAAAAATCTGATTCCGGGGGGTGTGGATCTTCTTATGTCTCCGCTGAGATCGTCATCCTTGGTCAACTCTATTATTGAATGGAGATTCTTTAATTCAAACAACCTCCTATAGTCATTCGTCGTAAAAACCCCAAGTTGCCTGGCATATTTCAGCCCCATAGCCTGGTCATCTATATCCGCCACCCCTAATATGGTGAAATTTTTCTGTCCAAAGCTCTCGCTTGACAGCGTCTGCAGAATTGCCTTGCAGATCCTCCCTCCTCCAACGATGGCGATATTTGAACCCAGCAAATTTCCAATCATTCTTTCACCTTGCGCATTATTCTTGGACTCATGGCCTAAAATATCACAAGAACATTAAACAAGCAATAATAGTCAACTCATCTAAAAGGAAAAAAGGATTTGAAGATCTCTTTGTGAATGATTTACTCAGCAGGCTACCCAAGTTAAACAAGTTCTAATTCCACCTCCCTTGTTTTCCGGCGAGTCAAGCCGATCAAGCCGCTGGTGTGGGGGGTCTGATCCGGCCTATTTCCTACCTAGATAAGCCAAGTACAGTTTAGCAGAATACCTTAACTCAGGTGTTGTTTGGTGGTTTTCAAATCGTTCAGGAATTGATTTACTATATTTTCGTTGTCTTCTGGCAAAAACTTTTTTGCCAATACTTCTTCAACGGTTGAAAATGCGCGGTCTATCATTTCATCCGCCACAACTTTCTTGGCTTTCTGAATCCTGTGATATGCATAATTTTTTGCTTGTTCAATCATATTTTCAGCCGCTATTTTACCCTCTTCGATATGCTTTTCTTTTTCGTGTCTCCCCATTTCAAGGATGTCTGCTCTAATTTTATCAATCTGCGCTTGGATATTCTTTAATTTATCTAATTCTGCATCTCTAAGGGACGTTGCATGGTTGAGTCGCGTCTCGACTTTATTCAGGCCCGACTCAACATCATTCCGGGTACCGCGCAGAAAATTCATAAGCGGCTTTCTGGCGTATTTGATGAAAAAGAAAACCAGGATTCCAAAATTAAAAAACAAAAGGATATTATCCCACAGCCGTCTGCCAGAACTCAATTCATCGGCAGCCAGAACTTCAGCATCAGGGGCAAAAAACCAGCACACCCCAAGCAACAGTATTATCTCTGCAAGAATAAATTTGTTAATTTTCAGATTCAACCTCAAGCCTCCTCCCGAGCATTTTCTCAATTATCCCTTCGGCCAGAACAATTACCTGATCATGCATCAACGGGCGTGCCATCTCTACTTCCTTGTCCGCCTCTTTGTCCGTTTCCGCTCTTATCCCTGCGGTTTTTTCCTTACAACGCTCCAGCAATTCCTTTGTTTCTGCAATACCCGTCTCCCTCAGCTCGGTCCTCTCTTGTGTGGCGTCGTTCCTTGCCAGATGCACTTTTGACACAAAGCGCTCTTTCAGTTCTTCAGTCTTGGCATGGGCTTCATCCGCTCCCTTTTCTGTTTTCTCAATATGCTCATCCCTCTCATCCATCAGTCTCAAAATGGGCTGGAACATGAAGCGATTCAGGACATAGAGCAGGATAAGAAAGTGGATCACTTGAATGACTAAAGTAGCATTGATGCTTATCATTACCTAATACCGCCTAAACAACAAAGAGGAGAAGCAAAGCCACCACAAGCGAATAAATGCCCGTTGACTCAGAAACAGCCTGGCCTACAAGCATCGTCCGGGTTAAGAGTCCCGCTTCCTCCGGCTTTCGCCCGATTGCCTCACAGGCCTTGCCACCGACAAATCCTTCACCAACACCTGGACCAATAGCCCCAAGCCCCATTGCCAGACCAGCACCTAAAAACGCCGCCGCTTTTATAAGATCCGCACCTTCAATTGCCATTTTTTCCTCCTGAATGTTATTATTATAATTGGCGGAAAACCGCACAATCACACATTTTAAACAACAAAAATAAGAACCAAACTTATTACCATGGCATAAATAGCCGTTGACTGAGAAACCGCTTGACCGACAAGCATGGTCCGAGTCAGGTCCCCTGCCGCATTCTCATTCCTCGCAACCCACTTCACAGCATTTTGAGCGGTAAGTCCGTTCCCAATCCCGGGACCAATTCCCCCGAATCCCATGCATATACCAGCCCCGAGAAGTGCCATCGGTACGCTCAACCCTGAATATGCGGGAAAGGCCTTAAACATCAGCACAAAACTTATCAGTAACCCAAAAATAGCCGGGGTTTGAGCGACTGCCTGTCCAATGAGCATTGTCGTCGTCACCTGGCTAAAGGTACCCGGATTCCTCGCTATACCACCGCAGCTTGCTCCGGCTGCGAAACCGCCTCCAAGCCCCGACCCTATGGCAGCCAGGCCTGTGCTTAAACCGGCGCCCAAAAAAGCCGCCCAGGTAGGCGAAACAGGTAGAGACCCAAAATCCATAAACATAAGCATCAGCGCAACGACCATGGAAAAGATAGCCGGGGTCTGGCATACAGCTGAGCCGATCAGCATATTGGTTGTCAAACGGGGAGTAACCGAAGGCTGTCTTGCTATTCCGAGACACGCCTCACCACCCGGATAGCCGGCTCCTACACCCGACCCTATGGCCCCAAAGCCCATGCATAACCCGGCGCCAAGAAGTGCTGAAGCTGTCAAGATACTTTCGGCGGGTGGCTCCAAGAAAATCAGTAAAATAGCTATAACCAAAGCAAAAATAGCCGCAGACTCTGCAACCGCCTGTCCTACGAGCATGTTTTTCAATATTTCTCCTGATTTCTCAGGCCTGCTCGACAGCGCCTCGTTGGCCAAACCCGCTGTATATCCTTCCCCTAAAGCAGCGCCGATAGCCCCCAAACCGATACACAAACCAGCCCCTGCGAAGGATGCCAGCTCTATCATTGAAGCAATCTCAAAAGTCATCATTTAACCTGAACAGATACGTACACAAGGGTTAACATAGTAAAAACAAACGCTTGAATTGTTCCAATAAACAGGCTGAAAAAGCAGATCAGCAGGGGCGGAAGAATCAAGCTGTAAATGAGGTGAGACACAACCAGAATAATTATTGCGCCACCCAATATATTACCGTACAAACGAAACGAAATCGACACAACCTTTGCTATTTCACCGATAATGTTCAAAGGGGCCATGAAAAACATCGGTTCACAATACTCCTTGAGATATTTCTTAAACCCTTTCGCCTTTATTCCGGAGTAGTGCGCAATAAAGAAACCCAAAAGACCCAATCCAAGCGGTGTGTTTAGATCTTTAGTCGGTTCGGAGAGTTTCGGGAAAATCCCCAGCCAGTTGCTCACAAGAAGGAACATGAAGAGGCTGCAGATTAGGGGAAAATATTTTTTGGCCATCTTCTCGTCCAGGGCGTCCCTTGTCAAATCGTAAAAGGCACTCACGAATAATTCTCCAACGACCTGAAACGGGTTGGGCACAAAAGCAATCTTACGTGTCGCCAGGAAACCAAAGCCGATTAAAACCGCCATGACAATCCAAGTCATTAAGATTGTAGTTGTGTTAAAAACCAGATCAACACCCATAAGACTTAGGGTGAACTGGGGTATGTTTGTAAGATCTTCCATTTCCTTTTTACCTTTTCTCCAGAATGAGCTTGATTGCCAGGTGATCAACCAGCATCACAATCTGTATGGCAAAAATTCCCACCACCACCGCAACAAAATTAAATGAGGCATATTTCATTCCGATTACCAGGGGTATTGCCAGAAAGAAATATCTCAGAAGAATTGACATAAACCCCATCGCATTAGCTTTTGTTCGAGACCTCCCCAAAACCTTGGGAATAGACTTCCCCATAAGGAAGAAGTTAATTATGCTAAAACATGTGCCTAACACAACCCCTTTAGCAATAGATCTTTCGTGGAAAAAGAGGAAAATAAAGGCCAAGACAAGGGCACATGTCATAGCCCAGAAACAGATTCTCCTCTGAAATCGATCAACTCCTTCTTTCTGGTTTGCCGTCTCCATCCTTGTGGGTTATCTCCATTATCTGTCGGTAAACAGTATAACCTCCGCCCATAATCCCGAGTAAAATAAACAGGGTGATAAAGAGGCCTTTCGTGTTAAGCCATTTATCGAGGTAATAACCGATGGCAAAGCAAAACAGAATCGATCCCGCCATTGTCAGACCAAGCTGTGATACAATGGCAATATCTTCAGTCAATTTGACGTGTTTGCTAAAATTAAAGATCTTAGGCACTTGCATTGTGCTCGAACGGCAGGTTAAAAAGTAGGGAAACTGGCGACAAGCATCTTCACCAGTTACTCAAAGACAGAGCCCATTGTTGCTTCGCATCTCAAAACAGCTTTCCAACTCCACCTGCTTAACTAAAAAAAGTAATCTGACCAAATGTTCGGTGTCAACCTATCTGATCTTTGCGCCGCGCCAATCTATAGATAAATACATTTTTAATGTCAAGCGGAAAAATCACCCCGTCGTTCCAGTGGCAATGCTCTTTATATTCTCACACCTCACAATAGGCAACTCCACATTGCGGGGTTAGGATTCGAAATGAAAAAATATGAAATTAAGCCTCACTTAAACAAATACTGGAAAATACCGCCTGACCAAAATGCCAGCTTTGTAGCGGCAATGCCTTGCAGTTCGAATTGACTGTATTGAGAAAATGCGGGCTGAAGTAGCGGTATGGAATACTGATCGGAACAACCGTCAAACCAGGGTCGATTGGCAGTTTACCGCGAAAGACGCGCGTATCAAACTGAAACGTCTATATCCGCAATTTTTGAATATACACTGTACCAGGTTTCTTTTTTCAGTTTTGCCTGGAGTGTCTCAGGAGATTCCATAAATCTTTCGTAATTTATTCATGGCCTTTTTAATACCCCTGGCCCCGAGACCCGAGCGGTAGATTTCTTCCACTTCGTCTTTGAAGCTGGCATTCTGCAACTGCACTTTGCGCTCATAAGCCTCACTGATGGTCTCAACCAAATTATCATATTCAATGGGCTTGAGCAGATACTTAAAGGCTTCTTCCTTTCCACTTTCCAGGGCTGATTCGATGGTCCCATGACCCGTAAGAACGATGCACTGGAGAAAGGGTTGGATTTTCTTGAGCCTCTTCTGAGTCTCAACCCCGTCCATACCCGGCATTTTGAGGTCAACGACGGCCACATCGAAATCATCATTACTGGCCGCTTCAGTTGCTTCCTCACCGGAAAAAGTGGCTTTCACCTCGTATCCTTCCCTCAAAAGACGTTTTGAGAGATACTCAACTAGGGTTTCTTCATCATCAATGAGTAGAACTCTGATATCGGATTTTTCGCTCATAATAGACGGCTCCTTCGGAGAGGGTTTGGCTTTGGAAAGAATGCTTTGAAAGAGATGGAATCTCTACACGCGAACCATACTTGCCAAAACCATGCTTTGTCAACCATTTTCAAATCGGCAAAACCTCTCCTAAAAGTTTTTAATAAGCATATTCCACAAGTTTTGCCTTGTATTCAAATTTTGGAAAGGTTCCGGGAGGAACCAATTCAACTGACGAACTGAATATCAGTTTCTCACGTATCGAATTCTCAATATCTTTTATCAGAGATAAGCTCTCAGAGTGAAGCTGTAATAATCTAAGAAACTATTTCAAACCGTATTTTTTCAGCTTGTATCGCAGCATCCGTTCGCTGATACCTAAGATGCGAGCCGCTCGCGTCTGGTGGTTTCCCGTTTCCGCCATGGCCTGCTGCACCATCTCCTGCTCCAGAAACGCCATCGCATCTTTCAAGGTCCCCCCTCTCCAGTCCCGGATTCCGGACCGATTTTCTACCGCCGCAGAGAAAGGAAGGTCCGCGATTTTAATAGTGTCATCTCTGGCAATTACCACGGCCCGTTCCAGGATATTTTCCAGTTCCCTTACGTTGCCCGGGTAATTGTACTTCATAAGCATGTCTCGGGCTTTGGACGAAACACCTTTGATGTTTCGACTGTTTTCTGATGAAAATCGCTTCAGGAAATGATCCATCAGCGGCGCCAGATCTTCCCTTCGCTCCCTGAGCGGGGGAATGGTAACCCCCACCACATTCAATCGGTAAAACAGATCCTTCCGGAACCGGCCCCCTTCCATCCCCTCTTCCAGGTCCCTGTTGGTGGCGCTGATAACCCGGACATCGGAACGGAATGTGCGGTTTCCGCCAACCCGCTGAAACTCTCTTTCCTGAAGGAACCGCAGCAGCTTTACCTGGACCGCATTGGTTACCTCGCCGATTTCATCCAGAAACAGGGTTCCCCCGTCCGCTTCTTCGAATCGGCCGAGACGAATTCCGGCAGCCCCCGTAAAGGCACCCTTTTCGTGGCCGAACAATTCGCTTTCGAGGAGTGTTTCCGACAGTGCAGCGCAGTTGACAACCGTCATGGGTTTTCCCGAACGGGGGCTCAGATCATGGATCAACCGGGCAATCAGTTCCTTCCCCGTGCCGCTTTCCCCCTGTATCAAAACGGTGGCCCGGCTTTTCGCCACACGACCGGCCATGTTGATGACCGCCGCCATGGCCGTACTTCGAAAAATGATTCCGTCGGGCGTAACCCTTTTGCCCCGCAGTTCTTTCCGAAGCATCTTATTTTCACGCACAATGGTTCGTCGCCCGGAAATCCGCTCAATGAGCAATTTCAATTCATCTAAGTCAATGGGTTTCCTGATATAATCGGATGCACCGGCTTTCATGGCGCTGACAGCCGTTTCAACGGTGCCGAAAGCGGTCATCACCACCACATCCATCTCCGGATTCAGTTCTTTTGCCGCCTGAAGCAGGGCCATGCCATCCATACCGGGCATTTTATAATCGGTCAACACCAGATCGAAACAGTCTTCCCCCAGCTTAGTGAGGGCGCTCTCCCCATTTTCAGCTTCCGAAACCGGGTACCCTTCGTCTTTCAGGAAATCCCGAAGCATTTCCCGCTGGCTCTTCCCATCTTCCACCACAAGAATATTGAGTTTTTCAACCATTTCATCTTGACCTTTTTCTCGTTCCCACGCCTGAGCACGGGAATCAGACAAAAATCATTTACCTGCCATCGGAAGTGCAATTTCAAAAGTGGTCCCCACACCCGGCGCACTCCGAACCCTGATTTCCCCGCTGTGGGCTTGAATAATCTCATGGGCCAGGGCAAGTCCCAAGCCAAGGCCTTTTTCCTTGGTCGTAAAATCCAGATTGAATATTTTATCCACATCATCTTCCACAAGGCCCGTGCCGGTATCGGATATGGATATGACTGCCTTATCTTTTTCTTTTGAGCTCATCAGGATTGTCACGGTCCCGGATCCTTTAATGGATTCCATGGCGTTCTTCACAATGTTTATCAGGGCCTGCTTGATTTTATTTCCGTCCATCAACATCATGAGACAGGATTCGGTCCCGTTTGTCTGGAGCGCAACCCCTCTGGAACGCGACTCTTCCCCCATGAGCGACCCCACCTGGCGAACCAGATCCGCCAAATCGCCCCTTTCCAGTTTTAACTGACGTCCTCTTGAAAGCCCGAGAAATTCTTCAACGATTTCATTCAGACGCCTGATCTCATTACGGATCACCGTGGAAAGCTGTTGCAGGTTGTCCGGTCTGAGGCGCTGGCAAGCCATGCTGATGGCATTGAGTGGATTGCGGATCTCGTGGGCCACGCCGGAAGCCAGGCGGCCCATGGCCGACAACCGTTCAGCCTGGTGAAGCCTTCGTTCCATCTGCTGTATTCTGGCGATATGACGATTCTGGTTTCTGTAAAGGAGCCACATGGAAAGTACAGCCAGAAAAACCATGAACCCCATGGCGATCATACCCCAGCGTTTTTCTTTTCCGATCATTCGGTCGAGACTATCCGTATTGAGCCGAAGGCGTGCAATCAACGAAGCCCCCTCGTCCAACGAGAAACGTTCGATCATCATCAGCTGCTTTCGGCCACTCCAGACAACCCTCCCGCTTGAAACGCCCTCTTGCTTCTCAAGGGCAACTGAAACGGACGGCTTCTCATTGGACTGTTCCAGGCACAGCCCTGATTGAAAAAGGGTCCGCCCCGCACCATCCCCGATCAAAAAGCAATCGGTATTTGAAGGCATCCCCACAGCGTCTACGGCCATTTCCGCTGCCGTTCGCAATTTCCAGAAAAGAAACGACTTATGGTCAAAAACCAGAACAACGAACCCTTTATTGTTTTTACGACGAAGGGCAAGAAACCGTGAGGAACTGTGCTTATTTAAGGCCTCGAATAGCTGGATTTTCAAATCTTCATGATCCCTTACCATGGTTGAAATTGCATTTTGAATCGTATTGGGCACAGATCGTTTTTGAAACGTCAGGGCGCCTTGACCATCGAATAAAGCCAGGTTCCACAAACCCTGCCTGGATAAGAGCGATCCCAATTTCTCGTGGCTGAGGGTCCCATTTTCTGTTTCATGATCAATTCGTTGTGCCAACTGCAGAATTACCATAACCATGGATTCCTGCAGGGAAAGGCGCTGATCCTCGAAACCCGTTGAAGCGGATCCACCAAAATCCAATGCCTGAATGTTGTTCATCTGTTGCAGATTGAATCCCATCGTCTGTTGAACGGTTCTGATGAAATCAACCCCCCGCCTCTCCATATACGCCACAAGCGTTTTGTCGAGTGTTCTGAAATCCATGGTAGCCATGGTCAACAAGAGTGCTACGAAAACAAGACATACGCCTGCCAGCGCCAGGGGCTGAAGAAATGGCCCGCCTGAACGTCTCTGTTTTTCTGTTGAGCGTTCTCTTTCCTCTTTCATGGACCATGAGAATACCCGTGAAAGTGAAAAAAAGTCAATCATCACGTCCGTTCTTCAGTGGACCCGGTTCGACAATTTTGTCGCACGCTCTTTGGCATTTTCGACAATTGTTGCCGCTTCGTCCGCCTGACCCTCTTCTTCAACAGACCCTCTTGAAGCCAGGATAGCGGAGTATCCTCACAAAAACACTGGGGGAGAAATGTTTGGCATACTATGTGCTGTAATTGCATACCAGAAATTGAGAGATTAAAAAAATGTCAACTCAAGGAAAAGGAGAGCAACAAGATGAAAAAAATGAGCATTATTGCAGCACTTCTGATGGTGGTTGTCGTTACGACGTTGGCCATGGCAGGCCCGAGGCATAAATTTTTTGACGGTAGAGGGCATTTGGACCCTGCCGTGATAGAAGGTCTGGAACTGACCGATGAACAGACGGGGAAAGTTCAGGCCCTTCACGAAACGGCAAAAAAAGAAATTATACCTATTAAGGCCCAATTTGCCACGAAGCGGGCGGAAATGAGATTGTTATGGACACAGGCAACCCTTGACGTCGCTAAAATCAAGGCGACTCAGAAAGAACTTCAGGCGCTTGGAACCCGGATTCGCGATATCCAAACGGATATGCGCATTGCCTTTCGGAACCTCTTAACTCCCGAACAAACCTCAAAAATCCTGGCCTCGGGTTTTGGCAAAGGCGGCCGCTATAAAAAGGGTGGCGGGTATGGTAAGGGAAAAGGGGGCGGGTATGGTAAGGGGCAATGCCGCGGAAATGGGGGGGACCAGTGCCGCGGATGTCCCAGAAACACGCAATAAAAACTCAAGTCATCAAATCGGAGAACCCCATGCCAGGCCTTTCCTGCCGCCCGCCTGAAAAGTCAGGTGGCGGAAGGGCCGCTCATTTCATTCAAACGAAAACCGGTTCATCTCACCTGATTCCATGTCCACATGCACCATGACGTTTCTGTAAGGTCTTCCCCGGTTAAGAAGAATTTTGATCACCTCCATGGTCTGAAGTGTCGCCACAAAAGATGGTGTGACCGCCGGCACCCCTAAGAGCGCCTCAGGACGCTTCTCCTTGTTTCTTTCCATATCTCCTGAACCATAGAGCAGAGAAAATCCTCTGTCTTCCGGAAAAATGGTCATCAACTGTCCTTCAAAGCCCGCCACAGCCCCATGCACCAGCGGAATTTTCAATGATCGGGCCGCCGCCTGAATGCTGAAACGATCCGGCACATTGTCCAGGGCATCCACAATCACATTCGATCCGGCCAGGATCTCTTCGGCATTCGTCCTATCCATTCGATCCTGATGCACTTGGACGTCAACACCGGGGTTAACATTTTCAAGCACCCGGGCCGCCACTTCACACTTGGGTTGACCCAGGTCCGGTACACTGGAGAGGGCCTGTCGATTCAGGTTGGTTTCGTCAAAACGGTCAGGGTCCACCACCACCAGATAACCGATTCCCATCCTTGCCAGCAACAGCAGAGCCGACCCGCCAAGTCCCCCCGAACCCACCACGGCCACGCGTGAATTCACCAGTTGAAACTGTTCTTCCATTGAAACGGTTTCCCGGTTCCGAATATATCGAAAGGGACAGATTCCTGCGTTCAGCGCCGCTTCATATACAGCCCGAACACTGCAACCGAAACGGGCCCCCGCTTCAATGGCCGAAGCATCTTCAAGGACCCGCACCTCACGTCCGGCGGTATCATGAACGGTTTTTGACCGTTTAAGGATCCATTCATCCATGGGCTACCTCTCTGTTTTCCTCATTTACGCGACCTCTGCCCCCGTTTAAACTCCGCCTGATAGATCTGTCGCTGCTCACAGTTAAGTCGATCAATGGTTGCCCGTTCCTCCGGAGTAAGGGGCCTGTTTTCACGAACGGCCCGGGCTTCCATCGCCCGAATCCGCTCATAGTGTTTATGCCCCTTTTCAATACTGTACTGTCGAATTTTCTTTAAATGCAACTGAAGTTCAGCGATATGGCCATTGGGCAACCGCAGGTTCAGATGAATATCCCAAAACCCGCTGGGCAAAGGTTCCAGTGCGCGGTCTTTCAGACGAACAACCTCATAACCCTGCCGCAATATGAATTGGAGGGCACGGTAAACCTGATCGACATCATCATACTCGATGGAACTGCGGGATACGTCCATCAGCAGCGAAACGTCCCCGCCCAATTCCACTTCAATTTTCTCTTTGGCCCGTTTTCTACCCTTGAGCCCCCCACCGGGGGGGAAAACCGCAGTCCCCCCGGTACATGCCGCCACAGCACGGGTCATCCGCTTAAGATCTTTATCGGCAACGGCAGCTTCCCCATAAAGGACATCCAGGTCATGGATATTTTGTCTGGGGACTTTGCCGCCGACCTTTTCCGCCACAACTTCCCGTGCCCACAGACTGGTGGTCAACTGTTTCGGCGTGAGTTTAAATAAAGGTTCAGAACAAAGCGGCGCATCCGGGACCGATTGCCCGTCCCCGCCGGCAAGGGATTCCGGCACCGGTCCCATTAAAAGAACCCGGCACAGAAAAAAAATCAGCAGGCCCAGTGGAATAAATGACCGGCAAAATCGTTGATGGTTGTCTTTTCCCATGTTCATAAAGTCAAGCTTTCCTACCGCTCGGCGGTGGCCAGTTTCAGGGCAAGGCCCACAAAAATAATACCCGTCGCCCGGTTCATAATCTTCTGCGCTCTGCCGGAACGGTTCACCCATTGGCCGATGGTTCCGGCCAACAGTGCGATGCCCCCGAAAACCAAAAGGGTCGAAAGAATAAAGAGCCCCCCCAGAATAAGAATCTGCAGCCACACGGGTCCCCTTGACGGATCAGCGAACTGGGGCAGGAACGCCAGAAAGAAAATGGAGACCTTCGGGTTGGTGATATTCATGATAATGCCGCGGCCGTAGAGTTTCAGCAGCCGAATTTCACCGTTGCCTTTTCCTTGAATTTTTGTGGCGGAGGCCCTGAATGCCTGCCATGCCAGATACAACAGGTATCCGGCGCCTGCCAGCTTGAGCGCGGAAAACGCCAGGGCTGACTGCTCGAAAATAACCGCAACGCCCAGAGCCACGGCAAAACTGTGAACCACAAGTCCCGTGCAAAGCCCGAGCATAACAACCAATCCGGAGCGCTTCCCGTAAAGCGAGGATTGGGTCAGCACAAATATGTTGTCGGGGCCCGGAGCCAGTGCAAGCAATACGGAGGCCATAAAAAATGTCAACAGCGTTTCTACGGGTATCATTTCTATCTCTTAACACTCATCCATTTTGAGCGTCCGGGCTGTCCGGTCTGAATCGACAGATTTCTCCCAGGCCCTTCAAAGCGTTCGGGATGTTGAAGCTTAGCCCACGGGGTAACGCGGGTCAAAGGAATTTTTTCCTGCCCTGATCTCAAGCCGCTTGACAGAAAACCGGTTGCATGGTTTAATATCGGCACTATCTTTGCTAAAAAAGAGGCAACAAAATCCATGAAATCCTGGCAAGGCATTCTGATAAACGGTTGTATCACGGTTCTGGCTGTATTTGCGGCAGTAGGCCTGTTTTTGCCTGATGCCCCGCCTGACAAAACGAAGGAAATACCGGAAGCGTTAAATGTACAGATCAAAGATATCCAGTTGAAGTTGAACACCATTGAGGACGCTGTCTTGAAGCAAAAAGAACAAGCAGCAATTACCCCCGCACCCAGTGAATCCTCAAAAAATCCAGAAGCCCTTCTCAAACTGGATCGAAAGCTGGATATGGTTTTGGGAAAGCTGGCTGTGCTTGAAAATCAAAGGTCGCGTACCCAGGCGCCCCAGACCTTCGGACGTTCTTTTGGACCGCCCATGGCCCCGCGTGGTTTACCACCCGCACTTTCGGCAACAGGACAAGGCCCCGCAAGTTGGATTGACAGTCTTCCCGACGACAAAAAACGGGAAGTGGAAGTCATTTTTGAAGAAAACGCCATACGAATTAGGGAAAAACTCCCGCCTCCCGACCCCAATGGCCGCATGCCGGACCGCGAAACCGTTATCAGCGTCATGAAGGAAAATGATTTATTGCTAAAGCAGGAACTTAAAACCATATTAACCGACGAAGAGTATCAACAATTCCTGGATTCCCATCCAAGTCCTGTGGTACAGACGCCCAATCTACCGGGCATTCAGGAGAACCGGTAAATTCAGGGATTTTAGCTCCATAACTTTCAACTTTTTCAGGAAGGGGGTGATTTACCGGAAAAAACTGTGTTACATCCTAAATTCAGCCAATAATTTTTTTGACTCTCGGAGGAAATATTATGGACAGAAAAAAATTCAAAAAGATAGTTATTACGATAGCCCTCATCGGCGCCTTTCTCACGTTTGGAACGGGCATCAAGAATTCCCATGCTGATACTTATATTGACAATGCAGCACTGTATGCCACCATCGGCTCATATTATCAAGGCCTGGCCGAATACCTTGCCGGTTACTCACTTTATTACAACGACGTATCAAGCATGTACGACGCCTATGGATGGTATGATGGTTCAACGGTCTATGCCTATAATGCAGCAATTTATGCATTAAATTCATCCGTTTACTATGCGTATGACGCATATTTATATGCGTATGCTGCCTACGAAGTCCTTGCTAACGCGACTTACTATGCATATTATTCCTGGTACTATAGCGATGCAGGCTATGCGTATCTCTCACAGTACTATGCAGGGGCTGGAGCCTATTACATTGCATATGCAATATACTATGCGGGTGTCCTCTATTAGATTCGACGGCATCTTCTACGCGCTCCCTATTACGGTGAAATTGCAGAACACTATGCAGGTGTCGGCAGTCAAGGGGGAGCTATTATCAGGCGAAAAAAACCATTTTCTTTTCTTTGTGATATGAACTGGGAGCGGCTTGAATGCCAGATGCTGTAAATAAATTCATCCCCCCGTTCTTCAGGGTTTTCAAGCCGCTTTCAGCATAAAATCTGCCTGTACGGCATCATTCGGATGCGATCATGAATGCGCCAGTGCCCATTTCCCAATCCTTCTTTCATTTT